>Ga0193713_1000765_pt1 | contig 10688 bp, 9 predicted proteins | sample H3a2metaG_FD_143054 | JGI IMG/M metagenome (GOLD analysis project Ga0193713, IMG submission 143054) | Soil microbial communities from a riparian zone of the East river system, Colorado, United States - H3a2 | ecosystem: Environmental > Terrestrial > Soil > Riparian zone | place: USA: East River... | reverse complement strand
GTTGCCAGCTGATCGGCGAGTGTCTCGATCAGATTTGTCGATTGATCTCGCACAAAATTCTTCGTTTCCTCCGCAACGATCGAATAATTGACCGTGTTGTCGATCTTATCGGCCATACCGCGCTGCTCGTAATACGGCCAGAAAGAAATGCTGACAGTTAATCGCTGCGGCGTGGCCCGCTCTTTTTCCGGAACTCCGATGCGGGCAGAAAGTTCGAGCTGCTCGATATGAATCCGATCGGAAAGCGAATTGGGTTCGTTGAGCATCCGACAAATCTTAACCACGAATAAACACGAATAAACACGAATAAGAGAGATGCGTCACCAGCTCGCGCCTGCCGGCGCCGGAGCTTCGGCGAAGGGCGGGTGCATTCGCGTGATTCGCGGACTCTGGTAACGTTTCTGCGCAATGAAGACGGTCTGGCGCGTTTTTGCTTATCTAAAGCGATATCCGTGGATGGCTGCAGGGACGTTGACCTGCGCGGTCTTGAGCACCCTGATGGTGGTTGTTTTCCCTGCGACCACGAAATGGATCATCAACGACGTCGTGCGCGCGCATCGACCGGACAAATTGCTACCGCTCATCGCGTTTGCGGCCATCGCATTTCTTTTGCAACACGGGTTCAACGCGCTGCGCATCATCCTAAACAATACGTTTGAACAAAAAGTGATCTTCGATTTGCGCAGCGATTTATATTCGCACATCCAACTGCTGCCATTGCGGTGGTTCGATAATCGCGCCACCGGCGATCTGATGACGCGCGTAATCGAGGACGTCAACTCGGTCGAACGCGTATTGATTGATGGAATCGAGCAGGGTGTGGTCGCCGCTCTGCAGGTGCTCATTGTTGTGGGCATGATGTTTTATCTGAATGCGAAGCTGGCGTTGCTCGCGCTTGTGCCATTTCCGTTACTTATCGCCGGCACGCTCACGTACACGCTGACTGCGCATCGGCGCTACCGCCTGCAACGCCGGGCCTCGTCAGATATGAACGCGCTACTACACGATAATCTGGCTGGCGTCCGGCAGATCAAAAGTTTCGTGCGCGAGAACGAAGAACACGCGCGATTTGACCGGGTAAGCGATCAATTGCGACGAGCCACACTCGTGGTGATGCGCGTATGGGCGATTTACAGCCCGTCGATGTCGCTGTTTGAATCGATTGGCGCGCTGCTTGTACTCGGGTTTGGCGGCCACGCGGTGCTTACGGGTTCGATGCAGCTCGGCGATCTCGTCGCGTTTTTAATACTAATCGCGTTTCTCTATGATCCTCTGAGCCGATTGCATCAGCTCAATCAACTTGTTCAAGCTGGACGCGCGGCAGGCGAGCGCGTATTTGAAATTCTCGATGAACCGGTGGAGCCGGGCGCTGTCGTCGCCCGCACTGACCGCGGCCGGGCTTCGACGGGCGCCGAGCGTCAGCTTACTCCAATCCTGGGAGACATTCGCTATCAAGACGTGAGCTTCAGCTACGTGGAGGGATTGCCCGCGCTGAGGAATGTTTCCTTTCACGCGCCACCAGGTGCGACCGCCGCACTGGTAGGCGCAACCGGCGCCGGTAAGTCGACGTTGGTGAATCTGCTCGTGCGTTTCTATGAATTCACCAGTGGGCAAATCTATGTCGACGGGAAACCAATTCGCGAATATGACCTGCGTGCGTTGCGCGATGCGATCGGTGTAGTGACGCAGGAAAGTTTTTTGTTTAATGGATCGATCCGCGAAAACCTGCTCATGGGAAAACCGCAAGCGTCTGACGCAGAATTATGGCGCGCCGTCGTTGCAGCGAACGCCCAGCAATTTATCCAACGTTTACCGGACGGCTTGGAAAGCGTCGTGGGCGAGCGTGGAGTGAAATTGAGCGTAGGCGAAAAACAACGGCTCTCTATTGCCCGAGCGCTTTTAAAAGATCCACCGATTTTGATTCTCGATGAAGCAACCGCGAGTGTGGACACTGCAACGGAGCGATTGATCCAGGAAGCGCTGGAGCGTTTGATGGCGAACCGCACATCGATTGTCATTGCGCATCGGCTTTCCACGATTGTGCGTGCGGACCAAATTCTGGTACTCGATCATGGCCGGATTATCGAGCGCGGCACACACGACGAATTGCTCGTGCTCGGTGGAAAATATGCACGGTTGTGCCAGCAAAGTTTACTCGAAACGTCCCCACTGCGAGAAACAGAATCGCCGGCCGAAATTGCCGCTTCACAGACGCCCGAAGCAAAGGAGCAATTGCCAGTCTGCTGATAGAAAGGCGTCCGTGGGTGTGACCACGAGACTCTTCGCCTGGTCTTTATTTAGCAGGGTCCAACCCCGGTACGGACACCCGGCTTCGCCAGTCGGCGTGGCAGGCAGACCAAAGGTCTATGTTCCGGCACGCTGAATGACCGCATCGTATTTTTCTTTTAGCTCAGTGTAACGTCGCTCGGCTTCCATCAGAGCACGGCGCTCTTCTTCCAAGCTTTGTTCGAGATCACGAATCTGCTCCTGGAGACGAATCGACATTCTTGCCACCGCCGGTCCAACAGGATCGCCCAGTTGAATTTCGGTTTGGGCATCCCTGGCATCTGCTCGTCCCGTTTCCCACAACTGCGGCATTTCCTGAATCTTGCAACGAGCACCGTTGCGAGTGTTAATGACGAGAGTTTCGCCATCGATTTCGCCAAGTCGAATAAATTCCTGCAGGGCGCCCAGGGTTGTCGGGCCATAATAATGCTCGCTCGTAAGCTCGACCAACCAGTCCATACCGAGCTGAGCCAGCATCGGCGCTTTCACCCAGGTCTGCCGGTCGTTAGAAAGCGTATCGTGTGGTGCGATTTGCGCCGCAGCTGCCCAGCGCGCGATTTGATCAAAACGCACCGGACCAAAAGTGCTTCCACCCTCGTGCTTGTGCAGAAACCAACTTTGATTCACGAGCCTTGCATCACTCTGTTGGCGATGGCGAACTGGAAGCCGCCGGCGACGCAACCGGGATACTGATGGTCTGTCCGGCCTGCAGCTTACGGCCATCTTCAATATGATTGGCGTTTTGCAGTTCTTCCACGCTAACCTTGTACATTTTGGCGATCGAAGTGAGCGTCTCACCGCGTGCGACGATGTGCGTATTTGCGCCAGCTGGATGTGGCGAAGACCCGGCTGCAGCGGCAGCGGCGGGGCTAGCTGCCGACGGCGTGCTTTCTCCAATCATTACGCCCGGGCGAATGTGCGCGATTTGCTGTTCCAATTTGAGGATCTCCTGAGAAAGCGCGTCAATCTTCGCATTCTGTTCGTCTATCTTTTTTGCCAGCGCTTCAAGTTGAGTCGCATCATTTGATTTGTCAGGCTTCGACTCAGGCGTTTGAGCAGAGGCAGTGCAAAGCAACCCGAAAAGGAACGTCGCACAAAAAATCGCTGCGAGCTTCATCGGGGCAAAACTTTGCCATTAGCGGATTTGTCTGGCAAGCATCATCAAAAGCCAAGCGTGATTCGTGATTCGTTACAACGGAGGCCGGCTCCAACCCTTTTAACGCTTCAACGGTTCAACTTTTTAACGACGCGAAGCGTGCAGCTTGCCTTTCCAATTTTTGCTCTTAGATTTTTTTATGCCTGAGCGCATTCAGAAGCCGGTGGAACCGGCTCCGTGGGGTCCAAAACAAGGCGATGGTGGAGGTCCACGTTCACCGGATATTTCGCGACCGGATACGAAGGATCTTCTAAAAAAAATGCGCAAGGTGGATCCCAACCAATCCAAGCGCTATCGCCAGCGCACCGGGCAATAATGGAACGCTCCCTGGTGGCGTTTGACCAGAATTTTTCTGGTGCAGCCGACGATTTCCCTGTGCTGCTCCGGCGCAAAGGCCTGCTTGCTCCGGCGGCTGCGAATCCGGTGCCACAGGCGGGAACATCTCAGAAGATGTGGCAACCAACTGAGGCAACGACGATTCTGGCCTTCAAATTTTCAGGAGGCGTGCTGGTGGCAGGCGACCGCCGCGCGACTGCTGGCAATACCGTTGTGTACGATCGCGCGGACAAGGTTTTGGAAATCGATCGGCACTCGATCATGGCCATCGCCGGCGTGCCAGCGACGGCGTGGGAAATGGCGCGCGTGCTCGAACACTCATTTCAATATTTTCGCCGAACTCAACTGCAGGAGATGAGCGTCGATGGCAAAGTGCGCGCTCTGTCCAAGTTGTTGCGTGACAATTTCGGGTTCGTCATGCAGGGCGTGGGAGTCGTGGTCCCGATCTTCGCAACCTACGATTCTCATCCGAAGCCCGATGCACGGCTTTATTTCTACGATGCGATGGGAGCCCAATTTGAAGCGACTGATTACGCGGCAACAGGGTCCGGATCGCCATCGGTGCGCGGCATTCTTTATTACGAAAACAATTGGGGCGCAAAGCCACTGCAGGAATTAGGCGAAGACGAAGCGGTATCGATTGCGTTGCGTGCATTAGATACCGCTGCGGAATCCGACACCGCGACAGGCGGCGTGGATCGCAGCGGCAAGATTTATCCGCTTATCAAGATTGTATCGCGCCAAGGCATCACCACTTTGCCGGAGAGCAAAATTGCTGCCGTGTTCAAGGAAACGGTCGCATGATCGAAGAACCGTATCGTTGGGTCGAAGCAATCGCCAACCGCCGCGAGTACATCGAAGCGCAGCTCGCTCCCGGCAGTCCGATCGCGGCGCTCGGTTATCGCGAGGGCATTTTGTTTCTCACCGTCAGTCAGACGCGCCAGAAGATTTTTGAAATCTACGACCGGATTGCCATGGGTGCGATTGGTCATCCCGGAGACATCGAGCGATTGCGAATGGCGGCGATCGAATTGGCCAGCACGGAGGGCTTCACGCGGTCTGCAACAGATGTTTCATTGCGACGGCTCGTACATTACTCGCTCAGTCCGGTAATGAAGAGCGCGTTTGAACAGGTCTATGGGCCACCGTACCTGGCCCGAATGCTCTTCGCCGAGGTCGGAGAACGGCCCGAGGAGGATTTGTTTTTACGAGTGGAATACGATGGTGAGATCGCGACCAACGGCGCAACGTACGCGCAAGCGCGGCAGGACTTCGCCACACTCAGCGGGGCCCAGCAATCCAGAGAACATATGGAAGCATTTCTCGCAACTCAGCACGCGCAGGATGCCAACCTCGAGACAGTGCTCAACTCCGCGCTCGACGCATGGAGCATCGGGCATATGACTTTACAAACTGACGATGCAAAAGAACTACCAGAGCGCGCTGCGGTTAGGAAACATCGACAGGAACAGCTCGCTAATTCTGGAATCGAGGCGGCATTGCTTGAGCGTGACGCCAACAGGGCAATTCGCTATCGTTCGTTGTCGGACAAAGAATTACGTCGCTTGATCCGCGACTAATATATGGGAAAAAATCATCGTCCGGAGGTCACAAGTGAAACCGCTTCGGAATATCCTAGCTCTCTCTGGCTTGTTGCTGATGATGGCGTCTTTCGTCTGGATGCAGTTCCGCCAGACGGAAAGAGCTAAGTCCGCCGCAGAATCGAGAGCAGCACAGCCGTCGGCTGCACCCGGTGCGTTCGCAGTAGTTGTTCTTGATCCCGGCCATGGGGGACAGGATTCCGGTGCGATGTGCGGAGGGCTACTCGAAAAGGATCTGACTCTGGACGTGGCGCGACGAATCGATCGCTTGCTCGACTCGGAAGGAATGGCAACGCTGATGACTCGCCTGGGGGACACTTATGTCTCGCTGGCAGATCGCGCGGCGTTCGCGAATCGGATCAGAAATTGCATTTTCGTCAGCATTCATTTCAACGAGGACAACAAGCCGGTCGCCACTGGAGTGGAGACGTACTACGCCTCCCATCAAATCGCCCCAGGCTCTTCTGTGGCTTCGTGGCTGCCTTTTTTATGGCGACCACTCTCCGAGTCCCCGAATCCTGAAAGTCAAAGACTCGCAGGATTCATTCAAGAAGCGCTGGTCGCCCGCACACGGGCTATCGATCGGGGCACACAACCCGGACAATTTTTTGTGATCGCAAACGTGACTTCTCCTGCCGCCTTGATCGAAGGAGGATTTCTCACGAACAAAGAGGATATTTCCAAACTTGCCAGCGAAGATTACCGCGACCAGATCGCCGCAGCCGTCGCTGACGGCATTTTGCATTATCGCGACGCGACGAGCCAGCGTAAGCCAACGCTGGCGGTAACAGATCCAGGAAAGCGCTGAATAGGCCGGAAAACAAAGGCGTCAAAATAACATTACAATGAAGGCCAAGATCGCTGCGCTGATCTTCATCGGATCCCTGATGCTGGCGCGAGCCGACCAGATGATTGAAAGCGTGCAGCAAGCCCTGAAAGACCAGGGCTTTTATTACGGTGAGATCTCCGGTCAGACGAGTCCGGATTTAACCGCAGCCATTCGCCGTTATCAAATTCGCAGTGGACTGCAGGTGAACGGTCAACTCAATAGTGAGACGCTTCAATCACTTGGAATTAACTCTTCAGCCGCCGCACAACCAGCGGCAAAGCCTGTATCGCCCAGCCCCGCGTTACCCAGGCCTGGCGATCAATCTCCTGTTGAAGGAGCGAACATGACGCCGGCGCCGGTTCAGCCTTTCCCGAATGCGCCGCAAGATCAGCAAGTGTATCCCTCCAATCCCGTCGCTCCGGCTACCTCGACGGCGGGAGTGCTTGCGCGCACGCCTTTTGAAACTGCCCCGCCCGAAGTGCAACGCAACGTGATAGTTTCTGCTCAAATCGCGTTGGCGCGACGCGGCCTTTATCACGAGGAGGTAAATGGAATCTATGGCCCGGCAATGGAGCTTTCGCTGCGAGCGTATCAAGCACGAGCCAAACTTCCGGTAACAGGCCGGCTTGATTTGCAAACGCTCGCCGCACTCCGCTTGTTACCGCAGCCACGCGAACCATTTTACGATCCCTCGCGCAGACGTTGGCGTCCCCCGCCCGGTCCGCCGGTTCACGGTGAATGGGTTCCTGAGTGACGTCGCGCGAGCGGACGGCCCGCCTCGGCGGCGAGACGCGTGTGCTATTTAGGATTGTCGAAGCGCAGTGATTGTAGTTCGGAAAAAACTGTGCCGACGAAAACCTGCGCTTCAATGCGAAGTAGAAGTCGCTCCGCATCATCGGATACCCAGATCGTGGCGCGACGAAATTTCCGGTGCGGTTCTAGTTCGCGATGTTTGCCAATCCGCTTGAGCTGCAAATCGAGCTTAATTGCGCTGTAACTCCCAGCGTGCACCGAGATTTTTTCCCGGCCAATGGCTGTAACAATGGCAAGGTAGGCGTTGGTCGCGGGATAGGCCACAACACGGTAAACGCTGTGATCTTTAAGCGGCTGACTGCGCAAATAAAGCATGGCCGAAAATAGATCGAAGAGGTTGGGGAAATTAAACTGGCGAGTCTTCGCTTCCGCTGCGCCCTTGCCTTCCGTTCTCGAGCGAGTCACTCCGTTATTTGTGAAAGTGAGATGCGTGATAATTTTCTTTGATCGATAATTTTCGATTTGTTGGGTTTCGATCGGCCGCAGCGTCCCGGCACTGGCCGCTGCTTGATAGTTCACATCGAATTTCCACAACGCCCGAACCAGGCCAATGGTTCGTCCCGTTCCGTCGAGTTGAAACTTGTCCTCAGATGGCTTTGTGAAGTGGACATCTCCAGTGGCTGCCGTAAGACCAGACCAGCCGAAGCGATAGGACGCGCGCAAGGGGCGCAGCTCCGGAAAATTTCCGGCCGGGTCCTTGCTGAGCGTCGCCTCCCAATTCTCCGCGAGCGAGCTTGAGCAGCAGGCAAGAAACGCAAAGATCGCCTGCAAGATTCGCGGTCGGATTAGAATCGATATTTTCGCAGGCCGCAACGGGCCACCAATCGTTTCCCTTTCATATGGGACGCCGCTATTCATTCGTACGAAAAAAATACACGCGAGTTTAGCTCGCGTGTATTTCCGAATTGTCGAATTTGAATGTTAGGGCTTCGCAGCTCTTGCCGGAGTGGCGGATGGATTTGCTTTGGCCGTTGAGCTCGCAGCGCGTCCTGGCTTGTTGAGCACGGCGATGATGTCGTTGGTAAAATCAATGTTGTCGTGTGAGAACAACAGGAACGGGACACCGTTAATGCTCATGCCCGATTTGTCGAGCACGAGATCCATATTGTTGGCTTTGACCTTCTCCATCACGACATCGGTGATTTCCTTTACGATTCCTTCTCGTACGCGCATCAGCTGTTCCTGCAATTGTCGCTCGCGAGTTTGACGGAAATCGCTGATCTCGCGCTCCATGTTTTTGATGTTGGCAATCTTGTCATCCCGTTCCTTTGCCGTTTGGGTCTTCTTATCCGCGCTCAGGGCCGGCGACTCCAGCTGCTTGTTCAGATTATTGATTTCATCCAGGGCCCTTTTGTAAGACTCCGCTCGGTCATCGTACTCTTTCTTGGCGGCATTTTTGGCATCATTGATTTTTACTTCGGCTTCCTTGGTCTTGTTGTATTCCTTAAACGCGCGCTGCATATCAACGGTTCCGATTTTCAGTGTGCCTTGTGCAAGAGCGGCAATCGGAAAGGCCAGCGTCAATGCAAGGATTGTAGACAGAGACTTTTTCATAAAATGGAGGATACAGTGCTCGGAATCGCGTTAGACTGCAACCACATATATTCGTTCAAAATTGATAACCCACGTTGAAGTTGAAACGGCCGCCACCGTTATATCCATCGCGCTGTACGGGAAACCCATAATCGAGGCGCAACGGGCCGATCGGCAGATCAAGGCGAAGCCCGATACCAACATCCGAGGCGATATGGTTAAAGCCGAAAGACCATTGGGAGCTATTAACAAAGCCGGTATCGTAAAAAATTGCTCCGCGCGCTTTTTCAATGATCGGGAAGGTCCATTCAATCGTCGTGCGCCACATCGACTGTCCACCGATTGGTTCGCCGTTCTCATCTTGCGGACCAACTTCGCGAAACGGAAATCCGCGCAGGTTATTTGAGCCGCCAAGGTAAAGCCGCTCGAAGATTGGTACCTCATTCCCGTTTCCCCACTGGCTCACGGTGGCGACTTCGCCGTTAATCACCAGGATGGTGTCCCACGGAAGGTGAAAATATTGCGATCCTTCGAAGTCCAATCCGTAGATCTGAGTGTTGCCTCCAAGAAAGCCCCCTGCGATATAAGGCGAAAAGGTGAAGCGTCGTCCCCGGCGTGAGAGCAAGGGATTATCGCGCGAGTCGAACACGACGCCGCTGAAGATCTTGCTCTCGGTAGTCGAACCTTCTTGCGATTTGATGAAGTCAGATGCGCTAATGGCGACATTAAAAATATCGACGTCCTGCAGCTGGTACCCCAACGTTGCGGATGTATATGCATTGATCGGCTTGCGCAGTTCCATCGCAAACCCGTAGTTGCGCTGGTCGTACTCGGAACTCAAATAGTTTGCCTCGTTATAAAAGACCTGGCCATTCAAGGACAATCGCCGATCGAGGAAGTACGGTTCGGTTATGGAGAGAATGAAGTCCTTTCGTTGTGTGCCGTACTGAATGCGTAGCCTGAATTTCTGGCCTCCTCCGGTGAATGAAGGCCAGTTGAACAGATCGAAATTGCCTTGTGTGAGTTCCGCGAATCCGACCAACGCATCGATGGTACTGTATCCTCCGCCAAAACTAAGTGAACCGGTCCGCTTTTCCTGCACCAGGATGGTGAGATCCTTGCGCCCCGGAATGTCAGTGTCTTCCGGATAAGTCTCGACTTTTGCAAAATACCCCAGGTTCTCGAGACGTTTTTTGGTGATGTCCACGCGCACGGTGTTAAAGACGTCTCCCGGCGCAACGAGAACTTCGCGCCGGATGACTTTGTCCTTGGTGCGCGTGTTCCCCTCGATGTTGATTCGATTTACAAACGAGCGAACGCCTTCCTCAATGCCATAGTGTACATCGATCAGAGCAGGACCGGCCGGCGTCCCTTCCGGCTGGACTACAAGGTCGACATAGCCGCCACTGCCATACGCATCGGCCACCGCCTTGGCGTCATCGCGCAACTGCTTGGGCGAATAGACACTGCCTTCCTTCATTTTTAGCAGCGCACGAATCCTCTGCTCCGTCGTGTTCTGATAACCCGTAATGGTCAGCTTGTGCACGTGATACTGCGGGCCTTCAGCAATCACGATGGTGAGAATCATCGGGCCCTTCTCCGTGCGTCCCCTGCGCACGTCTTTGATTTCGACGTCGATGTAGCCGTGGTCCTGGTAAAATTCGCGGATTTTGTCGAGATCCTGTTGCAACTGCACCTCATCAAAGCGGCCAGACTTATCCAGGAAAGAAATAGGGGTCTTGCCACGCGTCTTCATCTGTTTGCGCAGCACCTTTTCGCTAAAATGCGTGTTTCCTTCGAAATTAATCCGGCTCACTGCGCCTCTCACTCCTTCGGTTACAGTGTAAACAACCCGCGCTGTCCCGCGTTTCTCGTCGATTGGATCTATTCGAAATTGAACGCTAACGTCAGTGAAGCCGCGCCCCTGATAGACTTCGATGATTTTCTGCCGGGCTTCTTCCAGTTGCTGTTCGTTAACCGGTTGGTTCAGTTTCAATTTGATTTCTTTGCGCAGTCTTTGTGCTTTCACGCGTTCGGCGCCGTCGATTACGATCTCGCGCAGGATCGAACGCGTTTGCACAGTAACGATCACCCTTAATCCATCGCCTTGCGGTTGAGCAAAAATGCGAACGTT
>Ga0193713_1000764_pt1 | contig 10704 bp, 10 predicted proteins | sample H3a2metaG_FD_143054 | JGI IMG/M metagenome (GOLD analysis project Ga0193713, IMG submission 143054) | Soil microbial communities from a riparian zone of the East river system, Colorado, United States - H3a2 | ecosystem: Environmental > Terrestrial > Soil > Riparian zone | place: USA: East River... | reverse complement strand
TGCGTGCCGCTCTCGATGAAAACCTGACGCGTCGCGCCGATCTCCGAAGCCAGCCGCTTTTGCAACGCGCCCTCTCCCGTCGCCCGCAATCGCTTGGCGCGTTGCTTGATCACCTCGCCGGATACCTGCGGCATCCGTGCGGCCGGCGTGCCCGGACGGGGTGAATAGGGAAACACGTGCAGGAAGGTCAGACCGCAGGCTTCGACCAAGTCCTTGGACCGCGCGAACATTTCCTCGGTTTCGGTGGGAAATCCCGCGATGATATCGGCGCCGAACGCGATGTCCGGCCGCAACCGCCGCACCTGCGCGCAGAATTGAACCGCATCGTCGCGTGAATGCCGCCGCTTCATCCGCTTCAGGATCAGATCGTCGCCGGACTGCAGCGACAGATGCAGATGCGGCATCAAGCGTTCATCGTCGGCGATCACGTCGAGCAAATCCCGGTCGACCTCGACCTGATCGATCGAGGAGATCCGCAATCGTTTCAACTCCGGCACATGCCGCAGGATTTGCTTGGTCAGCATGCCCAACTTCGGCGCGCCCGGCAGATCCGCGCCGTAACTGGTCAGATCGACGCCGGTCAGCACGATCTCGGCATGGCCGCGCTCGAGCAGCGCGCGGACCTGATCGACCACGGCGCCCATCGGCACCGAGCGCGAATTGCCGCGGCCATAGGGAATGATGCAGAAGGTGCAGCGGTGATCGCAGCCGTTCTGCACCTGCACGAACACCCGCGGCAGGCCCTTTTGAAATCCTTCCAACAGATGCGGCGCCATCTCCCGGACCGCCATGATGTCGGCGACCGCGATCTTTTCTTCGCTGGCGATACCGAATCCAGCCGCCGCGTCGAACGCGACGCGCGCATAGCGCCATGCCTCGCCGCGCATCTTGTCGTCGTTGCCGACGACCCGATCGACCTCGGCCATATCGGCGAACATCCGGGCTTGGGTCTGCGCCGCGCAGCCGGTCACCACGATCCGCGCTTGCGGCCGCTCGCGCTTCAGCCGGCGGATCGATTGCCGCGCCTGCGCCACAGCTTCGTTGGTGACAGCACAACTGTTGATGACGATGGTGTCGGTGAGCCCGGCGCGCTCCGCCTCGCGGGCGATCACCTCGGATTCGAACGCGTTGAGCCGGCAGCCGAAGGTGACGACGTCGACACTCATCCTAGGCCACGCTGGCGAATAATGCCGGATCGAATCGCCCCTCATACTCGAACGTCGCCGGGCCCGTCATCAGCACGTGGTCATCGCGCGCGCGCCATTCGATGGCGAGCTCGCCACCGGGCAGCGAAATCTGCACGATGCGGTTGGTGCGCTTCAGCCTTGCGGCGGCCACCGCGGTGGCGCAGGCCGCCGAACCGCAGGCCCTGGTCAGCCCCGCGCCGCGCTCCCAGGTGCGGATGGTGATGCGATCGCGATCGACGATATGCGCCAGCGTGATATTGGCGCGCTCCGGAAAGATCGGATGATTTTCCAGGAGCGGCCCGAAGCGGGCAAGATCGTAGGCGCCGACGTCGTCGACCCAGAAGATCGCATGCGGATTGCCCATGCTGACCACCGACGGCGTATGCAGCACCGGCGCGTCGATCGGGCCGATCTGCAGTTCGATCGACCGTGTGTCGCGAAACTCTTCCGCCAGCGGAATATCCTTCCAGCCGAATTTCGGCGGGCCCATGTCGACGGTGTAGAGATCGCCGGACGGGCCCTGCCAGCAATTCAACAGCCCGGCCTTGGTCTCGAAAGTGGCGGCGGTCCGGCCGGTGTCCTCGAACAGCCGGCGCGCCACGCAGCGCATGCCGTTGCCGCAGGCGGCGGCTTCCGAGCCGTCATTGTTGTAGATGCGGATGAAGGCCTCGGTGCCCTCCAGCCGCGGCGGCTGCAGCAGCATCAGCTGGTCGTAATGCACGCCCGCTGGCGACGCCACCGCGCGCGCCTCCTCCGGCGTGACAATGGCAGGCGAATCGCGCAGATCGACCACGACAATTTCGTTGCCGATGCCGTTCATCTTGGCAAACGCATGATTGGCGAGCGCGCTCATGGAATTTTCCCGGCTATCCGCACCTTATATGGCGAACGGCGGCGGATTGGCCAGTGCGGCGATTCTGTGTCGAGCCCCTCGCGGCGCTGGGAGGCCCATGAATTATCTGGCATGGGACGAAAGCACGCATCGCGTGTTAGAATAGTCTTATGTCCGTCGACGTGGACCGGACACGCGAGCCGAGACGCGACCGCAGGATACGGCCATGGAGAATACCCAATGAATTGCCCTCGCCTCGTCCGTGTCGCCATGGTTGCGCTGATCCCGGCAGCGATTTCGCTGGGCATTGCCAGCGCGCAAACGCCGCCCGCGGCGAGCCCGCCGGCAACCCCGGCGCCCGCCGCAACACCGGCCCCGGCGCCGGCGGCCCCCCCGGCTCCGGCGGCCAGCCCTTCGGCCGCTCCTTCCACGCCACCGGCAGCCGCGGAGACCCCTGCGGCACCGCCGGCTGTCGCGCCGGTTCAGACCGCGGATCCGTTCGGCGACCAGATCACCCTGACGCCAAAGACAGTTGTCATCATCAGGGGCAACGCCGCCTGGGATTCGGCGTTCGACACCCTGATCGATTCGTTCAAGTCGCTGTCAGCCCTGCTCGACAAGCAGGGCATCAAGCCCGCGGGAAATTCGATGATAGTCTATACGTCGACGGACGATGCCGGCTTCACGTTTCTGGCCGAAATCCCGGTCGAACAGGATCCGAAGAACCTCACCAAGGACATGAGCATGGGCAAATCGCCCGACGGCAAGGCGTTGAAGTTCGTCCATCGCGGTTCCTACGACAATATGGACAACACCTATGAGGCCATCACCAATCACCTCGACGACAAGAAGCTCGAAGCCAAGGATACCTTCATCGAGGAATACATCACCGACCCGCTGAAGACCGCGGAAGACAAGCTGGTGATCAATGTCTATGTGCCGCTGAAGTGAGCTTATGAAGTATTGCATCGGTCTCGCCGCGGTCGCCCTTGCGGGCGCGCTGCTCACCGCGCCCGCAAGGGCGCAGATCATTCCACCGGCGGCAATTTCCGTGACCGGCGAGGCTACCGTGTTGGTGCCACCTGATCTGGCGGAGATCGATGGCGGCGTCACGTCGGAGGCCAAAACCGCGCGCGAGGCCTCCGAGGCCAACAACGCGGCGATGGGCAAGGTGCTGCAGGCGCTGAAGGGCGCCGGGATCGAGGAGAAGGATGTCCAGACCGCGCGGCTGTCGCTGCAACCGCAAAGCGCCCCGAACCGCAGCGGCCCGTCCGCCATCGCCGGCTACCGCGCCAGCAACCGCGTGACGGTCCGCGTGCGCGACGTCACCAAAGTCGCCAATGTGATCGACACGCTGGTGGGCGCGGGCGCCAACGAAATCGGCGGCATCAATTTTGTGGTGTCACAGGCCTCGAAACTTCTCGATGAGGCCCGCGAGCGGGCCGTGGCCGACGCCCGCCGCAAGGCCGAGATTTACGCCAGGGCCGCCGGCGTCACGCTGGGCGCGCCGCTCAGCATCTCCGAAGAGGGCAATTCCGCCCCCGCGCCCTATCGCAGGATGGCCGCCGGCATGGCGGTGTCCGCACCGGTGGCGCAAGGCGAAGAAACGCTTGCGGTGACCGTGAGTGTATCCTGGGCGATCAAGGGGCAAGGGCAGTAAGGTGTCGTCCCGGCGAACGCCGGGACCCATACGCCGTGCCGTTTCGTTTCGGCGTGGAGCAACCATCTTCTGCAAACAAGCGACGCCAGGGGTTATGGGTCCCGGCGTTCGCCGGGACGACCAAACTCAAATCTCCACCACTTGTCCCGGCTGCAGCGCTACAAAACGCTCGCGCGGAATCTTCGCTTGCCCAAGCGCCGCATGCAACGCGACCACCGGCGCGTCGATCGCCTCGTCGGTGAGCTGAAACGTGCCGTGGTGATGCGCCAGCGCCTGCTCTGCGCCGCAATCGGCCAGCGCCTTCACGGCGTCCGCCGGGTTCATATGCTGGTCTCGCATGAACCAGCGCGGCTCATAGGCGCCGATGGGAAGGATCGCCAACCGCAATGGACCATGCGCCTCGGCGACGCTGCGGAAATGCTTGCCCTCGCCATAGCCGGAATCGCAGACGATGTAGATTTTGCCTGCCGGCGTCTCCAGCACAAAGCTCGCCCACAGCGCCTTGTTGCGGTCGAACAATCCGCGCGCCGACCAGTGCCGGGTCGGCACCAGCGTCACCGCGATGCCGCCGCCAAGTTCGACGCGCGCATGCCAGTCGAACCCTTCCGCCTTGATCGCGCTGTCGGCGCTGCGCATGGTGGCATCGTTGCCGAGCGGCGTAATCACACGCGGCGAGAATTTCCCAGCCAGTTTTGACAGCGTCGCGAGGTCAAGATGATCGTAATGCCCATGCGACACCAGCGCGACGTCGATCGGAGGCAATGCCTCGAACGCAATACCGGGGTCGTTATGACGCTTCGGTCCGGCGAAGCTCGCCGGCGAGGCGCGCATCGACCATACCGGATCGATCAGAATGTTCAGCCCCGATGTCTGGATCAGCCAGCTGGCGTGGCCGACAAACGATAATCGTACCTTGTCGCCGCTGACGCGCGGCGGCGGTGTGTCGGCGTGCGGGCTCGGCGCCCATTCCGGCCAGGCCTGCCGCTCCCGGCCGGGGCCGAACTGCCAGCGCAGCACTTCACCAAGCGATTTCGGCGGTACGCCATCGGGATCGAAGAAACGCGTGCCGTCGAAATGATCGGAGACGGGACCGTCATAGGTTTTCATGCTGTAAGCCCAGATTGACGGCACGCCGATCGCTGCGGCGGCGCCGGAAAGCAGCCCAAGGAGACCACGGCGGGTAATGTTCATGACCCCGATTGGCCCGAAAACGCGTGCATCGGCAAGGGGGGTAAGCCGGTGGCAAGGTTCGTGAAAATGCCGCTTTTCCGCGACTTTTCTTGACTTTTGCGGGCTGCGGGGGTTTAACGCCTCCATTCATCGAAAAGACGTTCTTTTCGACCGGCCGACCGGCCCTTGAGACCGGAGGTCAACGCCCGACAGCGCGATGCGCCCTCGGGCGCAAAAGTGTTTGGAATGTCCCTCATCCGCGCCTGGCGCGGAGACCCGATAAGGCGTCATCACCCGCGAAAGCGGGTGATCCAGTATCCCGGAGCGTCTCGATTGAGTCGCGAAGCCTCGGAATACTGGATACCCCGCTTTCGCGGGGTATGACGGAAACAAATTGAGCAACGCCGTGCCCACGCGCTGGCGTGGCGAAACTGGAACGATGATCTGATGTTCGACAACCTGTCGGAAAAGCTTGGCGGCATACTGGATCGGCTGACCCGGCGCGGGTCGCTGACCGAAGCCGACGTCGATGCCGCGATGCGCGAGGTGCGCCGCGCGCTGCTCGAGGCCGACGTCTCGCTCGACGTGGTCAGAAGTTTCACCGAAAAAGTCCGCGAGCAGGCGATCGGCGCCACCGTGGTCAAGTCGGTGACCCCCGGCCAGATGGTGGTGAAGATCGTCCATGACGAACTGATCGCCACGCTCGGCTCCGACGGCCAGACCATCGACCTCAACGCGGTGCCGCCGGTGGCGATCATGATGGTCGGCCTGCAGGGCTCCGGCAAGACCACGACGACGGCCAAACTCGCCCGCCGGCTGAACCAGCGCGACAAGCGCAAGGTGCTGATGGCCTCGCTCGACATCTATCGCCCGGCGGCGATGGAGCAGCTCGCGGTGCTCGGGCGCGACCTCGATATCCAGACCTTGCCGATCGTGGCCGGCCAGAAGCCCGCACAGATTGCCAAGCGCGCGCTGGAAGCAGCCAAGCTCGGCGGCTACGACGTGGTGCTGCTCGACACCGCCGGCCGCACCACGCTCGACGAAGAGATGATGGCGGAAGCGGCCGAGATCAAGACCGCGGCCAATCCGCATGAAGTGCTGCTGGTCGCGGATTCGCTGACCGGCCAGGACGCGGTCAACCTGGCGCGATCCTTCGACGAGCGCGTCGGCCTCACCGGCATCGTGCTGACACGGGTCGACGGCGACGGCCGCGGCGGCGCGGCGCTGTCGATGCGCGCGGTCACCGGCAAGCCGATCAAGCTGATCGGCACCGGCGAAAAGACCGACGCGCTGGAAGATTTTCATCCGAGCCGGATTGCGGGGCGCATTCTCGGCATGGGCGACGTGGTGTCGCTGGTCGAGAAGGCCGCCGCCAACATCGACGCGGAAAAGGCCGCACGCGTCGCCGAGAAGATGCGCAAGGGCCAGTTCGACCTTTCCGACATGCGCGAGCAATTGCTGCAGATGGCGAATATGGGCGGCATCAGCGGTCTGATGGGCATGATGCCCGGCATCGCGAAGATGAAAAACCAGATCGCCAATGCGGGGATCGACGACAGGATTCTGAAGCGCCAGGTCGCGGTGATCGATTCGATGACGCGGCAGGAACGCAAGAACCCCGACATCCTCAAGGCCAGCCGCAAGAAGCGGATTGCCGCCGGCGCCGGCCTCAAGGTCGAGGAAGTCAACAAGCTCCTGAAGATGCACCGGAACATGGCCGACATGATGAAGGCCATGGGTTCGGGCAAGCGCGGCCCGATGGCCGGCATCGCGCAGGCGATGGGCTTTGGCGGCGGCATGCCATCGCCCGAGCAGATCAAGGCGCTATCCGAAAAAATGCCGGGCGGTGCAGATCCGGGCGGCATGCCCGCGCTGCCAAAAGACCTTCCGGCGGGCTTGCGTTCCGGCCTGCCGAATTTGCCGGGGCTCACGGGCCTGAGCGGCAAGCCGAACCTGCCAGGCCTCGGCGGCTTCCCCGGATTGGGGAAGAAGAAGTGAGAACGACACGCCCTCTCTGTAACTCGTCATTCCGGGGCGCGAGCCAACGGGTCCGGCTTTTGGCCGGCCCGATGACAGGCTCCGCGAGCGAGCCCGGAATCCATAACCACGATCGGGAGTATGGATTCCGGGCCCGCGCGAAACCGCGCGTCCGCCCCGCGCGAAACCGCGCGTCCCGGAATGACGGAGCTAATTCAACAAACATCCCATCAAACCACTACCTGGAGAACCAAATGTCAGTCGTTATCCGCCTCGCCCGCGCAGGCACCAAGAAGCGTCCGGTCTATCACGTCGTCGTCGCCGACTCGCGCTTTCCGCGCGATGGCCGCTTCATCGAACGGCTCGGCCATTTCAATCCGCTGCTGGCAAAGGACAACGAAGCCCGGCTGAAGCTCGACATGGACAAGACCAAGGCCTGGCTCGCCAAGGGTGCGCAGCCGTCGGATCGGGTGTCGCGTTTCCTCGATGCCGCCGGTGTCGCCAAGCGCGCCGCGCGCAACAACCCGGAAAAGGCGGTGCCGCGCAAGGAACGCAAGGCCAACGCCGAAGCCGCCGCCACGGCTGCAACCGCGAGCGCAGCCGCCGCCAAAACGGCAGCCGCCGCAGCTGCGGCAGCCGCCAAGAAGTAAGCGCGACGGCGCGCGGCGATGGCGGCCCACATCTGCATCGCCCGGATCGGCGCCGCGCATGGCGTGCGCGGCGCGGTGAAGCTGTGGACGTTCACGGAGGACCCGCTGGCCGTGAAGGCTTACGGCCCGCTTCTGACCAAGGACGGCGCGCGTTCGTTTGAAGTCGCCACCGCCCGCGAGGCAAAAGGCCATCTGGTCGCGACGCTGAAAGGCATCGCGACCCGCGAGGATGCCGAGCGCCTCAACGGCCTCGAACTTTATGTCGCGCGCGAAAAACTGCCGGCGACGGAGGAAGACGAGTATTACCACGCCGACCTGATCGGGCTCGCCGCGGTCAACGCCGCCCGTGAGCCGATCGGCCGCGTCACCGCGATCCACAATTTCGGCGCCGGCGACATTATCGAAATCGCTCCCGCGCATGGCGCGACCATGCTGCTGCCGTTCACCAACGCCGTCGTGCCATCGGTCGATCTGGCGGCCGGGCGCGTGGTGATCGAATTGCCTGATGAGATCGTGGGCGAAGACGAAGGATCGATTTAGGTTCCGCTCATCGCCGGCATCGCTTTGGCCATCGGCCCGACACTGGAGCCTTTTCCGTTCCGATTGAATCGGAACGGGGGCTTTATTTCTTGTTTTGAAGCGTTTTCTTCGCGCGAACCGGTATCCACTTCGCTGGAAAACGCTCTAAAATTATGACATTAAAGTTAAGATAGACGGCGGCTGAAAATTACAAAACAAAAATTACAAAACACTTGCGTTCGATTTTCGGCTCAGGCACTTTCGGTTGCCTGATACCGCGCCATCGGGTGATGCTTTCGAGATTTGCGGCGCCGATGCCACAGCACCAGAGATATTTCATGTTGCGTTGTGCTTTCCTGGCGACCATCGGCCTGCTGGCAACAACGAGCTTGCTGCATGCCCAAACGCCGCCCGCCGAATCGCCACCCGCGGCGGCCTCACCCGCTGTCGAAATCCCTGGCAGCCCCGAGCCGATGGAAGACCCGCGTCTGGGCGATCACTGGACCTACGAGCTTCGGGACGACATTACCGGGGAGATCAAATCGACGATCACGAATACGGTCACCGACGTGTCGGATTCAGAAATCAGCACCCGAAGCGCGCTGCTCGGTAATCCCAATTCCGGCTATCAGACCTACGACCGTTCATGGAATGTGATCAGCAACGGCGTCTGGCGATATACGCCGAATGACGGCACCGGAATTCGGACACCGCTGGCCGTGGGCAAGACCTGGTCGTTCAAATCCACCGATCTCAACAGTACGGCCGGCGTAAGCTGGAAGCGCTCGGGCACAACCAAGGTCGTGGCGCAGGAAAGCGTCACGACGAGAGCGGGCACATTCGACACCTTCAAACTCGAAATTTCCTCTCAAATCCAGAACGCCTCTTTCGTATCGCGGTCGGAGGGGCGCGTTCGCGAACGCAATACCATAGAGCTCGTCGAGTATGGCCGCCGCTAGAGCAACAAGCAGCGACAAGGAATACTCCGATGTTTCGTCTCAATGTTCTTTTGGTGACCGGGCTTGTCGCCAGCAACGCGTGGGCCCAGCAGGCGACGCCCCCGGCGCCGGCCGCCGCGGTGGAGCCGCCGAAGGCCGTCGTCTCCATGGAAGAGCCGCGGCCCGGCGACCATTGGACCTACGAGGTGCGGGACGAAATCAGCGGCACCGTCCGTGGTAACCGCACCAACGTCGTCGCCGAGGTGACGCCAACGGAAATCAGCGTGCGGTTCAAGGTCGAGGGTAGCAACAACAACGAAGGCATCAACGTTTATGACCGATCCTGGAATCTGGTTGACGCCCGGCCCTGGAGATTCTCGCCCAACGATGGCAGCGGAATCCGCACCCCGCTCGCCGTCGGCAAGACCTGGACATTTCAAACCAGCAACGTCAACAGCGCCAATGGCAACGCCTGGAAACGATCGGGTACCTCAAAGGTCGTCGGCCAGGAAACCGTGACGACCAGGGCCGGAACGTTCGAGACGTTCAAGATCGAAACCAGCTACACGGCGCATAACGTCAACGACCCGACCAGGAAAGACGAGGTCACGGCCCAGACCTGGTACGCACCTGCCATCGATCATTGGGTTAAACGCACTTCGGTCATTCGATCCGACAAGCATCTGCGGGAAAACAACAGCCTCGAACTCACCGAATACGGTCGCAAGCCGTAAATCCGGACGCGCGCACGGAAACGATATTCCGAGGAAGCGCTGCAGCCGGTTTGACGGCCCCGGCCGGACGCGCCATTGGAAGGCATGACTTCCACACCCAAAATCTGGCACGCGACCGTGCTGACGCTGTTCCCGGAGATGTTCCCGGGTCCGCTCGGCGTCAGCCTCGCCGGCAAGGCGTTGGCGTTGGGCCTTTGGGCCCTGGAGGCGCGGGACATCAGGGACTCGGCCACTGACCGACATCGCAGCGTCGACGATACCCCGGCCGGCGGCGGTCCCGGCATGGTGCTGCGCGCCGACGTGCTGGCGGCGGCCATCGACGCCGCGGATAGCGCGCAGGATCGCCCAAAAGACCGTCCCCGCCTGCTGATGAGCCCGCGGGGTCGGCCATTGACCCAGTCCCGGGTCGCGGAACTCGCCGCCGGATCCGGGCCGATGATTGTCTGCGGGCGGTTCGAGGGCGTCGACCAGCGCCTGATCGAGGCCCGTGGGCTCGAGGAGGTATCGCTGGGGGATTATGTGCTTTCGGGCGGCGAAATCGCAGCCATGGCGCTGATCGATGCCTGCGTCCGGCTGCTGCCCGGCGTGATGGGAAAATTGGCTTCCGGGGCGGATGAAAGCTTTTCCGACGGCCTGCTGGAATACCCGCAATATACCCGCCCGCAGGATTTCGAGGGTCGGCCGATCCCGGAAATCCTGTTGTCCGGCGACCACGCCCGGGTCGCGGCTTGGCGTCTGGCCGAGGCCGAGGCCCTGACCAGGGCGCGGCGGCCTGATCTCTGGGCCGCCAGGCAAGCCCAGACAAGACCTGTCCAGACAAGACCTGTCCAGACAAGGCCTGGCCAAAAACGCCCAAAAAACGCGACGGACGGGTGACAAGCGGCGGCCTTTGCCGTATACGAGCGCCAAATCCGCGCAATGGCAGGATAAATGGACGTTCGCGCAGCCCGCGCGCTTTGCAGGCTGGGGTGCGCCGCCGATGGAGATTTTGCGATGAACCTCATTCAAGAGCTCGAAAAAGAGCAATTCGACAAGCT
>Ga0193713_1000763_pt1 | contig 10711 bp, 10 predicted proteins | sample H3a2metaG_FD_143054 | JGI IMG/M metagenome (GOLD analysis project Ga0193713, IMG submission 143054) | Soil microbial communities from a riparian zone of the East river system, Colorado, United States - H3a2 | ecosystem: Environmental > Terrestrial > Soil > Riparian zone | place: USA: East River... | reverse complement strand
TCCAGAGGGAATGACCATGAAATCGAAAGCGCAGCACGTCGCCAGAACCGCCAAGAATGTCGTGCAAGATCCGCGCTGGGACGCCGTCATTGCGCGCGATCCGGCCGCGGACGGCAAGTTCGTCTACGCGGTCAGAACGACGGGCATCTATTGCAAGCCCAGCAGCGCATCGCGCCGGCCGAAACCGGAGAACGTCGAGTTCTTTGATACGGCGAGGGCTGCCGAAGCCGCCGGCTACCGGCCGAGCTCGGCGACGAATCAGACGACGGTTGCGGTCGAGCACGCCAATCTCGTTGCCGAAGTCTGCCGGAAGATCGAAGCGGCCGAAGCGGCGCCGAGCCTGGAGGCGCTCGCGAAGTCGGCTCGCCTGAGCCCTTTCCACTTTCACCGGGTGTTCAAGGAAGTGACGGGTCTCACGCCCAGGGCCTATGCTGCGGCACATCGCGCGCGCCGCATGCGCGAGCGCCTCACTGGCCCCAATACGTCGATCACCAATGCGATCTACGACGCAGGTTTCAACTCCAATAGCCGCTTTTATGAGGCTTCAGACCAGCTGCTGGGCATGCGCGCCAAGGACTACCGCGCCGGTGGCGCGAATGCGGTGATTCGCTTCGCCGTGGGCCAAAGCTCACTCGGCTCGATCCTGGTCGCGCAAAGCGAGCGCGGTGTGTGCGCGATTCTACTGGGTGACGATCCAGAGAAGCTCGTTCGTGACCTGCAAGACCAATTTCCCCGGGCCCGGCTCATTGGCGGCGACGGAGCCTTCGAGAAGCTGGTCGCCCGCGTCGTCGGTTTCGTCGAAGCGCCGCAGCGCGGCCTCAAGCTACCGCTGGACCTCCAGGGGACGGCGTTTCAGGAGCGCGTCTGGCAGGCTCTGAGGAAGATTCCAGTGGGAACCACGGTGAGCTATGCCGATATGGCCAGGCGCATCGGAAAACCCAAAGCCGTGCGCGCGGTTGCACAGGCGTGTGCGGCAAATCACCTGGCAGTAGCCATACCCTGCCACCGTGTCGTTCGGCGCAACGGTGACCTTTCCGGATACCGATGGGGTGTGGACCGCAAGCGCGAGCTCCTTCGACGGGAGAAGCGCTTCTGGATGTCCGACCAGAAAGAAAAGGGGGCCCGAGTACAGCTCAGGCCCCCCGCGTAACCGGCTTACTGTCGTTACTTCAGCCGAAGGTCATTCTTGACCGACATCACGCCTTCGACGCCGCGCGCCACGTCGCCGGCCTTGTGAATCTCGGCATTGGAGCCGACGAAGCCGCTCAGCTGCACTGTGCCTTTGTAGGTTTCGACGCCGATCTCGGTCGATTTCAGCGAGGATTCACGCAACATCGCCGTTTTCACCTTGGTGGTCACCGCGGAGTCGCTTATATACGCCTTCGTTCCCTCGTTCGTTGATGTAGCGGCGCATCCGAGAAGGGAGGCGAACGCCACGGCGAAGAAAAGGGCTGAAAACCGATTGAATATCTTCATTGAGGTTACTCCTGTTAAATGAACTGCCGCTACGTGTCTTGCCGAAAGAATGACTGACACACGCAGGACGAGTTGTACGCTGAACGCGAAGGCGAGTCCGTTCGTCAGGCAACAAAGGGAGATCTATTTGCCGGAACGGGATGCTGAACGAACGAACCCGGGTCTTGCGTGCGCCAGCGCACGGACGACGCGCCAAGGCGCGGCGTCGACCGATCTAACTCTGAACTAACTCGGGTTTCGGGCTTCTGGGTTTTTTGGCGGGCAGCAAGCGGTCATATTCCTTCTTCACCGTCGCATAGCATTCGCACGCCTGCGTTTCCAATCCCGGCCGATCGAGGACCGTGATATGCCCGCGGCTATAGGCAATCAAGCCTCGGGCTTGCAGCTTTCCCGCCGCTTCGGTAACGCCTTCGCGGCGCACGCCCAGCATGTCGGCAATCAACCCCTGGGTCATGGTGAGCTCGTTGGTGGACAGACGATCCAGACTCAACAGCAACCAGCGGCACAGTTGTTGTTCCACCGAATGGTACCGGTTGCACACGGCGGTTTGCGACGTCTGCGTGATCAGCGCCTGGGTGTAGCGCAACAGCAAAGTTTGCAGTCTGCCGTGGCGCTCGACTTCGTCTTGCAGTGCCTTCGCTTTCAGCTGAAACGCGTGCCCGGCACTTTGCACCAGTGCGCGGCTCGGTGTGGTGCGGCCTCCCGTGAACAAGGCGAAGCCCACCATGCCTTCGTCGCCGACCACGGCGATTTCCGCGGAGGCGCCGTCCTTCATGACGTAGAGCATCGAAACGATGCAGCTCGTGACGGGAAAAAAGACATGCTCCAATTCGACGCCGGATTCATAGATCACTTTACCCAGAGGCATTGGGGCCAGGGTCAGATCCGGAAGGAGGCGATCGAATACTTCAGCAGGCAGGGCCGCAAGAAGGCGGTTGCGGGTTGGAATGATTTCGACAGGACTGGCCAAGGTCGTACCCTAGATATTGGGCAAACCGCGCGGTTGCGCAAACTCTCTTATGCACGGATTTTACGCAGGAATCGGCGTCGTTCTGTGCGTTAGCCCACGTAGGCGCGCATATCCTGAAAAAGTTTGGAGCCGCAGATTGCGGGCGAATCGGGGATCCAGTCATCGATATGTGCGGCAACGCACATAACCTGGAGTTCGCCAACGAACAGACCCGCTCTGTATCCGGGGTTCATGATTGCCTGCCGGCGCAAACTCGTCGTGGACGCTTGATTGCGCCCCCGAGCGTGTCTTGGAGATCTGCAAAAGCCATGAAAAACCAAGCTGTATTCTCCGCCTCAATGCTGTTCGGTTTCATGCGGATCTCTTGCGTCACGGTTCTTCTATTCACACTGAGCGCCTGCGGACCGGGCGGCGGCGAAAGCAGCGGCCCAGGCAGCAACTCAGGCAGCAGCTCGGGCAGCAGCGGTGGATCGGGCGGGGCCCCGGATATCAGGTTCCTTGCCGCGAATGACGGCTTCAGCGGCAATGAGCTCTGGAAAACCGACGGCACCGCCGCCGGCACGGTGCTGGTGAAGGACATCAACACCGCCGCGCCAGGGGCAGGTTCCGACCCTGGCGGCTTTACCGAGTTCAACGGCGCAACCTATTTTCATGCCGGCGACGGGGTGAACAGCAGTCAGCTCTGGAAAACCGACGGCACCACCGCCGGCACTGTGCTGGTGAAGGCCATCGATGCCGCGCCCGGGGGGCGTTCCAACCTCTACGGCTTCACCGTCCTCAACGGCGCGCTTTATTTCAGCGTCTACAAAGGTTTTGGCAATGACCTCTGGAAAACCGACGGCACCGCAGCCGGCACGGTGCTGGTGAAAAGCTTCAGTGGCTTGGCCGGATCCTTTCCCGACACCTTCACCGTCTTCAACGGCGCGCTTTATTTCGATTCCAACGACGGCGGAGGCGCTGAGGTCTGGAAAACCGACGGCACCGCCGCCGGCACGGTGCTGCTGAAGGAAATCAATATCCTGACGAGTTCCTACCCTTCCGGCTTCACCGTCTTCAACGGTGCGCTGTATTTCAGCGCCTCCTCCTTAGGCTCGAACGGCCTTGCCTTTGGGCTCTGGAAGACCGACGGCACCGAAGCCGGCACGGTGCAGGCGAAGGACATTACAGAAGGCGGAGTGGACGGCTTGACCGTTTTCAACGGCGCGCTTTATTTCAGCTCCGGCCATATGCTGTGGAAAACCGACGGCACCGCCGCCGGCACGACGCTGCTGAAGGCCATCAATGCCTTCCCCGCCATCTTCACCGAGTTCAACGGCGCGCTCTATTTCAGCGCCGACGACGGCGTGAACGGCTTCGAGCTCTGGAAAACCGACGGCACGGTCGCCGGCACGGCGCTGGTGAAGGACATCAATCCCCCGGCGACCGGGGCGAATTCCGTCCCTCACGGCTTCACCGAGCTCAACGGCGCGCTGTATTGCAGAGACACCACCTCCGACGTGAACGGATACAGGCTCTGGAAAACCGACGGCACCACCGCCGGCACGGTGCTGGTGAAAGACATCAATCCCCTGGATACCAGGGCGATTTCCTACCCGGTCGTCTTCACCAGGCTCAACGGCGCACTTTATTTCCATGCCGACGACGGCGTGAACGGCATAGAACTCTGGAAAACCGACGGCACCGCCGCCGGCACGCAATTGCTGAAAGACATCTGCCCGGGGACATGCAGTGGACCTGCGGGATTTTAATAGCGACCAGATGGCGCGCCATACTTCCTGTCCGTAGAAACGAGGAAAGCAATTTGGTACGCTAGCGAACAGACCAGCTTGGTACCCGGGTTCATCATTGCTTACGGGCACTTCCTATGCCTGCATATAGCATGTTCCTATGGCCCTCTCCGAGCTCAAAGCAAGCGTCTTCGGTCAAAGATGGAGGCGCACGGCGAATCCTCCTGCAGAGTTCTTTGTCACCGACCGGACCATTCCAGAGAGGGCGCGCCCAGAGCTGACGCCCGTGATTCAGCTGTCTGGCGCAGACAAAGCCGACTTCGGTCGGCGGCCGTTGGTGGCGACCCACAATCTGCATCAGTCTGAACTGTTCACCGACGCAGCGCTGATCGACCTGCTCGATCACTTTCCCCGGCAGCATCTTTACGCGTTGGCGACGGGGACCGACCCTGCCCGCATCGAGAATCGGCTTGCGCTTCACGACGGGGTGAGCGGTGCCGAGCTTCTGCGGGCAGTCAAGAACGGTCGCCTGTGGCTGAACGTCACGCAGGTCGATCGTGCCGACAAGCGCTATCGCGAGCTCATCGACCGGCTTTATGCGCAGCTCACGGCGCAAGTACCCGGTTTCTCTCCTCTCGCGAGTCGCGGGACGCTGCTCATCTCCTCTCCGCGCGCAAACGTTTACTACCACGCCGACGGTCCGGCATCGGCGCTCTGGCATATCCGGGGCCGGAAGAGAATTTGGATCTACCCCGCCCTCGACGAGCGCTACGTTCAGCGCGAGCTCCTGGAGGACATCTTCGCCGGTGTCCGGCACGAGTACCTGCCATACGAAAGCGCGTATGAGGAAGCGGCCATTTCCTACGAGCTGGGGCCAGGGCAATGGGCCACCTGGCCCCAGAATGCTCCGCACCGGGTGACCAACCTCGACGACGTCAACGTTTCACTCTCCACCGAGCACTTCACTCGTCAAACACGACGGCGGTCTCAGGTCTACCTCGCCAATCGATTCTTCCGCATGCGTCTGGGGCTGCGGCGCCTGTCGACGCGAGAGGAGGGGCCGCTCGCGCTGGCGAAGACCGTGATTCATCGGCTGGCACGCAAAGGTGGGCTGGACCGCGTGAGCATCGCACGCCACAAGCCCACGTTGCGGGTCAAAGCCGACGCTCCCGGGGGGGTGGTCGCTCTCGACAGTGCGAGCGGTCCAACGGGGACCAGCATTTGATCGAGGTTCGTTGTTTCCACACCCTCGAGGAGGCCGAATCGCTTCGAGAGCAAATCAACGCGCTGAACCTCGCGTCCGCGCGACCGGATCCGTTCTCCACTTTCGAATTTTACGAGAACTACCTTCGCAATGAGGAGCACTTCCCGCGATGGGAAGATCTGCGTCCCTGGTTTCTGGTCGCATTCGCCGCTGGCCAGCTTGTCGGTTACCTCCCCCTTAAGCAAGTTGCGCATAAGGTAATGGGCTTGCGGGTGCCGCAGCTCGACTGGTTGACCGCCCACACCGCTGACCGGCCGCATATGGTAGTAAGGTCCGAATATGCGAACAAGGTGAGCGAGGCGTTCTACGCATATCTGTTGAAGCGCAAGCAGGAGTGGAGCTTTCTCGAATTTCAGCAGCAGGACGGAACCTCACCACTATTCCCGTTACCCGCGGCGGTCGACTTCAAGGACTACCGGGTGCGCCATTGGCCGAACATGGAAAACGGCACCATTCCCGTGTGTTGGAGTACTTTGGACGAATACTTCAAGGCATTCTCGAAGAAATTCCGCTCGAACGTCAGTCGGCAGATGCGCACTCTCTTTTCGGCAGGCGAGGTCGAATTCCTGGTGTCTTCGGATCCGGCGACCACTCCACACCTGTTCGAGCTGTACCGCACCATCGAGCCGCGCAGCTGGAAGTCGGGGGCGGATGCGGCCATCGGCCGTCATCCCAAGTGGGTCGAGTACTACAAAGGTCTGCTCGGCGCCCGACAGCCGATGCAGGTGTCGATTCATGTGCTCTTGCTCGATGGTGTGCCAATTGCCGGGCTCATCAACGGCTCGTTCGAGAAAGGGCTCTACGCGCTGCATATCGTCTACGACCACCGCCTGAGCCGCCTCGCACCCGGAGCGGCAGTTTTGCTGATGGGAATGCGGCATGCCATCAATGGCCGGTACGCGTTCTTCGACCTGCTCTGGGGCTTTGGATACTACAAGACTCGGTGGCTGGCCGAAATGACGGAAACCCGAAGCGTACAGATATACCGGGTGGGCAGAATATTCTTCTGGCAAAGAATGCTCGGAGACCTGAAGCGTCGGATGCTGACGCGCGGAGCCAAGGGGGAGCCCGTGCTCTTCAACCCGGCCAGCAGAGATGTAAGCGAGCGCCAAACGATAGCGGGCTCGGCGTCCATACCTGAGATGACCGCGGAGGAGAAAAGACGCGTTGCCGTACTGGTTGCCCGGGTGCGGCAGGGTCAGGGCGAATTCCTCTCGTCGGCCGCGCTGGCCTCGGTGATGCCGTTCGAAACGGAGCGGGTTACGCGGCGCCTGGAATCAAGCGGCGAACGCGGGTCACGGCTCAACACTCTGCATTGACGCCGGCGAGGGGCTTGCCGGGACGGCGAGCGAATTCTGAGCTTTGCGGAATGAGAGGACCACGATGCCCACCACGCCGATCAATTCGCCGATCAGCAGGCCCAGCAGCGCTCCGGCCACGCCGAACCGCAGCATTCCCCAATAGCAGGTCGCGAGCGCCATGACGGCGCTCACGAACGTGAGCAAGGTCATGGCACGGAAACGTCCTTGTGCTGCAAGCAGATAACCCAGCTGGTTGCGGATCACCATCACGAGAAAGACCGCTCCCCATAGCATCAGCAGTCCATCACGCTGCGCGAACTGCTTTTTGAGAACGACGGCAAAAATCCAATCGCGCAACAACCACAATACGATGAAGTAGCACAGCGTCGCCCCAGCCAGGCCCAGGGCCATCAGCCACAGGCGACGCCGCAGCAGCGGGGCGCCGTGTTGGTGCAACCAGCCCGATGCCAGCGGCAGCATGAGCGAGCCGATACCCGCGGAAAGCAAGTTCACGGGCATCAGCAGCAGGCGCGTTGCCGCGATCGCGGCAACGGCAGCGACGTCGAGAGTACCGGCGACAAGATAAATGTATCCCTGGCTGAAGGTCCAGTGGATGGCTGCGCCCGCAGTGGGCCAGACGGCGAGCGGCATGATCTCGCGCAGGATGCCCTGCGACCCTTCCGTGCTCCAGGGCTCGTGGCGGCGCAGCGTCTGCGACAACAAAACGCCGCTCGCCACCGCGGCGAGGCTCAGCGCGACTACGGCGGCGACTCCGGGCGCCGGCGTGAAGGTCGCTGCGAAAACGCCGGCCACCATCAGCACGACATAGAAAGCATCGGTGCGAAGCACGTCCTGCGGGCGGCGATGCACGAAAAGCACCGTTCGGAAGTATTCGCGGTGCAGGGTCGCGAGTGCCGCGGCCACCGTGGCGAGCACCAGCGGGCCGGTGAGGGCGTCCAGAACCCGGGCGTACCAGAGGCCGAGCGCGATGACGACGGCAATCCCGCCGGCGGCAGGCAGAGCCCTGTATTGCACGCGATACAGACCGCCGACCAGCTCGCCGCGTCCCAGGCGATCGAGCCGGTTCATGCGGATCGACAGCGGAGGATTGAAAAACCCGGTCTGCAGTGAAACCAGCAGGAGAATCGCGTTCGACGCGAGGATGTAGTAACCGTATTGAACGTCGGTTGCGTTTCGAATCAGAATCAGGCCGACCGCAAAGCTGGCGGCGGAAAGCAGTGCCTGACTGGTTACCGCGCTGCCGAGCAGGCGCGCGAAGGCGAAGTGCCGGCGACTGCGGTCGCTCACGACTATTCCCGCTTGGTGCGCACCCACTCCGCAGATTCATGCGCGCGCAGCATCAGCAGGACTTTCCAGAGCACGAAAGACGGGGCGCGTATCAAATCGACGAGGCCGCGCATGCCGACGCCGCTGAGCTGCCAGCCGCGCATCACATAGAGCAGCAGGCTCATGCCGCAGCCAAGCCCCAGCCACAACCATATTTCCATGGAGGAATCGAATAGAAGCGCAACGCCGGCGAAGACGATCAGGACTGCAACGTTCAGCGCGACATAGGACAAGGGCAACACCAATAAATCGAGCGCCAGATCCAGACAGACCCCGCCGCCGGGACCCATGGCCGCCCGCAGCAGCGACAGGGTTTTGGAACGGATCAGCTGCAAGCGTCCGTCCTCCCAGCGCTGGCGCTGAGTGCGTGCCGCCAGCTCATCCGGCACCATCATGGCGGCGACGTGCGCTTCGTCGGCATAGTGCACGCGGTAGCCGGCGAGCCCCAGATCGATTCCGTACTCGATATCCTCGGTCAGGGAGAATGCCCGATACGGCACCTGGTGCAGCAGCCCATGAGTAATGCTCCAGCCGTTGCCGCGTATCCCGCAGGACAGCTGCAACCGTTCGCGCGCGCGCGAACGCACCCGGTGAAATGAAGCCAGGGCGATGGCCATGAGACGCGTGCGCCACGAAACCTGTGAATTCAGCACGCCATAGTGCGCCTGTACTACCTTGGCCCCGTGCTCGATACGCGCCGCAAGCGCTTCGAGCAGATTCGCCGAGACCTCGGTGTCCGCATCGACGACGACGACGGCGTAGGCCCAACCGTGCGCCTGGCTCGCCCGGAATGCAAAGTCCAGCGCATACCCTTTGCCGCGCCGCTGGGTATCCTGGCGTTCCAGCACTTCAGCGCCGGCCGCACGCGCGAGCGCTGCAGTGGAATCGGTGCAATTGTCGGCGACTACCAGCACGCGGAAGCCATCGGCGGGCCAGTCGATCCTGCGTAAATTGGCGACGACGCCTTCGATTGCCGCCGCCTCGTTATGGGCCGGAACGACAATATCGAAGCGCAGCCGCCGCGACGAGCGCGGCGCTGCCAGCGGTGGTGCACGCGACAGCAGGGTCAATATCAACAAATACAGGGATACCGCCGTTGCCGGCAGCGCCAGCACGAACAAGAGCAGATTCAAAAAGGCTGTCATGTGACCTTGTTTCCGTATTCACGATAATGCCAACCCAGGAAGATCGACAACTTGCCGAGATTCGCCGATACCTTGAGCAGCCAGTACACGGCGCGATGCCGGCCGGACGGCAAGAACAACAGCGCCATACCGGCCGCGATGAACGACTGCAGGAGCGCCCGTAGAAACAGCCACACGCGGCCAGCCGACGTCAGGTGTCCAAAACGTCCCGTCAGCTTGTGGCGCGCAAAGTCCTGCCCTCCGCGCAACGCCCGCAGCAGCAGCCATCGCAGCGACAGCCGCGCGGCTTCGACCGGCTCGTGGACGATGGCTTCGTCGCACCAGACGATGCACGCACCATGCTGTACCAGGCGGCCGAGCAGGTCGCCGTCCTCGCCGCCGGTGAGCCCGTAGTTCGGGTCGAAGGGCGCCGGGGTATCCCGCAGGAGCGCGCCGTGCAACAGCACATTGCCGAAGCGCAATTTGTTGGGAGGGATGACGGTGCCGGTTTTCATCCTCGCCCAATCATAAAACCTGCCGTGCCGGATCCATGCCGGCGCATCGGCGGGCACCACCGGCTCGACCGGCCCGAGCGCGCCATCGGCGGGATAGCGGATGACGGTCTCAGCCAGCTGTTTCAGCCAACCTGCCGGCGCGCGTTCGTCGTCGTCGACGAAGGCGATCCAGTCGCACTTCGCCAGCTCCACGGTGCGGTTGCGCGTCAGCGAAATGTTTTTCTCGGGCTGAATATCGTAGTGAATCGGAAACGGAGCGCCCAGCTCGCGCCGCCGTTCCACCACGGCGCGTGCGCTGCCCGCGGCGTCGTTATCGACCACCACCACTTCATCGGGAAGGTGCTGCTGTTTCACGAGGTCATCGAGCAGCGCGGCGAGGCGCTCCGGCCGGCGATAGGTGGCAATGCACAGGCTGATGTTCATAGCGGCGGCTGCGTGTCGGTCCGGTCCAGACGCTTGGCCGCCGTCAGTGCCGTTGCCAGTTCCTGCCGCGCCCTGAACAGATTCCAGGCCAGCAGTGCCAGCGCGGTCCCGCTGAACAGCGACGAAAGCCCGCGGGAAAACCCCAGCAACAGCGCCAGCACCACGAAGAACAGCAACCGTATCAAATGAAACGGCGCTTCAGGCCAGTCTTTTCCCCCCAGCCGGTATATATAGTAGGGCACCCATTTCGCCAGGACGTGAGCGCCGAGCGCCACCGCGCCGATCAGAGCGATCGGCACCAGCGCGACAAAGGCCGTGCTGCGCGCGAGCTGCAATCCCGCAAACATCCAGACTCGCGTCCCTTTGTCGAAGCGGTTGTACATCGTGAACCAGCCGTGGGTCGCCAGAAGAACCGCCGCCCACGCGGCGAAGTCCACGGGCACGGGGGTAGCCGGCCAGCGCAGCAGGACAACGGCGATCGCGCCGCACACGAACGCCCAGATCCACGGCTGCCATCGCGGTGTTGCCACCGGGGAATCCAGGAACTCCGGGCTGAGTTTTGGA
>Ga0193713_1000762_pt1 | contig 10724 bp, 8 predicted proteins | sample H3a2metaG_FD_143054 | JGI IMG/M metagenome (GOLD analysis project Ga0193713, IMG submission 143054) | Soil microbial communities from a riparian zone of the East river system, Colorado, United States - H3a2 | ecosystem: Environmental > Terrestrial > Soil > Riparian zone | place: USA: East River... | reverse complement strand
GTGGCCGACACCTGGGCCGGCGCCAGTCCGTTCGAGCGGGCCAGCTGGTCCACGTACGCGCGCGCCACCACGAAGCTCGCCGGCCAGACGATCTTGGGTTGGTCCTGCGTGTTGAAGTAGTCGAGGTGCACGAGCTTCGCGGCCGCGAGCTCGTTCTCCGAAATGAAGCCGCTGGGGAGCAGCTCGACGATGTCGAGTCCGCGCCCGATCTCGGAGCTGACGATGACGCCGTTGTACCAATAGGCGGACCACGTTCCGGCATTGCCCATCGTGGTCGAGTCGGCCGGCCCGCGGTCGAAGAACGCGATCTCCTTCGGGTGAGCGGCGTCGGTCCAGTCGAACACCGAGATGCCGCCCTGGTACCAGGACTGCACCATCACGTCGCGTCCGGGAATCGGAATGAGCGACCCGTTGTGGGCCACGCAATTCTCGTTCACCGTCTGCGGAGCGGACATCTTGTAATAGCTCTGGAACTGCAACGCATTGCCCGAGAGCGTGAAGATCGCGTCGGCCCCCCACTCGTGTTTGTCGGTGGCGCGGCACTTGGGCCCGCCGCCGCCGCCCCACTCGTCCGAGAAGAGCAGCTTGGTGCCGTCATTGTTGAAGGTCGCCGAGTGCCAGTAGGAGAAGTTCGAATCGGCGACGGCGGCGAGGCGCCGGGGATTCGCGACATCGCGAATGTCGAGCAGCAGGCCGTAACCGCCGCACGCCCCACCCGCCAGGCCGATCGCCGGATAGACAGTGATGTCGTGGCACTGCGTGGGCCCGGGACGGATGCCGTTCTTCATGCCCGGCGGGGGCGCGTTGAACCGAAGATCGATGATGCCCTGAATGGCGCCGCGCAACGCCGCGCTATCGGCGGCCGTCGGCGCGCCGGTCCCCTGCCGCGCCCTGACGATGCTGTCGAGCATCGGATTCACGAATCCCGGGCCCAACGTGTACTCCATGTCCTCGACCTTCGCCGTGTAGCCCCCCTTGGCGCGCCACTCGGCGGCCGCGTGGGCTGCCTCGGCGATGTCTGCCGCCGGCTCGTGGTGCGCCGGCGCTTCGGTCAAGTCGTTGAAGATCCGGGGCGACGAGACGATGCGCGCCTGCTCGGGATGCGCGAGGGGCACCTTGATCACTTCGATGCGGAACAGCGCCGAGTTCGGATCCTCGTCGGGCGCCAGCTTCGAACACCCCGCCAGCTCGCTGGGCGAACGCACACCGGCCGACCCGGAGACGTACACATACACGTTCTCTTTGTCGTTCGGATCCTCGACCACGGTGTGGGTATGCGAGCCGCGACAGGTCTGCACGTTGGCCAGATACTTCGGGGCGGCGATGTCGCTGATGTCGAAGATGCGAATGCCGCGCAAGCGTACGGTGCTGACCGAGTCGTGCACGCCCCCCTCCGCGCAGTCGAGCCGCCCCGACTGCCCCTCACCCGAGACGAACAGCAGGTTCTTGTAGACCGACACGTCGCTCTGCGATGCCGGACAGAGGTAGCCGATCTTCAGGGTCGCCTGGGCGGGGTTCGTGATGTCCCAGACTTGAAAGCCGTTGTAGTTCCCCTGAATGGCGTAGTGCCCCGAGAATGACAAGTCGGAATTGGTGACGCCGGCGAACTTCCCCTGCGATGGGTTTCGGGAGACGACGCGCATGTTCCACGTCGCTTCCGCGGCGTTGAACATCCCCGCGCGCAGGCCGACCCGCGGGTCGGGGCTCGGCGCCACGGTGGACATGTTGTATTTCGGCCCTCCCGCGCAGGCAGCCAGGAAAAAGGCGGTGAGGGAGGCGGCGCGAAGAGTTGAGGCGTTGGGCATGTTGGCGGATTCCTATGAGAGAACGGAGCGAGTGATCATTGCCCGCGCCCTTGAAACAGGAGCGCGGCGAGCATCTTCTGCATGCGGTCGATTTCGGTGGTTTGATCGGCGAAGACGTCGGAGGCGAAGCGGTACGCGACTTCTTCTTCGCCCCCGCCCCGGGCGAACAACTCATTGACCATCGTGATCGCGCCTTGGTGGTGCTGAATCATGAAGGTCAGGAACATACGGTCGAATGCCGTGCCGCGCGCGGCGTCGAGCTGCGTCAACTGCTCGGCGGTCAACATGCCGGGCATCATCGTCCCCTGATCCATTCCCGGCATCATGGCGTGCGCCGGGTCCACCTCGGGGACCGCCTCGTGTCGCGCCCGCAGCCACCGCGACGCCAGCGCGATCTCGTCGCGCTGCCCCACCACGATCCGCTCGCACAGCGCGCGCAGCGACTGACTCGCATCGTGCGTCGGCGCCCATCCGGCGATCAGCACCGCTTGCGCGTGGTGGTAGATCATGCCGCTCATGAAGTGCACGTCCGCGGCCGTCGCCGGCGGGGCGGCGGGCGCGGTCGCGGGCGCAGCGACGGCGTTGGTGCGGGCAGTCGCGCAGGCCGCCGCGGCGATCGCCACGAGCGACACGACCGCCGCCGCGTTCACATTGGGAAATGGCTTCATCGACAACTCGGGCTCAAGGAGGTTGAATCAGAATCTACCCGCGCCGCGCGGCGGGGCGAGGGGTCAGCGTTTCTTATTGGAGCAGCAGGATCCGAGCTTCGGACGGCACGCCGTCCGCATTCACCAGGAAGAGCATGTAGGGACCGGGTGGCGCGGCCGCGCGGCTCGTGGGCATGGTAATCGTAAGGCTCCTACCCCCGGGGGAGAACGTCAGGGGCACGAGGCGAGCGCCCATGTCGAAGGCGTGCGTCACCGAGCTGAACCGGATCAGGTTCACTTTCGTGATCGTGGCGGCGTCCGGCGTCTCGAGCTTGTAGAGCGTCTGACCGTATGTCAGGCGACCGGGAACCACGCCGCTGATGACGGGACGCGGACCCTTGAACAGGTACGGCGGCGAGAACAACTCGTAGTTCTTCTCGTCGGTCATGCCCGCCGCGTCGCCGCTCCCCGTGAACAGGATGCGGCCGTCGGGCAGGAGCAGCGTCGCGCCATGGTAGACGCGCACCACCGCGTTGTACGACACGAGTGTCCAGAGGCCCGTCGCCGGGCTCCAGATCTCGGCGTTGCGCACGCCGCCCACCGGATTGCTGAACCCGCTGCCGCTCGTCCCGCCGGTGACGAGCACGTCGCCGGTCGGCAACAGCGTGGCGTCCATCTGCCGGCGCGGAAACGCCATTGAACCGGTCAACTGCCACGCCGGGTTCGGCTGATTCAAGTCGATGATCTCGGCGGTGCTGGTCGGCGGGTCGCCGCCGCCCACGTAGAGAATCTTCCCGGGCCCGTACATCACCGCCGACCCGTAGTCGCGCCCGCTGACCATCCGAGAGGGTCCGTTGGTCCAATGGCCCGTCCCGCTGACGTCGAGCCAGCGCGACGGCTGCCCCTCGCCGGCGTAGAAGACACGCCCGTCCGGCGCCACGAACGCGCGGGGATAGAGCGGCAGCTCGAGACTCGCCCCGGTGAGCTGGCGCCACCCACTGCCGTTCCACACCTCGGGGATCCGGACGTTGACGGCCGCGGTGTCCGTGCCGGAGAGGGTCAACACCTCGCCGTTCGGGAGGGTGGTGTTGGTGGGATACCAGCGGCCGGCGGCCATCGACGGCAACGCCTGCCACGTGAGGGTCGTGGGATCGAACACGTTCGTATTCGGCAGGCCGTGGACGTCCGTGATGTGACCACCGGCGACCAGCAGACGGCCGTCGGGCAGGAAGTCGTGGCCGGCGCAGAAGAGCAGCGAAGGGGACGGCACGGCGGTGAACGTGCGCGTCGCCGGATCCCAGACCTGCGGAGTCCCGTAATGGCCCCAGCTCAGGACCTTTCCATTTGTGAGGAGATGGAGTTGGAGTTGAACGATCGGCGCCGGCCGCAGGCTCGACCATTGACCGACATCCTGGGGTTGGGGCGGCGGCGGGGGCGGCGGCGGGGGCGGCGGCGCCGTGCCGTCGCCGGCGCAGGCGATCGCCACACAGAGCAGGAACGGCAGGGCGCGCGGCGTCACGAGCTCATCTTACACGCCATCAAAGAAGTCGACCACTCCGGTCTCGAGCGAATACTCGGCACCGATGACGACGAGACCATCGCGCTCGATCAGTTCTTCCAGCACCTCCGACCCGCGCCGCAGCTGGTTGGCGGAGACGCGGACGTTGGCGCGCACGGCGTCCCGCACCAGCGTAGCGGGGTCGTGCCCGCGCTCCGCCAGCAACGGTTCCACGGAGGGCCGCACGCGGTCCACGATCGAGCGCAGGTTGCGCGACTGGCTCTCGGTGGGGCGCTTCAGCTCCTCGAGGGTTGCGAGTATCGCCCCGCACTGAGAGTGGCCCAGCACAACGACGAGCCGGGTACCGTACTGCGCCGCCGCGAACTCGACGCTGCCGACCTGGGAGGGTGCGACGATGTTTCCCGCCACCCGGATGACGAACAGGTCGCCCAAGCCCTGATCGAAGACGATTTCCGCCGGCACGCGCGAGTCCGCACATCCGAGGATGATGGCGAAGGGCGCTTGACCCTCGGCCAGCTCGCGCCGGCGCGCTTCGCTCGCGATGGAATGGCGGGTGCGGTCGTCGGCGACGAAGCGACGATTCCCCTCGCGCAGGCGTTCCAGGGCTTCGCGTGCCGGGATCATGCGCGCGCGTGACGGTCCAGTCGCAGCTCGAGGTAGCGGCGCACATCGGGCCATTCACTCGCCAGGATGCTGTACATCACCACGTCGCGGGCGCTCCCATCTCGGCGGATGCCGTAGTGGCGGATCACGCCGTCCCGTTTCGCGCCCAGCGCTTCGATGGCCCGCTGCGAGCGGAAATTGAAATTGTCGGTCCGCAGTCCGACGACTTTGCAACCGAGCGTGTCGAACGCGTGGCCGAGGAGGAGCAGCTTACAGGTGGTATTGACGTGGGTGCGTTGACGGCTTTGCCCGTACCACGTGTGCCCGATCTCCACACGATCGATCGCCGGGACGATATCGTGATAGCGCGTCGATCCGACGATCGCACCGCTCACCAGGTCGCGCACCACCCACGGGAGCATGTGGCCCTCGCGCTGTTCTTTCAGCGCATCGGCTACGTAGGCCCGCATGCCCTCGGGTGGGGGCACGGCAATGAACCAGGTTTCCCACAACCGGCCGTCCGCGGCGGCGACGGCCAGCGCTTCGTGGTGCTCGTCGGTCATCGGCTCGAGGCGGATGCCGCGCGCCTCGAGCACTACGGGCTGCGCCTTGTTCAAGCGTTCGAATCCAGCTCCATTTCAATGCCTCCGACCATTCCGGCGACCCAGTTGTAGATGGCGCACCCGATCGCGGTGAAAATGAAGCCGCAGACGCCGTACAAGATCGGCAGCAGGATGGCGAAGCCTATGCCAAAACCCATGCCGTTCGGTGAGACCATTGCTCCGAACAGGAACAACGGGAGGAAAATGAGCCCCATGAGCGCGTACAGTATCCCGACGACCTTTGCCGTCTGAGCGATCCCGAAACGCCGGACTTGTGCCACGGAAGCCTCCTGGAACGGGTGAGTGGCGACAGCTTAACGCTTCCTCGCTTGCCGGAACAGATCCCACCACATCGCGATCGGGCCCACGATCGCCAGCGCCAGAATCGGCGGGGAGACGTACAACGGCCGCAGCAATGTTAGCTGGAAGTCTCCCGCCAGTCGAATCAGGCTCTCGGCCACCGCCACGATCGCGACGACCACCATCCGGCCGCGCCGGGTGCTCACGGTAGTGCGCGGATCGGTGACCATGAAGAATACGAACAGCTGATACATCGGCCCCGTGATCGGCGCCAGCTCGGCAAGCAGGGGCCCGCCCACGATGGCGTTGCGCAACAGGGCGAGACCCAAGAAGCAGACCACATACGTCAGCGTCACGTGGAGCACCCGCGCCCGCGACGCCACCGCCAACCCGAACGCCCAGATCACCAGGTTGATGCGCAGGTCGTTGCCCCACTGGTGACTGAGGATCGCAACGCTGTCGGCCGCGGCCAGCACCAGGAAGGCGATGGCGAAATTGCTGGGGTTCCAGAGATGCCGTCCGCGATAGGTGAGTGCGTACTTCGAGCCGATCGCCAGGAACGCGCCCAGCGCGAACGGCCACAGGATGTTCGCCTGGGGTTTGATCAAGAGCGCGAGGCTGATCCCAGTGATGTAGGCGCTCGCGAGGTTGGCCACGCGCCCCCGCAGCCACCACGACAAGACGATCTCCGTCGCGAGGCAGACACCGAGTGTGGTCGCCAGGCGGTCGTAGCCGCCGAGTATGCTGTAGCGCGCCTCGCCCGCCACCAGCACCAGCGTGATGAGAAAGACGATCAGGTACTTCGGGTCAGCCAGGGCGCGGAACCGAGCGGTCATTTCGGCTCCGTCACGACGTGAACCTCGTCAACCTTCAGCCCCTCGAGAACCTGTGTCTCACCCGACGGCCACCGGATCGTCACCCGTCCGAGCCCGTTGCTCCCCAAGCCGAAGTGGAGGCGGCGATCGTTCTGGCTGCAGAACCCGACCCCGCCATCCACCACCTGGCGCTGCCGCTCCCCACCGAACTGCACCGTGACGTCCGCGCCGATCGCGCTGCGATTGCTGCGGGTACCGATCAGCTTGAACTCCACCCAGTGGCCCTCGCCCGGTGCCTCGTTGCGATACAGCAGCGCCCTGCCCTTCTCATTCGCGATCACCACGTCCAGTTTGCCGCGATTGAAGAGGTCGGCCATCGCGACCCCTCGCCCGTCCAGCCGATCGGTGACGCCCGCCGCAAGGGCGACATCCACGAAACCCCCTCCCGGCCCCTCGCGGCTGCGATTCAGCAGCACGCGGGAGCGCTCGTAGCCGGAGAGGCTCGCGGTCCCGATGGGCGGCCAGTTCTTGGCATCTTCGAAGATGTTGCCCTGCGCACCCGCGATCTTCGACATCGCATACCAGTAGTCGCGCCCGCTATCGGCGGAGATGAAGCCGTTGACCACCACGAGATCGAGCCAGCCGTCGTTGTTCAGGTCACCGAACTGCGCGCCCCACGCCCACCCCGCATCGGCGATGGCGCCGGTGGCGATCTCGTTGAAGCGCCCCAGCTCCTTGAGGAGGTTGATGCGCAGGTTGTTCCCCTGGAACAGAAAGCCGCGCTCCGAGATGTTGGTGACGAAGACGTCGTGGCGATCGCGGTTGAAGACGTCGCCCACGGCGACCGCCATGCCGCTCTTCGAGTCGTCCTCGAGGCCGGCGCCGGCCAGCTCGAAGCGCTTGCCCGCGCGGTTCAGGAACAGCTCCTCGGGTCCGTAGTCATTGGCCAGATACAGATCGGGCCAGCCGTCGTCGTTGAAATCCGCCGCGGCGGCCGCCAGGGTCCAGCGCGTGCTGCCGACGCCCATCGCGTCGGTCACGTCCTCGAACCGGCCGTTCCCGAGATTTTTGAACAGGAGGTTCTTCCCGCCGTTCGAGGCGAACTCCCAGCTGCTTTGCATGATGCGGGTGGTTTGCAGATGCCAGAAATCGATGTCGGAGCGGAAATAGCCGGTGAGGTAGAGATCGAGCAGGCCGTCGCGATCGTAGTCGAGCCACACGGCGCCGTTCGAGTTCATCCAGCGGTAGAGGCCCGACTGTGCCGTCACGTCCGCGAAGCGGCCGTTGCCGAGGTTGTGGAGCAGCTGCGGGTAGCCCCACTTATAGACGAGCAGGTCCTCGAAGCCGTCGTTGTCGTAGTCGCCCCACACGGCGCCCATCGACACCCCCTCGCCCGCGCGGTTGAGCGCTGCCACGCCCGCCTCGGCGGCCACGTCGCGAAACGTGCCGTCCCGCTGGTTCAGGTACAGCGCATTCGCCTCCCCGAAGCGCGAGGTGGTGAAGTAGAGGTCCGGCCAATTGTCGTTGTTCACGTCCGCGACGGAAACGCAGGCGCCGAGGGCGGCGATGTGGGGAGCGATGTGCGCGACCTTCGGGTCCAGGGTCGGGGCTCGGTGGACGAAATCGATGCCGCTCTGGTGTGCCACTTCGCTCAAGCGAATGGCGTCCCACGCCGCGGCGCTGCCCGTCGCACGGCGGTTGAGCAACAGCACGGCAGCGAGCGCGGCGCTGAACGCCGCGATCACGACAATACGTTGCCACGAGGGGTGAGGCATGGGCATGGTCAGTGCACCGCCATCTTGTTCTGAAACAGCAACACTGGGTCGATGCCCATTTCCGACGGCGCGCCGAAGCGGCGCTGTAGCCTGGTGATGCTTTCGAGGCGCATGCTGCCGATGATGACGTCCAGCCAGCCGTCTCCGTCGAGATCGGCGCTGGCCATCAGATTCCATTGACTCTTTGAGGCCACGCTGAAGGCGTAGGGGCGAAAGGCGTACCCACCGGTGTTCTCGAAATACATGATGCCGCGCTCGGGGTGTTGCTTGTGATCGGAGAAATTGCTGGCCGCCAGAATGTCGAGATCGCCGTCCTTGTCGAAATCGGCCACGGCGGCCTGCGCAGCCCCATAAATCGGGAAGAAGTAACGCTCGACGAAATTGTTGCGACCGTCATTCTCTAGAATCCTGATGCCGTGGTAGGGCTTCAGCACGCGGGAGAAGTCGAAGTTGTCGCCGTTCACGTAGAGAATGTCCAGCTTGCCGTCGCCGTTGAAGTCCCGCATGGTGAAGTACATCGAGCCATAGATGGGCGGAAACCGCGCCAACAGGCGGCCGCCGCTCACAAAATGACCCTTCCCGTCGTTCGCGTACAACACAATCCGTTCATCACCCTGCCCGAACAGCGCCACAATGTCCGGCTGCCCGTCGCCGGTCAGGTCGTGCAGTTCGAAGCGGATCGCCCCGGGTGTGGCATCCAAGACTTGCCGCTGATACTTCGCGCCGTCGTAGCGATACAGGGCCAGGCGGCCGCGGTTGTCGCCGAATTCACAGATGACAAACTCGTTCCGGCCATCTCCATCGAAATCGAAGCCGCGGACAAACACCGGCCGCAGCAGTGAGTCGATCAGGATCTTGCTGAACCGTAATTGCCCATCAGGGCCGACGTCATACTGCGCCAGCGTTCCGCGGGGCTCGTCGTTGGGCTCGAGGATCCCCGATTCCAACACCAGAACGTCCCGCGACGCAGGGATCACGTCGGTCGGAGGACTGTTCAGGGCGAGCGTCGCCACCAGGCGGCGGTTCCAGTCGAACACGCGCAGCCGGTTGGTCGCGGCTTCGCCGACAAATATTCGCCGGCCGATCGAGTCGGTCTTCAAGAGCGTGATGATGCCGCTGCTTTCTAAGCGCGGCACGAACGCCGCGACCTGAAAGGAGCCGGGATCGAGCTGCGGCTCGGCCGGCAGCACCGGACTCGGCAAGGAGTCGGGAGCCTGCGCGGTATAGAAGGCGACGATCTTGGCCCACTGCTCCGCCGAGACCGCTTTGGTCAACACGGTCATATACGGATTGCGCGACGTCTGGGCGAAGAGAGACTGGTCGCCGGCGCCGAGTCGCGTCGCCATCTGCGGCAAGACGCTGGCCTGCCAGGTCTTCGCGTCGAGTAACTGCGGGTCCGGAAATGCGTGGCAGACACTGCAATAGGTATGGGCGAGTTTTTCTCCCTCGGATTTATAGGGCGACCGGCAACGTGTCAGAGTTAGACACGCGAGCAAAATGATTCTCGATGATGGATGCATGCCGTAACGATACCCGTCCTTATGAGACGGCGTTAGCTTCTCTGACCCATGCTCCGCCTCTTTGTGGTGTGCGCCGTTTCCATCGCGTTACTCGAGGGATGCAGTGGTCCGCGCGAGCGCCCGATCTTCCGTCTCCTGGGCCCGGCTCGCACGGGCGTGGCCTTCGCCAACACGATCACCACCGACGACTCGGTGAACATGAAGTCGGAGATATTCATCTATAACGGCGCGGGTGTGGCCGTCGGGGATATCGACAACGACGGACTGCCAGACCTGTTCTTCACCGGCAACATGGTCCCGAGCCGCGTGTACCTGAACAAAGACCACATGCGGTTCGAAGACATCACGCAGTCGGCGGGCGTAAAGACGAGCGGTTGGAGCACGGGCGCGGCGGTCGTGGACATCAATGACGACGGGTACCTGGATATCTACGTCTGCGTCTCCGGGCTCCAAGGATCCACGGGCAAAGACCGGGCCAACCTGTTGTTCATCAACAACGGGAATCGGACGTTCACGGAGTCCGCGGCGCGATACGGCATCGCCGATACGGGCTTCGCCACCCAGGCCGCGTTCCTGGACTACGACGGCGACGGCGATCTCGATCTCTTCCTGCTCAACAATTCTCCCAAGGACTTCGCGCGCGGTGAAGCGGACGCCCGCCCGTTCGGCACCCGCAGTACCAGCTCCGAAGGCTGGAACGAGCTCTATCGCAACAACGGTAACGGCACCTTCACCAAGGTGTCGCACGAAGCGGGGATCCTGCGGCAGATCGGATATGGACTCGGCGTCGGAGTGGCCGATGTGAATCGCGACGGGCGTCCGGACATCTACGTCTCCAACGACATCACTCCCAATGACGTCCTGTATGTCAACAACGGCGACGGCACGTTCACCGACAAGGCCGGCGCGTGGATCAAGCATGCGAGCTTCGCGGGGATGGGCCTCGATATCGCCGACTTCAACAACGACGGCTGGCCCGACATCATCCAGGTGGACATGCTGCCCGCCGCGCTGGAGCAGCAAAAGCGGATGAGCGGGTACCGCACCCTCGGCGGTCAGGACGAGCTGCGTCGCCGGGGCTTTCGCGACGACTACGACGCCAACGCACTGCAGCTGAGCAACGGCGGCACGCAGACCG
>Ga0193713_1000761_pt1 | contig 10745 bp, 5 predicted proteins | sample H3a2metaG_FD_143054 | JGI IMG/M metagenome (GOLD analysis project Ga0193713, IMG submission 143054) | Soil microbial communities from a riparian zone of the East river system, Colorado, United States - H3a2 | ecosystem: Environmental > Terrestrial > Soil > Riparian zone | place: USA: East River... | reverse complement strand
GAGCAGGCGCGCGTCCGCAGCCTGCTCGCGCTGTCCTCGGACTGGTGCTGGGAGCAGGACGAGCACTACCGCTTCGTTTCGCTTTCAGGCACCACCCCCGGAAATTCGGCGCCCGGCTACGAAGGAGTCATCGGCAAGCTGCTCTGGGACTTGCCGTTCGACAATGTGCAGGAGGTCGATTGGGATGCCCACCAAAGGCGGCTGCAATGGCGCGCCACCTTCCGCGACCTCGAACTGAGACGCACGGACCGCGCCGGCGGGGTCCGCTGGGTCAGCATCAGCGGCGAGCCGACCTTCGACGAGCAGGACCAGTTCATGGGCTACCGCGGCACCATGCGGGATATCACCCTGCGCAAGCAGTCGGAGTTCCTGGCCCAGAAGCCGATTCGCCTCGCTTGCGACACCCTCGAAGCGCTTGCTATCCAGGTCTGCGTGCTCGACTCGTTCGGGACCGTCATCATGGCGAACAAGCGGTCGGGAGCTTTCGCCGCCGGCACGAGGGGCATCGGAGCAGGTGTTCCCGAGGGCGCCAACTACCTCGGGGTGTGCGACAGGGCCCGCGGCAACGAGCGCGCGGACGGCGTCGCGATCGCAGCAGGGATCCGCCAGGTGATTGCCGGCGAGAGCCCGCTGTTTCGCCACGAGTATGTCTGCAACTCACCTTCCGGGCGCTGCTGGTTCAACCTCACCGTAACGCCGTTTCCCGGAGATGGCGCGACGCGGGTCGTCGTCTTGCGCGAGAACGTCACCGAGCGCAAGCGCGTGGACGGCGCGGCGCGCGCGGTCGTCTCACGCAAAAAAGCCGCCGAGCGCGAACGCGGGGAACGAGTGCGCGGGCTCGATCACAGAGTTGCAAAGGGGCGCTTCATTGCAAACAGCCTGCTTGCTGCTCTGCCACGCAAGGACACTCAGGACCTGCACGCCGGTCTCGAGCCGGTCACGCTGACTTGCGGCGAGGTGCTCTATGAGCCAGGTGAGCCGATCCGGCATGTTTACTTTCCCAACGATTGCCTTGTGTCCTTGCTGGCGACGGTCGAGGGCCGCGACGCTCTGGAAGTCGGCCTGGTCGGTCGAGAAGGCATGGTCGGAGTTTCCCTCGCTCTGGGAATGGACGTTTCCTCAGTTCGCGCCCTGGTGCAGAGAACCGGGACAGCGATGCGGATGGACGCGGCGGGCTTTCGCAGGGAGTTGCGCAAGAGCCTGCCGTTGCAGCGCGAACTGTACCGCTATACTCATGCAAAGCTGGCGCAGGCAAGGCAGACCGCCGCGTGCAACCGCTTTCATGTGGTGGAAGCGCGCCTCGCACGCTCGTTGCTGATGGCCCGGGACCGCGTAGGATCCAACCAATTCCTCCTTACTCAGGAATTTCTGGCGGACATGCTCGGCGTGCGACGGGTCGCAGTCACCAAGGCCGCCGGCACCCTGCAGCATCGCAAACTGATCAGCTACACCCGCGGCAAGATCAGGATTCTCGATCGGAAAGGCCTCAAGGCCGCCTCTTGCGGGTGTTACGAGGCCGTCAAGGACTTGTAAGACAGCGCGCAGACCGTCTGAGCCCTGGCCCGGGTCCGCGAAACGGCAACCAAACAGAAAGAGGACAACGCCATGAACATCACCTTGAGCCTGGCCCCGCTGGTGTCGCTGGTCGCCGGCGTTCTCATTCTCATCGTGCCCCGAATGCTGCCCTATATCGTCGCCGCCTATTTGATCGTCGTCGGGATTCTGGGGCTGTTCGGCGATGTTCGCCTGAGATAGACCCGGTCGGCGGCTGCGGCTGCGCCGCGGCCCGGCATCGGCCCTGCTGGAAACTCAAATGTCGTTCACAAGGGCGGCGACACTCTTCCTGCCGGTTCTCGCGATGCTGCTGTGGCTGCACCCGGCCGCGGCGGCACAGGTCCCGGTGCGCTTCGCCGAAGGCGTCACCCACGGTTTCCTTCAGCTGCGCAACACCGACAACGTCCTGATTGCCTCGGGCGATCTCCTCCAGGTCGCGCGGGGCGGAGAAGTCGAGTGCCGCATGGTATTCCGCTTCCCGGACGGGTCGGTGTGGGATGAGATAGTGGTGTTCACCCAGGAGCGCGTCTTCACCATGCAGACCTACAGCCTGGTGCAGACCGGACCGGTATTCCCCGAGGACACCGAGATCTCGCTGGAGAGAGCCTCCGGGAAGTACCGCGTCAAGACCACGGCCCGCAAGGACGGGCGGGAGGAGGTGCTCGAAGGCACGCTCGAGCTGCCGCCGGACACCTACAACGGCATCGTACTCACCGTCGCGAAGAATTTTCTCAAGGGGGCGGGCGAGACCATCCACGTCGTCGCCTTCACACCCGCGCCCCGGCTCATCCAGCTGGAGCTGGTGCCGGCGGGCGAGCACAAAATCCTGGTCGGTGAACTCGCGAAGTCCGCGATCCACTACGTGCTCAAGCCCCGGCTCGGGACCTGGCTCAAGCTCTTTGCCACCCTGCTCGGGCGCGTCCCACCGGACCTCCACGCATGGATCGCCACCGATCTGGTGCCGACGTTCGTGAGATTCGAGGGGTACCTCTACACAGGCGGGCCGGTCTGGCGGATCGAGATGACGAGTCCACGCTGGCCCGGCCCCTGAATTTCTTGCCAGCTAGCGCCCGAGCAGTTCGCAGGCCGGTTTGAGCGAGTCGACGCGATCGCAGATGACTTTGATGATGACGAGCAGAGGCGCGCCGAGCAGCAGGCCCCAGACGCCCCACAGCCAGCCGAAGAACAGCAAGGCAATGAACAGCACCGCGGCGTTCACGCGCGCGAACCGGCCTTGCAGCCAGGTCGTGAACAGCACGCCGACTACGGTGGCAACCACGAGCGAGGCAGCCGCTATGGCGAGCCCCATGAGGGGCGAGCCGAATTGCAGGAAGCCGGCCACGCCGCTTGCAATCGCGATCGAACCCGGACCGAGGTAAGGCACGAAGTGCAGCACGCCGGCGGCGACGCCCCATGCGCCTGCGTGCTCCAATCCGAGCGCCAGGAACACGAGCCAGGTAGCGACGGCAACCGAGACGTTCGACACGAGCGTGGCGAGCAGATAGCGCTGGATCTGCACGTCGATCTCCTCGAGAATTTTCACGGCGTCCCTCTTGCGCGACAGCGACGGCCCGACCAGGCCCAGCAGCTTGCGGCGGAAGTGCTCGCCCGAGGCGAGCAGGAAAAAGGTGAGCAGCAATACGATCGGTGTCTGGCCGACGACGGAAAAAAGCAGGGCCGACTGCGTGAGGGCGTAGTCGCGCAGCCATGCGGTCGACTCAGTGCCCCGGGCTACAGCGACGCGCGCCCCCGGCTTCGCCCCCGCGTCCGTGGCGGCTCCCTCGAGCTCGTTGGCGGCTTCCTGCATGTTCTGCAGCGCCGTGGGGCCGCCTTCGCGCCCATCGCTCAAGGTTTGCCGCAGCTTGCGCGCGGCCTCGGGAAGCTTTTCGACCATCCCCGCGATATCGTCGCTCACCGAAAACGCGACCCAGGAGAAGCTGGCGGTAAGCACGGCGAGCACCAATGCCGCCGCCACTGCACGTGGGATGTGACATAGCTTGAGCCAATCCACTACGGGGCGCAGGGCGTAGCTGGCGAGGATTCCGAGCAGCAACGGGACGAAAAAGGCGCGCGCCAGATACAGCGCGCCCACGACCGCGATAACCGCGAGTACGCCGACCGTCACACTCATGCGCGACCAGCGGAGCCTGCGGTCCGGGACCGTTTCGGAATTCAAGGCCGTCGATTCGGGGCTCCGCAGAGCGGCAGGACTGTCTGCAACAGCGGCTCGATCTGCCGTACGCGGGATCATGCGCGCAAGGACATTGAACAAATGACTCAGCCGGCCGGGGCGGCGCCTGCCGCCGGCAACGCCGCTTTGCCTCCCTCGCCTTCCCAGGTGCGCAAATCGTCCTTGTGTTGCTTTGCCTCCTCGCGGCGGGAGTGATGACGGACGGCATAGGCGGATACTGCGGCTGTGCAGCCGATCAGTGCCAGCGCCAGCATATAGAGTTTATTGGCCATCGTGATCGCCTCTTTCAAGTGAACGGCGCGCCGGCGGTAAAAGTCCGGCGCGTCGCCCGTTCGTTGCTGCTTGCGCTACTTCTTGTCTCTGCCGACCTGGTTGCCGATGACTCCACCGACCACTGCACCGCCGACCGTTCCGGCCGTGCTGCCGCCGGTAAGCACGGCGCCCCCGACGGCGCCGACTCCGGCGCCGATCGCGGTATCCTTGTCGCGCGTCGACATCCCGCCGCAACCACCCATGCCGAGCAGCACCGCCGCGGCAATCGCACTGACTGCAAACCTATGCATCGTTTTCATGGCAAAACCTCTTCAGGTTGATTGACTATCTGCACCGGTCGCAACCCCGGCGGCACGGCAAAGCGTGTCCGGAATGCCTGCGCTCAACAGCCGCCGGCAGAGGAGTTTTTCTTTGGCGGGGCAACGACTCGACTGGCGGATTTGCGGGCGCCCCGCCATTCGAACGATTGTCGCCCTCTACCCCGGCTTTCGCTGTTCGTTGGCGAACACAGTGCGGAGTAATTCGCCGTTACGGCCTTGGTTTTCGATGCTCATTTCATTGCTGACACTGCGCGCATTTTCGATGCGACCCTCCTCTGATTCGCCGTGCTACTCTGTGCGCTGGCGCACCTAAAAATCGGGCCATTCATGTCATATTCCGCTTGGCGCGTCGACGCGGGTATGCGGGTGAAGGTATCCAGCGGAAATCAAGTTGTGGCTGAAGATGTTCTGCGGCTAACCCAGGGCGATCCATCACCGTCACCACGGTGAGGTGAAGGCGTCGCACTGACGGCGGAGAAGGAAACCTAATAGTGAAGCTGAGCCGTGACAGTATCGGCGACGCCCTGCGCCACGTGGCGGCGCGCCTGCACGGCAAGGGCGCGACGCATCAGTCCGCCGACGACGAGCCTCCGCTGCGGGCGGAACTGTTCAGCGCCGACCAGATGGAACAGCATGGCAAGACCCTGGCGGGCTCGCACCGGTTGAGCGCGCAGCGCGCGCCGGACCAGCTTCTGGCGCGGCTGGCTGAGAACGAACACGTTCTGCTGGAAGCCTGCAACCTGCTGACGGCGGCAGTCAAGGCCAACCGCCGGATTTCGCCGGCCGGCGAATGGCTGCTCGATAACTTTTATCTGATCGAAGAACAGATACGCACGGCCAAGCGACATTTCCCGAAGGGTTACAGCAGGGAGCTGCCGCGCCTCGCTCATGGCCCGTCGGCCGGTTTGCCGCGCGTTTATGACATCGCGCTGGAGGCGATCTCGCACGGCGACGGACGGCTGGACCCGGAAAGTCTCAGCCGCTTCATAGCGGCCTACCAGAAGATCTCCGCGCTCAAGCTGGGCGAGTTGTGGGGAATTCCCATCATGCTGCGCCTGGCGCTGATCGAGAATCTGCGCCGTGTCGGAGCGCGGGTGGCGGCCAGCACCCTGGACCGGGACCGCGCCGATTCCTGGGCGGACCAGATGATGGAGATCGCCGAGAAGGATCCCAAGAGCCTGATTCTGGTGATCGCGGACATGGCCCGGTCCAACCCGCCCATGGTGAGTTCGTTTGTCGCCGAACTCGCGCGCCGATTGCAGGGACAGAGCCCAGCCTTGGCGTTGCCGCTCACCTGGATCGAGCAGTGGCTCTCCGAGTCCGGCCTGACGATCGAGCAGCTGGTGCAGTCGGAAACCCAGAAACAGGCCTCCGGACAGGTCTCGATCAGCAACAGCATCGGCAGTCTGCGCTTTCTGGGAGCGATGGACTGGCGCGAGTTCGTCGAAACGATGAGCGGGGTCGAGCGGAAACTGCGCGAGGATCCGGGCGGAGTTTACGGCAAGATGGATTTTGCCACCCGTGACCGCTACCGGCACGCAGTCGAGAAGACGGCGAAAGCGAGCCGCCTGTCCGAGGGCGAGGTCGCGCGCAAGGCGATTCAGCTGGCGCACGAGAGCGCGGCCCGCGCGCTGGCCGAAGGCCGTGCCCAGGGCGGCGCCGGTGGCGATCGCACTTCGCACGTGGGCTATTTCCTGATCGACAAGGGCTTGCCGCAGCTCAAACGGGCGGCAGAGATGCGCTTGTCGATCGCCGAGGGCGTGCGGCGAGCCGCCTGCCGGTTTCCCTTGTTCCTTTATCTGGGCGCGATCGCGCTGCTGACGCTGATCTTTGCCGGGACCTTGCTGGAAGAGGCGCATGCCGGCGGACTGCGTGGCTGGATGCTCACGCTGACGGCGATGCTCGTGGTCTTGTGCACCAGCCATCTGGCAATCGCGCTGGTCAACTGGGTGGCGACCTTGCTGGCGACGCCCCGGCCGCTGCCGCGTCTGGATTTTTCCAAGGGGATTCCGCCGGACTGCCGTACGCTGGTCGTGGTCCCGGCGTTGCTCGCCGGCGCTGAAGACGTCGAGGCTCTGATCGAGGCGCTCGAAGTCCGGTTCCTGGCGAACCGGGATGAGCACCTGCTGTTCGGGCTGCTGACCGATTTTCGGGACGCGAACGAGGAGACCCTGCCGGAGGACGAACCGCTGCTGATGCTGGCCAGGAACCGGATCGAAGAACTGAATGAAAAATACAAGAACGGCCAAGGCGATTCGTTCTTCCTCCTCCATCGCCCGCGCCGCTGGAATCCCCGGGACCGGCTGTGGATGGGTTACGAGCGCAAGCGCGGAAAGCTGGCGGAATTGAATTCGCTGCTGCGCGGCGGCGGGAAGGATCGTTTCTCGCTGATCGTCGGCACGACCGACGCGTTATCCAGCGTAAGGTACGTCATTACCCTGGACACGGATACACAGCTGCCGCGTGATTCGGCGCGCCAGTTCGTGGGCGCGATGGCGCACCCGTTGAATCGTGCGCACTTCGACGAGGAGCGGCAGCTGGTGACCGAGGGCTACGGCATCCTGCAGCCGCGCGTGGCGGCGAGCCTTCCCGGCACGAACCGTTCTCGCTATGCGCGACTGTTCGGAAGCGAGCCCGGCATCGACCCTTATACGCGCGCAGTCTCCGACGTCTACCAGGACGTGTTCGGCGAGGGCTCGTTCATCGGCAAGGGGATCTACGACGTCGATGCGTTCGAGCGATCGCTCAAGGGGCGCTTCCCCGAAAACCGGATCCTCAGTCACGACCTGCTGGAAGGCTGCTATGCGCGGGCCGGGCTGTTGAGCGATGTGCCCTTGTACGAGGAACATCCGTCCCGCTACAGCGCGGATGTGAGCCGCCGGCACCGCTGGATACGCGGGGATTGGCAGATTGCATCGTGGTCGCTGCCGCGCGTCCCCGGCGACCGCGCAGATTCCGAACCCGGCCGTCAGAACAGCCCGCTCTCGGCTTTGTCCCAATGGAAAATCATCGATAACCTGCGGCGCAGCCTGGTCCCCGCGGCATCGACGCTCCTCCTGCTGCTCGGCTGGACTCTCTTGTCACCCGCCTGGTTCTGGACCCTGGTGGTGATCGGCGTCATCCTGATTCCCCCCTTGATCGGCACGATTCACGACCTGCTCCGCAAGCCGGATGACGTGCCGCTCGGCCAGCATTTCGCCGCGGCGTTGCGCTCGGCGGGCGGGCACTTCGCGCAGGCTGTGCTTGCGCTTGCCTGTCTGCCCTACGAGGCCTGCTTCACCCTGGACGCGATCATACGCACCAACTGGCGGATACTGGTCACGAAGAAACGGCTGCTGGAATGGGCTCCTTCGGGCAGTCCGGATCGCGACGATCGCGCCGGCCTCTTCGCCTGCTGCCAATCGATGTGGATCGCACCCGTCATCTCCATCGCCTCGGCAGCCTATCTGGCGGCATCGACGCCGGCCACTCTGGCAGTGGCAGGGCCGATCTTGTTCCTGTGGATTGTCTCGCCCGCAATCGCCTGGTGGGTCAGCCGGCCGCTCGAGCGCCGCAAAGCGCGCCTGACGGCCGACCAGATCATTTTTCTGCAGAAGATTTCGCGCAAGACCTGGGCGTTCTTCGAGACCTTCGTCGGCCCGGAAGATCACTGGTTGCCGCCGGACAACTATCAGGAGCACCCGTTTGCCGTGGTCGCGCATCGCACGTCACCGACCAACATGGGGCTGGCCCTGCTTGCGAATCTGTCCGCCTACGACTTCGGCTACATTTCGGCCGGACCCCTCATCGAGCGCACCGAGAATGCACTCGCGACGATGGCAGCCTTGACCCGGCACCAGGGTCACTTCTACAACTGGTACGACACGCAATCGCTGCAGCCGCTCGCCCCGCTCTATGTTTCGTCGGTGGATAGCGGAAACCTCGCGGGCCATTTGCTCACATTGCGGCCGGGACTGCTCGGGCTGCCCGATCACAAGATCCTGGGGGCGCGATGGTCCGACGGCCTGGCCGACACGCTGAGAGTGCTCGTGGACGCTGCGGCGGAAGCGCCAGCGGCTGTACGCGCCCTGCTCGATCAACTGCAGAAAGATCTGGAAGCCGCCTACGATTCCCGGCCTGCAATGCTCGTTGCGGCGCAGACCTGGCTGGGCCGGCTGGCGACGTCTGCTGCGGCGGTGGCCGCCGGCCTGGAAAGAGCCCCCGCTGTTGCGCCACGGAGCGACGCAAAGGTGTGGGCGCAGGCGCTGACCCGGCAATGCCAGAGCGCCCTCGATGAGCTGACCCTGCTCACACCGTGGGCGGCGCTGCCGGCTGCACCAGGCAGGCTCCGTAACGCCCTCGATGCCATCGAGATCCCGACGCTGCGCGAACTGGCAACCATCGAAGTGAAAGGGTTGGCGGCGATCGAGCAACGACTGGTCCCCGAAGCGACGCCGGAGGAGCGCGAGTGGCTGGATGAGTTGCGACGGCAAATCGCCGCGGCAAGCCGCCACGCTCAGGAGCGGATCGCGGCGATCGAACGCCTGGCGCTGCAGGCGACGGAACTGGCCGCGATGGAGTACGACTTCCTGTACGACAAGGCGCGTCATCTGCTCGCCATCGGCTACAACGTGAGCGAGCGCCGCCAGGACTCGAGTTGCTACGATCTGCTCGCGTCCGAAGCGAGATTGTCCAGTTTCGTTGGGATTGCGCAGGGACAACTGCCGCAGGAGAGCTGGTTTGCCCTGGGGCGCATGCTAACGACCACCGGCGGCGAACCGATTCTGCTGTCGTGGAGCGGTTCGATGTTCGAGTACCTGATGCCGCTCCTGGTGATGCCGACGTATGAAAACACGCTGCTCGACCAGACCTATCAGGCAGCGGTGAGGCGGCAGATCGCATACGGGAAACAACGCGGCGTCGCGTGGGGCATATCGGAATCCGGGTACAACATGGTCGACGTTCGTCTCAACTACCAGTACCGCGCATTCGGCGTGCCCGGCCTGGGGCTCAAGCGCGGACTGGCCGAGGATCTGGTGATTGCGCCGTATGCCTCGGCGCTCGCTCTGATGGTGGCGCCCGAGGAGGCGTGCCTGAATCTGCAACGGCTCTCCGCTGAAGGACTGGAAGGAGATTACGGCTTTTACGAAGCGATCGACTACACGCCGTCGCGCCTGCCGCGCGGGCAATCGAGCGCCGTGGTGCGCTCGTTCATGTCGCATCACCAGGGCATGAACCTTCTCTCTCTGGCCTACCTGATTCTGGACCGTCCGATGCAGAAGCGCTTCGAGTCGGATCCGACGTTCCAGGCGACCGCGTTGCTGCTTCATGAGCGGATTCCAAAGGCCGCGGCGTTCTATTTTCACACTGCCGCGCTTTCCAACATCCGCGCGATTTCCAGCGGTCCGGGGATGCCGGTGCGCGTACTCGGCACGCCCGACACGCCGATACCGGAAGTGCAGTTGTTGTCGAACGGCAGGTACCACGTGATGGTCACGAATGCCGGCGGCGGCTACAGCCGCTGGAAAGACCTCGCCGTGACCCGCTGGCGCGAAGACACGACCTGCGACAACTGGGGCACGTTCTGCTACATCCGCGAGGTGGCGAGCGGGGTGTTCTGGTCGAATACGCATCAGCCGACGCTCAAGCGGGCGGAGACCTACGAAGCTATTTTCTCGGAGGGACGGGCGGAATTCCGCCGCCGCGACCTCGATTACGACACGCATACCGAGATCGTCGTTTCGCCGGAAGACGACATCGAGCTGCGCCGGGTGCGCATCACCAACCGCGCGCGGGTTCGTCGCACGATCGACGTCACGAGCTACGCCGAAGTGGTTCTCGCCTCGCCCGCCGAGGACGCACTGCATCCCGCGTTCGGCAATCTTTTCGTCCAGACCGAGATCATCCGGGAGCGGCAGGCCGTCCTTTGCACGCGCCGGCCCCGCTCGCTCGCCGAGCAGGCGCCGTGGATGTTTCACCTGATGGCCGTGCGCGGGGCCGGGGCCGGAGCGATTTCGTACGAAACGGACCGCATGCGCTTCATCGGCCGGGGGCGCACCGTTGCAGCGCCGCAGGCGATGGGCGATTCCGCGGCGCTTTCGGGCAGCGCGGGCTCGGTGCTCGATCCGGTCATCGCGATACGGTACCGAATCACCCTCGAGCCCGAACAGACGGCAACGATAGACATGGTCTCCGGCATCGGCGCCACCCGCGACGCGGCCTTGAGCCTGGCCGGGAAATACCAGGATCGGCATCTCGCGGATCGGGTTTTCGAGCTGGCGTGGGCCCATAGCCAGGTCGTGCTGCGGCAGATCAATGCCACCGAGGCCGACGCGCAGCTCTATGGACGTCTTGCGGGCTCCGTCATCTACGCCAATTCCAGTTTGCGCGCGGACGCGGACGTTCTCGGCAAGAATCGCCGCGGGCAC
>Ga0193713_1000755_pt1 | contig 10766 bp, 9 predicted proteins | sample H3a2metaG_FD_143054 | JGI IMG/M metagenome (GOLD analysis project Ga0193713, IMG submission 143054) | Soil microbial communities from a riparian zone of the East river system, Colorado, United States - H3a2 | ecosystem: Environmental > Terrestrial > Soil > Riparian zone | place: USA: East River... | reverse complement strand
CGTCACGGGTTGCGGGCCTGAACGTGTAGGCCCGCATCTGGGTCAGCATGTCCCGTCGGCACCCGGCGTCCTTCGGAGGCGGGGTGACCTCGACATGCGACACCCGCCCATCAGCCTCGACCCAGAACCGCACCAGGTATTCCCCGCGGGCACAGTCGGGCGGCACGATGAGGCCCCGAACGTCGGCGGGAATGTAACCGGCGTCGCCTCCCGAGCCAGGGCCCACATCGTTGCCGCGCCCCGGCCCGGTCCCCGCGCCCTGTCCACCTCCGGACCCAGGTCCTTGGCCGGGTCCACCCGTGGTCCCGGTGTTGGTTCCGGTCGCGGCAGTCGCGGGTGGTGGGGCGATCGCTTCAATCTTCGGCACGTCGATCGTCACGGGATCGGGGAGCGCCACCGTGGGTACGGTGACCGCCGGCGGCGCCGGCACATCGAGGGCCCGCGCCGCAGACGCCGCGGGAATCGTGAACCATGTCACGACCGGCCTGCCCCCACCGCCCCCACCGCCGCGCGGGCCCGTGCCGCCGCCGCCCTCGAGCAGGGCAGCCCCACGCCACAGCACGAGGACCGCGATGGCGACGTGCGCCAGCAGGGACAACGCCGTGGCGTGGCCCTGCGGGCGGCGCCGCACGGGCAGGCTGTACGCAGTGAATGGGGGGGTCTCCGGCACGGTTAATACATACACCCCAAAGACAAGCGGGGGACACGGTCACCGTGCCCCCCACCCACCTTGTCGTCCCGTCGGTTCCTACCGACCGCCGGCTTTCGGCTCCTCGCGGGGCGTGAACCCGATCACCTGCACACCGGCGCCACGAGCGATGTCCATGGCGCGGACGATGTCACCGTACTTGCGGTTCGGCGCGGCCTTGATGAAGAGCAGCTTCGCCGGCCGCTGGTCGTAGTACTCGTGAAACTTCGCGTCCAGCTGCTCGAACGGCACCGGTTGCGTGTTGATCGCATACGAGCCGTCGGCCCGCAGCTCCAAGACGATCTGGTCGCTCTTGGTCTGCTTCACCTGTTTCGGCGGCGGCTGCTCGGCGGGGACCTGGACGTCGAAGTCCCGCCGCGATAGCGGCAGCGTGATCATGAAGATGATGAGCAGAACGAGCAGCACGTCGATCATCGGGGTGACGTTGATGTCGGCGCTGAGGCCGCTGCCGGAGCCGCCGCTTCCCATTGCCATGGCTTAGTGCTCCACCGGATGCGCCGTGCGGTCCTGTTCGGCGATGGCCCCAATCACGCGGACGCCCGCCTTCCGCGCGATCTCGATGCCCTCCTGCACCCGCGAGAACTCGATGTTCTGGTCGGCTTTGAGGTACAGAATCTTGTCCACCGTGCGGGTGGCATAGAGCGTCACGAGCTGGCCCGGCAAGTCGGCGTCGCTGATGAAGCGCGGACCGGTGTACTTGCCGGAACGCGGGTCGGTGATGTCGAGGAAGAACTTGCCGTCCTTGTCGATCCCGAGCCGGATTTCCCCTTCCTGCTCTTCGCGCGAGTCGGGATTCAGCGCCCGCGGGATCGTGGCCTGGAAGCCCGCCGTGATCGCGGGTGTCACGATCATGAAGATGATGAGCAACACCAACATCACGTCGATCATCGGCGTGACGTTGATGTTTGCCGCGACTATCGCGTCCTTTTTGCCGCCGCCCATTGCCATCGGTCAGCCTAACCTTTGATCGGGCCGCTGCTCTGCGACGTCTTCTGGGTCTGGAATTCCTTCGTGAAGATCGAGCGGCCGAATTCGCTGCCGACGCTCTTGATGAGGTAGTCGATCAGCTCTTTTGACACGTACGTCATCTCGACGGTCAGGAAGTCGATTTTGGTGCTGAAGTAGTTGTACAACCACACCGCCGGGATCGCGACGATGAGGCCGAACGCGGTCGTGATCAGCGCCTCGGCGACGCCGCCGGTGATCGCCTGCAGGGAGCCGCCGCCGCCGCTCGCCGCCATGCCTTGGAACGCAGTCACGATGCCCATCGTGGTGCCGAGCAGACCCACGAACGGCGCCGTGGCGCCTGTCGTCGCCAGGATGCCGAGACCCCGCTTCAGCTCGGCGGTGATGATCAGCATCTGCCGTTCGACCGCGCGCTCCGCCGAGTTGATGTCGGCCGCGGTGATGGTCGCCCGGTCACGCAGCAGCGGCTTCACCTCGGCGAGCGCCTCGCCCAGCACGCGCGCGACGTGGCTCTTCTTGTTCTTCTCGGCCAGCGCGATGGCGCCGTCGAGCTGCTCCTCTTGCAGGTAGCGGGAGAACTCGGGGGTGAACCTCCGCGTCTCTTGCTGCGACTTGCGCAGGTACATCCACTTCGAGATGGTGACCGCCCACGACCAAGCCGACATGAAGAACATGATGACCACGATGGTCTTGGCAAACGGACCCATCGACTGCCATAGATCCCAGTAACTCATCTGACCGTGACTCCTCTCGTGCGCACGACGCGTTTAGGGCGAACTACCGCTTGATCTTGAAATCGATCGGGAGGTTGATCAGGACGCGCACCGCGCGTCCGTGCACCCGCGCCGGACGGAACAGGGCGCGCAAGACGTAGTTCTTGGCGGACTGATCGAAGCCGGGGTTGGGACTCTGGATGACCTTGACCGAGGGCGGCTCCGCCCGGCCGGCCGTGTCGATGATCGCCTGCACCAGCACCCGTCTCTGAATCGCCGCCTGGCGCAGCAGGTCGGGGTACTGGAGCTGCGGGCCCGACAGGACTTCGGGCCGTTCCTCCACCACCGACTCCATGTACACATCACCGGACGACGGCACGATGCCGGTCCCGATGCCGCCTTCGACGCCGGTCCCGGAGTAATCCTTGGGATCGAAGTGTTCTTGGAGATTGATGGGCGGGATGTTCGTCGGGATATCGGTCGGCGCCACGACGGTCTGGAACCCCTTGAGCTGCGGGATCTCCAGCACCGGCGGCTGCTCCTCTGGCGCCTTCTTTTCTTCCTGGTTTAGGAAGACCATCGTCGTATCGAGCGGTGCGTCGGTCGCGGCCCGGCCCGCCGTGAGCGTCGCGATCACCGCGAGCACCACGAGGACGCTGTGCCCGACGAGGGACACGAACCCGAGTCCGAACGCCTTCTTCGGGTCGGCCTTCCGTTTCGATTCGATCAGGTTTTCAAACACGCCGGAGCCTCCCGAGCTCGATGGCTATGTTATAGTACGCCGGACGGCTAACCCGCTAGTGGGACGAAGATTACAAAACGATGACAGCGCGGTGATGTTCCGCTGACTCGGGTTTGCCGCACGCGCTTCATCGTTCCCTATAACCTGCCGTCCCGCAACACGAAGTCAAACGCCATTCGGACGCGAACTCGCACTGCCCTCCCCTGCACCCGTGCCGGCCGGAACAGCGACGCCAGCAGGGAGTGCTGCGCCGGCGCCGCAAATGCCGGGTGCGCGCTTTCGACGACCAGCACGGATCCTGGCTCGACGTGCCCCAACGTGTCGATCACCGCCTCCAACACGACGCGGCCATGCACGCCGGCCTGCCGCAGGAGGTCTGGATAGACGGCTGAGGGGCCCGCCAGCAGCAACGGCAACTCGTCGACCAGCGAGGACTCCCACGGCGTCGCGTCCCCCGGCATCCGCCCCGCAAAGAGCGGGCCGGAGTCGGGCCGCGGGTCGAATGTGAAACGTGGCAATTGTGCCACGCCGCCATCGACCGTCGGCAGGGGGATGGTTGGAATGGTTACACCGCCGTCGATCAACGGCACACCGGGGGCGCGTGTGTCCGGTTCCGTGCGAACGGGACCCATCGGAATGATTAGCGGCACCTGCGGGGGGCGAGCGTGGACACCGGTCGTCGCCCACAGCGCGGCGACAACGACCATCACGTGCGTGGTGAGCGAAACAACGCTACTGGCGGCGCGCATATGCATCCTCCGGGAAGTCGTTCCCCGGTACGATGCCACACGCGCGTAAGCGGCGCGTGGAGGACGGATGACAGTTCGGTGACGCCGGAGTGAGGCTTAGGCGTCGCCGCGCGGGAACGTCACCGTGAATGTGGTGCCGCGGCCCGGCCGGCTCTGCACGTCGATGGACCCACCATGCGCCTCGGCGATCCATTTGCTGATCGCGAGGCCGAGACCCGTGCCGGGCCGCTCGCCGGTGCGGGTGCGCGCCGAGTCGGCGCGCCAGAAGCGGTCGAAGATGTGCGGCAGATCGCCCGGGGCGATCCCGATCCCGCTGTCGGCGACCGTGAGCAGGATTCGGCCGTCGTTGGCACTCAACTGAACGGACACGTTGCCGCCGCGGGGCGTGTACTTCACCGCGTTCTCGATGAGGTTCAACATCAGTTGCCGGACGCGGCTCCGATCCACGGGGAGGACGATCGGCTCGGCGGGCGTCCGGATCTCCATGGTGACGCCCGCGTGGTCCGCGAGCAGATCGCCGGTCTCACCCGCCTCGGTCACGATGGCACGGAGATCCACCGGCTCGCGGTGCAGCTCGGCGCGGCCCTCGTCGGCTCGCGCCAGCGTCAGGAGCGAATCGAGCAGCTCGGTCATCCGGTTCACTTCCTGCAGGGTCTCCTCCAGCGCCGCCAGCGTCTCCTGGGGGACGTCCGGGCGCGTGATCGCGCGCTCGACGCCCGCTCGCACGACGGTCAGCGGCGTCTTGAGCTCGTGGCTCGCGTCCGCCGTGAAGCGACGCAGGGCGGCGAAGCTGCGCTCGAGCCGCGTCATCATCTGGTTCAGGGTTTCGGCCAGCCGGGCCAACTCATCCTTCACCATCGGCACCGCGAGCCGCCGGTGGAGGGTGCGGCCGTCGGTGATCGCGCGCACTTCGGTGATCATGTGATCCACGGGCTCCAAGGCCCGGCCCGCCAGCCAGCGGCCGACGAGCACGGCCGGCACGAGTCCGATGACGAACGCGACGACAATCGTGGAGACGAGCTGCTGCAGTCCCAGCTCGGCGCTGTGCGTGTCGGCGCCCGCGAACAGCGCGCCGAACTGCCCACCCGCCTGCGGAATCGCGCGGATGACGTAATGCAGCGTCGGCCCGTTGGGGCCGACGTCATGCTTCCCGGTGACGCGGGTCTCTCCGGGCGGTGTCCGTGCAAGTGCGGTGAGGCGCTCGAACTCGCCGAACGTAAGCGCGCGCGCATCGGGAGACGCGAACAGCAGGCGCCCGTCCCGGCTCGTCAGCACGAGATAATCGGGGACGACCTCGAGCACGGCCGCCACCTCGGCGATCAGGACGGGCCGATTGGCGGTGTCGGGCTCGACCAGCACGCCGCGCGCGCGATAGCTCTCGGCCAGGATGCCGGCCGTCAGATCGGCTTCGGACTGGATGCGCCGGTCGAGATCCTGGTAGGAGGCGCTGCGCCGCGCGAAGTACAGCACGATGGCAAAGACGGCGAGGCTGAGAATCAGCGCGGTGGCGTACCACAGGGTCAGCCGCCCGCGAATGCTCTCCATGTCAGGGCCGCACGACGTAGCCCACGCCGCGCACCGTGTGGATCAGCTTGGGTTCGCGGCCGTGGTCGATCTTCTTGCGCAGGCGCGTGATCACGACGTCGACGATGTTCGTACCCGGATCGAAGTGATAGTCCCAGGCGTATTCGGTGATGAGCGTGCGCGACATCACGCGCCCCTGGTGGCGCATCAGGTACTCGAGGACGGCGTACTCCTTGGGCGTGAGCTCGATCGCCCGACCGCCGCGCGTGACCGCGCGGCTGCCCGTGTCGAGAGCCAGGTCCGCCACCTTGAGCACCGGCGGCGTGATCGCCTTGGGGCGGCGTCCCAGCGCCTCCACGCGCGCCAGCAGCTCCTCGAACGCAAACGGCTTCGTCACGTAATCGTCGGCGCCCATGCGCAGCGCCTGCACTTTGAAGTCCACGGCGTCCTGCGCCGTGAGCACCAGCACCGGCAGCCCGTTCCCCCGATCCCGCAGCGTGCGCAGCACCTCGATTCCCGAGAGCTTGGGGAGCCGCAGGTCGAGCACGAGTAAGTCGAAGTGACCGCCCGTGGCGAGGCGCAGCCCCTGATCGCCGTCGCCCACGAGCTCCGCGTGATAGCCGGCCTCGTCCAACCCCCGGCGCACGTACTCGCCGACGGTTTTATCGTCCTCGACCACGAGGATTTTCATGAGACGGGCAGGTACACCTTGAAGTTGCTCCCCACGCCCACCTGCGACTCGACTTCGATGCGGCCACGGTGCTCTTCCACAATGCCGTACGCCACTGAGAGACCGAGCCCCGTCCCCCGCCCCTGCGGCTTCGTGGTGAAGAAGGGCTCGAAGATCTTGGACAGGTCGTCCTGGGAGATCCCGGTGCCGGTATCGATGAACTCGATCAGGATCTCATCCGCGCGGTTCGGGTTCGGACTGGTGCGCACCGTCAACAGGCCTCGCGCATTCATGGCGTCAAGGGCGTTGAGCATCAGTGCCATGAAGCACTGAATGAGCCGCTCCGGATCCGCCGACGGTGAGCCCAGCCCGGCGCCGAACTGGCGCTCGACGGTGAGCCGCTTGAACCGGTCGTGATGCTTGAGGAGGAACAGCGTCTGCTCGATCACCGCGTTGATGTCGACGGGGCGTTTGTGTCCGGTCTTGGGCCGCGAGAAGTCGAGCAGGCCATCCACGATGCGCCGGCAGCGCTGCACCTCGGTGTCGATGATCTTGATGTACTCTTCCTGCGCGTGCCGCTCACCGGGCGGCAGGTCGGCGAGCCGCAGCTCCAGCGCTTCGCTGCAGGCGAGAATGGTCGCGAGCGGGTTGTTGATCTCGTGCATGACCCCCGCGGCGAGCTGTCCCAAGGCGGCGAGTTTCTCGGTCTGCGTCAGGCGCTGCTGCGCCTGGCGCCAGGCCGTCACGTCCTCGCCGATCGTGATCACGTGGGAGATCTCGTCGTCGTCGAGCCGCATCGGGATCTTGGTGATGCGGTAGTGGCGCGCCTCGCCCGTCGCCGCGGACTCCATCTCCACCTGTTGGATCTCGCCGCTCGCGAACACCCGGTCGAACTCGCGCTGCAGCAACTCGCGGGGCTGGCGGTCCAGCACCTCGAACACGCCACGCCCCAACGCATCCTCCCGCGACACGCCCTGCGTGCCCGTCTCGCGTTTCCGGTTCCAGGCCCGGATCTGGTAGCCCCGGTCGATCACGTACAGCCCGAGGGGCAGCGAGTCGATGATGCGGGCGGCGAAGTTCCGTTGCGCCTCGAGCTCACGCGTGCGGAGCGCGACCTCGGAGGCCAGGTCCTGCGACAGCTCGGTGGCGGCGAGCACCGGCGCCAACATCTGCGCGACAACGACCAGCACGTCGCGCGCCATGCGCTCGTGACGGCCCTCGGGGATGACGACTTCGAAGCAGCCGAGGGGCGTCGCGTCGTGCACCAGCGGCAGGCGGAGCAATGTGCCACCGGGCGTCGGCTCCTGGTGCGGTCCGGCGGCGACCCACTGCGCCACGGGCGGCGCGAACTCGGGCAGCACGGCCTCATCGCCGGGGCTCGAAATCGGGACGTAGCGTGTGCCGTTGGCGGACCGGAGCCACAGGCGGCAGCGGCGCAGCGCGAGGCCGCGACGCAGGGCTACCACGACACCGCTGAGCCCCTCTTCGACGGGGGGACCGTCAGCCAGGACCTTCGCGACCTCCGCGAGGACCGCCAGACCGGGATGGTCGGATTCGAGCTGCGGCGCGGCCATTGGCCGCAAACCTAGGGATGCCGCTCCCGGCGCGCCAGCGGCGCCTCGACGCGGAAGGCGAGCAGGCCGCGCACCTCGTTCGTGGACCCGAAGAACCAGGTCGGACCGATCACGAGGCCATACGTCGGGCCGTCGCTGCTGCCGGCCCGCAGCCCGGGGAGCAACGCGACGGCCCCCCAGGTCGAGCCTTGCGGGAACGGTGAGTTTGCTGTGAGGTAACCCGTCGTCTCAACCGTGACGTCGAACCCGATCTGCGTCAGGTTCTTCTCATCGCCCAGCTCGGCGAGCATGAGGCGCGGGGAACGCGCCGCGAGCGTCGTCGCGAACACGAAGCCGCGGTTGCCGCCGATAAACGCGCCTTCGTCGATAAACGAACCGAGCCGCGCCCCGACCGACAGGGCGCGCACGAGGCCGTGCGTCGAACGTCGCACGTAGCCGATCTCGCCGCTCTCGATCTGCCAGCCGCTGCCGAGCGTCGCCGCAAAGCCCACGCCGATCGCCCCACTGGATTGCGCGGCGAGCCTCGTAGACAAAGCGCCCAGCACGACCAACATTGATGCCATGGATCGACGCACGTTCGTTCTCCTCACTGGAGCGGCCTCCGCCGGACTGTGGCGCTCACCTGGTGTGCCCTCCCCGCGGCCCGGCGGGCCGGCAACGGGAGTCGGGGGACTGCGATTCGATCTCGACGAACAACGCCGGTGGTCGTTGTGGTACCATGGCGACGGTCAGCCCGTTCCGCTGGTACGCGACGCGACCCTCGGCGTCTGGGTAGGCGAGACCCTTGTCACACTCGCCGACCTCCAAGATATCAGCGTGGCCAATCGGCGCCCGCCCGGTGGCGAGTCGCTGGCGGTCCGGGGCCGGGCCGCGGCCTCGGGAGGCGTGTGGATCGAGGCGGAGTTCGCCGCCTGGGAGGCTGGCCCCGGCGCGCAAGGCAGCATCACCGTCAGTGTCTATCCCGACCGAGTCCTCGCGACGATCCGCGGCGTCCGGTTCCTGGCGGCGCCGGAGGCACAGGTCCTTCCGGGCACCGGGCCCCTCCTCGCGCTCGTGAACGGGTACCAGTCCTGGAGCCCGTGCCGTATCGAAACGGTCGCGACTCGCCCCGATGCACCCGAGGTGCTGAGTCACGCGGCGATTGGCCTGACGCGAGAAGGGCGCGGCCTCGCCGCGTCGTTCGACCCCGGTGAACCGGGGGAGGCCAAGGTCAAGCTGGTTGGCGGCGGCGTCGAGGCGGTGAGCGACTGGCTCCCAGCCCGTCCGGTCCGGTCCGACGGCGACGCCGCAACGATGCGTCTGGCGTATCTCCCGACGGGCGACGGCCTCGCCGCACTTGGCGCCCTCGCGACACCGGCCTCCACGGTGGACCGAGAGCGGTTCGCTCAGCTCGCGGCGCCCACCGGGTGGTGTTCGTGGTACGAGCTCGGCGCCGCCGTCACCGAGTCCGACGTGGTCGCCAATCTCGACTTCTGCGCCGCCCACTTCGACCGCCGCTTCTTCCGCTACATCCAGCTCGACGACGGCTATCAGCACGCTGCCGGCGACTGGGAGATGAATGCCAAGTTTCCCGGCGGCCACCGCTGGCTCACCGATCGGATCCACGCCCAGGGACTCCTCGCCGGGCTGTGGGTGGCGCCTTTCGCCGTGGCCGAACGCTCCGGTGTCCCCGCGGCGCACGCCGCGTGGTTACTCCGCGGCCCCGACGGGAATCCGCTCGTGGTGGACACACGCGAGGATTGGGGTGGGCGCATCTACGCGCTCGACGGCGCGCACCCCGAGGTGCGGCAATGGCTGTACGACTTGGCGCGCCGCGTCGTACGCGATTGGGGATACGACTACCTGAAGGTCGATTTCCTCCATTGGTCGACGGCGGGCGCGGCCCACTACGGCGGCCTGACGCACGCCGAAGCGTATCGCGGCGGGCTCGCCGCCCTGCGCGACGGGCTCGGCACCGAATCCTTCCTGCTCGGCTGCGGCGCGCCGCTGCAGCACGCCGCGGGACTGGTGGATGGCATGCGGATCGGGGCCGACGTGGACGCCAGCTGGGGCGCCATCCAGGAGCCGGCGCGCGCCGCCGGCCTGCGCAGCTTCTATCATCGCGCCGTCTGGCTCAACGACGCGGACTGCCTCCTCGCCCGTCCGCCACTCACGCTCGACGAGGCGCGCGTGTGGGCATCCGTGATCGCGGCGTCGGGCGGCGTGACCATGTTGTCCGACAACCTCCCCAAGCTGCCCACCGAACGCCTGCCCATTTTGCAGAAGACGCTCCCCGTCGCCCTGCCGGTGCAGCCCGGGCGCCCCGTCGGGACGCAAGTCGATGAACGCGAGGTGGCGCCCGCCATGGTCGTCGGCGACGACGTCGTCCCCCTACATGGCCCCTGGCGCTTCCGCACCGGCGACGATCCGCGCTACGCCGCGCGCGACTACGACGACGACACCTGGGAGACCATCGCCGTGCCGCAAGTCTGGGAGCGTGCCGGCCACCCCGACTATGACGGACAGGCGTGGTATCGCACGCGCTTCACGCTACCGCCCGGGCGCTCCGGCGGTCACGCCGACGATCGAGCGGTCGTGCTGGAGTTGGGCAAGGTGGACGACGCCGACGAGACGTTCGTGAACGGACAGAAGGTGGGCGAGACGCGAGGGTGGCGCACATACCGTCGCTATCCCGTCACGGCCAACCTGCTCAACTGGGGCGGCGAAAACGTGCTGGCGGTGCGGGTCCTGGACGGCGGCGGGCCCGGCGGTCTCTGGACCGTCCGCCGTGACCGGCCCGCCGCCACGTGGGTGGTGGAGGGCGCGCCGCGCTGGTGGACCGTCGTCCTCGTGAACTGGGACGAAGAGCCCCAGACCGTGACCCAAGCACTCGCGGCGCTCGGCATCCCCGCCGCGCACCTGACGGCGTACGACGTGTGGTCCGAGCGCCCCCTCGCCGACGTGCAGCAGGCGATCAAGGCCACCATCGCGCCCCATACGGCGCTCACGATCGCCTTGCGACCCGCCGGATCGCACCCGCAGGTGATCGGCACGACGCGCCACATCATTCAGGGCGCGATCGATATCGCCGACGAAAAGTGGGACGCCGCGACACGCACGCTGGCCGCCAAAGCGGTGAA
>Ga0193713_1000751_pt1 | contig 10797 bp, 28 predicted proteins | sample H3a2metaG_FD_143054 | JGI IMG/M metagenome (GOLD analysis project Ga0193713, IMG submission 143054) | Soil microbial communities from a riparian zone of the East river system, Colorado, United States - H3a2 | ecosystem: Environmental > Terrestrial > Soil > Riparian zone | place: USA: East River... | reverse complement strand
CGAGCTTCGACCAAATCACCGAGACCAAGTACCGGCGGGCCGTCGCGGCGCTCGAGGAGAAGGCGCTCGCCCAGCGCAAGGTGAAGGCGACGCCGTGAGCAAACAGCGATGCGATTCACTCGGGCGCAGGATTCCCAATCAACAACCGAACACAGCGAAGATGTGGCGCTGCGAGTGTCCGATGGAGAACTGTGCTTACTGGTCATCAGATGAACACCTCGACGATGCGATAACGTCTTTGCTGCTGCACATCCGCACTCACGGCTTCAAAATCAAGCGAGATGCCGAATGATAATCCTCCCCGGCGACCAAGGCACCGAGCAGTGGCGAGCGAACCGGCGCGGGATGCCCACAGCCTCACAGTTCCACCGGCTGCTCTCTCCCGCGCGCCTGGAACTCTCGTCGCAGTCGTTCAGCTACCTCTGTGAGCTCGTGGCCGAGCGCGTGCTGGGCGTCGACGTCGGCCCCGAGGCAACGGCGTTCATGGAACGCGGCCAGCTCATGGAGCAAGAGGCCGTCGCCTGGTACGAGTTCGTGCGCGAGACCGAGACCACGAAGGTCGGCCTGTGCGTGCGCAATGACGGGCTCGTGGGTTGCTCGCCCGACCGACTTGTCGGCGACGCAGGCGCCCTCGAGCTCAAGTGTCCCTCGGCTCCGGTCCACGTGGGCTACGTGCTCGAGGGCCTCGGGCAGAAGTATCGGCTGCAGGCTCAAGGCCAGCTTTGGATCACGGGTCGCAAGTGGGTTGACGTCCTTTCGTACAATCCAGACCTGCCGCCTGCGCTCGTCCGGCTATACCCCGAGCCCGACGTCTTCAAGGCGCTGGACGAGGTGATGCCCGCGTTCCTGCAGCGGCTCGACGAGGCCACCGTACAGCTCGGCGGCAAGTCGCGCGGGCACGACATCGAGAGCCTGCTACGGCAGAGCATCGTGGAAGCGGAGGCCAAGTGAAGACGACTCCCTGCAAGGGTTGTGGAAAGCCAATCGTATGGGCGAAGGATGAGAAAGGCACCTCTCATCCACTCGACGCCCGAGCCCCGGTCTACCACTTCAACGGCGGCGACTTGGATGCCGAGTTCACCGTGTACCGGCTGACAGGCTCCTGGGTATCGCACTTCGCCACCTGCCCCAAGGCGAACGAGTTCAGCAAAGGCAAGAAGCCCGCCGAGGAGCCGAAGCCGTGAGCGAGCCGAGAATCAGCGATGAGCGGCTGGCAATGATGTGCACTTACGCTGACTCGCTATTGGCGGGTCGGAGTCACGAAGAGCCAGAGTTGCTTATGCTCGACCTCCGCGACTGCCGCGCCCGCTGCGAGGAGCTGGAGGCGCAAGTGCAGCTAGAAGTCAGTATTCGCGATCAATTGCACAAACAGCGCGCCGGATTCGACATGCTCCCGGAGCATCAAGCGATGGCGCCTATGGAGATGGTGACGCTGCGAAATCAACTCGCCGCTATGCAGCGCGAACGGGATGAGTGGCGGGCGACCGGGAAGCAATTGGTTGCGCAAGCGCTTGAACGCGAACAGGCGGCGTTAGACGCGCTCGCCGAACGGGACGGCCAGGTCGCGGCGCTGCGGGCGCAACTGCTGCGCGACCACGAGGCGCTGAAAGACGATTGCTGGGAGCATCGTTGCGAGGATGGCGTGGGAGGCTGTACGGCTATCTCTGCGACCCGTCGAGATATTTTGCTTGAGGATATTCTGCTGTGTCTCGCCGGCACCGCCGCAGCAACCTCCGCGTTCCTCGCCGAGCGAGACAGCCGCGTGCGGGCGGAGGCGCTGGATGAAGCGGCGAAGATAGCCGACGAGCATCGCGAGCGCGCAAAGCAAATGCAGGCGGACCTGCTCAAGAAGCGAGATCCAGTGTACGGAGTTGGAACTGCTGACAGTGCGCGGTGGGACCAGTTCCAGCATGGAGCCGGAGCCGCTGCGGCCGTGGCTGCAGCCATCCGCGCGCAGCAGGAACGGAAATGACGATGCGTAGCCTCAGAGGCTTGTTATACCGTCTCGTGATGCGGATTGCGCACCGTTATCATTGGCACTATGCGCCGCCCTGCTATCCAGACGGAGACACGCTGCTGTGGTGCCAATGGTGCGGCTTTCGCACTCTCGTGAAGCCGCACGATGCGGTGGAAAGGCGCGATAAGCATATCGCGCTACAGGACGTGACGGCTTTAGCATCCGCGCGGTTATTGATCGCATGTGATGCTGCGGATGCCTGCGAGGAATTGCCGATGGAAATTGATGGCTCGTTGCTCGATGCTGTCCGTAACGGGTTGATAGCAATGTACCCAGAATGCAAGATGTGTGCAGGTCGAGGGGGCGACGAAGCAACCGAAACACTCTGTACTCAATGCTCGGGAACTTGCGTGGAACTTCCCGAAGCCCGCGCGCAGCAGGAACGGAAATGAAAGGAACCACATGGCGAAACTGACGCACGATGAGGCCGCACGAGCGGCCGTCCGCAAGAAGATCGCGCAACTCAAAGCGCGCATCGCGAAGAACAACGACGAGTTGGAACGGGCGCTAGCGTATCTGGCGTTCTTGGAGAAGCAATAGCTGAGCGAGCAGTAGACTGCAGTTGGGTTGACACTTGTACTTGGAGGTCCCAAATGAAGTGGCTCGACAAGTTATTGGCTGGGGCAGTGGTGGCAGCCGTCGTGACGCTTACCGCTGTTTCGAGTGCGCATGCCTACATCGACCTGCTTTGGTGGTTGCGCCGGTAGGAGGTTCTCATGAGATGGTTCATTAGGGGTTTGGCGCTGGTGGCTCTTGCCATGGTCATGATGAGCGGTGAGCCACCCGCTCACGCGGCAATCTACAAAATCCAACCTGAGCCATGCGTCACGGGGCTATGCTATGGAGTGATCTGCGGCCCTGGATGCATCCATAGCGTATGTCTCATGGCCCGCTTTCCGTTCTGCGGGGGCACTGGGTGAAGAAACTGGTTGTTGTGCTGTTGGTGCTCGTGGCCATCGTATGGATTGCGTTCGCCACGCATACGCTTTACTTCACTCGGTCGGGCTGAGGCTGCAAGCATGCCGCCCGTGCGGTAGGCGTAAAATAGTGCGTCGGCCAATCTGCCGATGGGATGGCGAGGGGAGTGAGCGGCGCGGAGCCAGGGGCTTGGGGACATCCCCTGCATGGCAATGCGGGCCGAGCGCAAGCTGCTCCCTGAGCCAATTCGCGCGGTGACAGGGGAGGTCGCCGCATCATACTTACCAACGAGGGGGGCCTGAATCGCGAGAAGGGGCAGAGGGCCGGTGCCCGAGAAGCGCCGGCCCACCTTATCGCGGCGTGGCGACGATATGAAGCTCCTACTGCTGCTACTGTTCATCGGCCCGGTGATGGACCTTCGGGCCGCCGAGATTGCGGCGGCAACGCCGACCATCGCCTTTTCGTTCACGGTGCCCACGTCTGACGATTCGAGCCGCGACTGCATCACACCGGCGCTATGCCCGGCGCGCTCGGAATCCCTGACCGTCCATTGGCTCGCGCTCCCGAAACAAGGTCAGCGCTTCGGCGCGGCCGTCTTCGAGGACTCGCTCCGCTTGCGCCGCGGTGCCCATCCGACCATCTCCCACGCTGCGGACTCCACGCGCTGGTTCTTGGTGCGCGTGTGGCCGACCAAGCCCAACGTTGTGGCGCCATGCCGCCGGGTCAAGAGCATCGTGCTGAAAGCCAGATGAGCCCTATAAAGAACTACACTACCTCGGTGCCGGCGAGCCGTAGCATCGCCGAAATCCAGGATTCTCTGGTGGCGCATGGAGCAATCGGCGTCAGCCTGGAATATGAGCGCGGCACAGGGCGAATCGAAGCGCTGACATTCACCCTAGACTTCGCGGGCTCACCGCAACGGTTTTCGATGCCTGTCGATTGGCACCGCTTCCAAGCGGTGCTGAAACATCAGCGCGTCACGCGCTGGGATGACGAGGACTATTGCTACCGCGTCGCTTGGCGCAATGTTCGCGATTGGGTCCTGTCTCAGATGGCCTTTCACGAGACGCGGATGGTCGAACTATTCCAGGTATTCCTGCCCTACGCTGTGATGCCTGACGGGAACACCCTGTTCGACCAAATCGCATCCGGCAATCTAAAACTATTGCAGGCTGCACGGTCATGATTCTGACCATCATTGTGGGACTTGAACTTCCGGCTGGCACGCGTTTCGCACAAGTACGTCAGCGGCAGGCCGAACGGAGGCAACCCAATGCTGACCCGAGAGACGATGCAGGACGTGCAGCAGCAAATCGAATGGCTCCGGCTGGCGATCCGCCACTACAGCCGGTGTGCGATTGCGACCCACCGTCGCCAGCGCCGTGAGTGGTTTGAGACGCGTGTACGGCAGTACGAGGCGATGGTCGAGGGGCTCGCGATGGTCATGAGAATGGAAGGTGCGCGATGAAGGTCCGATTCGCGGTCATCTGCGACCACTGCGGACTGCGTGGCGACGAATACGTTAGCGCCTACTACTGCACCGAGTGCCACGCCGAAATCTGCAGGGACTGCTCGGTGCGGCACGATTCCGAGACGGGACGCGCTATGTGCAAGATGTGCGACGAGATGAATCCGGCGGGTGCGCGATGAGCCTGCATACGTCTGGCCCGTGGCAGTTAGGCAACGGCTACCATATCTGCAAGGGATCGCGTGTCATAATGGAATGCGATGGCAGCACCACGATAGAAGAACGTCAAAGCATTTGCGACTCTCTCAACCGCGATTACCTGAACGACGGGGATCTCCTCGCAGCATGTGAAATGCTCCCTCAAGAGGCGAAGAATCATCCAAATGAGCCTGATTCTCCCGGAGAACGTGCGGCGCGCGCCGGCGACACTGGTCCGAGCGGCCTGCTGTCATTCCTCACCGGCGCCATCGCCAAGACAAAGGGGAAATGAGCCTGCGCCCGGAGTACTCCAAGCCGCTCGCCGACTACGGCCCGCCGCGCACGCATACGAGGCTCGTGCTCGTCGCCGTAGGCCCTGACGGCCGCAGGTTGACCCGTGAGGCCACGGACCGGAGCCCGTACGCCGCATGGGCCGCCGTGGCGAACGCCTTCACGCGGGCGTTCGGGGGCGTCAACTGGCGGCCGCTGTCCGAGGGCTGCGTCGTGGAGTTCGTCGCCGAGCCCGAGCGTAGCCCGCTGGGTTGGCTGTGTGGAAAGGCATCATGGTAGACCGGACGCTGACCCTGGGAGTCGTTGTCGCCATGAGCATCGCGCTTTTCTCGCTGGTCATTGTCTCTCGCATCGAGCATCGGCCGCCACCGCCGTGCAACTGCCAGTTCGACCCCGGCAAGTTCGTGCATGACGTGAATGGGTACGGCTGGATGGTGTACTGCGATGAGAAGCGAACCGTGTTCACGCGCATTCATATCGATACTGTCTATGTGGCCGCTAAGACGCTCAGCGATGACACGGCCCCGGACGCATTGATTCTGCCCCGATGAGCGCGACCCGCGAGTTCGGCCGATGGTGCCTCGGGATGTGCGGGGCGGTAGTGGCGGGAGCGGTGGGCGTGGCAATCGCGTTCGTCGTGCTGATGATGTACATGCGTTCGCAATGAGGCCTGCCGTCGTTGCCACATGGCCGCCCACCGGGATTAGCAGGCCGTACTACCTCGACGATTCGGTTTGCATCATCCACGGCGACTGCCGGGAGATCCTGCCGAAGCTCGATCTGGTGGATGTGATCGTCACCGACCCACCCTATGGCCTCTCGTTAATCGGAGAGAGACACGTCGGCCAGGCAGGTTGTGGAGTCCGGCGCCTGGACTTCTTCCCTAACGACACGATTGAGGATGGCCTGGCGCACGTGGACACGATCCTCGAGGCCGTGAGCCTTCTCAGGCCGCATGGGAGATCGCGGCTCAGCGCTGTGCGCAGGAAACGCTACCGCTCATCATGCCCGCCATCGCTCGGCCCGAGAAAGAAGAAGACATGTTTCAGGGCCTTGCCGACGCTGGCGAGTAGCGTCCCGCGCTGTTCGGGCCGCCACGAGGGGCCGTAGGGCTCGATGTCCCGGCCCACGGCCGCCCGGTTCACCCGCCCGCGGCGCAGGAGCCGCACCTGCCGCTCGAGGTAGCGCGCCCGCACGCTGAGGCTGTCCGTGCGGCCCTCAAGCCGGATGACGCGGGCACGGAGCACCTGACGCGACTCGGTGGCCGTAGCCTCGATGTGGTTCGAGTGGACGCGTCCTTCGCCGAAGATGGTGAGCACCACGAGGGCCGCACCGATGCGCTCGGGTCCCGCAATGCTCCCCAGGCGCGAGAACCACGAACGCTGTCGGCGCGGCACCATCGTCGCTCCCTTACTTCGTGCTCGCTGCTCCGGCACCCACCGGCGATGCCGCCGCCGATTTCCCGTTGACCGCGCGAATCACCTCGTCCACGAGGGCCTGCTCGATGACCTTGAGCAGTCCGTGTTCGGCGATGGCCTGTCGGGTGATGGCCTCGAGCTGGCCGTCCGTGGGCGCTTGGGCCTTGAAGCCTGCGGGGCCACTGGCCGCGATGCGCTTGACCAGCCCGTCAATGTCGGCGGTCACCTGGTCGTCGGCCGTGCTCGAGTCCAGCGCCTTCTTGATAGCTCCTGCGAAATCGAGCGTCATGGCTTGGTTCCTCTCTTCGGCTTGGGCCGAATGATGTTCTTGAATGCGTCGATGAGCTTCTCGCCCGGCGTGGGTTGGTCGTATTGAGGATGAGCGCCCGGCACGATACCCTGCGCCCCGGCGTTCGTGTAGCCGGCTTCCAGGTCCGACTGCCCGTAGCGCTGGGTCTTCTGGTTCTGCTCGTTGAACGTCGGCCACTTCTTCGCCCGGCTACCCACCGCGTTTCCCCTTTCTCGGCCGACCGCCGCGCGCCGTACTGAGCGCCGCGGCAACCGCTTGCTCGTCGGCCTTCTTCTTGCCGTACTTGGCCTTCGTGCTGGCGTACGTCTTTCCTGTGTGGAACTCCTCGATGTTCTGAGATACCACTTTGCGCGAGCGCCCTGACTTGAGTGGCATCACAGGTCCTGAGTGTGCGGCTTTCCAGAGAACTTACCTTGCAGCACGTCCTGCGCCTCAGAGAACAGAATCCCAGCGATAGCTGCGAGGTTCTCCGGTGACAGGCTCATTGAGAGTGCTGCCGTGAGTTTGTCGGTGATGGGTTTGATTTCCGGGAACGCATCGCCAGCGCGCAGTAGCAGCGACATGATGTCAGCCGAAGCGATGCCGGCCCACCTCTCCAACAGTTTTCCGAGCGTCATTGGGGCAACTCCTCCACGTAGTCCTTCGTGAACCGATAGCGGAGACCGACGAGCGCCGTCGCCAGATTGGAGTCGAGGCCATAAGCTCCGCGGGCGATGAGCGAGACGCGCGGAGACTTGACCCACGGTGCCCAACCCACCGTCACGTCAGGCGCCCATTCCTCGGGCCGTAGCGCCGGCTCGCTCGACATGTAGCGCTCGATGCCGAGCCCGACGCCGAAACTCTTGTCCAGCGCATCGGTCACGGTGAAGCGGAGCCCGGCAGCACCGGATACGTACGAATGGTCGAAGCCGAACGCCGCCGACGCCACCGCCGAAATATGTGGCGATAGGCTCGCCGAGCCGCTCACAGTCGCTTCGACATCTGATGGCTTCGCGTTGTTGTCGAACCAGATGGCATTCGCACCGAATGCGGCCTGGTAGAAGATTTCATCCGCTAGCGCAGGCGTCGCCAGAGCAAGCGCCAAGACCAGCATGAGGAACGCACGCATTAACCCTCCTTGCTACTTCAGGGTGACGGGAACGAGCGGGTGTGTCGCATCCGCTCCCTTGGTGACGGCAAATGCCGCCGTGTTCGCAGTGGAGTACATGCCTCCGAGCAGCGAACTGACGAACGTTCCGATGACGGGCAGACTGTGCGTGATGGACGCCTGCCAATCCTTGGCGCCCGACCAGTCGAAGCCGAGCACCCACAACCCAATGGCGAGGAACACGCCCAGGCCGGCGGCGGCCCAATTGGGAATCCGCACGAACGACCTGAATACCTGCAGCGCCATGCCGAGCCCGGAACAAGCGATTCCGAGCTCGGCCATGAGGTCGGCGCGCATTAGGGTGCCGGCTGCAACGCCGTATCCAGTTCGCCCTTGTTCTCGTCGAGCTTGGCGAGAATCGCCGCAGCGACGTCGGCCGGGATGATGTTCGCGTTGCGGAACTCCGTGATGAGTGCCACAACCGAGTCGATGGTCGTCTTCTCCGCTGCGATCCTGTCGAGGATGTCCTGACCTAGTGCCATTTGTTGCGTCTCCTTCAGGGTGATGGTTGCGAGTGCTGCTTCAATCCGACGCAGGCTCGCGCCCAGGTCGGCGGTGGACCAGTGAACGTACACATGATGCTCAACCTTCATGTGGCACCTCGCAATCGGCAGAGTTCGGGCGTCCCTTACGTGTCCTTCCCATACTTGCGCAGGTGCTTAATCTCTTCGGTGTGCTGCTCGATGATGGCCGTGTGCCGGATGACCATGCCGTTCGTTTTGCGCACCTCTGTCTCAAGTCCCCTCATGAGGCTTGTGTTATCGGAGTGTCGTTCGTCTTCTCGTTCGCGGTTGTTCGCCACGCTCCGGCGCATGTCACCCCACGCCACGGCGAACACCCCGAGCTGGATGAGCAGGCCGCCGACAACGACACCGATGAGTTGCCATAGGGCCTCGTTCAAGCCGTCTCCACTATTTCGGCCCCGGTGGCGATCATCTGCGCGAGCCGTGTGGCTCGGTCGCCCACCTGCCCCGCCCACTTGCTGTTGAGCATCTCGACTGCGGCCTGCTCCCAGTCTGAGGCACTAACCGCCGTCAGGAACTTCTCGAACGCTGCCAGCCGGTTGCCCAGATTGAACGCCATGTTGATGAGCGCCCGGCTACGCAGGTCGTTGGCCCACACGTCAGCGTTCTGAATCAGCGACCAGGCCAGCGCCTCGGCGTTGTCGATGTCCCGCTCGAGGAGCGCCGCCGACTCGCCCGGCGTGATGTCCAGCATTCGGGGGCTCGTGCCGAGCATGTGACCGACCCCGATGGTGTAAATCCCGACCGAATCACGATAGGCATGGAGTCGCTCGCCTTCGTCCCTGCGAAGTTCCTCCCTGAGCTTCGCGCGATTCACTAGGGCCCGCCCGTCTTGTAGGGCCCCTCAACCTCGTAGACCTGGTGGAACTCAGCGCGTAGCCCAATCAAGGCCGCGTTCTGAGTCGAGCCGACTCCGCGAGCTCGAGCCTTGGGAACGAAGATAAATCGGATGAATGGGTACAACGACTGCTCGGGCGCCGACATCACGGTCGTCGAGTCCGTGTGCTGCCAGAAGTAGATGGGCACGTAGCCGCCGCCGGTGACGGCGCTCGCCGTAATCGCGATGGTCGTGTCGAGCCGCCCGCGACACGCGATCAGGAACGTGTCTGGAATCGACGGCTTGTTCTGCGCATAGCTCAAAGACGTGACCGTGCGCGGCTGGCTCCAGTTGGCGCCTGAGTTCACACCGTCCCACGACAGCGAGTAGCTTACTTGCATCGAGTCCGCGTAGCCGGCGTTGACGATGGCGGAATCTCGGACGAGCAGAACGCCCTTGCGCATGCCCCAAATCGGGACGGCGTAGGTAGTCTCCGCACCGCTGCCGCCGACGGCGCTCAGCGTGTCCGCTGCGGCACCATTCAGATAGTGGCCGTTCTTGGACGTCGCACCGACGGCCTGCGAGAAAATCCGCAGCACCTCGTTACGCGTGATTGGAAGGCCGGCCGCGTCGGCCATGAACCGGCTGTGTGGCAACACCGCCATCACAGCGAGCAGCCCGTACAGAACCGCAAGGCCCATCGCGGGAAGCACTACCCACTTCGCAAATGCTCGGCGCAGCTTCACGGCTCCTCCTCTCGGATCACGACGCCGCGGCGCCTGAGTTCCGGTTCGATTTCGGCAAACACCGTCTCGCATCCCTTGCCCATGGCCGCCTGCCCCTTGCTACAGGGGACGCGCGGCGTCTTCAGGTGAATCACCTCATCGACCGGCTTGCCATGAGGATTCGCGGCCAGCCATTTGCGGAGCGCCCGGGCCGTCGACACACCTTCAATCACGGCGTCACCCGAGCGGTTGAACCACGAGGCGACCTGAGCGCTTCCCTGCGACCAGCCGGCCCCGCGCGTGCTGTCGCCGTGGAGCGGCTCGGCCGCGAGCTTCTTCGCCAGCGTGGTCTTGCCCGTCCGCGGGCCGCCCACAATCGCGATCTTAGGCATGTGACCTCATCCACGCTTTCTTGTAACTGTCGGTTGAATGCTTCCATTCCGGATCGGCCGGCGATGGGCCACCGATAGGCGCGTCCCGGCCAGCCGGTATTTCCATGCCACCGATGCCGGTGCGGTTCGCGGCGGCGGCGTCCTCCTTGATGTTGCTCGTTCCGAGCAGGTAGGGCAGGAGCTGGAGCGCCAGGCCGGCAGCCCCACCGCCAATGCGCCCGAACTTGAGTGGCGTGCTCGGCGGCAGCACACCGGCCTTCTCGAGTGCCAGCTTGGCCGCCTCGCGCTCAGCCGTGCTCGCCGCCTTCCACGCGGGGGCGTTCTCGAGCGTCGCGCGCATCTGCGCCTCGAGCGCCGACTCCTCGGGCGCCCCGCCCTTCAGGAACTCGAGCGGCTTGGGCTCGGCGGCCGCGGCTGCCTTCACGCGCTCCAAGGCTGCAGCCCTGCGGGCCAGCCGCGTACCGGGCAGCCCCTTGCCCACGCCGGGGCCATTGGGACCGCCTGCGGCGGGTGCTGCGGCCGGGCGGCCCTCCATGGTGATGGGCCGCGTGGGCTCCGGGCGCTGCGGCTCG
>Ga0193713_1000750_pt1 | contig 10799 bp, 6 predicted proteins | sample H3a2metaG_FD_143054 | JGI IMG/M metagenome (GOLD analysis project Ga0193713, IMG submission 143054) | Soil microbial communities from a riparian zone of the East river system, Colorado, United States - H3a2 | ecosystem: Environmental > Terrestrial > Soil > Riparian zone | place: USA: East River... | reverse complement strand
CTGGCTGCGGAGCCGATGGAGCGAAAGTACCGCCTGCTGGTCCTCGCTCTTGAGCGCCACAAAGCGCATCCCCGGCTGGGCACTGGCCGTCCAGATCGCCTCGGCATCGGCTGCATCGGTCTTGTTAGTTTTCACGAACGGGCGCACAAACTGCGCGGCAATGAGCTTGACCTCATGACCCAGGCCCTTGAGCACCCGACCCCAGTAATGGGCTGATCCGCAGGCCTCCATCACTACCAATCCGGGTTCGTGCCTGGCAAAGAACGCACTCACCTCGCCTCGCGCCAGAGCCTTCCGCTTGATCTCTCCCGTTGAGCTATCCACCCAGTGCACCTGCAATACCCTCTTTGCCAAATCCACCGCGTATGTCGTATTGTTCATGGCGATCTCCTGTCCCTTGAGTGGTTACAGAACATCTCCACTCTGGCACACCGATGCCGTACGGGCTCCAGGAGATCCTTACCCCTACCGGTGTCTATCATCTCACCCTCCTCGCCTTGAGAAGGGCGGCGTCCATACCATCTCCCAATATGACGCTCTCGGGAGCCGGAAATGGCCCTGAACCGAACTAAAGATGCTCCTTAGGAAGCACAAGAAGTTTCATCTCGTGGTACTGGAGAGATCCTGATTCGTGGACGTCGGGACACTTTCTATGCCCGTCAACGCTTTGAGTGGTAGTTCAAGGGATGCAAGAGTACTCGCGAGAGGCGAAGGATAAGTGCGAGCTGCTCGAGGAACGCTCCATCCACTCATTCACGCTGTTCAGCACCCGGCCGCCAACTGCTACACCACCATCCCCAACCATCCCGGCGATATGCTCGACGGCACGCCGCGCGCCATCCTCAAGCTGGCCGGCATCGAGCCGGAGGCATTCCTGCAGAAGAAATAGTCTCCAGTTGACGGGCCCTGACACGTGACAGACATCGGGAACATCCTGGCCGCGGGAATTTGCCCGACCAGTTCCACGAGGAACGAATCACGTCATCCCTCTGTTCGTCCTGCTTCGCCCTCTTAATAATTCATACACGCTGATCAAGACGTACCACAAGACAACGTAAAACAGAACATTACCAATGATCGCCAGCCACGCCCATGTAACAAGCCAGTTCTTGGTCTCGCCGAAAGCTGTAAGGTAGAGGTCCGCTAACACCCCGCCAGGAATTGTAATGGCATCCGTTACCCGAACCCTTACAACGCTGTACGGAAGCATTCGAAGCAAGTTAACGGCGAGCATAGTCAGGCCTGCGAACACGATGCTGAGCAACCATCTAGGCAACTTCGCTGGCACAGCCTTCATCCGGAATGCTATTAGCGGCATACGGCCTCCGAACCCGTCGCTTGAACGCACACCGGCCCACCACCAAACACTTCCCTGAATTGTTCTTGGGCCGCTTTTACAGCGTTGTCGAACTGCGTAGGCGTGGGATTCGCCTCTTCCGCCATATGAACTTCCGTGTCATGAAGGGACCCGGACCCAACTACCGGAATTCCTCCCCAGTCGCGAGGATTTCCGTTTGCATCCACGTGGGCAGGCGAAGTCGCGTCTGTAGCCGTGTGAATCGCCTCTCCCGCAGCGCTCAATGCTCTGTCATTGATCTGGGAAGTATTCTCCGCAGTTCGTCCCTGAGCAGATTGGGCAGCTTCTCTCTTTTCGTTCATGAAGTCATGTGCATCCTGCTTTGCCTTGGCTGGGTCTTCACCGGGCGCCTTCATACTGTGCTGATAGGCATTGGCCTGTGTCTGGTTACTCGGCCTATCCATCCGTGCACTGGATGACTTCAAAAGTTCCCTCTGCGCGTTACTCAATCCGGGGAATGCTTTATTAATAAATTCCTCATGGACGGGAGTAGGCCATCTCCCATTGTGATCATCCACAATTAGCGGGTCGTTCCGAACATATGTGTAAAGATTCAAGCGCCTATAAGGCTTTCACTCCCGCGAATCGCGCCACGCCATTTCGAAGCGCCCCCTGAGCGGACCGAGACTGTCCCCATCGCAGCTTGTCGTCATGCATCTCTGCACCAAAGCCAAGCCACCAAAAAATGCTTCTCCAGTTGGATCTTCCGAAAACGGTGGTACAAGCAACTCAATATTGCAGGAGCCATCCTTCTTCAACTGCACCGTCATGCGATTCCACTCTTTGCCGCCCCACTTGATGTGCTTGTCGAATGTCAGGGCCTCCGCCTGATCGGATAGTCCTTGTCGACACCCATACGGTTCACGAACGATTAAAGGTGACGAGGGTTTAAAGAATCCGCGAATAATCCATACTCGACGATAAGCATTGTGTTTGCTGAATTGGCTGACAATCTCATATGCTCCCTCGCGAATGCACCACACCGGTAAGGCTATTTCGCACTTAGCGGGCGGCGCCGCAGGCACCATCGGCGTCTCCGCCGGCGCGGAATGGGCGCACGAGAACCCGCCCCATGCAACCATAACAAACGACAGTGTGAAGCAGCGAGACGTTACCACGTTAGCATCCTCCACTTGCAGCGCTCATTCCCTTGGCGCAAGTGTTTACGTTTGTCGGCGCCTTAATAATTTCACCCAATGTCTGACTATTCGCGGGCGCACCAGAAAGATCCTTCATGATGTTGTTCGGCCCCGGTACATCGGCGGGTAGTATGTTCCCTCCCACGTCTCTGCCAGTTGCATACTGGTCTCCAGCCCCCGCTGTGTGTCCCAGCTCATGCGAGACCGTAGTCGCGGTATCTTGTGCCGCCCCCACGGTTACGCTGTTGCCACCAACCTTGTTGGTCTCCGCCCGCCCTGACTGCGTTACGCCAATCGTGTTTGGGACAACTGTAATCGTATTTAGGGCGTTCCCATTTGCGTTGGCTGGACTCGTCGGTACTGCTTGTGCAGTAACAGTCACCGTCTGTCCGTTGACTTGCACGGATCCTGAATAATGACTCGCAACGGCACTTTGAACTTGCTGCCTGGTGAAGGGCGGATTGGCGCCCTGACGTACAACCGTATACCGAATCGTAAGTTTGACCTGATCCGGAGCCGACCAATACAGCTCGGCGTCCTCCCCAGACGGGTCTACCGCATTAAGTGGGTTGTTCCCGACGTATGTGTAGAGTCTGTTTGGCGGTCGCCGCCACTAATGGCACCCCTATTTCGCTGGGCTGTGTTCACCGTGAGTCGCTTCATGCTTGTACTCGCGGTGAATTAGACTAGTTATTCGTGACCGTCCGGAAGAATTGAGGATGCATAGCGCTGTTTTGCTTGGGGATTCAAATTCGAACTTGGAGGAGCGCCACTTCCGCACATGATTTTCCGCATCAGTGACCACAACTAGCAACCTCAGGCTACCTGCTATCGCTGCGTTCCTAGCGTGCCGGCATTCAAGCGCGTCAAGCTTTCTAAGAAAAGTCCCAATCCTGTTGTCGTCTTCCATAGTGAAAGACAAGTCGTGTGCTGACGTTAGTTCCACTTCCCCAAGGTGCGCCAACGTTGTTGCGTCGTACTCTCGAAAGTAGACGATGGCCTTTTGGTAATGCGCTGGAGGCGCGGCCAACACTGAGGCCGGCACCGTTAATGTCCAGGCTATGAGAGCGGCCAGTGTTGATGGTGGAAGATATTTCATTTCTTACACTTGGGATTAGAACACGGCACGGTCCCAGACGCACTGTGGTCCTGCCTTATGGGTTCTCCAAGCTTTGCCGCCGCCTTATTTTCGTAGTTCTGAATTACGTTGCGCTCTTCTGCGGTGTCAAACTTCGTGTCGGGAGTCGCGTTGTCCTTCTTGAAGGACCCATTTAGATCATTCTGCGCATGCTGCCCCTCGTGGCCGAGCGACATCTCTGGGGACATCGTGGCGGGCTTTCCTGTCTTCGAATCCGTAACCGTCAGGCCGCTCTTGTCTGCCCATGTAACCGTCTTGGTTGTAGACGAATATTGAGTCTGAAAACCGTTACCACGGTCTGCCGCGGGGCCAACGAAAAACTTGTCGCTACTCTTCTGCATGCTTGCAAAGCCTTTAGCGGCGCCTGCAGCGTTGAGGTCCTTGATGGCGGCACCGAAGTTGTCCTTGAAATCCTGGGGCGCATCGGCCGTGTACTCGATCGTCTGCCCCGTCGCATCCGTCTTATCGAGCGGATCATTGCCTACATATGTGTAAAGATTAATGCCATCAAGAATCGGGTTTCGGCACCGTCGGCATAGCACCTTTTGCCATCAGGTCGGACACCGCTTCAAAGTACGTCCGTTTGAACGCGTTGAAGACGTCACTCACTTCACACTGGTAATCCGCGTCCTTAGGTGTAACGACGGAACGAAAGATTGAGTTGACAAGGCGGCCGCTTGGATGCGGAAGTGAGTCCGATACGCGCGGCGATGGCAGCCTAAAGGAATACTCTGACTTCAATTCGATGTGATCCGTTTGGCTGTCAATCGACTGAAATGGGACAATGAAGTCAGCATCCTCGCCCGCCAGCATATCGCCCAGATAGAACATTACTGCACGCGCTGAGCTGATCAGATCTTCCCCGCATGTAGGCTCCTTCTTCAAGAAGGGCATGAGCTCCGGGGGAATCCGAAAACTACCGCCCAATGAGCACTTTGTCACGATACACTTCCCCGGTTACTTCATTACGAACAGCGTGGACCGATACGCGCTCACCACTCTCGGTCACTGACGTGACCGACACTTTTACGTAGTCGCCAGCCTGTCCGCCGAACTGCTCCGCGTACTTGGCGGCATCCCGAAACACCGTCCCTTTGGAGGCTCCCTCGCCGGTAGCAGTCGCAATGACCTTTCCGCCACCTGACTTGATCGTCGCCATTGCGGATTTGGCGAAGGCGAGTCGCTGTGCGAACGCAGCCACGCGACTGCTAACTGTCGCAACTCCTCGAAGTGCAGCCGCAATCTTGCCACCAAATCCCGCTGAGCCAACCTCAAAGACGGCGGAGACTTTGTCGCCTGTACTTGCGCCCGATCCCTTGTCGTAGACCTGGCTTACACCCTCCGCGCCGAACGTTCCCCACGCCCCCTTCGCTAGCGCCCAACCTGCGCATGACGCAGCACCACATCCCTCTGCGGCCGAGTCGATCATTTCTCCGACGGATTCAAGCCCCATGGGATCCGTCTTATCGAGCGGGTCGTTTCCTACATATGTGTACAGATTCAGATCGTCCTTCGTCCCCACCGGATCCGTCTGCAAAAACCTCCCCAGCTTCGTCGAGTAGAGCCGTGCCCGGTAGTAGTAGAGCCCAGACTCCGCATCGAGGTATCGTCCGGTGTAGCGGAACGGATTGCCACTAAGCGGTGTGCTGGTTAGGGGCTCGCCGTAGGCCCCGTATTGGTACTGATCCGCAATCGCCCCGCCGGTGCTTTGCCGGGTCGTGAACAGCACGCTCCCCTGGTGGTTCACATGATAGAAGCGCCAACCTGACAGCGCCGCGCTGGGGTCATCATTCATGCCGATGCGGGCGTCCAGTCCATCGCCATTCAGGTAGAAGCGCACCCGTGCACCGGCGGCCGAGAGTTCCGCGAGTTCGTTAGCCCCGTCGCTTACAAAGTTGGTGACCACACCCGCTACGGTCTTGGAGCGCCTTCGGCCCATGGGATCGTACGCATAGACCGAGGTCACCCCTGCTAACACCACCTGACGCAGGCGGTTTTCTTCATCGTAGCTGTAGGTCGAGCTACCGTCTGAGCTCAAGTTCCCATTGGTGTCGTAGGTCAGGGCGGATCCGGCTGCCTGCGTGTACTGGTTCAGACCATTGGGGGTGTAGCTGGCACTGGCTCCGACCTGTTTCATCAGGTAGTTAGAATCGCTCACCGTCATCCCGATGAGCTGGTGCGCACCATTGTGGGTGTAGCCGAGCGTGACCGGAGTCCCCGCCCCCGTGTAATTGTGCGTGAGCGTCTGCAGGTCATCGTCGGGCTCGTAGGCATACCCCACGCTGGTGCTGTCCAGGAACGTGGTGCTGGTCAGGCGCGAGAGCGGGTCATAAGCGAACTGGGCGAGCGTGGAGCCGTTATTCACCACCGTGGATAGGCGCTCGCCGGTGTCGTATGTGCTGTTGGCGGTCCAGGTGCCTTGGCTGGCATCGTAGGCCACGGAGGTGCGATTGCTCGCGACATCGTACCCGTAGTTCACATTCCCGATCGTGCCGCCGAGCGCATTGAGCAAGCTGTCCTGCACCTGATTCAACCGCCCTGCCCCATCGTAGCGGTTGCGGAGCGTTTGCCCGTCGGCGGTCAGATCCCATTTGCGGTAGGCCAGATCGAACGTACTCGTAAGCGTGCGCGCGTAGTTGCCTGCTGCGTTTGCGGGCACCGCTCGATTGGTCTCGCGATTCAGTGCGTCGTAACTCATCGTCACGACCTTGCCGGAACGGTTGCGCTTGGTGGTCATGTTCCCGGCCGCGTCGTACCCATACACCTCGCAGTCATCGACGCTCGCATAGGGCAAGTGACAGACGGCAGGAATCCCCGGCGTCATCTTGTCCGGCATGATCATCTCGTCCAGCCGCCCATAGCCGTCATAGTGCAGATCGGTCTTGTTGCCGTTCGCATCCTTTACCCAATCCTGCCGGCCATCCATGGTGTAGGCATACTCGGCGTAGGTGATCTGTTCGCTCGTCCCCCAGCCACGGAAGATTTTGAACGTCTGGCCGGCGGCATCGTACTGCGTGCGAGTGAGGCGCGGGATGCCCGACGGACCGATGGATTGCGTCACATACTCGGGCCGATCGACCGGGTCATAGTCCGTGTCGGTGATCCCCCCATTCGGATCGGTCTCAACGTTGATCTTGTCGCTCGGGGAATAGGATTTCAGCCACACCTGCCAGTCTGTGTCCGTGGCGAAGTTCGGATTGGCAATCTTCGCGCGGCGTACCTTGGTGACCAACCCGCCGGTCCACACATTTTCGGTGATGGAATTCGTCGCCGCGGGCGCCGTGACCCGCTTGACACGCCGATCGGCGTCGTACATGAAGCCCGTCTGATGACTCAATCCATTCGTCACGCTGGTGATGTTGCCCACACCATCGTAGCCGTAGGTTTTCTGGAGATTGAGCCCGGTCGAGTCCACCTGCGCCATGGTCCGATTGCCCGAGGCGTCGTACGTGTACTTGACCTTGACGCCAGTCGGATCGGTAATCGTATCGATCAAACCCGTCCCAATGTACGTGTAGCCCGTAGTCGGCGCGAGGTTGGTGCTGGTCTTGCCATCCAGCACCACCGGCTGCACAACATTAGTGAGCGTGCAGGTCGTGGCGTTGTAGTTCCACGTCGTGACGTACAATCGCGCATCGGTAACCGTCTTGATCTTCCCGCAACCGGTGTCGTAGCTGGCAGAGACGGTCAGCGTCGCGGGGCTTGTCAAGGGAGAGGTGATAATCGCTGTCTGCTTAATCTGCGTGACGTTGCCGCGCGGATCGTACTGGAAGTCAGTCTGAATCAACTCGGCACTGGTTCGACCCGTGACGCGGTTCAGGCCGTCGTACTGCGCGAGCGAAGTGAAACCGAGCTCGTTCTTGAACGACATCATCCGCGTCCAGGGATCGTACTTCACAACATAGGAAAATCCGGCCGGGTCTTTCCGCTCCCCGCGCGTCCCACCGGTGACGTAGAACGTGTAAGGATTGCGCAGCGCAGGCGTCGCCACGGCCACCGCATCGGCATAGGTGTTGACGAACCCCACTTCATCGTAGCTTAGCCGGAGCTTGGGCAGCGTCGTGCTCGAAGCACCGAACACCTCACTGAGATAGGGCGAGCACTGCGGGCGACGGGCCCGGATCGGCCAATTTCCCTGTCCGCAATCGAGTGGGCCGTAGCTGACCTTGGCGACATCGCCCGCCGGGGAGGTGACAGTTGCCGCTCCGCAATTGAATACCGCGCTGTGACCCAGATTGTCATTCACCGACTGCACATTGCAGTTGTCCCACGCGCTGTTGGCGGCGAAGGAGAAGTTCAGTTGCCGGCCTAAACTGTTCACCACAGAGGACAGGTGATCATCAACATAGGTCACGTTATCCACGGGCACGTAGTTGAACGTGAGAGAGGCCCCTTGCGGAAACGTCCAGGTCGTGACATGCCAGCCGTGGTGCGGACCGTAGAGATAGGGCTGACTGAGATCGTGATTGGGGCGGCCCCAATAGGCGAAGGCCTGCACTTCTTTGGAGGGCGAGGTCAGCGTGAAACTGATGTTGGTAAAGTAATACTTGAAATTGGTGATGGTCGGGACCCCGGTCTGCACCAGATTCCAGAAGCTTGACCCATCGAGGGGGTTGTAGGCGCCGGGCGGGTTGAAATTGTTGTCGCTCAGGCGCACGAAGACTTTGGAGGTGCTCGCCGCGGTGTAGGTTGCCACATTGAAGCGGATGCGAGCGGCCCACCAAGCCTGAATGAACGGCGCGACGACCCAGCGCTGCAGCAACGCCGCATCCGTTCCCGGCTGGGTCGCATAGATCTGCTGCGTCGCGTAGATCGCCATCAAACTAGCGGCGGCCGGGAGAACGGAACTTTGGCCCATCGCCTCCATGCCGCTGCTCGAGAGGTTCATGCGGATATCAAGATTGTGCGACCAGCCCTTTCCCAGTCCTGGGCTGTGGGATTCGCCCGACTTGAAGGTGCGCTCGAAACCGAGTTTGTAGGGAAACTCGCCTAAACCCACCGACACGTCCGTGCCTGAGCTGTAGGTGAAATCCCCGCTTGCTAAATCCACCCCGAAGTCCCGGCTCCGATCCTTAAACTGATCCTTCAGGAGATCGGCGGCCTTGTCGGGCTTGTAGGTCTCATCGTAATTGGGTGGGTCTCCAGCACTGCCGCCCTTGAAGATCTGCCCGCGGGCGTCCAGAACGATATGCGCGCTGGTGAGGCCATCGGCCCCAAAGGCCTGAAACGCTCCGCCGCGCTCGTAAAACATGACGCTTGAGATCTGCGTGCACGGCTGCGGGTCGGTCGAACAGCCGCGGCCCGGGCCCATGAACTCATTTTGTGCAGCGATGACCTTGTAGCCCGCGTTGGTGAAGTTCAGCGTGTTGTTGGCGATGGACGTGTAGAACCAGGGGAAGGGTCCCGTCGGGAACGGGTCAGGCGAATTCGCCGTCTGCGTGAGCAGAAAGTACCTCGTGCTCGGGCTGGCATTCGTCCCGTCTTCGAACCGGTGCGCGACCGAGGCGGGCGTCGCCGTGTTCTCGACCTGCTCGAACAAACTCGCTTCCAATGTATCGGCGGAAGCGGCGAGCGAAAGCGCCACGGCCTTTCTGTCCGTGGCAATTGCTGTCTTGCTGTTCACGCTCACAGCCGTGTCGATATCGAGAATCGTCGCACCCTGCCCCACCGTCCAGCAATTCCCGCACGCCCCTTCCGGCGACGCGTTCGGATCAGTGACCGTCATGTAACTGTGCCGATAGGCCACGCCCAGGGTGTGATGGGTCTGAGAGACGACGCTGCGCATGCGGGTTTGGATCATGTTTAAGCGCGTGTATTGCGACAGCCACCCGGCGTACGAGCGCATGAGACCGGTTTCGCCGGCGGGTTGAGCAGCTTTGTCGGGGTTCTCGCAGCCATTCGGTCCGCAGCTAAAATACAGCGAGGGTGGCAGGAGCTTATCCTGCACTTGCTCGGATCCCAGCTTCGCCTGCAGCCGATCGCTCGTGTCTCCCAGCCCCACCACGATTAACACCGGGGAAATGAAATCCGCCAGCTTGACGAGCGCATTCGCGCCCGTGAGATCCAGATACGCCCCGCTGCTCGCGGCGTAGGGGTGATTGATACTGAGGCGCACCCGATAGGTGCGGTTGTTGGGTAACTCGGAGCCGGTATAGAGCGCCCCGACGCCGAGGCCGTCGACCTTGAGTTGCACGGTCGAGTTGGTCCAGATGTTGAGCGTCTGGAACGGATCGTAGTACATGCGGCGGCCATAGACTTCGTCCGCAAACAGGTCTTGAGCGAGGAGCACGGTGGAGCCGTTGAGCGTCAGCATCTCCACCGTGAGTTTCGTCCGATACACATCCGGGATGTTGCCCGTCCAGGTGCGCTGGCTCGGGTTGCTGGTGAGGGCGTAGGAAAGTGTTGTCTGTCGGATCGGCGCGCCGGTCAAGGGCTGAATATCCTGCCGGCCGATCACATCCTCGATCTGCTTGGTCGCGTAGCCGTTGCTGCGCAGGTAGGTTGTCAGCGTGTTGGCGTAGCCGGTGAGTTGCGTCGTGATATTCGCCGCATTGACGTTACTCACGTAGGGGATCGAGACTTGGGCCGGCGGGTTGGTGGAGGAGGTACCGGTCTGGGTGCCGCTCACGAGGCCCAACTGCGCGGCGGCCAGAAACGTCGTCTCGTTCCACCCACTCGCCGTCGCCATATTTATGGGGCTCGTGAAGGCGTGCGATTTCAGGCTCGGATCGAAGACGTAGGGAGTGCCGCTGATCGTAACCTTCACCCAAATGTGGCCGAGTGTAACGTTGGTGACTTGGCCCGTGGCTGGCGTCACGGTGGTGGGGATCCCGCCATCGGCAAGAATAGCGGCAAGGGCAACCGCATCATTGGTGCCGAACCAGGACTGCACCAGCGCGGGGTCGGAGAGGGAAATGGCGCCGTCGACATAGCTGGCGGTGTAGCCGGAGGCCCGGAGCAGCTCGACCATCAACTGAGCCTGATCGAAGGCCGTGCCCGAGCGGTGGATCAGCGCGCCCAGCGCCCCTTTCTGCAACCCATACATCGGCACAATCTCGATGTAGTTGTGCACGTACTCGTAAATGTTGTCGACATCGTTGTGGAGTGCGCGGGCCAGGGCGGTGATCTCGACCGGATAGTTGTTGACCCACAGCTGCCGCGTGCC
>Ga0193713_1000748_pt1 | contig 10810 bp, 8 predicted proteins | sample H3a2metaG_FD_143054 | JGI IMG/M metagenome (GOLD analysis project Ga0193713, IMG submission 143054) | Soil microbial communities from a riparian zone of the East river system, Colorado, United States - H3a2 | ecosystem: Environmental > Terrestrial > Soil > Riparian zone | place: USA: East River... | reverse complement strand
GGGGCGGTAGCTCAGTTGGGAGAGCACCTGGTTTGCAACCAGGGGGTCGTGGGTTCGAATCCCATCCGCTCCACTACCACCCTGGTTGCAACCGGTCTTCGTCCCTACGGCTTGAGCACGAGGGCGTTGGCCAACCAGCTCCCCGCACCCTGTTCGAAATGCCACGTCCATTGCGGATGGACCGAGCCTGCGACGTGCTGCCCGGCGTCCACCCCGCTGCCCTTCAGTGTAGAAGACAGATTCGACTGCGTGGAGATCTCGGCGAATTCCTGAGGCAGGTCGAGGCCCACCGGGGTGCCGGTCATCGACACCCCATACACCAGCTCGCCTGGCCCGACCGTGAGCGCTCCGGGATCGGCGACGGCGGGCGACGAGCCCGAGCCCGTCGCGGAGCTGTGCGGGCCCACCGCGTTGACCCCGCGGTACGCGGTGATCAGGATCCCACCGTAAGGAACCGCCGACGAGAAGTCGGCCTGCACCACGAAGATCTCGCTGCTGTGGTTGCCGGGCAGGGGATAGTTCTGGACGTTCGTCGCGACGTACGTGGCCATGGAGACGCCGCCGGCGGTGACGTAGTCGACCAGCGTGTACGTGTTGCCCAGGGGCGTCGAGTTCGCATCCGACAGGTGATCCCAGACCCGGGTGATGGTGTTGGTCGACCCGACCCAGAAGAACGTCGCCACGACGGCGTCGCCGAGGTCTGGGTTCTTGAGGTCGAATCCCTTCCGGATATCCGTCGCGTCCACCGCGTTGAAGTGGCCGTTGGTTGTGTCGCGCACGATGGGTGGCGCCGCCCTGAGTGCGAGCGAGCTGGCGAGCCACGTGCGGGGGGCGTTGAAGAACCAGGTCCACTGCGGATCGACGCTGCCGGCGCTGCCTTGCACGGCATACTCCCCGCTGCCCTTGATGGACGCGTCGGACATCGTACTGACGCTGGTGAAGCCCGGGGGCGTCGTGATGCCGACCAGCCCGTCCGACATGGTCACGCCATACACGAGCGCGTCCGCGTCGGCCGCGATCGCCCCGGGGTGGGCCACGGTCTCGCTCGAGCCGGAGCCCGACGACGACCGGTGCTCGCCTAGCGCGTCCGCGTAGACCGGCATGACACCGGTGTACGCGGCCAGCATCACTCCGCCATCCGTGACGGAGGTCGAGAGGGTCGCGTCCACCACCAGGACGTCGGCGGACGTCGTGTTCGGGTCAGGGAAGTTCTGCGCATTCGTTGCGACGTAGGTCGCCATCGAGATGCTGCCGGCGGTGACATACTCGACGAGGCTGTACGTGTTCCCGACCGGCGTGCCGCTGCTCAAGTGGTCGGTCACGGACGTGATGATGTTGCTCGAGCCGAGCCAAAAGAACGTGGCAATAATCGCGTCGCCGCGATGCGGGTTGACGTCATTGAACCCCTTGAGGAGGTGCGTCCCGCTCTCGCCGAACGCGCCATTATTCTGATCGAGGACGGCGGAAAAGATCGGCGTGCCGAGGAAGCCGGGTGCGGGACTGACCGTGTCGCTGCAGCTGGCGGCGAGCAGGGTGATCGCGAGAAGGCTCAGCAGGCCAGAGAAAGGTGTCCGCTTGCACATAAGACCGCCTCCGTGTTGGAGTGTAGCGGCCAGGTGGCAGCAAGGTTCAGACCGAGGCGGTGGCGCCGCACTGGCGGGCACGGCGTTGCGGAGGCGCAGCGGTTTTCGTACTGGGAGGCTAGGCGTTTGCTACACTACGGATCGACGCGGTCGCGCTCCGTGAGCTTGTCGGCGGGGATGCGCCAGGTGCGCAGCAGGGCGAGCCACGAGTCGGGCCGGATCACCACACTCGCCACCCGTCGATCCACGGCCGCCACGTTGTCCGGCGCGAAGAGGAAGATCGCCGGCGCGTCCTGGTTCAGCATCTCCATGGCACTGCGCCAGCCGCGGCGCGCGCTCGCGCGGGTCGTTGCCGACGACACCGTTCGATCCACGAGCCGGTCGAAGGCGGGGTTCACGTAGCGGCCGTAGTTGGAGCCACCCACGCCGGCGCCGGTCCAGGTTTGCGGGATCCCGGCCGAGGGCGTCGGATCCGTGTTCCAGGAGTTGAGGAGCGCGTCGAACTGGCCGGCGCGGGCCCGCGCCAGGAACAGACTAAAGTCCACCTCGTCGAGCTGCACGTCCACCCCCACCACGCGGTACTGCTCTTGTAGCAGACGCGCGTACTGGCGCCGGATCGCGCTCGAGGTCGGGACGAGCACGTGGAACGACAGCGGCTGGCCCTCGCGGTCGCGGATCCCGTCGCCGTTCGTGTCGACCCACCCGAGTTCCCTGAGCAGACGCGCCGCACCGGCGCTGTCGTAGGGCAACCCCCGCGTCTCGGTATTCCAAATCCACGAGAGCTGTGACATCGCCCCGGGCGGGAGTTTGGCCAGGTCGCCGAAGACACTGCGCAGCAGGCGTTCGCGGTCGATCGCCATGACGAGGGCGCGACGCAACCGGCGGTCCCCGAACAACGGGTGTGCGTGGGTCGAGTCGCCTGGGGCGGCGAGATTGAACCCGAGGTATCCGTAGGCCGCGCCCTTGTAGGGATAGGTTGTGAGCTGCGGAGCCGCCTGCGCCTGTTTCACGAAGTCGGGCGGCCCGAGCACTTCGACGGCATCGGCCTGCCCGGCGACGACCTGCAGGACCGAGACCTGCAGGTTGGGCGTGAACCGCCAGATCACGCGCCGGATGTGCGCGCGCTGCGCCGCCGGGGAGAACGTCGCGTCGGCCACGAGCTCGAGGCTCTCGCCGGCCTTCCAGCGTACGAACCGGTAGGGCCCGTCGCCCACCGGCGCGCGTCCGAACGGCGCGGACTTCCACTGGTCTCGCGGCACGTCGCGCAGCAGGTGCGCCGGCAAGACGCGCATGTGGTACACGGCGTCGTAGAACATCTCGGGGTAGCGCTTCTGGAACCGGAACACCGCCGTCAGGGAGTCACGCGCCGTGACGCTACTAATGAAGCGCAGGGCGGGCCGGTAGGGCGAGCTCACCAGCGAGTCGGTGTAGGCCTCGTACGTGAACGCGACGTCCGCGGCGGTCACGGCGCGCCCGTCCTGCCACCGTGCCCGGCCGTCTAGGTGGAAAACAAGAGTGAGCGGCCCCTCCCATTCCCACCGCAGCGCGAGGTCCGGCTGAAAGTCTTCGGCGCCGATCGTGTTACTCGACATCCCGATGTCGGCGAGTTTGCGAAACAACTGATCCGTGACGTCACGACTGGTGGAGCCTTGGGCGACGGGCGGGAGCAAAATGTCTGGCTCGCCCGCAGCCGCGACGACGAGGGCGCCGCAATAGTCGCCGGAGCAGTCGCTACGTCCACGCCAAGCGGTGAGCGCTGCCAGGGAGACCAGCAGCAGCCCTACGCGTGTTGCGGGGAGTCTAGGACCCATCCGGCCGAAGGATGGGGAGACCAACGTGCGCCGCCCACTCGTCCGTCAGGTCAAACGTCTTGCCCATGTCGAAGTTCAGCACGCGGAGCCGCCGAGCGAGATCCTTCAGCGCCCAGATGACCGTGTGCTGCGCCTCGATCGAGGACCACTGGCCGAACTCATTGTGGCTGAGATCTGCCTCCAGGGCCTGGCCGACTTGACCGGCGAAGTGCCCGTGTGGTTCCTGGGGTGCCGCGGCGGCGGGCACCGCGGGTTTTGGGGCGGGACGATTAGGGGCCGCTTTCGGGCCCCGTTGTGGCTGGGCGCCCTCGCCCCAGAGGACCCACTCGAGCGTCACGTCCACGAGTCCGCGGGCTCGGGCCTTGGCGACAATGAGTCGGGCCGCGTCCGCAGGGAATTTTTGTCGTTGCGGCCACTTCTTTATGGTGACTGGCGTCACTGGTTTTCCCAGCTCCGCCGCGAACTGCCGATACGTCAGCGCGATGCCGTCCCAGGGGCTGAAGATGCCCAAGAGAATTGCGAGCCGGTCCGCAATGGTACTCGCTTCGGATCTCTTTTGGGTCTTGACGGTGGCCAATAGGGACCTATTTTGGTGTCGTTGTTGTCGCCCGGAACGCGCCCGGTCGCAAGATCCAACATAAAGTGTGGCGAGTCGCTCCTCGAGTCAAGCCGCGCAACCCGGAGGTACCGCCGTGTCACGGTTGTGCGTCATCGCCATCTCCGAAGCATTCCGCGGATTCTGGCACGTTCTCGCCGAAGACCTCGCCGTCGCGATCGACGTCTTGGGGCCGGCGGACGCCGTCGCTCCCCGGCCAGACACCGCCGCGGTCATTCTCGCGGCCGGCGGTGCCGAGCGCGACGCCGTGCGGTGGCTCGAGAGTCACAAGGTCCCGGCGGGAGTGGCGGCGTTAGTCGTGGGGACGGACACCGGTCGCCGCATTGCCATGAAGCTGGTCGCGCGTGGCGCCAGCGACTACTTCGCTCTGCCGGACGACCTCGAGATTTTCCGCAACGCGGTGACGGCCGCCCTGAGCGGTGTGGCGCGCCCGAGCGCGCCGGCCAGCCAAGCCAATCCGTTCGCTGGAATCGTGGGCGAGAGCGAGGCCATCAAACAAGCCCTCGCGCGGGCGGCTCGACTGCTGCCGCACGGGAACGCCCGCGCCCTGATCATCGGTGAGACGGGGACCGGCAAAGAAGTCCTCGCGCGGGCGATTCATGCGGGTGGACCACGCCGCGCCGCTCCCTTCGTCGCCGTCAACTGTTCCGCCTTCCCCGAGCACCTCATCGAATCCGAATTGTTTGGCCACGAGCGCGGCTCGTTCACCGACGCGCATGCGGCCAAGCCGGGGCTGTTCGAGATGGCGGATACGGGGACCCTGTTCCTGGACGAAATCGGCGACTTGCCCCTCAGTCTCCAGGCCAAGTTGCTGCGATTGCTCGAGGATAAAGAGATTCGCCGGGTTGGAGGGACGAAGCCGCGGACCGTGGACGTCCGCATCCTGGCCGCCACCAACGCGCATTTGGCGGACCGGGTGCGTGACAAGACGTTCCGGGAGGATCTCTTCTTCCGGTTGAGCACCGTGGTGCTGCGGCTGCCGCCGCTGCGGGAACGGGGCGAGGACATCGTGCTCATCGCGCAAGCGGTGCTGCACCGGCTTGCCGGAGAACACCACGTCCCCGTGCCGACGCTGTCGCCGGAGGTGTGCCGCAGGCTGCGCCAGCACCCCTGGCCCGGAAACGTCCGGGAACTGAAGAACGCCGTGGAACGCGCCCTGCTGCTATCGCCACCGGGCGAGCTGAACCCCGACGAGCTCATGCCCCCGGCGGATCCGGAGGCGCACGGGGAGGGACCGATCCCCTTTCCAGCCCCACTAGATCAGATCACGTCCGCCGCGGTGCGGGCCACGGTGAAGTTGTGCGGGGGCAATCGCAGCGAGTCGGCGCGCCGCCTCTCGATCTCGACTCGCCGCCTGCGGCGTCTGTTGAACGGCACCGACGTCACCCCCGACCTGGAAGAGGACGATTTCGTGGAGCCGACCGCTTTATCGATGTAACTGAGACCTCGGTAGAGCGTCCCGACCTACCACCAGGGACGAAATGACCCAGAGCCCCGGCCCCCGCGCCGGGGCTTTTGTTTGCAAGTCCTGACAGATCCGCAGGCTACGGCCGCCGCGCAACCTGGAACGCTTCCTGCTCTGTGGCGGCTCGCAATGACCTCGGAGACTCGCATGTCCGTCCGCCGTTCCGTGATGCCGATCATGCTGCTCGCCGGTGCCGTCGCGGCAGTCTCGAACTGCGGCGAGCCATCGCCGCTTGGCGTTGAGTCCTCGACGCTCGCCGCGCGCAGAGTCGCCGCCCCCCGTCTGATCTCGTGCACCCTCCCCGCGTACGATTCGGTCACCCAGGTCATCGGACCTGCGGGCGGGGTGCTGTTGGCGGGCGGCCACGTTCTGTTCGTGGATTCGCTGGCCCTCACCAGCCCGGTGAGCATCACCATGGTCGCGCCGGCGCAGGCGGTGAACGTGGTTCGCTTCCGCCCCGAGGGGCTCAAGTTCAGGAACGGCGTGCACGGCATCGGCGCCTTAGTGGCGACGAGCGTCGACAACTGTGGTGTGCACCCGAATCAAGTCTTGCAGGTCGTCAATGTCAGCGACTCATTGGACATTCTGGGATACCTCCAGGCGCCGACGACCACCGACTCACTAGTCGTCATCAAGTACAAGACATATCTGGGGTCGCTGTGGATCGGCGGCCTGCTCAAGCATTTCTCAAACTACGCCGTGGCCTGGTAGGAACTCCCGTGCCCTTGGAGCCTCGCATGTCCGTTCGTCGCGCCCTGATTCCGCTTGCGCTCGCCCTGGTCCTGGCCCGCTGCTCGGACGAACGACATCCCACTACGGGACCCCAGACGACCGCCCCAGCTCCCCATTTCTTGCGCTGGGCGGACGCGGTCACGCCGCAATTCAGCGCCGTCGGCGCCGTCGCGACGACGGAGTCTGACGGCGGTCTCCAGGCGTCGCTGTCCGGCGGGATCAGTCTCGATCGGTACACGGCGTCGTTCTGGGCCGTGCGTGGCGCAGCGCGTTCCGTCCAGATCAACTACCTCAGCTCCACCGGGGACACCAGCTTCCCGTTCCTGACTCTCACGATCACTGATCCCGTCTTCGTGCCTGGGCAGGGTGACCTCGCCCCCGGCGACTCGGTGCTGGTCTCGGTGACGATCGACCCGAGCGACATCAAAGTGTCGCTCGAGCCGACGGGCACACTGTTCGGCGCGCCGGCCCAGCTCCGCATGTCCTACGGCGGCGCCGGCGGCGACTTGAACGGGAACGGCATCGCGGGAGACGAATCCGACCGCGAAATCGAAACCAGGTTGCTGGGACTGTGGTACCGCGAGGGCGAGGAGAGCGCGTGGGCCAAGATCCCGGCCTCCCAGTCGCTCGCGGACAAATCGTTCATTAGTGCCCTGCTGCATTTCTCAGAGTACGCGGTTTCCTGGTAGAGGCGGCCATGCACCCTTCACTCCTGAAGGTCGGAGTGCGGCAGGGGACAGGAGTTGCGACGCGGTCGCGGCCCAGCGTAGTCGCGGGGACCGGTCAGCCTCCACCCACGGGCACTCGACGCTGTTCGAATTACGCAGTGGCGTACTGACGCACTCACAGCACCTCATTGAGGACGTAATGGCACTCCGACGGTTGTGGTTGATCCCGATCCTGGTGATGCTCGCGGCGTGCCGAGATGCGGCGGCACCGCTGTATGAGCAGAACATCGTCGGGGACGTCGTAGGCGCGACCGCGGACCTACCCATCCTCCAGCAGGCGCCGACGGCACCTCCACTTGAGACCTATCAGGTTTCGTTCTGGGCTCGCAAGGATCGGGCGTCAACGGTCGTCGTGAATTACCAGCCCGCGGCGGGCGAGTCAGTCGGTCTGCCGTTCCTGCGCTTCGACATTCCGCGTGGCGCGTTGGCGGCCGGCCCCAATCGATCGCACCTCGGCAGGCACGACTCTGTTTTCGTCACGCTCACGATCGATCCCGAGAGTTTCTCGGTCGCGTTTGAGCCGTCCGGCGTGGTCTTCTCCAGAAGGCGCCCGGCGACCTTGGCCTTCTGGTACGGGAACGCGAATCCGGATCTGAATGGTGATGGGGCCGTAAACGCCGCCGATCAGACTCTCGCCGCGGACCTGGCCATCTGGGGTCGGCCCGGGAAGCCGGCGGCGTGGGTCAAGACGGCGTCGCAGACCGAGTCGGGGCAGCAATGGGTTTGGACGGCGCTGTACCACTTCTCCGAGTACGCGGTTTCCTGGTCCTGGTCCGAATATGCGGTTTCCTGGTAGGCCCGAGGCTTAGGGAGAAATACGATGCCAACGTCGTCACTCGTAGTCGAGAAGGCCCAACAGCTCGCCGCGGCCGGTCAGCACGCGGAAGTGGTCGATTACCTCGGCGCGCAGCAAGGCGAGCTGCAAGGTTCGCCGACCCTGGCGCTGCTGTACGGGACCGCGCAGGCGCGTCTCGGCCGGCACGACGAGGGACTGCGCTGGCTCGACACGGCGCTGGACGAGGCGCGCAAGCGCGACGAACAGACCGTCGAGCGTCACGCCCTCAATGCCCGGGGCGCCGTCGCCCTGGTCAGCGGGCGGATCGACGAAGCGGCGGACTACTTCACGCAGGCCCTCATGGCCGCCAGCCGCGATGGCGATCTGGCGACGACCGCGCGCTGCTCCAACAACCTGGGCATCATCGGCCACCTGCGGGGGCGGCACGCGGAGGCGATCGGGTCGTGGGAGATCGCCGTCGCGGCGTTCGAGCGGGCGGAGTCGCCGGCCGGCGTTGCCGAGTGTCATCACAACCTCGCCATCACGTATCGCGAACAAGGTGCGCTCGACCGCGCGCTGAGTGAAGCCGACCAAGCGGTGGCGCAGGCCGAGGCCGCCGGAGATCGTACGCTGCAGGCACTGGCGCTGCGGGGCCGGGCGGAGATCAACGTGGTCCGCGGCAAGCTGGACTTGGCGCACCACGACCTGGATGCCGTCCGAGAGCTGCGCGGCTTCGTTCCCAATTCGATCAACGACGCCGAGGATCTGCGCGTCGTGGCCCTGGTGCGGGCGGCTGAAGGCGACATCGGAGCCGCCGAGCGCGCGCTGCGTGAAGTGATCCAGCGGGCGGGGATGCATTGCCGGCCGCAGCTCCAGGCCGAGGCGACGCGCGACTTGGCGATCGTGCTGCACCGGGCCGAGCGGCACAGCGAAGCCCAGGCCGCGGCGCGGGCCGCGAAGGCCATCTTCGTGCAGCTGGGCGCGGAGCGCGAAATCCGCAAGTTGGCCGGCCAGGAGTGGGGCGACGATTTCTCCGCGGAGCTGCGCGGATCGCTGGCACCCCTCCACGCGGCGCAGGAATTGGCGGATGCGGGACGCTACACCGAGCTCGTCGCCTACCTCGCCGGGCGCCCCGCCGACGAGCTGGAACAGTCGCCGATGCTGGCGTTGCTCAGCAGCATCGGGCATAGCCGGTGTGGGCGGCTCGATATGGGGCAGCAATGGGCCCTCGTCGCCTTGTCGCGGGCGCGGGTGCTGGGGGATCGCCGGCTGGAGCTGCGGGCGCTCAACGTGTGTGGGGCCGTCGCGCTCGAACGGGGCGGGATCAACGAGGCGTCGCTCTTCTTCACGCGCGCGCAGGAAGAGGCGATGCAGGATAACGACATGGCGAGTGTCGGCCGGTGCGCCAATAACCTCGGCATCGTCGCGAACTTGCAGGGAGACTATGGCCGGGCGGTCGGCGCGTACACGCGCGCGATCGCGGCGTACCAGGCGGCGCGCTTTGACCGCGGCGTCGCCGAGGCGCAGCACAATCTGGCCATCACGTACCGCGAGCAAGGCGACCTCGACAACGCGATGCAGGCCGCCGACACAGCGGTACGCGAGGCGGGGCGGCTCGGCGATCAGCGCCTCACGGCGCAGGCCCTCGCGGGCCGGGCGGAGATCCGCATCCTGCGGGGTGAGCCCGGGCTCGCGATTCTCGAGGTTGAGCGCGCACTCACGGTGCACCGTGAGTTGAAGGACGCCGTGCGCGAAACTGAAGACCTGAGGATCCTGGCGGTCGCCGTCGGCGTCGCCGGGAAGACCGACGATGCCGAACGGATGTTGCGCGACGTCATCGAGCGCGCGACGGAGGACGGACGGCCCTTGCTCGTCGCGGCGGCCCAGCGCGATCTCGCGTACCTGTGGGCGCGCGGAGGAGAAGTCGCGGCCGCGAAAGAAATGGCGCGCACCGCGCGGGCCGCGTTCCATCGGCTGGGATCGAAGGTCGAGATCGAGAAGATGACCGCGTTGCTCACGCAGCCGAACTTTGGGACGCCCAAAGGGGGTCGCGCCCAGCCCGCGAGCGCACCGATCGTCCCGGAACAGGGGGCGTCGGGCTCGAAGAACGAGACGATAGGTCCCGCATGAAGGCCGCGCGTCCCGCGGCGGATCTGTTGATCGAAGCCCGCGCCCTAGAGCGGGCGGTCTGCATGGCGGGCGCGGCCGCGTCGTACGAGGCAGCCATCGCGGCGGCCGACGCGACCGGTGAGCGCGCCGTGCTGTCCGAGGCGCTGCGCCGCTTCGCCATCATCCGTCACCACCGCGGCGAATCCGCCGATGCACGGGAGCTGTGCCGCCGCAGCCACGCTGTCGCCCGCGATGCCGGGATGAACCTGCTCGCGGCGGAGGCGCTCAATACGCTCGGTGGGATCGGCCTCGAGACGGACGGCGTGGCCGAGGCCCGGGAGCATTTCCTCAGCGCCCTCGAGCTGGGCGGCGAGAGCCGGAAGCTGCGGGCGCGGGTCGAGCAAAACCTCGGCATCATCGCGAACATCCAGGGCGACTTCGAGGAAGCCCTGACCCGCTACGGACGCTCCCTGGAGGCCTACCGTGCCGCTGATGATGAGCACGGCTGCGCCATCGCCTACCACAACCTCGGCATGACGAGCTACGACCGCCACGAGTTCGACGCCGCGGAGCGCTATTTCCGGCAGAGCTATGAGATCGCCCAGCGTGCCGGCGACGCCTACCTCGAGGGTCTGTGCCTCGTCAACCATGCCAAGGTGCACGTCGCCCGGGAACGGTATGAGGACGCTCGCGTCAACGCCGAGACCGCCTTGGCCGTGTTCGATCACGTCGGCGTCGAAAGCGCCAAGGCCGATGCGTATCGCGTGCTCGGCATGGTGTACCGCGAGACGGGCCGTCACGCGCTCGCCGAGTCGCGGCTCCGCTCGGCCATCGACCTGGCGTTGTCGGCGGGGTCGGCGCTGAACGAAGCGGAAGCCTCGCGCGAGCTGGCTCTCCTCTATCAGGCGATGGGCCGAAACCAGGAGGCGCTGAAGCTCCTGAACGCCGCCCGCCGTCTGTTCCGCCGGCTCGACGCGCGCGTGGATCTCGT
>Ga0193713_1000747_pt1 | contig 10812 bp, 10 predicted proteins | sample H3a2metaG_FD_143054 | JGI IMG/M metagenome (GOLD analysis project Ga0193713, IMG submission 143054) | Soil microbial communities from a riparian zone of the East river system, Colorado, United States - H3a2 | ecosystem: Environmental > Terrestrial > Soil > Riparian zone | place: USA: East River... | reverse complement strand
TTCGGCCACGAGCAGATGGCCGGCTTCCAGCGCGTCTTCGAGGACGCGGGCGGGCGGGTGGTGAAGAAGCTGTGGCCGCCGCTGACCACCCCCGACTACACGCCGTACCTGGCCCAGATCAGCGGCGCGGACGCGGTGGTGCAGGGCTTCGCCGGCTCGAACCCGCTCAAGTTCATGAAGCAGTACAAGGACCAGGGTCTCAAGCTGCCCGTCCTGGGCGGCGGGCCGGCCTGCGACGACGCGCTGCTCAAGAGCTACGGCGACGAGGCGGTCGGCATGATCTCCTGCTCGGCCTACACCGGCGACCTCGACACCCCGAGCAACAAGCGGCTGATCGACGGGATGGTCCGCGACTACGGCAACATTCCCGGCCTCTACTCGGCGGGCCTCTACATCAGCGGCCAGGTCGCGGAGGCCGCGCTGGAGAAGACGGGCGGCAAGACCGACGACCGGGAGGCGATGAACCGGGCGCTCCGCGCGGTGGCGCTCACCGACACCCCGCGCGGGCCGTTCACCTTCGACCGCTTCGGCAACGTGGTGGGCACCTTCTACATCCGGCGCTGCGAGCGCAAGGGCGACAAGCTCGTCAACACCACGATCAAGACGTACCCGAAGGTGAGCCAGTTCTGGACCTACGACGAGAAGTGGTTCCTGGCGCAGCCGGTCTACTCGCGTGACTATCCGCCCCTGAAGGGCTGATCGAAGTTCCGCTCCGCCATGAGCCTCTGGCTCGTGCTGGCCGTCAACAGCGTCACGCTCGGCGGCCTGCTCTTCCTGCTGTCCGCCGGCTTCTCGCTGATCTTCGGGCTGATGCGGATCCCGAACCTGACGCACGGCTCGTTCTTCATGCTGGGCGGCTACTTCGCGGCGAGCCTGATCGAGTGGGGCCTGGGCTTCTGGCCGGCGGCGATCGTCAGCGGGCTGCTGGTCGCCGCGCTCGGGGGCGTGATCGAGCGGCTCATCCTGCGCCGGCTCGCGGGCGCGGAGCTCGCGCAGGTCCTGGTGACTCTCGGACTCTCCTTCATGATCGCGGACGTGTGTCTCAAGGTCTGGACCGGCGATCCCGTCCGGATCGGCACGCCGCCCGCGCTGCAGGGCGTGACCTCGGTCGGCAGCTTCGCGTTTCCGACCTACCGTCTGGCCATCAGCCTCGTCGCGGTGGCCTTCGCGGTGGCGCTGTGGTTGCTGATGGATCGGACGCGGCTCGGTGCGATGATCCGGGCCGGCGTCGACGATCCGGACATGGCGCGCGTCGCGGGCATTCGCGTCTCGCGACTCTTCACGATCGTCTTCTGCCTGGGCGCGTGGCTGGCCGGCTTCGCCGGCGTCATCGGCGGGCCGATCCTCTCCGTCTATCCGGGTCTCGACCAGGAGATGCTGCCGCTGGCCCTCGTCGTGGTCATCCTCGGGGGCAGCGGGAGCCTCCTGGGCTCGCTGGTCGGCAGCTTCATCGTCGGCTTCCTCTACAACTTCGGCCAGGCCATGTTCCCCGAGCTGGCCTACGTGGTGCTGTTCCTCCCCATGCTCATCGTCCTGGTGGTGCGGCCCCAGGGTCTGTTCGGGCGGCCGGCGGTGTGAAGCGCCTCGCGCTGGCCGCCGCGCTCCTGGTCCTGGCCACGCTGCCCCTCTGGGCCGGCGGCACCTTCTATATCAATATCGGGAGCCAGATCCTCCTCTACGCCGTCTTCGCGCTCGGCATCAACATCCTGGTGGGCTACGCCGGCCTCGTCACGCTGGGCCACGCCGGGCTCCTCGGCATCGCGGCCTACACCGCGGCCCGCCTCCTGAACGGCGGGCACGGCCACACCGCGGCGGTCACGGCCGCGCTCGTCCTCACCCTCGCGGCCGCCGCCCTCTTCGCGACCCTCGCGCTGCGCGGCAGCGGCAGCGGCATCGGCTTCGTGATGATCACGCTGGCGATCGGCCAGATCGTCTGGGGCGTCGCCTATCGCTGGATCAGCATCACGAACGGGGACAACGGCATCTCGGTGAGCGCGCGGCCGAGCCCGCTCGGCCTGTCGCTGGCCGCGCCGGCCCACTTCTACTGGGCGACCCTCGTGGTGTTCCTGGCCGCCCTGGGCTCCATCGCGATGCTGGTGGCCTCGCCGTTCGGCGCGAGCCTCCGCGGCACCCGCGACCAGCCGCGACGCATGGCGGCGCTCGGCTACCACGTCTGGATGACCCGGTTCCTCGCGTTCCTCCTCTCGGGCTTCTGGAGCGGTGTGGCCGGGCTCCTGTTCCTCTACTACAACCAGTTCGTGAGCCCGCAGGCGGTGGCGCTCACCGCCTCGGCCGAGGCGCTCCTGATGGTCATCTCGGGCGGGAGCGGGACGCTGCTGGGCCCGGTGGTCGGGGCCGGGCTGGTCGTCATCATGAAGAACGTCGCGAGCGCGTACATCGAGCGCTGGAACTTCGTGCTCGGGGCCATCTTCGTGGCGATCGTGGTCTTCATGCCCGAAGGGCTGGTGCCCGGCGCGGCCCGCCTGTGGCGGCGGGCGACGGCCCGATCCGCGCCGCGGGCGGTCGCGGCGGCGGTGGCCGCGCGTGGCGAGGGGCCGGCCCAATGACCGGGCCATCGACCGCGCTGGCGGTGCAGCGCCTGACGAAGGCCTTCGGCGGCCTGCTCGTCACCGACTCGGTGGATCTCACGGTGGAGGCCGGGGAGCGGCGCCTGATCATCGGCCCGAACGGCGCGGGCAAGACGACGCTCTTCAACCTGGTGACCGGCGAGCTCCGGCCCGACGGCGGGACGGTCACGCTCTTCGGCCGGGACATCACCCGGGTCCCGGGCTGGCACCGCGCGCATCTCGGCATCTCCCGCACCTACCAGATCATCACGTTGTTCCCGCGCGAGACGCTGCTGCGGAACGTCACGCTCTCGCTCCTCGGGCGCTCGCCGCTCCGCTGGAACCCGATCGCCCGGCTGGATCGGCAGGCGGCGCTGATCGGCGGGGCCCGCGAGGCGCTGACCCGCGTCGGGCTCGAGCACCTGGCGGAGCGGCCCCTCTCCCAGACGTCCTACGGGGAACGGCGGCGCGTGGAGATCGCCATGGCCCTGGCCCAGGCTCCCCGGATCCTGTTACTGGACGAGCCCTTTGCCGGGCTCTCCATCGAGGAGCGCCGCGACGTGCTGCAGCTGGTGACCCGCATCCCCCGAGATGTCACGATCGTGATGATCGAGCATGATATGGACGTGGCGCTGGACTTCGCCGAGCGGATCACCGTGCTGCACTTCGGCCAGGTCGTGGTCGAGGGCACGCGGAGCGAGGTGGTGGCGCACCCCCGGACCCGGGAGATCTACCTTGGCGAGTGACGCGCTGGAGCTCCACGGCATCGAGGCGTTCTACGGCGACAGCCACGTGCTGCACGGGATGTCGCTCCGCCTCGGCGAGGGCCGGCTCCTCGGGCTGCTCGGCCGCAACGGCGCCGGCAAGTCGACCTCCATGAGCGTGACCGTCGGGCTGCTGCCCCCGCGTGCCGGCCGCGTCGCGGTCTTCGGCCGGACCGTGACCGGTCGCGCGCCCGAGGCCATCGCGGCCCAGGGCGTGGCGCTGGTGCCGCAGGGGCGCCGGATCTTCCGGAGCCTCACCGTGCGCGAGAACCTCGCGGTGGCGGGCCGCCGGCCCCGGGGCGGCGCCGCCGCGACGGACTGGACGCTGGACGCAGTTTACTTGCTCTTCCCGCGCATCGGGGAGCGCCGGCGGCAGGTCGCGGGCTCGCTCTCGGGTGGCGAGCAGCAGATGCTCGCCATCGGCCGGGCCCTGATGTCCAACCCGCGCGTGCTCCTGATGGACGAGCCCTCGGAGGGCCTGGCGCCCCAGCTCGTTGCCGAGGTCATGGCGACGATTCGCCGGCTCAAGGAGCAGGGCCTGTCGATCGTGCTGGTCGAGCAGAACCCCAAGCTGGTGTTCCAGGTCGCCGACGACATCGTCATCCTCAACGGCGGGCGGGTCGTCGCTGAAGGGCCCGCGGCGGAGTTCCGGCACCGGGACGTGGACCTGCGCCAGCATCTGGGGATCTTCTGATGGGGAGCCTCGAGCGCCTCGACGTGGGCGGCGTCCCGCTCGACGTCCTGCGACGCGGGGCGGGGCGGCCGCTCCTCGTGCTCCACGGCGAGGCGCCGCTCGATCCCGGCGCGCCGGTGGTCGACCTGCTCGGGGCCCACGCCGAGGTCATCGCGCCCACGCACCCGGGGTTCGGGCACTCGGCGCGCCCCGACGACTTCGACACGGTCTACGACCTGGTGCACCTCTATCTCGACCTGCTCGAGCACCTGCCACCCGGGCCGGTGACCCTGATGGGCCTGTCGTTCGGCGGCTGGCTCGCCGCCGAGATCGCCGCGGCGCGCTCGCATCGCGTGGAGCGGCTGATCCTCGTCGACGCCGTCGGCATCAAGGTCGGCGACCGCGAGACGCCGGACATCCTCGACGTGTTCAACACCGCGCCCGCCGAGGTGCAGCGCCGGCGCTGGCACGAGCCCGCGAAGTGGGCGCCGGATCCCGACGCCATGTCGAACGAGGCCCTGGTCGCCCACGCGCGCAATCGCGAGGCGCTCTCCCTCTACGCGTGGCATCCGTACATGTACAACCCCCGGCTCGCCCGGTGGCTCCACCGCATCGCGGCGCCGACGCTCGTGCTGTGGGGGGCCAGCGACGGGATCGTGACGCCGGCCTACGGGCGCGCCTACACCGCGCGCATCCCGGCCGCGCGCTTCGAGCTCATCGAGGCCGCCGGGCACCACCCCGAGATCGAGCAGCCCGGCGCGTTCGTGGAGCGCGTGCGGGCGTTCCTGTCGACGTGACCCTGGAGGCGCCATGCAAGCCTGGTATCTGAACGAGAACCCGTACCCGTTCGTGCCGCCGCACGTCCTCGACGCCGCGGAGTCGGTCCGGGGCAGCCTGCCGAACAAGTACTGCGATCCCAAGATCGCCGCGGACCTGTTCCAGGAAGCGCTGGACGAGTACCTGCTCTGCGACGACGTCGGGATCAATGTCGTGTCCAACGAGCATCACGCCGGCATCAACTGCCTGATCGGCGCGAGCCCGCTCGTCCTGGGCATCCTCGCGCGCCAGACCCGGAACGTGCGCATCCTGAGCCTGGGGACGCTGATCACCGTGCGCACGGACCCGGTGCGCGTCGCCGAGGAGTACGCGACGGCCGACGTGATCTCGCGCGGGCGGCTCGAGATCGGGTTCGTGAAGTCGGGCGGCAGCGAGATGGCCTCCGGCAACGCGAACCCGATCGGCATCGTCGACCGGTTCTGGGAGGCGATCGATCTCATCCTGAAGACCCTCTCGCATCGCGAGGGCCCGTTCAGCTGGGAGGGCAAGTACTTCACGCACCGGCACGTGAACATCTGGCCCGGGCCCTGGCAGCAGCCGCATCCGCCGTTGTGGGCGGCGACCGGCGATCCGACGACGTCGGCCGAGCTCGGGCGGCGGGGCATCGTCAACGTGATGGTGTTCCGCACCGCCGAGGAGACGGCGCGGGCGTGGGGCGCGTACCGGAAGGCGCGCGCGGACGCCGGCCTGCCCGAGCCCGGCCCCGATCGCTTCGGCCACACCGCGTTCGTCTACACGGCGGACACCGACGAGGAAGGCGTGCGCGTCGGCAGCAAGCTGCTCTGGTTCCTCAACACGGGGCTGCGATCGGCGCCCCAGTACTCGAAGTTCCTGCCCGGGGCCGTCCCGGCCGCGCTCGCGCCCGCGCTCTACACGACGAAGCCGCGACCCGGCGTGCCCGCCGCCGTGCGGCCGGCGGCCGGCCTGATCGGGATCACCGCGGAGCAGGCGATGGCCAAGGGCTTGATGTTCGCCGGCAACCCGGACAGCGTCTACCGGCAGATCCGGGAGTATCGCGAGCGGGTCGGGCCGTTCGAGCAGCTCGTGCTGGCGAGCCGCTCGGGCTTCATGACCCACGGCGAGGCGACGAAGGGCCTGAAGCTCTTCGCGAAGGACGTGTTGCCGCGGCTCCGGGAGCTGTAGGCCAGGAGCCCGCTACTGGCGGCGGTGTCCATTCAGAGACAGGCCCCTACCTAGGGGAGCCCTTGGCCTAAAGTCCAATAGGCACGCGGATGCCGGCGACTAGACTGGGGGGCGTGTCAACGACTCTCGATCAATCCGTCACGGCAAAGATTCAAAGCGGGGTCTTGCCGAAGTCCATCACGGGGTCTCGGGTCGCACGGGGAAGGGGCGGGCGTTGTGCGGTGTGCCATGTGGTCATCCGCCCCCCGGACACCGAGGTCGAGGTGGAGGTCGAGTCCAGGCGCGGGGTATTTCATCAGGCCTGCTTCGATCTCTGGCGAGGCGCGGTAGCCAGACTTCAGGCGGAGTCATGAGCTCTCGCTGACGCCGCCGGTTGGACCAAGGTCCACTTGGCGAGCGGGATTCAACTCGTTAGGGTGACGGCAACTCAGTGATCGACTCGGATGAGGAGTTTCTGTCGCTTCCTCTTCGGTGATCGATCCCCGAAGCGGAGCGACGTCAGGGGATCGGACGGGTCGATCGCAGGGTGAGCAGCTCAGTCCCGACGCGCGCCCCTCAAAGCTTTTTCAGCGCGTCGATCCGCTCTTGCGTTCCCGGATGGCTCGCAAGGAACCCTCCCTCGCTGGCGCCCTCCGTCTGTACGAGCCAGGTGAGCGTATTGATCATCACGGTCTTGGCATAGCCGGCGCGGGTGAGAATGTCCACCCCGTGGCGGTCCGCGGCATACTCTTCGGTGCGGCTATAGCCGCTGGTGACCAGAGCGCCGGCGATGGGTGTGATGCGGCCGCTGCCGGGGAAAATCTGATCGAGAATGATGATGCCAACGCCTAGTCCAACGCCCAACGCCTGTGCCTTTGCCACGTGCCCGAGGTCGTCGTGGGCGAGCTCATGGGCCAGTACCCCCCTGAGCTGGTCATCGTTGGCCTTCTGGAGGAGGCCGGTGGTGACATAGAACTCTCCCCCGCCGGCGCTGGCCGCATTGACGTGAGGGTCGTCCATGATGCCAACCCGGACCTGACTCAAGGGACGCGGGTGATCCATGGCCGCGACGAGGGGGGCCATGACGCGGCGGATACGCTCGGCCTGCTGGGGATCGAGAGGGTGAGGCGCGGGCTGGGGCTTGCCGGTCTGGGTGGGCTGCGGGGTGCCGGGCGGCGCGGTTCCTATCCCGGCGCAACCCGCCGCCAGGAGAAGGAGCAGGAAGGCAGCGCTACGATACGCGCGCATCACGTGTACAGGAACACGAACGTCGCGATCAGTAGGGCCATACTCGTCGTCAAAGCGCACGCGGACAATGTGCTCATCGCAGAGCCTCCTGGGTTTTTGATTCGCACCGACACTAGCCGGATCGCGAACGGATGACCATTGGACCTAGGTCTAGCGGGCGGCGCTACACGACGAAGCCGCGGCTCTTCGCGAAGGAGGTGCTCCCGCGGCTCAGGGAGCTGTAGGCGTGCGCTCCGCGGTAGTCAGCGGCGGCGACTCCGCCCGCGCGTAGCTGACCGTGAGGATCTCCCAGAGGTGTCCGTCCGTGTCCTGCCAGTAGAGGTTCTTCCCGCCGAGGCGACGGTTGATCTGCATGTCGGTCTCGCCGAGCGGCGAGCTGCGGTACGCGATCCGGGCCGCCCGGATGCGGGCGAGGATGGCGTCGAACTCGGCGTCGCTCACGCGGAAGCAGTAGTGGTGGGGCTCGAACTGGTCCCGATCCGCGAAATCGAGGGTGAGCGTCTCGTTGACGTAGACCGGCGTGAAGGGGCCCTGCGCCTCCTGCCAGGGCACATCGAGCAGGCCGGCGAGCGACTTCGCCCCCGGGACCGGGTCGTGAGACGGAACGATGAGATGGTCGAGCTGGATGGCCATCGCGCACCTCCAGAAGCGGTGATCTGTGACTACTGGCTCCCGGCCAGGTTGTAGAGCCGCGCGCAGTTGTCCCAGAGGATCTTCGACTTCGACTTGTCGGTGACCCCTTCCAGGTGCACGAACTCCTCGATCGCCTTCGGGAAGAGCCCGTCCGAGTGCGGGTAGTCGGTCGAGACCACGATATTGTCGTCGCCGATCGCCTCGATGACCTGGCGGAGCGGCTTCTCGTCGGCATCGGTGGCGACGACGCACTGGCGGAAGAAGTACTGGCTCGGGGTGTGCGCGATCTGGATCTCGGAGCCGGGGCCGAACTTCTCCCACGCCTCGTCGAGGCGCCACAGGTACCAGGGGAGCCAGCCGCACGTGCCCTCGAGGAACGCGCAGCGCAGCCCCGGGTGCCGCTCGAGGACGCCGCCGGCGGCCATGCTGCCGAAGGCCATCATCAGCTCGACCGGGTTGCGGCCGGCCACGCCGATGACGCGGCCGTTCGGGGTGTCGAGGTAGCGGCGCGCGATGTCGTCACGCAGCGACGCCTGCCCGGTCGGATGGAAGCCCACCGGCACCCCGAGCTCCTCGATGGCGGCCCACAGCGGCTCCATCTCGGGGTCGTGGACGTGGCGGCCGTTGATCGGGTTCGGGTTGCCGATGACCGCCACCGCGCCCAGCTGGCGCACCGCGCGCCGGGCCTCCGCGATCGCGCCGGGCACGTCGTGGAAGGCCACCTGGGCGGCGAACTTGAGGCGCGCCGGCTCGTGCTGGCAGTAGTCGTACGTCCAGTCGTTGTGCGCGCGGGCCAGGGCGGAGGCGACCGCCGGGTCGAGGTCGTCGTGCATGAGCACCTGGCGGCCGCGCGTGCCGTAGAGGACCGCCACGTCGATGCCCTCGATGTCCATGGCCTGGATATGCGACTCGGCATCGTAGCCGCGCGCGTGTGCGATCTCGTAGTGCGGGGACCGCGCGAAGGCGCGCTGGTGGAGGTCCTTGCCGACGACGGCGGTGCGCGGCCGCTTGGACATCTCCCCGAGCTCGAGATCGCCGATCTTGATGACCGGCTGATTCGGCGAGTTCGCGCTGCTGCGGAGGAACTGCGGCGCGAACTTCTTGAACGGCTCGGCGAGGTACCGCTCCCAGAGGCCGTCGGGCTCCATCGTGTGCAGATCCGAGTCCATGACCTTGAAGCCATTCTTCATCGCGGGTCCTCCTGATCAGGGCTTCTTGAGGCGCACCTCTTCGAGGGGCGCCGACCACGGGTACGGATTGATCAGCATCAGCGCGGGCTCGGCCACGCGCGGGCCCACGCCGCTGGGCCAGACGTATTGATAGATGGGGCCGTAGCGAACTCGCTCATAGACGAGCCGCTGGATCTGGTGCAGCATGGCCTCCCGTTTCTTGCGATCCGTCTCCCCGGCCTGCTGCTTGAACAGCGCATCGATATCGGGATAGCCGCCGTAGGCGTACGTCCCGTCGCTCGGGATCACCTCGGACAGGCGCGACGCCGCGTTGCCGTAGAGCGAGCTCGTGCAAACACACAGCCCCTTGGCCTTCTTCGAGGTGATCAGCGCAAAGTAGGCGCCCCGTTCCATGGGGCGCATCCGGAGGCGAATGCCGACCGCCTGCATGTAGCCGACGATCGCCTCGCCCAGCGAGAAGTACGGCGGCAGCTGGTGCAGGTCGCCGGCGTCGAAGCCATTGGGATAGCCGGCCTCCGCCAGGAGCTTCTTCGCCCTCGCGGGGTCATACGGGTACGGCTCGAGGGGCAGCGCGAACTCGAAGGTCGGCGGGACGTGGTTGCCCGCCGGCTTGGAGGCGCCCAGCGTCTCCGCGTCGCTCAGCGCCTGTCGATCGATGGCGTAGTTCGCGGCGAGCCGCACGCGCCGGTCGTGCCAGGGTGATTTGGGATCCCACTGGTCGAGGAAGTCGAGGAAGAAGACCGCGATGCCGCCCGAGAAGGCGAGCGTGAGATTCGGATCGCGCTTGACCTCTTGCGCTTGCGGCGCCTCGAGGAGGTACGCGATGTCGACCTCACCGCGCTTCAGCATGGCCAACCGGGTCGTGCTCTCCGTCACGCTCTTGAAGACCAGCCGCTTCACCGAGGGGGTCTTGCGCCAGTAGCCCTCGTAGGCCTCCATCACGAGCTCGATGCCCGGGGTGTGGCTCACGAACTTGTACGGCCCCAGGCCGACCGGCGCCTTCTTGAAGCCGTCGTCGCCCACGCGCTCGACGTACTTCTTCGGGACGATCCAGCCCGCCCCGGACACCATCGTGCCGTAGAAGGTCATGAAGTCCGGCCAGGGCTCGTGCAGGTGGAAGCGGACCCGGGAGGGGCTGACGACCACGACCTCCCGGACCTTGTCGTGGAGGGTCCGGGAGCCCTTCGCGCGATGGAAGCTGAACTTCACGTCCTCGGCGGTGAAGGGATCCCCGTTGTGGAACTTCAGGCCCTCGCGCAGCTTGAACTCGTAGACGCGCTGGTCGGCACTGACCGTCCACGATTCGGCCAGGCTCGGGCTCATCAGGTTCCCGGGCATCGGCTTCACGAGCGCGTCGTGCAGCGCATAGAGAATCCAGAAGGGGGTGATCTGCCCCGCCACCTCGCCGGGATCGAACCAGACCGGGGAGAGCGTCACGTACAGGGCCCAGCGCATCTCACCTTCCGGCTTCGCCTGGGCCGCGGTCTCGTCGGCCGGCCGGCCCGCGAACACGGTGCCGGCGAGAATGACCGCCAGAACGAGACCGCGTCGGGTCATCGGACGCCCCACCGTCGCTCGTGGTCTTCGCTCGAGAGCATCCTCACCTCGTATCGCCAGACCGTCTACCTGCTCTTGAAGGCCGGCATGACCTGCGCCGAGAAGCGCTCGAGCTGCTCGAGAATCACCGCCTGCGGCGTACCGACCGGCTGCCCGACGTTGACGACTTCGAGACCGGGGTACTTGTGCTGGACCTCCATCAACTGCTCCGCGATCAGCTC
>Ga0193713_1000746_pt1 | contig 10812 bp, 7 predicted proteins | sample H3a2metaG_FD_143054 | JGI IMG/M metagenome (GOLD analysis project Ga0193713, IMG submission 143054) | Soil microbial communities from a riparian zone of the East river system, Colorado, United States - H3a2 | ecosystem: Environmental > Terrestrial > Soil > Riparian zone | place: USA: East River... | reverse complement strand
GGTGTTTGATAACGGACAAAACAGCACCTTTCAGGAGCCACCAGGAGAGCAACGGGGCTATTCCACCCCTCGCAAGTATAAGTTGGATTTACACGCAAAAATCGCCACCGAAGTGTGGAATTTTGAGTTGGGTCAAAGTCTTAATTGTCCCTTCTGCGGGAGTGTCTATGAAGACGCGCCGCTCAACTACCTCATCGACTTTACATTTATCAACGGCGTTGCAACCGGAAGCTTGGCGCAATTGATCGGCGTAAATGCCGCCGACGCGACGATTTTTCGCTACCAGTACCTGAGCCTGCCGGGTTGCCTTGTGGCTTTTAACTCAATCCCCGTTCATTTAGAACACACAAAGTTTCCGACAGTGGGACCTCAAGCGCTCAATCTGTCAACCCGTGGAGTGGTTTCAAGTGGTGACAATATATTGATCGGAGGCTTTATCATCAGGGGGAGCGAACGTAAAACAGTCGTACTTCGCGCTCTTGGACCATCGCTCCGCGCCTTTGGGGTTTCGGGTGTGCTTAGTGATCCGGTTCTGAGCGTGTACAATGCTTCCCACACTTTAATTGCAACCAATGACAACTGGCAGAGCGATCCTCACAACGCCGACATCCAGAAGAATGGGCTTGCGCCAGCTAATCCAGTGGAATCAGCCACTCTGCAGAACTTGGCACCGGGTGCTTACACTGTCACAGTGAGGGGAGCGAACTCAAGTTCGGGGACTGGCCTGGTTGAGCTTTACGACCTTTCGCCGCAATCCAACTCCAAGTTGGCAAACATAAGTAACCGCGGTTCTGTCGGCACGGGGCGTGCGCGCGCTTGGTCCATCACTGGGTCCTTTAGGGGTAAGCAATCCGTTAAGTGACCCGGTGCTAACCGTCTACGACTCGAAAGGGTCTGCTATCGCCACCAACGACAACTGGCACGACAACAATAACGCAATCGATATCCAGCGGAGGGGATTCTCCCCGCCGAATCCGCTCGACTCTGCACTCGTGCTTCACCTGCCTGCAGGTTCGTACACGGCCATTGTACGGGGAGTCAATGGGGCTACAGGCAACGCCTTAGTCGAAGTTTACGACCTTGATTAATCCCGCTGTTCTGTGCGGACATGCCGGTCGAACGGCGCCGCGGCCCCCCAGCCAACTGGCGCAGAGCGGGTTGCCCGAGCGTCTGATTAATTCGGGATTATCGGCTTGACGCAAGGTTAAATTGGCGGGAGCATCCCGTCAATGGATATGATTTCTTGCGCCTTTGCCGCCTACTGTTTGCGGCTCGCTCATTAACGCTATGGGCGGCTGGCTATCCTCATTCCTCGAATGGGCGACGGTTGCCCTTCCCACTGCGGTTGGGTTTATGCAATGGGTAATTCCAATCAAGAAACCGAAGCGCTCTCACCGAGCGTTGGTATTTCTAGGATGCGCACTATTCAGCGGCCTTATTTGGTGGCAGCAACACGTAGCACATGAACAACATTTCGCAGAAATTTCCCAACTACCGACAAAGCAACAACTATCAGACTTGCAGACCAAGCTCGATGAGAACGAAAAGAAGAGAAACCGAATGATCGTAAATCTTGCTAGTCAACACCCCCTTTTGGATGCTCTCGGTGATTTGGATAAAAGACCTCCTATTCCAATCGAACCTCCCGAAATGTTCGATTTGGACTCAATTAAAACGGCCTTGGAAAATAGACGATTAGAAAAACAGGCCGCTGACGCAAAATCGAATCTTATGGAGTCCCAAATGTCAGCCCAAATGTCAGAGAAGGCTCTTAAAGAATGCTCCCCGGTGTTTGAATACGTTATAACAGCACTCTCGTCGTATTTGGTAGCCTTAGCGAAAGACAACGGGGACATGGTAACTTCTACCTATAGGGGCATTCCTTCGGTAATTCCGAACGTAGTGATCTTAAAAAACTACGCTGTCATCGAAATGCAGCAACATCCTGATTGGAAGTTCGACATATCGTTTAATTGTCTGAGTTTACCTTCGACAGCGAATGTTGTAATGAAAATACACTGTGGGTCTGAAGCTGAAGCTTCATTTGAATATAGAATGGCTGAGAAACGATTTTTTGCCGACATAAAGATCAATGACAAAGAATCCTTCGAACAGAGTTTTGACTTAGGTCACTATAAATCCAATATGCACGATTTATTGAGTGTTCTAATTGGCGCACAACACGAATGTTATCCGATCATGCAGCCTTCACCAATTCCGAATACGGCAGCTTCGCCGCATTGACTAATTTCGTGAGTGTATCCCGAAAGATGTATTCGTTTTTACGGTTGTTATACCGATGTTCTAACTCGTCCAGGTAAGCGTCCAAATGCTTAATACTCACTCTATGGTAGGAACCGATGATGGAACGCTTGAGCAGGCTCCAAACGTTCTCAATTCCATTCGTGTGAACATCGCCGCGAACCCATTCCTCTGCGCTATGGCAAACGCTCTCATGGCGCGTGTCGGCATCATTAATTCCCCAATAGGCTGGAAGCTCATCGGTGTAGATCGCTTCTGTGTCAGGCGCGGTATTATCATGGATGAATTTGTGAAGCACGGCCTTGGTCGCATGAGTGATGACTTGCAAGCGAATCTTACCGCCGCGTTGAATCGCTCCGATAGCAATAGCCTTGTTCCCTTTGTAGCCGTGTCCCATGTGTCGCGTTTTCCCGCCGACGTAGGTTTCATCCACTTCCACGATGCCGCGCAGAAGCTCGCTGTTAATCTCACGCATGGCAGCGCGGATGCGATGACAGAGATACCAAGCTGTCTCGTAAGCGATGCAAAGCGTCCGTTTCATCTGAAGCGCGCTCATTCCCTTTTTCGATTCCGTCATCAGGTAGATTGCAAGGAACCATTTCGAAAGCGAAAGGTGGGTGTCGTGAAAGATCGTGCCGCATGTTACCGAGAACTGATACCGACAAGCGTTGCAGTCGTATTGCTCGCGCTCCGCTATGATCGAAACGCTCTTAGACTGACAGCGCGGGCAAGTAACACCGTTAGGCCAGCGGAGCTCAGTAAGGCGCGCTCTGCATTTCTCGTTGCTTCCAAACTCTGCGATGAGTTTCGGAAGGTTCATTTCTGCTTTGAAGGATTTGGTTCGTTTTTTCATAAGTATGCCTAGATCAAAAAAGAAAGCTCATCAGATGACCGACAAAGAACTGATGCGCCAGTTGTTTCATCCGAAGGTGCGAGCGCACGTTAAAAAGGTTGCTCGCAAGGCTCGGAAAAAGCGCAAGAACTAAGTCGATCACGCCCTTAATTTACCCTATGTCAAACCTGTGTCAAGTAGATAATCCCGGATTAATTCATTACCCGGTGATCGCGACCGTTCGAGGATCCGTAAAACCGAATCTTCTTGCTGGACAAACGACGACCTCGTTTGAGATGATCCCACCGGGCTGGGGAATATCAGCTCGTATAAAACAAGGATTATGAAAATCGTCTTCGCATGCATGGCTATTGTTGCAGGTCTCTTCTTGCTCTTCGTTCCGTTTACCGGGGCCAATCAGGCAGATGACACTACGATCAGGATCAATGGCTACATGTCAGGCGCTACTCCGTTCATCAGCAACCTGCATCTTACAGCCAGCGATACCAGCGTTCTGAAGAGTATTCAATTCACGATCCTGCCAAAACACGGCTCGGTCACACGACCCCTGTCAGCCACTTATGCCAATGAATACCTGATTAACCGAGGATTTGAAAACCCGCACACAGGGGAGATTACGTTGCCGGTCTACGGACTGTACGACGGACGCACTAGCACCGTCAGGCTGACCTATCGGTTTATTGATGGTTCATCCAAGCAGGCTGACATCGCAATTACAACGGTCGCCTTCCATGATCCTTGCGGGTACAAAAGTCCGATAATCCTGCAACGACGCACAAACAACACCGATTTGAGCTACGACTACATCATGGCCAAGGGAGGGTGCAGTGATTTCGCGCCTGCCATTCTCGACACGGACGGCGCTTTGCGGTGGGTGGGCACCGCCGGTGTCTCGCAGGGTAGCGCCATTTTCTTTGATAACGCAGTCTATTTGGGTCATGGCCGCAAACTAACTCGAGTCGATCTCGATGGCACTGTCACCGAGCTTGCCGATTACAGCAATCTGGGAGTTGTTGGTTTCAACCATAACATCGACCGCGGCAAACATGGAATTATTCTGCAGGCGGATACTACGACAGGTTACAATTCTGTGGATATTGAAGTGGACGCTTCAGGAGCGGTCCTGAAGATATGGGACATGGCTGCCATTATCAGTGCAGCCATGCGGGCCGGCGGAGATGATCCCAGCCGTTTCGTTTATTCTTCGCCGACCGATTGGTGGCATGGCAATTCCGCGACCTATAACCGTGCTGACGACTCCGTCATCATTTCGAGTCGCGAAAATTTCCTGATATGCCTCGATTATGAAACAAATGCGATCAAATGGATTCTGGGTGACCCGACGAAAGCATGGCACGCATATCCGTCTTTGAAGAGATTTGCGCTTACGCTCGCGCCCGGCAGCCTGCCGCCCATCGGGCAACACACTATCTCGGTCACCTTTGATCAGAACATCATGGTGCTTGATAACGGAGCGAAGAGTTTTCTTCACAGGCCGACGGGCGATCAACGGGAATATGCGAGCGTGCGCAAGTATAGCTTGGATTTGGTAGCAAAGACCGCGACTGAAGTGTGGAACTTCACGAATAATCAAAGCATCCACAGCCCGTTCTGCTCAAGCGTCTACGAGGATGCGCCCTTCAACTACCTGATTGATTACTCAATCGTAAATGGAGGATTGCCCGGTGTTCCAGTGTTCGCTCAACTCATGGGTCTGAATGCCGCTGGCGAAACGATTTTTTCGTACCGTTATCCGGCCGTCAATTGTGGGACTATTTACCGCGCTCTTCCCATTCACTTGGAAAACACGAAGTTTCCAGCAGTGGGACCTCAAGCGCTTAACCTTTCTACGCGTGGGGTCGTCTCAAGCGGTGACAATATATTGATCGGAGGCTTTATCATCAGGGGTACCGAACCAAAGACAGTAATACTTCGTGCGCTGGGACCATCGCTCCGCGCCTTTGGGGTTTCGGGCGTGCTTGGTGATCCGGTTCTGAGCGTGTACAATGCTTCCCACACTTTAATTGCAACCAATGACAACTGGCAGAGCGATCCTCACAACGCCGACATTCAGAAGAACGGACTTGCGCCAACTGAGCTAGTGGAATCGGCCACTCTGCAGAACTTGGCGCCCGGCGCTTACACTGTCACAGTCAGTGGAGCGAACTCGACTTCGGGGACTGGCTTGGTTGAGCTTTACGACCTCTCGCCGCAATCCAATTCCAAGTTGGCAAACATAAGTACCCGCGGTTCTGTTGGCACAGGGGACAACGTGCTGATCAGCGGGTTCATCGTTGGAGAGGTGGAGAGCGCGACCGTGATCGTGCGCGCGCTTGGTCCATCACTCGGTCCTTTAGGGGTAAGCAATCCGTTAAGTGACCCCGTGCTAACCATCTACAACTCGAAAGGTTCTGCTATCGCTACCAACGACAACTGGCACGACAATGTTAACGCTCTCGACATCCAGAGGCATGCACTCTCTCCACCGAATGAGCGGGACTCTGCACTCGTGCTCCACCTGCCGGCAGGTTCGTATACGGCCATCGTCCGCGGAGCGAATGGGGCTACAGGCAACGCCTTAATTGAAGTTTACGGCCTCGACTAATCCAATTGATCTCGCGGGCGATTTCGGAAAGGTCGCCGCACGGGCCCGTAGCCGGACGGTTCCGGAGCGAAGCCGCGCAAGCAATGTCGTTGATTTCTTCACGCGGTGATCTGGCCGTCTTCAGAAAATTTGGAATATCGGCAATTTTTTTCTGGACAATTGTTCATTTCTATTGAGATCATCCGAGTCGTTTTGCCGAATATCAGGTTCCGATAAAAATCTATGAAAAAGCTCATCGCATCCATCCTTAGCGTTGCAGGCCTGTGCCTCCTGTTTGTCCCGTTCGCCGGATCGAATCAGGCAGATGACACCACGATCAGAATCCTCGGTTTCACGCCAGGCGTTACGCCGTTTGTCGGTAAGGTGAATCTTACAGCGACCAATACGACTGTCCTGAAGGAGATTCAGTTCACGATCCAGCCAAGGCCAGGCTCCTTCGCCCGGGCACTTTCGGGCACTTATGCGAATTACTACCTCATTGACCGAGGTTTTGAAAACCAGCAAACCGGCGAGATCACTTTGCCCGTCTATGGACTTTATGCTGGCCGCGGCAATATCCTGACACTGACTTATCGGTTTATGGACGGTTCTTCCAAACAAGCCAATTTCACGGCCACGACTACCAGTTTCGATGATCAGGGCTGCGGCTACATGAATCCCACCAGGCTTTTCCCAAGATCGAACAGCACTGAATTGAGTTATGATTATTTCTTTGACAGGTCTGCTTGCGGTGACTTCTCGCCTGTCATCCTCGATACCGACGGAAATTTGCGGTGGGTGAGCACGTTGACAACTCAAAGCGCCCTGTTTGCTTCTTCAGCTTTCTTCGATAACGCAGTCTTCGTCACACAGGGCCCGAGATTATACCGAATCGAACTTGATGACGGTACGTTCAGCTTGCTGCAAGACTATACCAGTTCGGAGGTGATCAACCTCCATCATAACATTGATCCTGGCAAAAACGGAGTACTCATCGAGCCAGATACCCAGGACTGGTTTGAATCTGTCATCCTGGAGGTTAATAGCAAAGACGGCCACGTCCTGAAGACGTTTAACATGGCCGATATCATCAGCCAGGCGATGATAGCCGGAGGTGACGATCCGAGCCAATTTGTGTTTGGGAGGTTGACTAACGGACGCGACTGGTTCCATAACAACGGAGCCGCATACAATCGGGCCGATGACTCCATCATCATTTCAAGCCGGGAGAATTTTCTTATTTGCCTCGATTATGAAACGCGCGCCATCAAGTGGATTTTTGGTGACCCAACCAAAAAGTGGTACCAATTTCCTTCTCTAAGACAATATGCACTCACCGTCGCGCCCGGCAGCCATTTTCCAATTGGCCAACACGCACCGTCGATCACCTTTGATCAGAATTTAATGATCTTTGATAACGGCCAGGCAAGCCTTTTTCAACAGCCGCCAGGGGATCAACGCGAATATGCGAGTCCTCGCAAGTTTCGCTTGGATCTGGTAAACAAGATCGCGACTGAAGTGTGGAATTTCCCAATGGCTCAGAATGTGCACTGCCCATTCTGCTCGAGCATTTATGAGGATGCGCCGTACAATTATCTAATCGATTACGCCATCGTTAATGGTGGACTGCCCGGCATTCCCACGTTTGGTCAGTTCCAAGGACTCGACGCCGCCGGCGAGACGATATTCCGTTATCAGTACCCAACTGTCGGCTGTAACACTGCCTACAATTCCTTTCCGATTCATTTGGAAAGTACGAAGTTTCCGGCGGTGGAGCCGCGGGTGAAGAATGTTTCCACGCGGGGCGCAGTCGCAACCGGTGACAATGTTCTGATTAATGGTTTTATCGTCAGCGGACCTGATCCCAAGACAGTAGTGGTGCGCGGACTGGGGCCGTCACTGACCGCTTATGGGCTATCTGGGGTTCTTGCTGACCCGGTTCTTACCGTGTACGACTCTTCCGGCGGAACGGTAGCGACCAATGATAATTGGCAGGCGGACGTCGGCGCAATATTCATGACGCAGAACGGATTGGCGCCAAGCGATCTATTGGAATCCGCCGCTCTATTGACAAATCTGGCACCGGGCGCTTACACCGTAGTGATTACCGGAAAGAACTCGAGTCAGGGAATCAGCTTGGCGGAGGTTTACGAAATTCCGCAGCCCGGTGTTAACTCTCAACTGACCAACGTTAGCGGGCGCGCTTTCGTAGGGACGGGCAATAACGTGCTAATTAGTGGCTTTATCATCGGAGACGTGGGAAGTGACACCGTGGTCGTGCGAGCTCTTGGGCCTTCGTTAGGTGCATTTGGTTTAGCTAACCCGCTAAGCGATCCAGTGCTAACGATCTACGACTCGAAGGGAGTAGCCATTGCGAGCAACAATAACTGGCAGGACGATCCTACTGCAGACCTCGTCCGACGGAATCGACTTGCTCCGCCCAACACACTGGACTCGGCTATCGTACTTCACCTGCCCGCAGGGTCATATACCGCGATTGTACGCGGAGCTAATGGTGCTACAGGCAACGCCTTAGTCGAAGTTTACCACCTCGATTAGTCCCTTAAGCGACCGCAACGTGGCAGTATTTCGGCTTCTTAGCCAGGGGTGGGCTACGTCTTGAAATTGGCAGAGATTTGCACCTGAATTCGAAAAAAGTGCCAGCGTTTGTTCAGATGAACTCTGGGCTCTGTGCATAAGAGTGAGAAATGCCAGCCGTAAACAGTAAAGAGGAGCCTCGGTCGGCAAGCAGGATCAACCGGAGCAATTTCAGGAAGCTTATACTGCACACTCCGCGTGTCCTGCCAGACGCCCTGGCCATCGCAGCGGTGTGTGTTTTTATTTTTATAGCCACTTATCGAATTGAGCTTCCCGGGCTGTACATGGACGAGGTGGACTTTGTTAACGCCGCCCGAGGTGCCCCTGATAACACGATGGTCCATACGCGGCTGGGGCCGGTGCCGCTGTTTATCATGCCCTATCTTGGAGCCTTGAAGGCGTGGATCTACGCTCCTGTTTTCGCGCTCTTCGGCGTGTCGCCTTTGACCCTTCGTCTCCCTGCGATTCTGCTCGCGGCAGTGACCCTGCTAATCTTCTATCAGCTCATGCGGGCAAAGCTTGGGCCTGTCTGGGCTATCATCCCTCTATGGATCATGGCGGTCGATCCGGCTAACCTGTTTCCAAGCCGATTGGATTGGGGCCCCACCGTGTTGATGCACTTCTTCCAAGCTGCCATCCTTGCTTTGTGGTTTAGCTATCGCGAAAAGGCTAAACCATTGAAACTGATCCTCATTTGTATTTGTGCCGCGCTCGGTTTCTTCGACAAGTTCAATTTTATCTGGCTGATAGTAGCCTTTACCCTCGGGGTTGCATTATGCTATCCGGATAGCCTGAAGAACCTATGGGTTTCCTCTTCGAGAACCGCTCGCTGGGCGGTAGGAATTCTTTTTGTAATCGGGTTGGGTGCGACGCTATTCTTCATTTTGCCCGTTCTGCATCTCCACGCGGCCACACTTCCCCCAATGAACCTCAAGGCTAAGTGGGATGGCTTACTAAGCACTTTGTCAGGTGACGCGGTAGCTCACTTTCTGTTTGAGAATAGCACCGGGATAATCTCCTTTGTTCCCTTTTGGCTGATTGTTACGGATTGTTACCTGGCATTGGCCTGTTTATTTTTCATGGTTCAAAACGCTGAAACCCGCGAAACTCGGCGGGGCGGTTTTTTTTTCCTCCTGATCGGGTTTCTCATTTTTGTGCAAATTGTGGTTACACCTCAGGCTGGGGGTCCACATCATTATTCCATGGTTTTTCCTCTGCCGCTGCTGGCGTCCGTGTTTTTCGCCCATGCGCTCTATGGACGTGTTTCTACGAAAAATTTGCGCCGATTCGCGGCCCTTCTTTTTGTCGGGGCGTCGACTTGTATTTTCGTCGTAAACGTTCACAACACTATGTGGTACCTTTCACGTTTTCGGACAGGTTCTCATTTTAACCCGCGATGGTCTCCTGAAATCTACTCTCTTTCTCAATATATTAACGAGCATGGGCTTGGAGCACAGAGCATAATCTCGGTTGACTGGGGCCTGCACAACCAACTCCACGCACTCGCACCCCGCAAATTGCAGCGGCGGATGCGCGATTGCTGGCCGTTTTTTCAACAGATGGAGAACGAGAATCAGGAAAACCAGGTCGCGGCGCTAAACTCCATCTTTCCGAAAGGCAAAACCCTGGCGCTGACATTCGCCGCAACAAAAGAGACTTTTCCCGAGACACGACGAAATTTCCTCGCTGCATTAGCAACCCACCCAGAACTCAAATTCCGACTCGTAAAGGATTTTTGGTCTGCTGGCGAGAGGATTTACGAGGTCTATGAAATTGATCGGTCACTGACACAGACGGCAGTGGATCATGCCGCGCCTAACCGGAACAGCGATTACACGCCAGCTTCGCCGATGCAGACGACCGTCTCGGCTACGCTTCGACGAATTGCATTGAAACGGGGTCCAATATGAATTTCGCCTCTACAATTCAGATTGCACGAAGTTCCTCGAGAAGATTGTCCTCAGAAAGGCAGCGAGGTAATGGCGAAATCGCTGCAGCTTATCCCGCGGCGGACTTCGGGCGCACGATAGGTCCGCCTGTCGAATGCGCTGCGAGTATAAGCTCGGAATCTGGAGAATACCATGGAGGCGAACAAGGCGGCCCTCACACCCAGTACACAACCTGGTGCCAGGGGGGAGATCAACACACCGTGTTCAAATTTCAAGAGATTTGTGCTTGACACGTTGGATCGCGATTTGATACCCAAGGTTTTGACCACGTCCTGCGGCGTTCCAACTCATTTTCCGCCAGACTTAAGCAGTAGTCTCTAGGATGATCGACGCTGGACCGGCGCTACGCGCGATCGCAAACAACTGGAGCCGGGAATCAGCCAAATGAATGAGAAACCTCTCTTGGGGATTGCATTTCTTCGGATGATTTTCGGCTTCGCGCGAGCTGGAGGGCAGTTCACGCGTTCAATAGGGCAACATCCAACGAAATAAACAAAAAATGAAAACTCTAATAAGTTCCATGAACCGCTCGCCCTTGCGTTGCGGTTTTTTTACTGTGGCAATTG
>Ga0193713_1000745_pt1 | contig 10815 bp, 10 predicted proteins | sample H3a2metaG_FD_143054 | JGI IMG/M metagenome (GOLD analysis project Ga0193713, IMG submission 143054) | Soil microbial communities from a riparian zone of the East river system, Colorado, United States - H3a2 | ecosystem: Environmental > Terrestrial > Soil > Riparian zone | place: USA: East River... | reverse complement strand
AAAATGTTACCGCGATGCGCATCAGTCCCCTTCTCTGCCGCAGCCAGAGAACACGCGAACTAAATTCGCTTCGCCAGCGCCAGCTTCTACACCAGCTCGAAAACGCACGGGAAAAGCGCGCAAACAAAGTCCACAACCGTCGCCCGCGGCGCACGTGCCCGAGACGTTGGAGTCGGAAAGATGAAAAGTTCCAGTGCGACTTTTTCAGGCTGATGTTCGGCGATTGTCAGCTTTGGGGATAAAAGCAAAATGAAAGGCACACCAAATCGCAAAAAATGGATGAGGCCTTCAGCGTTAAATAAAACGACCGCGGACATCTCGTGTTGCTTCGCCGCCAAAGAAATTCACAATCCGCTTGGCCCTTTTTGCTTCTCCCCTTGGCGAGGGGAGAGGATGGATGAAGGTGAGGGGTTCGCAGTCAGGTGCGCCACTTTGCTCTGTATGATCCTCACCCTCCCCCTCTCCCTTGCGAAGGGCGAGGCGACCCGAGTGCGTGGAGCCTATTCGATTCACCAAAACGCCAATTGAGGATCGCAATCGCACGGCACCACCTTTTTCAGCGCTGCGATTCAACCTGCCCTGACATATTTTGCAGGAATCGGATCTACCAGGCTCTCCTGCTGCCAATAGATCGTCACGATCCACCAACGACTGCCGTCATGGAACAGTTGAATGCTGTTAATCCCGCGCATGAACGGTTCGGGATCGTCGGCGTTGTGGCGGGATTCGTACGTGCTCCAGACATGCGCGATCTGGCCAAACTGTTCGGTGCGTCGAGCGATCTCCTTTTCGTAGAATCCATTCTCCTTAAAGAACGGTTCGACGCGCGCGATGAATCCCTCGATGTCCAAGATCTGCGGAGCAATCTTGTTTTCGCTCGTCACCTGCCACTCGTCACTCGTCACTGGCCTCGCGGTTGGAATTAAACGGGCGCCTGGATAATACAATGACCGCTCCCGGTCCCAATTCCGTTTCTCGCCCGCGGGTCCGGAGATTGAATCGTAAGCGGCTGTGACAATCGCGTCGATCGACGAAACATCGGACGGATTAGCTTCTGACTTCGACATTGGACTGCCTGCTCGCGAATGGAGCGAATGGGATGAGCGACATAGAAGATAAAGTTGCGAGGGAAGCAATGAGTGAGTGTCGGCAACGAGCGAGTTTCAATACTTTCGGAGTTAAGCGTTGTGCGTTTTCTGAATCGTCTCAAGGATTTTCATCGCCGCGTTATGGCCGGGAATCCCACTCACGGCGCCGCCGCGTAACGCGCTCGATCCGCAGAAAAACACATTTTCGTATTCAGTCTCTACGCCCCATGTGCCGACCTGCTCTTTGCGCGCGGCAAAAGGAAAGGTCGGCGCGTTGTGAAAGATGTTCCCACGATACATCCCTAGCGCATCCTCGATATCGACCGGGCTTTTACTTTCGATGCAGCGACGGCCATCACGTGCCACCGCAAGACAGTCTTCAATCGGTTCTTCCAGCCACTGGTTAATACTCGCCAGAAATCTTTTCTCCGCTTCGCGCCGCATGTTCTCATTATCTCTCGCGAACAAGCTCCACGGCGCATCAAGTCCGAACAACGTCAACGTATGGAACCCCTGCTCACGCAGTTCCGGCGCGAGAATGCTGTCGTCAGTCAGCGTGTGGCAATACATCTCGCACGGCGTCTTCTCCGGCAACCGGCCTCCAGACGCCTGGTCGTAACTGGCATTCATTTGTTCATAGCCTTCGTTGCTGTGAAAGGTTCCGGAAAAGGCCTCAGTCGCCGGATACTTTTTCGCTTTTAACTTTGGCAGCCGACTCAAGAGCATGTTCATCTTGAACACAGAGCCTTCATCGGTGCGATCCGGCTGAAATAGTCGGCCTGTAAATCTTGCCAGCACGTTCCGGCCAAAGTTGACCAATACAAATCGCGCATCCACGGCGTCGCGTTTCCCATCAACGCGAAATTCCACGCTGCGCGTCTTGCCGGTCACGTTCACCGCGTACACATCGACATTCGTTAGTATTTCGGCGCCTGCTTTACGCGACGTCTGTTCCAGCTCCGATGACACCGCGCCCATTCCGCCGACCGGCACCTTCCATTCGCCTGTCTTGTTTCCGATCAAGTGATAGAGGAAACAGCGGTTCTGCACGAGCGACGGATCGTGCGGATACGTGAACACGCCAATCTTTGCATCGGTGAAGACAAGGCCGCGCACCAGATCGTTTCGCAGATAACGCTCAATCGCGTTGCCGAGCGGTTCCTCTACCAAACTGCGCCATGCTTCGCGCGAGATTTCATCGGCGTTAAATCGGCGTGCCATTTCCTCTTTTGCTGGGAGCGGTTCGAGCATCGAGTCCCAAACCTGTTCCGCGAAAACGCGCGACAAATTGTAGAAATTCTTCATCCGATCGAACTCGGCGTCGCTCCCAGTCAGCTCGACAATGGATTTGCGGCTGACCTCTTCATCGAGGTTGCTCAAAATCAGTGCGCCATGCTGGCCATGGCTCACGTACGGCGTACATGAGGCAATCGCGCGTCTGCGCAGTTCAAGGTTCAGGCCGAGATCACGGATGATTTTCTGCGGAAACAAACTCACCAGATAGGCATACCGCGAGAGCCGCGCGTCGAAATCGGGAAACACTCTCTGCGAAGCGGTCGCCCCGCCGATGTAATCATTTTTCTCCAGCAGCAGCACGCTCAACCCAGCCCGTCCCAGATAAGACGCAGCCACAAGCCCGTTGTGACCGGCGCCCAAAATCACAACATCATACTTGGTTTGCATGCTCTTGTTTTAGCGCTGTTTTTGCTCGCATCTTTCTTGTTCGCCCGCTAACCTGGCATTCAGTTGTCAGCTTCTAGAGCTGACGTCGAGAACGACGCGAAAACGCGCCTTACCGCTCATCATGCGGTCGTAAGCTTCGGCAGCTCGTTCCAGCGGAAAAACTTCATTCATCGATTGCACAGCGTTTAAAGTGCTAAAGCTCAGCGTGTCTTGTGAATCGATCGAGGTTCCGGAGTACCAACCTTTGACTGAGCGGCAACCACTAAGGAGCAAAATTGGATCAACGGACAGGGGACCCGCTGCGCCGATCACCATGAGCACGCCGTTGGGCGCAAGCCCGCCGAGCACTGCCGTCATCGCGTCGGCATTCGTTACGGTCGCGATCACAACGTTCGCGCCGCCGAGCTTGTTCAGTTCCGCCGCTGGATCCGAGGCCCGGCTGTCGATGTAGTGGTGTGCGCCAAGTTGTTTGGCGAATGCTTCCTTGTCTTTTCCGCGGGCGATCGCCACGGTTTTGAATCCCATCTTCGCGGCGAACTGCACGCCCAGATGACCAAGTCCGCCGATCCCCAGCACCGCGACAACGTCGCCGCCTCGGGCGCCACTGTTTCGCAGTGCGTTGAAAGTCGTCACGCCCGCGCACATGAGTGGCGCGCCATCAGCGGCAGAGAGTTCGTCGGGCACGCGTGCCAGCGCCTCCGCCGGCGCAAGCATGTATTCGGCGTAGCCGCCATCGAAGGAGATGCCGGTCGTCAACAGCGCGACCTCGCATGCAAAGAATTCGCCGCGCCGGCAATGGTCGCAATAACCGCAATTCCCGCCATGCCAACCGACCCCGACTCGCTGACCACGTTTCCATGGCTTCACTCGTTCGCCCAAGGCATCCACAACTCCAATCACTTCATGTCCTGGCACGCGCGGATATTGAATGCCAGGCCAGAGTCCTTCTTTGATTAATGAATCACTGTGACAAATGCCGCACGCCTCGACCTTGACGCGCACCCATCCGGGTTGCGGCTCGGGAATATCTCGTTCAACGAATTCTAACGGTCCGCCAGCACGCGGCACCTGAACAGCACGCATTTTGTTCGCCATACGTTATCTGTCGCGCCGAAGGCAGCCGCGTCAACTAAGCGGATCGATTCCATTCTCAATTGGACTGCCTGCTCGCGAATGGAGCGAATGGGATGAGCGACATAGAACACGTCGCGATCGGGAATCGCGCGGGTAGACGGCAACGCAGCTAGGGTAGCTGGCGCAAGCACGAGGCAGTGCGAGTGATCAACGTAAAAGCTGCGAGGGAAGCAGTGAGTGAGTGTGGGCAACGAGCGAGTTTCAATCCTTTCGGAGTTGAATGTTGAGCGTTGAGTGTTGAGCGTTTCTGAAAATGAAATCCATTGTGCTCCCGGATGACGAGCGCGTTCCGGTGCTTGGTCAAGGCACGTGGCGCATGGGCGAGAACAAACGCGCGCACGCGGATGAAGTCGCGGCGCTGCGTTTGGGAATCGAGCTCGGGATGACTTTAATCGACACCGCCGAGATGTACGGCGAAGGCGGCGCGGAAAAGGTAGTCGCCGACGCAATCGAAGGTCGACGCGACCGCGTGTTTATTGTCACGAAAGTGTATCCCCATAATGCGTCGCACACGGAGTTGCCCAAGGCGTGCGAGCGCAGCCTCAAGCGTCTCCGCATCGAAACGATCGATCTTTACCTGTTGCACTGGCGCGAAAAGACGGCGCCGCTCGAAGAGACAGTAGAAACATTCGAGAAACTTCGCACAGCCGGAAAAATCAAACGCTGGGGCATCTCGAACTTTGACGTCGATGATATGGAAGAATTGTTCGCGATTGAGAACGGCCGCAATTGCGCCACCAATCAGGTGCTCTACAACCTCGAAAATCGCGAGATCGAATTTGATCTTCTGCCGTTTCTCCATCAACAATCAGCTGTCAACCAACAACTGGTCTTGATGGCTTATTCGCCAGTCGGCCATGGCCGCGGATTACTCGAAAACAGAATCGTGAGGAACATTGCCGAGCGCCGCGACGCCACGCCCGCGCAAGTCGCGCTTGCATGGGTACTACGACACCAGGATCAGCCATCGGACGGATTCGCCGTGGCGAAGGTCATCGCCATTCCAAAAGCGAGCAACGAAAAGCACGTACGCCAGAACGCGCGCTCAATCGATATCAAATTGACCGAGGAAGATTTCGCCGAGCTCGACCGCGAATTCCCCCCGCCGAAATCAAAGAAAGCACTGCCGATACTCTAAGCGAGACGATCAGCCTGAAAAAGGATTGACCGCAAATCGAACTTCTGCCTCGATGGGAGCCATGAAAACGAAAGCTTTTGTATTAGCGTTGGCGTTTTGCTTTTGGGCAGGGGCGCTGTGTTTCGCTGCCGATCCACAGATAGGAACTTGGAAGCTGAACGAAGCCAAATCAAAGTTCACACCGGGGATAACAAAGAACACCATGGTTGTTTACGAGGCAGCCGGTGATCAAGTGAAAGTGACGTCGAATGGCGTAGATGCCAAAGGTAAGCCCACTCACACCCAATGGACGGGCAGGTTTGACGGGAAAAATTATCCTGTCACTGGCGACCCGAACTCAGACGCGAGGTCGTACAAAAAAATCGACGATCGCACACTGGCGATGACCATTTGGAATCACGGAAGAGTCACGGGCACAGGCCGAGTTGCGGTTTCTGCTGATGGCAAAAGCCGCACCGTCACCTCGAGCGGGACCACCGCAAAGGGCAAGAACTTCAACAACACCGCGGTCTTCGACAAGCAGTAAGATCAGCGGGTCAGCGGTCAGTCGTCAGTTGTCACGATCTGGTCCCATCAGCCGCCGGTTTTCGCTCGCGCGACGTAACGCTTTATTTGCTCGATGTCGGCGCCATTAATGGTGCCAACCAAACTGCCCCCGCGATTGTAGACGTTAACCTGCGGGATTGAGTGGACGTTGAATTGCCGCGCCACTGGCATTTTCCAATTGACGATGTCGATTTTGCGCAGCGCAATCTCCGGATCGCTCCTTGCCAGTTGCTCCAGGCTTGGCGCCAGCTGCCTGCACGGGCCACACCAGTCCGCATAAAAATCGACAACGGTCACGTTGCCGAGAACGAGATGCTTACTGATGTCCACCTGCGCGCCGTGAGAAATGACTTCGATTGGTTCGCCACGACGGGCAGCGGCTATCGTCGCCTGATTGACGGTTTGTTGTGCGGAATAGGCAGAAGCGATCGCGGCATTGTAATGAAATCGTTCCTGAACCTCTTTTGGCAACTCAACGAAATACACTTTCGAGATTCCCGAATTCGTTCTCAGCACGATGCCGTCAGGTTCCACCCGGCTCACTGTGACGTTCTTGTATTCTTTCCCGCTAACCAATTTGAAATCGTCAGCGATAGCGACTGTCGTGAGACACAAAATTAACGAGGCGACAACCTTCATATTGCAATTAACCGAAGTCTTGAACGATCGCGTTACCCGATACAAGCGTTTTCTCAGCGCCCCTCAAGAAGACCGGCTTGATTAAACGCCTGCCGGTTGGCAGAAATATGATGATTGTTGTCATTGCTGCCACGAACCTGTTATCGGAAAATCGGATCATGAATACGCGTATAATGAATAGAATAGAACTCGTTTACCGAGTAGCTCAATTTGGTTTCCTGCTTGCACTGGGCGTGCCAGCCCTCAGTGCATTGTTCGCAACTGGAGCTCCGGTTAAAGATGACCATTCGAATCGGAACGAAGTCACGACCGACACAACGTCGCTAAGACCACCAGACAAAGGCCAGATTCCGGTCGCCTTCGTCATTTCAGACGGCGCAGTCATCATCGACTTCTGCGGGCCATGGGAAGTTTTCCGTGACGTCAACATCCTTGGCCGCCAGGACGCTCCGTTCCGTCTTTACACCGTCTCCGACTCGACCTCCCCTATCCGCGCCGGCGGTGGAATGAAGATTATTCCTGATTACACCTTCGCCAACGCTCCGGCGCCGAAAGTGATTGTCATCCCCGCTCAAAGTAAACCAAGTGAGGCGATGCTGGAATGGATTCGGCGCAGCTCGAAAAACACCGACGTGACCATGTCGGTTTGCACCGGCGCATTTGTTCTGGCGAAAACCGGACTCTTGTCCGGTAAATCCGCGACCACATTTCACGCGGCATTCAATTCTTTCGCTATGGAGTTCCCGAATGTTGAGCTCAAGCGCGGGGCGAGGTTCGTCGAGAACGGCAATCTCGCCAGTGCCGGCGGACTTTCTTCGGGCATCGATCTCGCGCTTCGGGTGGTCGAACGTTACTACGGTCGCGAAGTCGCCAAAAAAACGGCCTACAACATGGAATATCAGGGGCAAGGCTGGATGGATCCGGATTCAAATCAGATTTACGCAACTGCACCTGTCTCAACGGCTGAACATCCACTCTGTCCGGTGTGTGGAATGGATGTTGATCCGGCGACCGCGCCGAAGTCCGTGTTTAAAAGCACGACTTATTACTTCTGCTCCGACGACGATAAGAAAACTTTCGACGCAGCTCCGGAGAAGTTCATTAGCGCAGAAAAGAAGCTCTGACTGTGAAGAGTGACAGGTGATGAGTGACGAGTGATGAGTCGACATTGTGGTCAGATACGATTTTTTTCCTCTCCTCGCCGATCGAGGAGAGGATGAAGGTGAGGAGTCGATGAATCAAAGTCCGCCTCGCGCAACACGGCGGATCGTGTTCGTGGCCGGGCCTGGCGTCGAGATTCTCGACCTGGTCGGACCGCTTCAAGTCTTCGCACGCGCATCGGAGATGCACACCAGGGAGAATCCTGGATCGCCTCCGATTTATTCGGTCGAAGTGGCGACCATTTCTTCCGGTCGATCGCTGATTGCCAACTGCGGTCTGCGCATCACCGCGGATAGGACCTTTCGCGAAGTGCGCGGAAAGATCGATACGCTGCTCGTGGCCGGCGGCGAAGCGATCGAGCAGAATGAAATCAATCCGGAAGCGGTGCGCTGGTTGAAAAGAATCTCCGGACGAGTCCGGCGAGTCGGCTCGGTTTGCACTGGCGCAATGCTCCTGGCGCGCGCCGGCATACTCGATGGTCGTCGCGCCACGACTCATTGGAACTGGTGTCAGACCTTGATCAAACGCGCTCCGCGCGCGCAGGTCGATGCCGACCCAATATTTGTCCGTGACGACAACGTTTATACATCTGCCGGCGTCACGGCTGGAATGGATCTGGCGCTGGCGTTGGTCGAAGAAGATTACGGTTCGCGCCTCGCTCTGCAGGTTGCGCGCAATCTCGTGCTCTATTTGCGGCGACCCGGCGGCCAATCGCAGTTCAGCGCCGCATTATCACTGCAACTGACCGATCGAAAACCGCTGCGCGAATTGGAACCATGGGTGCTCGATAATTTGCAGAAACCGATCACGGTGCCGCTGCTGGCAGAACGCGTAGCGATGAGTCCACGCAATTTCGCGCGGGTCTTCACCAAGGAAATGAAGACTACGCCCGCAAAATTTGTCGAGCGTCTGCGCGTCGAAGCAGCTCGCCGGCGGTTGGAAGAAAGTCACAACAGTATGGAAACGATTGCCAGCGAGTGCGGCTTTGGAAACGTCAATTCGATGCGCAACGTTTTTCAGCGCACACTAAAAATCGCACCCGGACAATACCGTCGCCACTTCCGACACGTAAAACACTCTTCTGATATCAACAGGAAGAGGAAAGGCTAGACAGAATTTATCGATTTTGTGTAGGCCCTGATTTTGTGAATCCCGTTGAACCCGTCGAAAGAACTTCTGTTTTCAGTTCACGGCAATGGCTTTTCGTTCTGGCCCGCGTGTATTTGGGTGTCAGCTTCTTCTTTAGCGATCATGGTAATGCACAGCCGAATGAATTGACCGGCTTCCTCAAATTCGCTGCGAGGAACGGTTATTCCTGGTATCAACACTTTCTCAATTCCTTCGTCGCCCCGCACAATGCGACTTTCGGAACGCTCGTTGTCGTCGCAGAAATATATGTCGGGATCGCCCTCGTGATCGGCTTCACCACGCGACTCGCGAGCTGCGTCGCGCTGTTTTTGCTTCTTAATTATTTGTGCGCCAAAGGAGCTGTGCCGTGGGGCCCGGGCATCGATCAATCGGATATCATCCTGGCAGTTATCATCCTTTTCAGCGACGCGGGCCGCATATTTGGCGTCGACAAATTGTTAGCCGAACGATTTCCAAAGCTCTGGATTTGGTGAGGGGTTGGGAATCGCGCAGAATTGATTCGCTTTTTATGCTTCTCTCTGGTTGACCAATACCAGCCCATCGTTTGCACGCCGAAAGTTAAATTATCTTCATTACCTTGAGGCTTGACCGGGCCCGGCGAATTTTCCCTGGATCACCTTCTAAAGCGCAAGAAATCGCCCGCCGGATCCTAGCGACGATTGAACCTCAAGCGCTCGAGAAATCGGCGCGGATTGCGGGCGGCGGCAACGCCCTCATGTTGCTCCGGTCAAAGCCGCGGTGCATGCTTTATCATCAACAAAACCTCGGATGCCAACGACGCACCTCACACATCATCTCGTCGCTCTCTGGTTTGCCGACATCGCAGGGTACAGTGACCTGGCTGGGGAGGATGAGCGTAGTGCTCTGCAATTGATCGAGATCCTTCAATCACTCTCTCGCGACACGGTCCGACACTACGAAGGCCGAGTAGTCAAATTCATGGGCGATGCTGTCCTCGCGGAATTCCCAAGCACCGAACTCGCCGTGCGCGCAGCAGCCGCACTGAGCGAACAGTACGCGAAGAAATCAGCCGGAACCGGACGGGCACACAATCTGAGGGTCGGCGTTCATGTCGCGGATGTGGCCGTGGGCTCCGACGGCGATCTTTATGGGGACGGAGTCAATGCGGCAGCGCGCGTGCAGGAAGCGGCCGAACCGGGAGAAGTCGTATTGAGCGAAGATGTCTGGCGCCAACTCCGCGGTCGCACGGAATTTCAGTTCGAGTCGTTAGGTCATCGTTCATTGAAAGGTGTTGGCACGATCGGCCTGTACGTCGTTGCTTTAAAGGAACCGGCGACAGCACGACAGCCCGCGAGCGAAAGATCACACACCGCTCAACTTGCAGAAGAAAGAAAAGCAGGGATTCGCTCGATCGCCGTCTTGCCATTCGCAGACCTCAGCGCGCAACGCGATCAAGAATATTTTAGCGATGGTGTCGCAGAGGAAATTCTCAATGCGCTGACCAAGGTCGCGGGGCTCCACGTCCCGGCCCGGACATCGTGCTTCGCGTTTCGCGGAACGAACGTGGACGCGAGAGAGATTGGCAGGCGTCTCGGCGTTGAGACGTTCCTCGAAGGCAGCATCCGCAAAGCCGGAAACCGATTGCGCATCAGCGTCCAACTAATTGATGCGCGCAACGGCTACCAACTGTGGTCCGAGCGGTTCGATCGCGAGATCGAAGACATCTTCGCCATTCAGGATGAGATCGCCCGAAGCGTTCTCGATGCGCTGGGACTTTCGCTTACGGAGCATGAGCAACGTCGTTTCCTCAAGCAATCCACGGCGAACGTTGAAGCGTACGAATTTTATCTGCGTGGACGTAAGCTGTTTCACACCTGGACTCGTCAGAACATGGAGTTTGCGCGGCAGATGTTTTTGCGAGCGGTTGCGATCGACCCTGATTTTGCTTCAGCCTGGGCGGGGCTCGCCGACACTTATGTCGATCTTTATCGATGGGGTCGCAATTCGAGCGACTTGGAAGAGGCGCAACGCACAAGCGCTCACGCGTTGAAGCTCGATCCGAATCTCGCCGAAGCGCATGTTGCCATCGGCCAGGCGCTCGCTATTCAGCGACAGTTCAAAGATGCCGCAGCGGAATTTGAGCGTGCTATCGAACTGGATCCCACTCTCTACGACGCATATTATTTTTACGCGAGGTCGTCATTCGAAGCTGGAGATCTCGAGAAGTCGGTCCAGCTGTTTGAAAAGGCGCACCGATCGCGGCCGGAAGATTATCAAGCAATGGCGTTACGCGCTCTGGCGCTGCACGAGTTAGGG
>Ga0193713_1000744_pt1 | contig 10823 bp, 11 predicted proteins | sample H3a2metaG_FD_143054 | JGI IMG/M metagenome (GOLD analysis project Ga0193713, IMG submission 143054) | Soil microbial communities from a riparian zone of the East river system, Colorado, United States - H3a2 | ecosystem: Environmental > Terrestrial > Soil > Riparian zone | place: USA: East River... | reverse complement strand
GCGACGGGGCCGACCTCAGGCTCGAAGAGCACGGTCAAGATCGGCGCCACCAGGGACGGCAAGATCGTCGCCGCGCAAGGCACGTTCTATTTGCAGGCCGGCGCGCTGCCGGGCTCGCCGATCCGCGGCGCCGTCGGCTGCAGCTTTTCGCCTTACGATATTCCGCACGTGCTTTCGGTGGGGTTCGACGTTCTCTCCAACCGCTCGAAGGTTGCGGCCTATCGCGCGCCGGGCGCGCCGATCGGCGCCTATGCGGTGGAGTGCGTGCTCGACGAGCTGGCCGAAGCGCTGAAGATGGATCCCCTGGAGCTGCGGCTGAAGAACGCCGCCAAGCAGGGCACCAAGGCCGCGCATGGCCCGGTGTTTCCGCGCATCGGTTACATCGAGACGCTGGAGGCCGCGAAAGCGCATCCGCACTACACCGCACCGCTCGGCAGGCTGCAGGGAAGGGGCGTGGCTTCAGGCTTCTGGTTCAACGCCGGCGGTGAATCGAGCGCCCAGGTCAACATCACCGAAGACGGCAACGTCGTCGTCACCACAGGCCATCCCGATATCGGCGGTTCGCGCGCCGCGATCGCCAACATCTGCGCCGAGCTGCTCGGCATCGATTACCGCCGCGTGTCGGTGCTGATCGGCGACACCGCGACCATCGGCTTCTCGAACCTGACCGGCGGCAGCCGCGTGCTGTTCGCGTCCGCGATGGTGGTGACGCAATCGACCGACAAGGTCATCGCCACATTGCGCGAGCGCGCCGCAAAAATCTGGGAGATCGATCCCGAGGCGGTGAAATGGGAAAACGGCGCGGCGCATCCGGCCAGCCCCAACGCCGGCCAGTTCGAACCGCTGACGCTGGCCGAGCTGGCGGCAAAAGCCCCGCAGATGGGCGGGCCGATCGGCGCCGGCGTGCAACTCAACACCGAAGGCGCCGAGGGCGGCTTCGGCACCCACATCTGCGACGTCGAGGTCGATCCCGAACTCGGGATCGTGCGCGTCATCCGCTACACCGCGGTGCAGGACGTCGGCCGCGCCATCCATCCGGGCTATGTCGAGGGCCAGATGCAGGGCGGCGTTGCGCAGGGGATCGGCTGGGCGCTGAACGAGGAATACATCTACAACAAGGACGGCAAGGTCGATAACCCCGGCTTCCTCGACTATCGCATGCCGGTTTGTTCGGACCTGCCGATGCTCGACACGGTAATGGTCGAAGTGCCGAACCCGAAGCATCCGCAAGGTGTGAAGGGAGTGGGCGAAGTGCCGCTGGTGCCTGTGATGGCCGCGGTCGCCAACGCCGTCCACAACGCACTGGGCAAGCGCTTCTACAGTTTGCCGATGTCGCCGCCGAAGGTGCTGGAGGTGATTGAGGCGAAGGAGTGATGCAGATGCGGCGCAATACGTCTTCGCTATTGCGCCCTACGGGCTGAAGTCCGCAAACATTTTATGCCATTTCTCGGCCATCATCCGAAGTTATTTCCCGGTCCCCAATGTAACCGGTCTTATGGGTGCTGGATGGGACAAGTCTCTCAGAAGGAGGACGAGGATAAGCGCCGGGAGGCGAGCCTTCGGAAGCCCGCGTGAATGCACTAAGACAGTGGACGGAGCGGCAAGAGGGAAAGCAGACCGCTTCGCGGATCGGCACAAGCCCCCGTCGACTTGGATTCGAATGCGAATGGGACCTCCACCGCGCAACCGGAAGCCGTATTGCAAGACGAAGACTCTAGCAGCAAGTGTAGCCTGAATGAGCCAAACAGGTCGCGTGAATGCGCGTCCGATGACAGGCTCCGTGACATCGGGTTTTTTCATTTGCGTTGCACATGACCGATTCCGAGAAAGTCGCAAAAGTAATCGAAGCCTTGAAGGCAGCTGAACGCGAGCCGGCGCAAATTGCGTTGCCGATACTGAACGGACTCGTCGGGCTGGTTCAGGGAGATGGGGAACAGCCACTGGAAGTCGAAGAGGCACGATCCAGCGCGTTCCTGGCAATCTGCGAAGTCGGAAAAGCGCTGCATCGCGGCCAGCCGGCAGATCATCTGTGGGCGTCGGCGATTGACGCAACGCAACGGTGGATGACGCTGGCGGAGTGACGTTGAAGCCGCGGCACTTCCGACCGTTGGTCGATCCTTGCTTTTACGACGCGATTATTGAGCGGGGGGCGGATTATTTTTCTGGCTTCGTACCTGGAACAATGCTTGCACCATTTGAGGCAAGGCACATTGCATCTCAAGTGCTTTCGTAACCAGCGGTAAACCGGGGGAATTCAGATACGAAGTGAAGCTGAATGCGATGAGCCATAATTCCCTGATTTCAGTTTCGAGTCGTTCAAGATCGCTAAGTTTGTAAATGTAAGTAACGCGTTTTTGTGCAAGCTTTTCGTCTGATTGTTCAGCTGAGTTTTCCGGTTTTGGCTTGTGGAATCTTTCAACCCAATCCTTGGAAAGATTCTTCGTTTCGATCCATGGGATCGCATCTTCTTCGCCCTCAGGGATAAAGCCAAAAATGCCGTGTGCTATGTCTGCGCGCTGGGATTGAAGACCCCCGTAAAGCAACATGATTGCTTCAAATATCTCCCTGTCCGCCCCCTGAAGGGTCATGTCTGCGAGGCCGCCTCCTAAAAGAGTTCGGCGGGCAGCGGAAGCATCCGACCGAAAAGGGTAGGGGCAAGCATTGGGCGCAGTGGTGCAAGGAAGCCAAAAGCCGTGAAGAATCAACCGAGGCGGCCTTACTCGTGAAGCTCGGCTATAACGCGAAGGCTGAAAAGAGGCTTGCGGGCTTCGTCTACGACTTCCATCCGCCATTCCAAACCAGCTTCAATTGGATAATCGAAATCACGCAGTATTTCGCCGGTGGATTTTATCGCCTCCAGCTGAACCGCGCTTATGTCGTGGAACTCGATTGCGTCGCTTTCGTCAGACGTCTGGTCACCCTGACGAACCACAAAAAAGTATTTCGGCATGTTTCCCCAGCCTTTAAAGTCCGTTGCCACCAAGTTCTAAGGGGGCGAATCGCGGGCTGTCTGTGCAAAATAGCTCACATCCGGAAAATGATCTGTGGAGTTTTTGCACTCTGTCGCGCGCATTCTACATTTTTCGGCGGTGGTCATGGCGAATTCCCCGGTTTGAAATGCGGGAACGCGAAACCCTCAGTCACCAACTGACGGCCATAAGCGGTAATGCAGCGAACAGTGCATGGTTGCATATCGATTCGCTGATCAATAGCGTCTTTAAAATAGTCCAACATGGTGGGACCTCGGACTCGCTCGGACGAATGCGCCGCGTCCGAAATGTGCCAACTCCGAAACTGATCTGTCATGCGATCACGTTTGCGTAACGCCTCTCATTGGGGATGGCCAACCAGTCGCAACGGCTTGATCGAGGCATCGAGATGTCCCTGATGGCGATAGGGTAATCCGGACTGCGATGACGTCGCTGGGTGCAGCGCAATCTGCGGCGCGTCGGAGGCGGTTTTCGTTGCCAAGGCAGCCCAAATGGCAGAAGATTCACAGAGAACCCCGAGCATCCGCACAATACCACTGAAGTGCAATCTTGAAGGCGCGCCGCGTCAGGGACCGGGCAATCCGGCTGCTCCGTCCTAGGCCGTTCTGCCGGATGAGGGAGCAAACAATGACAGGGATCAACAGACGACAAGCCATCGGAACCATGGGAGTCGCGGCGGCATTCGCAACGGGTCTCGGGCGTCAGGTCTTCGCTGAGAACGCAGCGGGGGCGGCCGGCATCGATCAGGCGCTGACCGAATCGGTCAAATCCGGGAGGGTGCCCGGGGTTGTGGCGCTGGCGGCCAACGACAAAGGCACGATCTATTCGGGCGCGTTCGGCGTGCGCAGCCTTGGTCAGCCCCAGGCCATGACCGTCGATTCGGTATTCTGGATCGCCTCCATGACCAAGGCGGTGACGACAGCCGCGGCGATGCAGATGGTGGAGCAGGGAAAGCTGAAGCTCGATCAGCCCGCCAGCGAGATCCTGCCGGATTTGGCGTCGGCGCAGGTGCTGGAGGGGTTCGACGCGGCGGGTACACCCAAGCTCCGCCCGGCGAAGCGGCCGATCACGCTGCGGCAACTGCTGACGCACACCGCGGGATACACCTACGATATCTGGAACGAGAATACCGGCCGCTACGAGAAACAGGCCAACCTGCCGGCACTCATCACCTGCAAGGACGACGCGCTCAAGACGCCCTTGGCTTTCGAACCCGGCGATCGCTGGGAATACGGCATCAATATCGATTTTGCGGGCAAGATGGTCGAAAAGGTGAGCGGCGAGCGGCTCGAAAGCTATTTCCATGAGCACATCTTCGGTCCTCTCGGCATGGCTGATACAAGCTTCAAGCTCAGCCCGTCGCAACGCGCGCGGCTTGTGGCGATGCACGCGCGTGGCGCCGACGGTTCATTGAAACCGATCGAATTTGAAATGCCGCAAGAGCCGGAATTTTTCATGGGCGGCGGCGGCCTCTACTCGACGGGGCCCGACTACCTGAAGTTCGTGCGCATGTTCCTTAACCGCGGCAATCTCGACGGCAAGACGGTGCTGCGACCGGAGACCGTGGCCATGATGGGGAAGAACCAGATCGGCGACGTCAACGTCGTCGTGCTGAAGAGCGTCTTGCCCGACAGCTCGCTCGACGCCGAATTCTTCCCGGGCATGGTCAAGAAATGGGGGCTCGGCTTCATGATCAACACCGAGACTGCGCCGACGGGCCGCAGCGCCGGCAGCCTCGCCTGGGCCGGCCTCGCCAACACCTATTTCTGGATCGATCCGACCAAGAACATCGCCGGCGTCATCCTCATGCAGCTCCTGCCATTTGCCGATCCGCAGGCGTTGCAGACCTTCGCCGATTTCGAAAGCGGCCTTTACAAGGTGGCCTGAAGCATGATCCGGAAAAGTGGGTACCGGTTTTCCGAAAAAGATCATGCTCAAACAAAAAGATAAAGCATGATCCGGAAAAGCTTGCCCTCGGACTTGATCCGAGGGTGGGTACCGGTTTTGCCTCGGGACAAACGCGAAGCGTTTGCCCGAAAGATCATGCTCAAACAAAAAGATAGAGCGGGATGACGATTCGAAGAAAAGTCATCCTGCTCTAGCTTGCGGCTGGCCAGAATAGGGAGAAGCGCCGTCCAGGAAATTTTCACCCTCGTTGCAATACCATGAATTCGTACTGTTCGGCGATAGACTGGCCGCTATCGCTAAATCGATCGCGTACGAAGAAGAACGGACTATCCCGCGACGCGCGGGTGCTAAAGCTGATGCGTCCATTTCGCGCCATGCAATTCAAGAGATCGTCGCGCAGCGTCATCTCGGACCCAATGGACAACCTCGTGATTTTGCGAAAAACAGTGCGGCATGACCACGCCGATTTCAATCGCTCGGTCTTGGCTTGTCACGACAATCACTGGTACAATTACGAACCCGACTTGCGCGCTTCCGGAACTACGCATGGACGAGGAAAAGCTTTCGCCCAGCGTCAGACGCGATCAGCTTGATGTCTCAGTCGGGTCAAACTGAGAAGAACTCAGTACGAGCACATGTTTTCCGCTTTGCCCTCCAACAACTCGGACATTGCTCGACGCAGTCGGCATGTCTCATTTGTGCACAGGAACAGACATTCCGATTGGTACACGCGCCGCAATCTCGCTCAATCACTGTTTGATGCGGAGCGAAGCGATGATTATGCCGGCGGTGATAGTCTCTGGCTAACACTGGATTTGGAGAGTCTTCGATATGACGCAACTGACTTTTGGGTTCAACGAACTCAACCAGGGATTCGTGGTGGCGATCCAACTCGAAGCAAATCCCGGGGAAGAGGAGAGGCTTGCGACGAGCCTTCAAGAGCTGATCGGGCCGACGATGGCGGAGCCCGGCGTCAAGCTGTTCCTGCCCTATCGCTCGCAGACGGATACAAAGGTATTTTTCGTCTACGAGCTCTACGTCGACGAGGCTGGCTGGGCGGCGCACCAGCAGACCAGCCACTTCAAGGCATTCGTCGATGAGATGGTGCCGCGTCTTGCGCGGCGCGAACGAGTTCCTTTCGTGCCGTTCGCAAGAATTTGACGGCGGACGCCGCGATCATGCCGCTAAGAGCGGCTGCTTCCCTTGTACCACGCGACAAACGCGCGTTCCTGCGGCGGGTTTACGCGAATTGTGCGATCGCAGCCTTCACGCCTCCCCCACTCCTTGCTCAACAGTTGTGAGAATACAGCGGCCCCGACGCTTCCGCCGAGATGGTTCTTGCGCTCACTCCAGTCGATACACGTCCTGCAAAGCGGTCGTCGTTCAAGCTGAAGCGCTGCGACGTCTATCCCGAGGTTGATCAGAAATGTCCGCCCTTTTTTTGTCAGGAAGACTTCATCGTCACGCCACACCAGAACACCGATGGCAACCCAATGCTCGAACATTCCAACGGCAAGGTGTCCGGCTAAATGATCGTAGCACGTCCTTGCCCTTCGCATCTTGTCGTCCTTCGGACCCGGCCGCATGCGCAGATGCCCAGCCTGAGAAGCGACGGCGACAAGCGCTTCGATAGCATGGGCAACATCGGCACTGGAGAGAGAGAAATACTTGAAGCGTCCCTGCTTCCGGCCGCTGACCAGACCGCACGACTCCATCTGTGAAAGGTGCGTGCTGGCCGTAGACGCCGAGACACTCGCCTCGCGGGCCAGTTCGTTGGATGTCAGGGCCATGCCCGACATGAGCGCCATGAGCATATTGGCGCGCGCAGGATCGCCCATCATCGCCGCGATCCTGGAGATATCAGGTCCATCTTTCATAGTTTGATGATTTTCCAACTATTGATGCCAGTCAAGCTCGTAGTCTGAACGCGCCATTGGCCGTTGCCTCGGACGCGGGAAGCCGTTGGTGTCATGGGATCAGGAGTTTTCGACCGATCTTGGTGCCGGGCCGCAAGCCGCGCGGAAGGCCGAGCAGAAGCGCCGTGGGCATCGCCTAGAGCATGATCCGGAAAAGTGGGAACCGGTTTTCCCTCGCGACAAACGCGAAGCGTTTGCGCGAAAGATCATGCTCAAACAAAAAGATAGAGCGGGATGACGATTCGAAGAAAAGTCATCCCGCTCTAGGACGGCGGAGGGCGACGCCGCATGGCCAGCGCTGGACTGATATGTGCTAAGCTTCTTTCAACACATGATTGGTCAGGCTTCGGGGAGAGGATTGTGAGGCGACGCGAGTTCATCGCGCTCCTCGGCAGCGCGACGGCCATCCGACCGCTCGGCGCGCGTGCAGAGCGCCCGCTGGAGCGCATCCTTTATTTCACACACTCGGCCGGCTACCGACATGACGTCATACCGCTTTCCAAGGCAATCCTGACACAGCTTGGAAGCAATTCCGGTGTCTTTGAAGTCACTGCAACGGAGGACACGTCTGAATTTTCGACCGAAAACCTCAAGCGCTACGCCGCGGTGATGTTCTACACAACCGGAGAACTTCCGATGAGCGGCGCCCAAAAAACCGCTCTTTTCAACTTTGTGCGCTCGGGCCGCGGGTTCCTCGGTGTTCATTCGGCCACCGACACATTCTACACTTGGCCGGACTATCTTGATCTGATCGGCGGCTACTTTAATGGTCATCCTTGGCATCAGGCCGTAACGATCGAGGTGGTTGATCCCGGCGATCCAGTGGTGGCATTTCTGGGGAATTTTTTGCAATTCGAGGACGAAATCTACCAAATCAGCGACTTCGACTACCGTAGATCACACGTGCTCCTGCGACTCGACCCAAGCTCGGTGGACCTTGGCAAGACCGGTGTGCATCAACGATTCTATGGTTGGCCTCTCGCCTGGAAACGATTTTACGGCCATGGACGAGTATTCTACACGGCGCTGGGCCATGAGGCGTCAGTCTGGCAGGACCGCCGCTACCAGCGAATGCTCACGAACGCTATCCTCTGGTCTATGCGAAGGTCGCCCTAGCAGACGCGGTGACACTTCACCCGCTGATTGGACATGCCTGCGTCAAGCCATGGTCGTACGTTTTCTAGTCGACGGGGATCATTACGGATCGCCTCATTTTCCCGACTGCTCGAGAAAGATGCCCCTTCCCATGCACGTCCTCGATCAGGATAATTTCACCAACACCGATGATGCGAGTTTCACCATCACTAGAGCATGGAAAAGTGAGTACCGGTTTTCCGAAAAGATCATGCGTGGGTTTCATTCGATCACCTCGTCGGCGCGCAGCAGAAATGAGTCTGGGATCGTCAGCCCGAGCATTTTCGCTGTCCGCAGATTGACGACGAGCTGGAACTTTGTCGGCTGCAGGATCGGCAAGTCAGCCGGCTTGGCGCCCTTGAGAATCCGAGCGACTTGCCCGGCGACCAGGCGATATGCATCCGTCAGGCTTAATCCGTAGCTGAGCAGCCCGCCGGCCGCGGTGAACTCGCGAACGTCATACATCGCGGGCAGCGCATGCCGCGCCGCGAGTGCGACCAGTTGCTCGCGCCAAAGGGAGAAAAGCGGCTCGGCGGGAATGAGGACCGCGCTGGCCCTCTCTTGGACGAGAGTTTCGAAGGCGACGTCAAAGTCGCGCTCGCTGCCGGCCTTTACGACGAGAATTTGTTTACCGACGGTGCGGGCGGCCGCCTGCAACTGTCCTATTTCGGGGTCGGTCCTTGGATTATTAGGGTTTGTCAGCAGGCCGATCACCGTGGCTGTAGGCACCACATCGAGCAGCAACTCCAGTCGTTTTGAGGCAAGCTCGACAGCCAAAAAGGTCACGCCGGTGATATTGCCGCCCGGCCGGTTGAGACTGGCGACGATGCCAAGTTGCACGGGGTCGCCGGCGCTGAGGAACACGATCGGTATCGTCGACGTTGCTGCCTTGGCCGCGAAAACCGGCGGGAGGCCGGTCGCGGCGATCACAGCCACCTGACGACGTACAAGGTCGCCTGCCAACCCTGGCAGGTGGTCGTATTGACCGTCCGCCCAACGATATTCAATCGCAACGTTCTGGCCGTCGATATAGCCGGCGTCTCTCAGGCCTTCGCGGAAACCGGCCATATAAGTTGCCGTTGCGGCGGAGGAAGCGCTGAGCACTCCAACGACAGGGGGTGCCGTCTGCTGCGCGCGCGCAGCGAGCGGCCACGCGGCTGCCGCTCCGCCAAGGAGCTTGATGAACTCCCGCCGTCTCACGTCGAGCATGGCGACTTCCTCCCAGCATTTAGGGCAGTCTATCGCAATGAGCAGAACAGGTCCCTTGGAGACGGGCCTGAATCGTTCTGAATCGAGGTGATCTACAGCCCGCGCCTCGCAGCCTGCTCAATGGCGCGGTTCATCACGAGGCCCTGCGACCCAAGCGCCCCCTAGCTGACGGAGGGTCAGCACACTGGATAGGGTCAGTTGAAGAGTGGCCAGCAACATCGCAGCGGCCAACGCCCACAGATCGCCTGTCATCGCTATCGCACTCCAGCCCTCAGCATCGCGTCTCGGCCACTGCATTGGAGCCGGTCATCAGAATTCCGTAACGGCCAATCGCAATGCTGGCGGCACCGCGCCTCGACTGAGATGAAGGCACGCGATCTGCATGTCCGCAAGGGGGCACAATCGCGCCGTTTCGACCGTCTGCCAGACACTTCCGGTATGCCCCGATCAACGGACATCAACAGACCTGCCCGGTTGGTGGTTCGTGCCAACTTCGGACATCTGCTAGCCAGTCGCCGTCGGCGCCTTCGCGCCGGCTCGTGATGTCCGTTAGCAGAGACCCTCAGCGATTGAGATAGTTCTCGCAATCCTCAATCCACATTCTCTCGCACCACGCATTCTCTCCCAGAGTCAGCAGTTCATTCTTCACGGCATCGGCAGCCAAGCTGGCCGCCCATGGCTGAACGCGTTCGACGATGCTTGAGGTCAACTTCTCGAGATCTTGTTGTACGAGCGCGTTACGCCTCGCCTGAAACTCGAGCAGTTCTCTGTCGTAGCGAAGATTCTGCGGAACATATTGTAGATTGGCCGAAAGCTTGGTTGGCAAAAATTTGAACGGGTAATCGAAGGGATCTGCAACGAAGCCTTCGGGAATACGCTCCGTCCGGTCTCGCATAAATGACATTCGGCAGCAAACTACGTGGGAAATTGCGCCTGATCGAGCCATGCGGCCCCCCAAGCGAATCAGCGAGACCGATGCCAAGTTTGCATCTGCATAGAGGCTCTTGCCTGAGCGCTGAAATCCTAACTGACTTAGAGGTTCGCCAACTTTCGCATCGAACAACCGTTCAAATTCTTCTTTGGTCATAGGTGCCTTCATCGCCGGTACTCAACGTGCTTCTTGCAGCAGCCTCGAGATCTCCGGCCCTGGAACCGACATCCTTCACGTTCGGTGGAAGCTCTGGCTAGCTTCAGCCGGCGCCTGGGCGTTTTCGCGCGGGACGTCGGGGGCATGTCCGCTATGGTCCTGTCCCTTCGTCTTGTTTGCCATTGTTCGCCCCCGACACGCAAGCATAGCGCCCTCTGGAGAAAGGCGCAGAGGATAGCCGGATGTCTTCGTCGACGCCGCCTTGTTCTTTGACGTTCGACCCCCGATGTCCGAATCGGGGTCCAAAAGCTGAAGGCCGGTCACCTGAAGTAATGTCGGCTTTGGCTCGGACAGCGCACATTGTTCGACGCGATCGGCAAGTCGGAAAGGTGCGGTTACCTGAAGGGCCGCCTTGCAGAGCGAGAAGAAAGCCTGGAATTTCCACGCTGCGGATTGAACGGCTCGGTCTGGTGATTTGCCCGTCGGGCGGTTTGTTGACAGGGCTGTCGAGTCTTTTTTTCGGATTTTCCGAAAAATATTTCTTGCCACCTGACCCAAATCAATTCTAGAACTCTCGCC
>Ga0193713_1000743_pt1 | contig 10830 bp, 9 predicted proteins | sample H3a2metaG_FD_143054 | JGI IMG/M metagenome (GOLD analysis project Ga0193713, IMG submission 143054) | Soil microbial communities from a riparian zone of the East river system, Colorado, United States - H3a2 | ecosystem: Environmental > Terrestrial > Soil > Riparian zone | place: USA: East River... | reverse complement strand
TCCGGGAGCAGGGCAGCATGTATCACATTTGACCGGCCCAGTGCCAAATCCAATTGTGCTGAGGTTAGCGCCCTCACAACGGGAAATTCGCGCGATTCATCGCCATTCCCGGCATTTTGCCTGACGATGGCGTCCAATTTCCGGATTCCGTCAGCCGCGCCGTCCGAGGCGTGGATCAGGGCTTTGACCGAATTTGGGGCCTGCCGCTGTTCAAGGGCAGCCTCGACCTTGCTGAAGCCGGATATCACCTGGCCGGCCTTGGCGGCCATCGCGAGCGCTTCGATCACGCTGCGCACCAGCAAGCCTTCCGTGTCTGCCGCCAGCGTCGGCGCCACATGGACGTCGCGCTTGAACCCTTTGCTGAATTGGCTACGCCGCGCCGCTTCCGCAACCGTCTGAAACGAGGCCGAAACCCAAAGGCCGCGGCCGGGCAGCTTGCGTTTCAAATCCGCCAGCACCTCACCCTGGGGGGAGACGACGAACCGGATCAGCTCATCGATCGGCCGTACCTGCCGCGTGACCGCGCACATCCGCACCGTCGCGGACCTGTCGGTCCGCGGTCCGTTGTCGAGATCGGGGTCGGCGAAAGCAAGCATGCGTATGACATCGCTCCTAACATCTGCGCGTATTCGGGGCGCAAAACCGCTGTTTATTGTGACGGAACACGCCTCAAACCGGCTGATCTTCGGGGGCCTCGGCCCCGTCGGTCTTCTTGACGAGATCGGCCTCGGTGATCCAGCCGGCGATGACGCGCGCCTGCATGATCATGTTCTCCGCGTCATCGCGCGAGGTTTCGTTGGGATCGAGGATGCCGGGATGCTTGGTCGGCTCGCCGCCTTCCTTGCGCTCGGTCCAGCCGACCAGGTCGTCGGTGGCGCAACCGGCCAGATCCTCGACCGTCTTTATGTCGTTCTCGCCAAACTTCACCAGCATCTTCGAGGTCACGCCGGGCACCGTCTTCAGAGCATCATCCACGCCGAGTTCCTTACGTTTGTTTTCGAGTTCGCCTTCGAGCTGTTCCAGATATTCGCGGGCCCGGTTCTGCAGTTCGGTCGCGGTTTCGTCGTCGAAACCTTCGATCCCGGCCAGTTCCTTGACGTCGACCAGTGCCAGTTCCTCCACCGAGGTGAAGCCTTCCGACGCCAGCAATTGGCCGACCACTTCATCGACGTTCAGCGCTTCCATGAACACCCGCGTCGAGTTTTCGAAATCGGCCTGGCGTCGCTCGGATTCTTCCTGTTCGGTCAGAATGTCGATATCCCAGCCGGTCAGTTGCGAGGCGAGACGCACGTTCTGGCCGCGCCGGCCGATCGCCAGCGACAGCTGGTTATTGGTGTCAGGGACCACGACTTCGATCCGCTCGCGCTCCTCGTCGATCACCACCTTGGCGACTTCGGCAGGCGCCAGCGCATTGACGACAAAGGTCGCGATGTCGGGCGACCACGGAATGATGTCGATCTTCTCGCCCTGCAATTCGTTCACCACGGCCTGCACGCGCGAGCCGCGCATGCCGACGCAGGCGCCGACCGGGTCGACTGACGAATCCCTCGAAATCACGCCGATTTTCGCGCGCGACCCGGGATCGCGGGCGACCGCCTTGATCTCGACAATACCGTCATAGATTTCCGGCACTTCCTGCGCGAACAGCTTGGCCATGAATTGCGGATGGGTGCGGGAGAGGAAAATCTGCGGTCCCCGGGTTTCGCGCCGCACATCGAAAATATAGGCGCGGACGCGGTCGCCGTTGCGGAACACCTCGCGCGGCAGCATCTCGTCGCGGCGCACGATGGCTTCGCCGCGGCCCAGGTCGACAATGACGCTGCCATATTCGACGCGCTTAACGATGCCGTTGACGATATCGCCGATGCGGTCCTTGAACTCCTGATACTGCCGGTCACGCTCGGCTTCGCGCACCTTCTGCACGATCACCTGCTTGGCCGATTGCGCGGCGATGCGGCCATATTCCAGCGGCGGCAAGGTGTCAGCGATGGTGTCGCCGACCTGCGCACCCGGATTGGCGCGTTGCGCGTCCACCAGCGAAATCTGGTTCGATGAATTCTCGACCACGTCGACCACCAGCATGTGGCGCGACAGCCGCAATTCACCCTTCTTGGCATCGATCTCGGCGTGAACGTCGGTCTCGCTGCCGTAGCGTGCTCGCGCAGCCTTGGCGATGGCGTCCTCCATCGCCGCGATCACAATGCCGCGGTCGATCGATTTTTCGCGCGCGACGGCGTCTGCGATCTGCAGCAGTTCGAGTTTGTTGGCGCTGACAGCTGCCATGGCTCAGTCTCCTTCGATGGGATCGATTTCGTCTCGCCGCGGTCTTTCTGCGGCAAGGCGGTGTTCCTTGGTGTTGTTCGGGGCGTTCTTCTTTTTTTCCGGCTTTAATTTCGGCTTCGGTTTGTTGCTCTTGGCGGGGTCGCTTTTCTTGGCATGTGGCGGTGGCGGCGGCTGCAGCCCAAGATTCTGCTTGAGTTCGCGTTCCGCGGCCTTGCCGCGCCGCATCGATTCGGCGATCAGCTCGTCGGTCAGGACCAGCCTTGCGTCCGCAATATCTTCCATCGCCAGTATAACATCGGCATCTTCGCCCGCGCGCGTGTCATCGCGATGTAAATGCACGGCATCGCCCTCGACGCCCCCGAGCATGCCGCGAAACCGCTTGCGGCCCTGATGCGCGACCGCCATCTCGATCTTCACCAGATGGCCGGCATAGCGTTCGAAATCGGAGCGGCGCACCAGCGGCCGGTCGATCCCCGGCGAGGAAATCTCCAGCCGGTAGGCCCGGTCGATCGGATCGGCGACGTCAAGTACCGGCGACAGCGCCCTTGAGATCGCTTCGCAATCGTCGATCTGCATCGATCCGTCGGGCCGTTCCGCCATGATCTGGACGGTGCAGCCGAATTCGCCGGATATCCTGATACGCACCAGCCGGTAGCCCATTCCCTGCAATACCGGCCCGGCGACCGCCGATACCCGCGCCGCCATGCCCGGCTCGACAACCAGGCGCGGCTCGGCAAGCAGATCGGTGTCCACGGAACCAGCGGTTGGATCGGTCATATCCAGGGTCAAAATTGGTCTAACTTGCATTGGGTTGAAGCCGGGCCTTCAGGGCGGCCCGGCTGGGCTACCCGGGCGAGCCCGGCGTCGTTGATCTGCGGAGGCTCGTTCGGGTAATAAAAAAGAGCGGGTCCCGAGGGGCCCACTCTCAATACGCGATCGTATGAGAACCATAAGTTGCGGCTGATATAGCGGTTTTTGCGCTATCCGGCAAGGCCCGCGAAGCCCGCGCAGGGTGATTTTGCAGCCGTTCCGGCTCGCTTCAAACCTAACCCTTCCTTCACCAGGCCCACCTAAATTGCCCGAAAACTCGTCGATGACTTGGGGTTTCTTGGGGTTTCTTGGGGTTTCTTGGGGTTTGCTTGGGTTTGAGTGCGTTTGATGACATTTGCCGCGTCGCTGATCCCTGGGCTTGATGAATTCGTCAAACATGGCGATCCCAAGCGTCGTGCCGAGGCAGCCCGCCGGATCGCCGAACTGTTCCTGCTCGGGGCGGGAAATTTCCGGCCCGATCACGTCGACTTGTTTGACGGCGTTCTGATCGATCTCGTTCCGCACACCGAACTCGCCGCGCGTGCCGATTTGGCCGAACGACTTTCCCTTCTCGCCAATGCACCACGCGCCCTGATCGGGCAGCTTGCGCGCGAGGACGAGATATCGATCGCAGGGCCGCTGCTTCGTCGGTCGCCCATGATCGACGAGCGAGCCTTGATCGAAATCGCCCGCATGAAAGGCCAGGGCCATCTGCTGGCGATGTCAGAGCGCCCGAGGCTTTCTTCCGATCTCACCGACGTCCTCGTGCACCGCGGCGACCGCCAGGTTGTCCGGCGGGCTGCCGGCAATGCGGGGGCGCTTTTTTCCCAGGCCGGTTATTCGGCGCTGATCAAGCGCGCCGGCCAGGATGGTGTGCTGACGCTCGCCATCGGTCAGCGCGAGGATCTGTCCGGCCAGCAGTTGAAGGACCTTCTGGCCGGATCGATCGATATCGTTCGCCGCCGCCTGTTCAAGGTGGTCAAGCCCGGCAGGCAGGCAGATATCGAGCAGGCGATGAGTGAAATTTCCGGCATCCCCGAGCGGGTCGAGAGCGGCCGCGACTTCGCGCCGGCGCAGCGTACGATCCTCGCATTGCATAACGCCGGCGAACTCAACGAAGCAGCGCTGTTTGGCTTTGCCAAGGCCCACAAATACGAGGAATCGGTTGCGGCGCTTGCCGCCATGTCGGCGGTGAAAATCGCAACCCTCGACCGTCTGATCGCGGGCGACCGCCACGATCCGATCCTGATCGTCGGCAGGGCGATCGGCCTCGAATGGGCCAACGTGCGCGCCCTGATCCTGCTTCGGCTCGGTCCCAGCCGGGTGCCGGCTCCCGCGCATATTGAGGGCGCGCGCGTGAATTTCGGGCGCCTGATGCCTTCGACCGCGGAGCGGGTGGTGACTTTCTGGCGAACTCACCAATCGGCCTGACGTCTCCCGGACGCGCGGCAGGCGCCGATGGCAAAGCAACAATAGGATGTCATTCCGGGGCGCGCGTCAGCGCGAACCCGGAATCTCGAGATTCCGGGTTCGATGCTTCGCATCGCCCCGGAATGACGGTGATTATTCGACGCGTCGAAATCGCAAATAAGCGGCCTGTCGGCCTTCGCGTTCGGCTTTGCGTCCGTATCGCGTCATCGTGTAATCGGCCCATGGCAGGCGCCAGTCGGAGGCGCGCTCCGCGGTCCAGACGAAATCGCGCGAGCGTGAAAGATGCGCCAGCGTCCAAGCGCAGTAGTCTGCGATATCACTGACGAAGCGAAACTCGCCGTCCGGCTTTAGAACGCGTGCCATGGCGGCGACGGTTGCGTCCTGCACGAAGCGCCGCTTCCAGTGCCGCCGCTTCGGCCACGGATCGGGGTGAATGAGATCGATCCGCGCCAGCGAGCGTGGTGGCGCCCATGCCAGCAGCTCGGCGGCATCGCCTGCGAACAGCCGGATGTTGCCAATGGCATGCGCTTCGATCTGCGCCAGAATCTTGGCCATGCCGTTGACGTAGGGCTCGCAGCCGATGAAGCCGACGTTCGGAAAGGCGAGCGCTTCCGCGATCAGATGTTCGCCGCCGCCGAAGCCGATTTCGAGTCTGATATCGTCGACCGGCGCATCGTACAGTTCAGCCAGATCGGGCGGGCTGGGGCTTCCGATGTCGAGCGAAAGGCGCGGCAGCAAGTGTTCGATCAGGTCGGCCTGGTGGAAACGAAGCTTGTGGCCCTTGCGCCGTCCGAAAAACGAACCGCGGGTATGATCGGCAGCGCCATCGTCGGACGATGCATCGCGATCGGTGGGATCGCGGGCTGCGACACTCATCGCAGCGTCTGATACAGCCGGTGCAACAGCCGCGCCCTCGGCTCGATCGACGAAATATACATCTGCTCGTAATGGGTATGCGCGCCCTGGCCGTCGACGCCGAGGCCATCGAGTGTCGCCGTATGAGGTGCCGTGAAATTGCCGTCGGAGCCGCCGCCGGTGAATGTATCCACCAGATCGAAGCCGATTTCTGCGGCCAGCGTTTTGGCGTGTTCGAACAGGGCGGCGCCGGCATTGCCCTTCTCGTAAGGCGGGCGGTTCAACTCGCCGACGACCTTGACGCTGACGCCTTCGGTCCCTGATTTCAGGTTGAGGATTCTCGGCACCAGATCGTCGGCATCCGCGATGGTTTGAACGCGAAGATCGACCTCGGCATAGGCTTCCTCCGGAATGACGTTCGGCCGGGTGCCGCCCCGGACAACACCGACATTGACGGTTACGCCGCGCTTGATGTCGGTCAAGGCCTCCAGCGTTTGAATGACGTTTGCAAGTTCGCGTATCGCGCTGCGGCCATCCTGCGGCCGCGCGCCGGCGTGGGCGGGGACGCCGCGTACGAAAATCTCGAAGTGCGCGACGCCCTTGCGTCCGGTGACGATTTTTCCGCCGTCGCGGGCGGGCTCGGTGACCAGCACATATTTTGCCTTGCGTCCCTCCGCCTCGATCAGCGCGCGCGACGTCGGGCTGCCGATCTCTTCATCCGAGACGTAGAGCTGGGTGACGCCAAGCGCCGAACGCTCAGCCGTGGCGCAAAGCTGCCGGAACGCATGGTAAGCGAGATAGGCTCCGCCCTTCATGTCATAGACGCCAGGACCGAAAGCGCTGTCGCCCTCGATTCTAAACGGCAGTCGTTCGATGAATCCCATCGGATGAACCGTATCGAGATGGCTCAGTACCAGGATGCCCGGCGCCTCCTGGCCCCACGACGAACGCGCCAGGATATGATCGCCGCAACCGCTGTGGCCTGCAACGCGCTCGATGGTGACGGGCAAATCGCGATAGCCGTCCGCGACCATGGTCACCAACTGGTTGACCTGGTCGGGCGCTTCCGTCGGGGTCTCGATTTCAACCCAACGGCGGATGCCGTCGAGGATAGCTGCGGAATCGAAAGGGTTTGAGGACGCGTTCGTCAGCATGTTGTCGCCTTCATAGGAATTCAATCATCCTTGTTGCCGGATGTGCAATTGTCATCTGCGGAAGCGTCTTCGGCATATCGATGCCGGGTCGGCGACAGTAGAGGGCGCAGACCCGGAACCTTACTCGCCCAGTGGTTGTACTGATTTCAGGGTTCGCTCGTCCAGCGCGGATTGTTGCTGGATGCGTCAATTTTGTCGCAGTTCTGGCGCGCGCAGATGCGCCAATTTCCGCCTCGGCGGCGATTACTCACCTCAGCGCTTGTCAGGTCCCTCGCGCACGGCGATCTGTTCGACCATCTCGACAATGCTGCGCCGAAGCTTGGCATCGCTGATGCGCGTGAACGCACGGGTCAGCGCCAGGCCCTCCGAGGTGGCGAGAAAATCGGAGACGTAAGCCGGTGAAGTACCTTCGCTGAAGCCTCCTGCGCTCGCGGCGCCGCTAGGTCCTCCCTCGAACAAAAACGATACAGGCACCTGAAGTATTTCGGAAATTTGCTGAAGCCGACTCGCTCCGACCCGATTGGTGCCTTTTTCGTATTTCTGAACCTGCTGGAACGTGAGGCCCAGCGCTTCGCCGAGTTTTTCCTGGCTCATGCCCAGCATGATGCGGCGCATACGCACACGGCTGCCGACATATTTGTCAACAGGGTTGGGCGCTTTGGTCGACATATCCAACACTCCTTGGGATTACGCGCGCTGGTGGTGAGGCATAACGAAAGCGTTGTATGCCCCACCCGCCAATACCGTCAAATACTGCTCGGAGAGTTGGTAAAGGATTGCAGACAATTTGAGCGAATGAGGCGGATGGGATCCATCCTCGAGGCGGGGCGCAGAATGCGAATGGCATAGCCGATCTGTCAACTAGTGATTTCCCGTAGCCGATATTTCTACCTCCACCCTATCAAACGTGAAGCGGCATTATCGGAAATCAGGAAGCTCGCTTCGCGACGCGCCGCCGAATGATGAAAATCAAGGCGGCGGCGGCGATGATGGCTGCGGGAATGTCGCCGGTGCGTGCGTAAATGGTCGGTGCAATCGCCGACGGCAGGTTGGAATCCAGCACGCCTTCGACGCCGAGACCGAGTCGTGAAACGATCCGCCCCAACGGATCGATCACAGCGGAAATACCTGTGTTTGCTGCACGAACCACGGGCAGCCCTTCTTCGATCGCGCGCAGGCGCGCCTGCTGCAGATGCTGATACGGGCCGGTCGAGATTCCGAACCAGCCATCATTGGTAAGGTTGACGATCCAGCCCGGACGGTCGCCTCGCGTTGCAACGTCCCCGGGAAATATAGCCTCATAGCAAATCAAAGGTAGTGCGCGCGGCGCATTCGGTATCTCCATCGTGCGGCGACGCGCGCCCGGAATAAACCCGCCCTGAACCTTGGTGAGCTGCACGAAGCCGAGTTTTTCCATCCAATCCTGGAACGGCAGATACTCGCCGAATGGAACCAGATGCAGCTTGTCGTAAATCGACAGTACACTGCCGTCATGGTCGATGGCGTAGATCGAATTGTAGGCGCGTGTGATTTTCGTGCCGGGCGGCAGATCCGGCGCGCGCACCGAGCCGGTAAGCAGGATGGTGCCCTTTGGCAACAGCTCGGCGATCTCTGCCATCGCATCGGCTTCGCGCGTCAGGAAAAACGGGAACGCCGATTCAGGCGAGATCAAGATGCCGATGTCGCGCACGCCGGTGGATTGAGGTCCGGAGGCTCGATCCGACAGCGTCAGATATTTTTGCATCACCTCCGCCTTGGCGGCATAATTGAATCTGACATCCTGCTGCAGATTGGGCTGCATGATCCGCAGCTTGACGTTTGCAACCGTCGTGGTGGGCTGCAGCGTCAAGCGAACGCCGCCGAAAATGCTCATCGCCACCAGCAGCAGCAGGGCTGTCGCCGGCGCGATCCAGGGTCTGCGCCCGCGCGACTTTCCATCGATCAACACGGCCGGGCTGGCGAAGATCGCGACGCTGAGAAATGTCAGGCCCCACAGCCCGATCAGCGACGCCGTCTGCGCCAGCGCCAACGGTTCGGTCAGTGCGTAGCCGAACGCATTCCACGGAAAGCCCGTGAGCGCATGCCCGCGCAGCCATTCGCTTAACGTCAGACTGACGGCAAGCGCGATCACCCGCGAAGTATCCCTGGTCCATATCAGGCGCGCCAGCGCGAAGCCGAGCGCGGTGAACAGCGCCAGATAAGCCGGCAGGCCGAGCACGGCGAACGGCATCAGCCACGCGAATGTGGGGGCATCGACCAGGAACGCGTAGCCGATCCAGTACAGTCCCGGCACGAAATAGCCGAGCCCGAACCACCAGCCGGCCATCGCCGCCGCCGGCACGCCGCGCCGGCGTCCCGCGGCAGCGCCGTCGATCAGCCAGACCAAGACCGGAAAAGTCAGGAACAGCACCGGCCATGCATTGAACGGCGCCATCGCCAGCGCCGACAACGCCCCCGCGGCGATCGCAATAGCGGCGCGCTTCCATCCCCAAGACAGGATGATCGCAAGACCGGCGACGCGGAGTTTGGCCGCGAGCTTCACTGCGAACCGGCTCCATCGCCGGGCGGCGGGCTCACATTGTCATTGGCCTGCGGGTGACCTGCCTCGGGCGTGGCTTCGCGGCGACGGGGTTCGCGCTGCGCGCGCACTGCAGGGCGTTCCTTGCGCGTGGCGATGCGCAGGCGCTTGACCCGCCTCGGATCGGCATCGAGCACCTCGATTTCGAAATTGCCAGGGCCCGAAATGACTTCGCCGCGCACCGGCAGGCGGCCGACATGGGTCACGAGATAGCCGCCGAGCGTCTCGACTTCCTCTCCGGCTTCGCCGGTAACGAACTCCTCGCCGATCACGGAACGGACGTCGTCGAGGCTGGCGCGCGCGTCGGCGATGAAGGAATTATCCGCCTGCCGCACGATCGCCGGCGGTTCGTCGCTGTCGTGCTCGTCGTCGATCTCGCCGACGATCTGTTCGACGATGTCCTCGATCGACACCAGGCCATCGGTTCCGCCATATTCGTCCACCACCAGCGCCAAATGGATGCGCGAGGCCTGCATCTGCGCCAGCAGATCGATCGCCCGCATCGAGGGCGGCACAAAAAGCAATTTGCGGATGATGTTGGCGTCCGCGAGCGGCAGCGCGAGATCGACCGCGCGCAAATCGAGGCCGGCGGGCAACGGCTTCTTGCGTTTGGTCTTGCCTGCATCGGTCGTCCGCGCTCTTGCGGTCATGAACGCAAGCAGGTCGCGGATGTGAACGATGCCTTCGGGATCGTCGAGGGTTTCGTTGTAGACCACCAGACGCGAATGCGCCGCGCTTTCGAACAGGCTCATCAGTTCGCCGAGCGGAATGTCGCGCTTCACCGCGACAATGTCGGCGCGATGGATCATTACGTCGGCGATGCGCCGTTCATGCAGGCCAAGGATGTTGCGCAACATGGTGCGCTCGGTGGCCGAAAAACCCACTTCGTCCGGCGTGCTGGCATCGAGCACGACCTGCAGGTCGTCGCGGACCGACCCCGGCTTCCATCCGAACAGCGTGCGGATCGCGCGGATCAGCCAGTTGTCGGCGGCCGGACGCAGCACTTCGCCCTCCTGCACCACGGCCGGCAGGTTGCGCGTGTTGCGCGGATTGTCGTGGGTCGGCTCTGAATCCGCCATCTCAGTCCATCCGCTCCCGATCCGCATAGGGATCGGGAATGCCGAGTTGCGCCAGGATCTCCTGCTCGAGAGTTTCCATCGCCTCGGCGTCGTCGTCGTTTTCGTGATCGTAACCGATCAAGTGCAGGAAGCCATGAATCGCCAAATGGCTGAGATGATGATCGAACGGCTTTTGCTCGTCATCCGCTTCCTGTCGCGTCGTTTCGTAGGCGATGGCGATGTCGCCGAGCATGCGCGGCGCATCGTCGGGACCGCCCGGGCCGGTCGGTTGCAACGCCGGAAACGACAGCACGTTGGTCGGCTTGTCGACGCCGCGCCAGTTGCTGTTCAGGGTGCGGATGCCGGCGTCGTCGGTCAGCATCACCGCGAGCTCGGCTTCGCCGAGGCCTGCATTGACGGTCTCGGCCGCGGTTCCAATGGCGCGATGGATCACGGCTTCGGCGTCGGGTTCGGTCTGCCAGCAATCGGCGACAACGAGAACCTCGGTGATGGGAAGGGCGAACGGCGCCATCGCTCCAGAACTTCTTTTGCGCCCGGAAATCGCCCCCAGCACGCCCTCGGCGGAAGGTTTGCGCATCAAGGCTTGGTGGTTGCCGGCCGCTGCGGCAATCCTTCATAAGCGGCGACGATTCGCGCCACC
>Ga0193713_1000742_pt1 | contig 10841 bp, 10 predicted proteins | sample H3a2metaG_FD_143054 | JGI IMG/M metagenome (GOLD analysis project Ga0193713, IMG submission 143054) | Soil microbial communities from a riparian zone of the East river system, Colorado, United States - H3a2 | ecosystem: Environmental > Terrestrial > Soil > Riparian zone | place: USA: East River... | reverse complement strand
ACGTTTGCTGCCCTTCGCTTTACTAAATGCCCGTCCGGCGCGGACCGCTCCATGCCCTCAAGTTAAAATCAAAGGTGGAATATGTTCAAGTGAACATTTTGAGAGAATTTCGTAACTATTTCTTTTTCCACTGAGCGCCGCCGAGCAGCGGCAGAACGAACAGGTTTGCGAGAATGTCGATGATACAGCCGGCGAGCACGACGAGACCGAAACGCTGCGTCGGCGGAAAACCCGAGAGCACAAAAATGGCGAAGCCAGCGGCCAAGACGAAATCCGAATAGACAATTCCGCGCCATTGTTCTTCGCGCCCGGCCACCCACGCGGCCCAGCCTTTCTTTCCGTCGCGTTGCGCGCGGCGCACGCCAAAGATGAGATGAATCATGGAATCGATCGCGATGCCGATGCAGACATTCGTCGCCGGCGCCGAGATGACATCCATCGGGACGTGGAACCAACCGATGCCGCCGAGCATGCACAGCGGCACAAGGGTCAGGCTTAAGATCATTGCGACTGCTCCGCGGACGGAACGCGCGACGATCCACGCGATGACGATGAACGCCAGGTTCAACCAAAAGAGACCCGTGACCAGACTCGATGCGACAAGCTGGGCGAGCCGGCCCTGCAAATAATAAATGCCACCGACAAGCTCCGGCTTGAATCCGTACTTGCGACAAATCGCGCGCAGATCGCTGACAACGTCGAGCCGATGCTTCTCATGGCGGCTTTCGATCATGCGAATGAGGAACACCGCCTCAGTGCGGTCCTCATTCACAAAACTCTTGGCCACGCGCGCGTACTTCGGTTGCTCCATGATCTCCATCATCTTTTCGTAACTCAAAAGGAAGGAGAACGGCGTGCGGTCGCCCTCGGCCAGCAACGTCGGAAGCGACATGACAGTGCCGACGTTCTCATTATTTTCCAGCGCGCCGTGCAGCCTCCAGAGCTTCGCGTACGCAGCATCCGTGTTTAGTTTGCTGCCATCGGCCGCGGAGACAACAAGCGTGAGCGGGTTTGAGCCGCCGGTGCGATCCACGTATTCGAGCCCATCGCGTAGTTCCGTGTGCGGCTTGAAATAATCGAGCAAACTCGGGTCAGTGTTTATTTTCCTTAGGCCAAATCCTAGCGCGATGCTAACGAGAATAACGCCCAGCGAAAATAGCCCGAATCGGCGCGACCAAAACCAGTGGGGCGGTTCCTGCTCCACGAGCTTGCTTTCGCGCGGCACCGCCCAGCATAAAAATGCCGGGTACATGACGTACGCGCAGATGAATGCGACGATTGTTCCAAGCACGCCGCCGAATCCGAGTTCGCGCAGCGGCTTGGCTTGGACAATCAACAAACTGCCGAACCCTAACGAGGCGCACACCATCGACCAAAACGACGGTGGAAATGTCATCCTCAGCGCGGCGGTCGCAAGATTTGGCGTCTCCTTCCCCAATCGGCCCTTTCGACCGGCCAGCGTCTGCCAGTTGAACGTCATGTAGACGAGGTGCGACAGCGCCACAATAAACACGATCGTGCCAAGGTTTACCGTCAGGATCCCGATCTTATTGCCGAACATCGACTGCAACAACAGCGTCAACAAAACCGCGCTCGCGCAAGTGGCGAGCATTCCCAGAAACACGCGCGCCGAGCGGAACATCGCCGCCATGGTTAGGCCAAACAAAACCACCGCCGTGAGACTGAAGTACCAGAAATCGTGCTCCAGGCTGCGCCGGATCATCTCCACCACATAGGGCGGGCCGGCGATGTGAATTCGAAAATCTTTGTCATCGAGCTCGTGCATGATGCGCTCGATGCGCTTGATCAGCTTCTCCGTGTCATTGCCCTCGATGAAGGCAATGAGGTTACTCGCCTGGCGGTCCTTCGCGATCAGCAGCCGGCTCCAAAATGGGCTCGCCACGGCGTCGGCAAAACTTTTCGGCCCGGCCGTCAGGCTCTTGACCGAGTTCACCCCGTCGACGCTCTCGATTTCCTGCGTCAGTTTTTGGATTCGGCCGAGATACCGTGGCGAAGAGATATCGCGCGATGACACCGTTAGGATCAGCTCCGGCCGCGAAGGGAAATGCTGCTCAATTTTTTTGGACTGGCGCACCCCGGGATCGCTCGTGGCAAAGAAAAAATTCTGATCCACGACCGGCCTAAGGTCGACAAACACGGCCACCAGAACGAACAACACCACAGGGATAGCGAGCATTTCCCAATGCGAGCCGAACGGGATCAGTTTATCGCGAATAGTGCGCTTCATCGCATCAGCAAACCTTCACTTAACTTTATCGCGGCTCCCCGCCGCGCCCCGTGCAAGATTGCCAAATAAACCTAAATGATTTTCACCGGGCATTTCGGCAGCGCGCCCAGAAAGGCGCGGCCGTAAGGCTTGGTCACGATCCGTTTATCGAGAATGACAATGATCCCCTTGTCCGTCTTTGTTCGGATCAAACGCCCCACGCCTTGTCGCATTTTTAAGATCGCTTCCGGCAAAGAGTATTCGGTGAAGGGATCGCCGCCGCGTGCTTCCACCAGCTCGAGCTTCGCTTCAATCAGCGGATGATCGGGAACCGCGAACGGCAGCCGCGTGATCATGACATTAGAGAGCGCCTCGCCCGGAACGTCCACGCCCATCCAAAAACTGTCGGTCCCAAAAAGCACGCTGCGCGGCGTAGTCTTGAATTGCTCGAGCAAAAGAGTGCGCGGCAATCCCGCTCCCTGCACGAGCAAATTCATCCCGTTCTTCGCAAAAAATTTCCGCATCCGCCCCGCCAGTTCCAACATGCCGCGATAACTGGTGAAGAGAACAAAGGCGCGCCCGTCCGTTTCTTCGACAAAATGCGCAACCCAGTGTTCCAATGCCTCTTCGTAGGAGGCGTCGCGCGGATCGGGCATTTTCTGCACGATGAATACCTTCATCTGCGTCGCGAAATTAAAGGGACTGCCAAGGAGTAATGGCTGCGCGTCATGGGCGCCGATGCGCTCTCGAAAGTAAGCCAGGTCGGGCCGGCCAACGGCCAGGGTCGCGCTGGTCATAACAGAGGTGCAATCATCGCGGAAGAGCATGCGACGCAAGACCGGCGCGATGTCGATGGGCGCAGCGTTCAACGACAAGAACTGTGCGGTTTTGCCCGTGCGCTCGACCCAGTAAACGTGCTCGTGCGCGCTTTGGGCGAGGAATATCTCAATTCCGTCGCGCGCATCTCGGATTCGCCGGCCCAGGTCCTGCAATTCCGACTTGAGAAACTCGTCGTCAGCTCGCTTTACGACTTCGGCGATCCGCGCCTGCAATGCGACAAGGCGGCCGGTAATCGTGCCGGCAACGAAGTCCGGCTCACGCACGCGAAACTCCCGGCCCTTCCGGAAATCGCAACGGCCTTCCACACTCCGGAAAAAGGAGTCAACATCGTCGACCAGCGACGCGGCCAGCTTCACACCGGTCGCGTCGCGCATCACGGTAAAGAGACCCTTTTTTGTCCGCGCGTTGTAGAGACGGTTGATTGTCGATCTTAGGCCGTATTCAGAAACCCCGATCCCGATTTGGCGTGATGCCACCTGCTCAACCGTGTGTGCTTCATCGAAAATGATAAAGTCGTTGGGAAAAAGGAAACCGCTTTCGCGCCCCTCCTGTTCGTCCGGACTACCGAGCAGCATGAAAAGCAGTGTGTGATTCATTACGATCACGTCCGCCGCTAGGACCCGCTTACGGGCCTGCTGATAGAAACAATCAGCGCGTTGTCCGCAGGTTTTAGTCGTGCAAATATGGGCCTCGCTGCAAACCTGTCCCCAAACTTTTGGATCGGGCTCAATCGCCAAATCACTTAACGATCCGTCCCTGGTCGAGCGCGCCCACTCCGCCAAGCGCGTCAACTCGGTCTGTTCCGGCCCGGTGAACAGTTCGTTCGATTGCTGCAGCGCGCGCTCGAGGCGCCGCGGGCAAAGATAATTCTGGCGACCCTTCAGCAGGGCAGCCTCGAATTCCACCGGCAGCACTTTTTTCAAGATCGGGATATCTTTGTAAAGAAGCTGTTCCTGCAAATTGATCGTGTGCGTGGAAACGATCGCTTTTTTGTGTTGCTCGAGCGCGAAGAGAATCGCCGGGACGAGATAAGCGAGCGATTTTCCCACGCCCGTGCCCGCCTCGACCACGAGATGTCGATTTTCCTCGAGCGATAGCGCCACGGCCACCGCCATTTCCTGTTGCTCAGGCCGATATTCGAAATTCTTCGCTTTCGAAAGCAGGCCGTTTTCCGAAAAGATCGTGCGGACTCGTTCGACGAAGTCTGTCCCGAGGGAATCTTTCAGGGCGATCATTACTTTTGAGGATAGCCCAGCGTTTTAACGCTGGGCGATAAATAACGCTATTTTGCAAGTCCCAAAAGGGACGGCAGAAACCCTCTTTCGTCCCAGACGGGACTCGATCTTGTCTCTGCTCAAAAACCCAGCGTTAAAACGCTGGGCTATATTCGGCTCGCGAAAATGCTATTCTAATCCGTAATTCGAATCGCCGATGAGACTTCTCGATCGCTACGTCATACGCAGTTTTTTGCAGGTCTATCTTTACTGCGTGGCCGGCTTTCTTTCCATCTGGTTGATTTGGGATATTAGCAGCAATGTCTCGGACCTGATCGACCGCGACCTTGGACTTATTCGCACGGCGGAATTCTATCTCACGCAATTGCCACAGGTCCTGGTCATTCTGCTGCCTGTTTCTCTCCTCGGGCGCATGTCGCGAGCGAACGAGGTCGTCTCGATGTTGACCGCCGGCGTAAGTCTGCCGCGCATGCTTCTGCCGCTGCTGGCCATTGGAATACTGATGACACTGGGCACGATGGCGTTGAATTACTCGGCTGCCCCTCACGCCGAGGTCGCGCGGCGGAATTACATGTCCACCAGTGGATCGATCGGAGAGAGCCGGATTAACGGCCAAATATTTCGCAACCGCACAGACGCGCGCACGTGGTTCATCCAGGGTTTTCGGATCGGCGACAATGTCTTTAATAACGTGCAAATTCTTCAACAGGACGCGCACGACAATATTGTCACGAACTACGTGGCCACGCGCGCCCTTTACCATCCCGAAACAAAATGGTGGCAACTCGAGTCCGTAAAAGTCGTGAACTACGATGAAGCCGGAAACATTATTCGGAGCGAAATTTTACCTTCGGTTACGGTCACGCATTGGAGCGAAACGCCATTTCGTCTGAGCAGCGCCAATGTGCGGGCCGAATTCTTAAGTTTGCCCGAGCTGCGCGAATACATTCGATTTAACGCCGACTTTCCGGTGACTTTGCTCGCTCCATTCAAAACCCATCTACAGTACCGGCTCGCTTTGCCATGGACCTGTTTCGTCGTCGTGCTTATTGCCGCGCCGCTCGGTGTCGGCTTTTCCCGTCGCGGTATTTTCTCCAGCGTGGCCATTGCGATCGTGCTCATATTTTCGATGAATTTTCTGAATCACCTTTTTCTCGCCCTGGGCGAGGGATACCGAATTTCGGCCTGGCTGGCGGCTTGGACCCCCAATCTCCTTTTCGCCGTCATCGGTCTCTATCTGCTTTACCTTCGCGCCACTAACCGCGAAGCGTGGAACTTTCGGGTTTTCGCTCCTCGTCGTATACTTTCGCGATGAACCCGCTGGCCAACGAATGGGCGATCAAACATCGCGCGGACGCGTGTGCGCTGACCAATCGGCCTTTCGCGCCCGGCGAATACTTTTACACGCTGCTTTTTCGCGATGCAGAAGGTTTTCGTCGTGAAGACTTGAGCGAGGAAGCCTGGCAAAATCGAAACGAGAACATTCGGCCGTTTTCATTCTGGAAAGCGCGCTACGAACCGGCCCCGCCCGCGCCCGCCGATCCTCTCGGGAAGGAAAGTGCCGAACAACTTTTCCGGCGGTTGCTTTCATCCGAGAACGCGCCGCGCAATGCCTGTTACGTGCTCGCCGCCATGCTCGAGCGAAAGAAAATCTTAAAGCAGGTTAAGAGCGAACAATCGGAAAACGGCCTCGTCTTGATTTACGAGCACCCCGCCACCGGCGATGTTTTTATTGTGCAAGATCCGCAACTGCGGCTCGACGAACTCGAAGCCGTGCAAGAGGAAGTTGCACAACTACTGCGCAGCGCCGCAGCTGCACAGTAGGTTTCGAGAATAGCCCAACGTTTTAACGCTGGGATAGAGACAGAAAATCGCGAAAGTCCCGGAAGGGACGAAAGAAGATTGGCGATGATTTGACGCGACTTTCGTCCCTGCGGGACTGAACGGGTTCTGTATAACGAATACCCAGCGTTAAAACGCTGGGCTATTTCAGCAAATGAAGATGCCAATGCCGGGATTTGCCGTCGCCCGACGGAGCGGCCGATGCACCTGCAGAAAGCACGATTTTGTGAGAGAATAGGCTTCAATGAACTCTGCGTTACCCTGGTTCTCCGAAGGCTTTCCGCTGTACCTCGCGCCCATGGCCGGCGTCTCGGACAAGATCTTCCGGCAACTCTGCAAAGAATACGGCGCCGATATTCTCACGACCGAATTCGTTTCAGCCGAAGGGATTTTTCGCCGTAACGAACGGACGCGTGAATATCTCGACTTCGACGAGATTGAGCGCCCGATCGGCGTGCAGCTTTTCGGCGCGAATGCCGAACACATGGCGGAAGCCGCGCGCCAGGTTGTCGATTGGGTGCGACCGGATTTTATCGATTTAAACTTTGGTTGCCCGGTCAACAAAGTGGTCACGAAAAACGGAGGCTCCGCTTTGCTTAAGGATTGCCCGACTTTGTCGAGCGTCGCCGGCGCTGTCGCAAAAGCAGTCGCACCGCTCCCCGTCACAGCCAAGATCCGCATCGGTTGGGATGCGGATTCGATTAACGCTGTTCGTGTCACACGTTTGCTTGTCGATCTTGGCATAACAGCGATAACGGTGCACGGACGCACGCGCGCGCAGGGTTACTCCGGCGCGGCCGATTGGAATGTGATTTGTGAAGTTGCGGCGGCGGTTCCGGTTCCAGTGATTGGCAATGGCGATCTGACGAGCGCCGTGGATGTGGCAAAACGCCGCCGCGAAACCGGGATTGCCGGCGCCATGATCGGGCGCGCCGCCATGAGCGCCCCGTGGATTTTTCAACAAACAAAATCTTATTTCGCGACCGGAGCGATGGGCGATCCACCGGACGCAGCCGAGAAATGGCGCCTGATTTTGCGACACTGCCAGCTGGCCGTCCGTGAATGGGGCGCGGAAGAACCGGCCATTCGCTCAATGCGCGCGCGTCTCATGGCCTACTCGAAAGGATTTCCCGGCAGCAAAATATTGCGCGAAAAATTTCAACACGTTTCCACACTCGCCGATATCGAACGAATCGCAGAAGAATACCTAACAAGGAACGGCAGTTTCGAAAGCGCTGCTGCCGGCAGTTTGGAAACTGCCGTTCCTTGAATGGCGTAGCCTGAATTCAACCAGTAGACAGGATTTACAAGATTCACAAGATGGTCGAAATGGTATTAGTCAATCAATTCAGCATAATCTTGTTAATCCTGTCTCTTCCTCCTGGCTTCATGGTTTCCAGATTCTCCTCGTCATGAAGACCGAATCTCCGCCGATCAATGTCAAGATCGGCAACGAACGATTGATCAAGGTGACAATTACCGCGTCGCGCAAATTGTTATCGTTGCTTGAGAAACAGGGCCGGTCGAGCGGCGCGCTGCGCGTAGCGGTAATCGGCGGCGGATGTTCTGGGTTGCAATACAAGATGGACCTGGTGGATGGACCGGCCAATCGCGACATCATGGTCGAAAGCTCCAACGTGCGCGTGGTTGTCGATCCAAAAAGCGCGCTCTTCGTCAGCGGATCGCTTCTCGATTACAGCGACGATCTGCAAAAAGGCGGTTTCAAAGTCACGAACCCAAACGCGGTCGCGCATTGTTCCTGCGGCGAAAGTTTTGCGGCATGATCGATTACTTCGCGCTGCTGCAATTGCCGCGCCGGCCCTGGCTCAACGTTCAAGAACTCAAGGAAAAATATCGGCAGCTCAGCATCGACACTCATCCGGATCAACAAACGCGCCCATCTCCCAAACAAGTTTTAGCTTCGGACTTCGCCAGCATCAATGAAGGCTACCGCGTTCTGCTGGATCCGAAGTTGCGCCTGCAACATCTGCTCAAGCTGGAAGGGGTCGCCGCGAGCGCTGACACCGTCCCAGGAACGTTAGCGGATGTTTTCCTTGAAACGGGAACGCTCGTCCAGGAAATCGACCGTCTTCTTTCAAGAACGACCGCCAACACTCTGAGCAAAGCTCTGCGGCACCCGGAAATCCTGGAGGCACGAAAATTGGCGGCCGATCTGCTGGATAAATTGCAAGCGATCTACCACAACGCTCTCGAGGAATTGCAAAACCTCGATCAACTCTGGATTTCAACTCACCAAATCGCGCCCGAACTTTCCGCATTGTCTGCAAAACTCGCATACCTGACGCGCTGGATGGCGCAGTTGGAAGAGCGACAATTTCAATTGTCGATCTTGTAATCTGTTCCCGCCACCGCGGGACTCGACATGCAATGATGTTCATTTGAACTTGCGCGCTCGTTATTTTGGGCGAGCCTGAGTCATGCTAACCGATCGGCAGCGAAGCATTCTCGATTTTATCCAGAACGAGCAACGCGAAAAAGGTATCACGCCGAGCACGCGGGAAATTCAAAAGCATTTCCGCTTCGCCAGTCAAACTTCGGTCATGCAATACATCGCTGCGCTCGAGCGCAAAGGCTTTCTCGATCGACACGCCCGCAAAGCCCGCGCCTTGATCACGCCCGTGCAGAAAGTCAGGATCACGGACGTTCCGATTTACGGACAAATTCCAGCGGGCATGGCGACTTTGACCGAACAAACGGTCGAAGGACACGTTTCCCTCGATACACGCTCGGCTAATGTCTCAAAGGGCGGCAAAACGTTTGCCTTGCGGGTGCGCGGCGATTCCATGATCGATGCCCACATTCTCGACGGCGACATTGTCATTCTAGAAGACCGCAAAGACGTGCAAAGCGGGGACATCGTGGCGGCATTGATCGATGGCGAGACTACTTTGAAACGATACGTCATGGAGCATGGACGACCGTATTTAAAGGCGGAAAACTCGCGTTACCCGAATCTGACGCCCGCGCGCGAGTTGCGGATTCAAGGCGTGGTCGTCTCGCTCGTCCGGAAGCAGCCGGCCGGGCAACGCCGGAAACGCAGCTAACTCTGAAAGGTTTCGCAGTGAATGTTCACTTGAACATATCCTGAGCTTGTGCCATCCTTTCTGGATGGGAACGCGCGGTAAGGTGGTCGATCTGAGGAAGCTGCTGGCCGAACGTTTTCCGCAAAAACAATTACTGCCGGGAACACATTTAAACACCGGCCTATCCTTTTTCGATGAGGGGACCGGCGGGGGTTTGGCAAAAGGCGCGATCACAGAATTAATTAGTCCCAAAGAAAGCGCGGGAAGCGCTTCGCTCATTTATGCGCTACTCCAGGCCGCCCATCGCGAGCGTTATTTTCTGGCACTCATTGATGGTCAGGATTCTTTCGATCCCCAGCCAATGGGCAATGCGCGGCTGCAAAATCTTCTCTGGGTGCGTTGCCGCAAAGCAGCCGAAGCAATCAAGGCGGCCGATCTGGTTTTACGCGATGGCAATTTCCCACTGGTGATTGTCGATCTTGTCCTGAATGGCCGCGATGAGTTGCGGAAGATTCCGCAGACGAGCTGGTATCGCCTGCAACGGCTCGTAGAAGTCGCGCCGACCGCCTGTCTTGCCCTGACGCGGCAAAGCATGATTAGCAGCGCGCAATTGAAGATCGTTCTCGAAAATCTCTGGACACTGAAAACGTTTGCAGAAGAGAACGCGCTTTCACAGTTGCGAGTTCGATTACAACGCTCGCATCTCCACCGAGAGAATGGAGGGCGCCGCGCTGTCGGCGCCTCAAGTTAATGTTTGCCACCATTTATTTGCCTGATTTTTATTTGCAGGCCGCGTTGCGCTATGAACCGAAATTATGGATGAGGCCCGCTGCCTTGATTGAGGAACAGGAAAAGAAACCGGTCGTTATTCAACTGAACGAAGCGGCCGAATCCGCCGGGATTCGCAAAGGGATGACGCCGAGCCAGGCGCTGGCTCGTTTTTTGCACGTGGTGATCAAAGCGCGGGCCCGCGCCCAGGAAAAGTCGCTTCAGAACATTTTGCTTCACCATGCCTTTTCCCTCAGTCCTTTTGTGGAAGCGACAGCGCCTGGTATATCGACCATTCAGTTTACGGACAATCGCGACCTGACTCGGAAAGTTTCGCGTGTGATCGATCAGTTAAAAACCTGCGAGATTGCAGCACAAGCGGGCATCGCGCCTTTGCCCGACACGAGTTTTCTGGCCGCGCACCTGGCACGACCGGTGTTAGAAATCGACAGGGTAAAGAAATTTCTCGCGCCCCTACCGATCGAAACACTCGCGATCAGATAAGATCGACCATCGGAAATTTACAACCGCGGATTAGAAAAATAGGAATCCAGTTTTCATGCCAATAGCCCAGCGTTTCAACGCTGGGTGAAATATTTGTCCATGCGTCGAGTCCCTTCAGGGACGAAAGAATCTTTCTGCCGCCCCACCAGGGCTTGCTGATCTTTTTTTATGTCGCTAAACCCAGCGTTAAAACGCTGGGCTATTTTCAAAATCGCCGAAGACGACACTTACGCCGCCGCCGCCGGTTTTCGCTCGATCAAAACCCGATAAACCAACCCACCAAGCGCTCCACCCAATAACGGCCCGAGCCAGTAAACGTAATGGTCGCGCCAGAAACCTGCCGCGAGCGCGGGACCGAGAACTCTGGCCGGATTCATCGTG
>Ga0193713_1000741_pt1 | contig 10844 bp, 11 predicted proteins | sample H3a2metaG_FD_143054 | JGI IMG/M metagenome (GOLD analysis project Ga0193713, IMG submission 143054) | Soil microbial communities from a riparian zone of the East river system, Colorado, United States - H3a2 | ecosystem: Environmental > Terrestrial > Soil > Riparian zone | place: USA: East River... | reverse complement strand
TCGAACGCGGGATCGTCGAGGTGGGCGTGGGAGTCGGTCAGCATCGAGGGGATTCTAGCAAGCAGGATGGTCCGGGATTAGAATCCCCGCCATGCCCGTCATCTTCGTCTCGGACACGCAGCGGCGCGCGGTCGCGCGCGTGCGGCGGATGATCCGCGGGGTGAACCAGGCGGTGAGCGAGACGCTCGAGGTGCCGCCGAACACCGTGTGGGTGCGATACGACCCCGGCGCGCCCGAGCTGTACGGCGAGGGAACCGCGGGGCGGGTGCCGAAGGAGGGCCGGCCGGTCTTCGTCTTCGTGTGGATGACGGAGGGACGCGACGCGAAGCGGCTCCAGGGCCTCTACCGGGCCATCTCGGGCGCGGTGGCCAAGGCGTTCGACATGTTTCCCGACTTCGTCTGGACGCGGATCGAAGAATTCCCCCCGGACCGCGTGGGCCAAGGAGCCCAATCGTATGCCGAGATCAGAAAGCAGAAGAAGCGATAACCGATAACGGATGACAGATGACCGATTACAGATGACCTCCGAACTCGGAGTCATCTGTCATCCGTCATCGGTAATCCTTTGTCCATGAAACCTGAAGTACGTGAGATCCTCCTTCATCTTCTAGATGAAGGTTATGACCGCGCGGCTTGGCACGGACCCACCTTGTGCGGTTCGATCCGCGGGGTTTCCGCGAAGGAGGCCGCGCGTCGTCCCGGAGCGAGGCGTCACTCGATCTGGGAGCTCGCGATTCACGCCGCGTACTGGAAGTATGCGGTTCGCCGGAGGCTGACGGCCGAGAAGCGCGGCTTCTTCCCGAGGAAGGGGAGCAACTGGCTCCCGGTGCCGAATCCCGCGACTTCCGCCGCCTGGAAGCGCGACGTGGAGCTATTGGCCGCGTGCCATCACTCGCTTCGCGAAGCGGTCGCCGGACTCCGCGGCCTCACGCCCCGCCGGCGGCGCCTCATCGCGGGGATCGCGATGCACCACGTCTACCACGCGGGGCAGATCCAGCTCGTGAAGCGTATGATACGAGCGCATCCGTGAGGCCATATTTGGAGGACGCGCCATGGTGCGAATTCTCGCGGCAATGATCCTGCTCTCTGGCTTGGCGGCATCCATCTCCACCTCCGGACGCGAGGTTCCGCCCCCGGCAAGATCTCAGGTCCTCGTGGCCGTCATTCTGGTTTCCTCTTCAGGCGACCTGTGGGCGGATGTACGGGAGGTCGATCCCGCGCTCAAGGCGCTCGAAGGGGACGTCGCGCGCCGGGTGAAGGACCTGGGCGCGGACGCCGTCGAGGATCGGATCAAGGCGATCGCGGAACTGAAGGCGATGGGCCTCTGCGCCTACGGCGCCATCAGGAAGGCGCGGGACCTGGAGAAATCGGACGGCGTTCGGGCGGAAGTGGATGCCATCCTGAAGAACATGATCGGGGACCTTCCCAAATCGTTCCAAACTGTCCCCGCGACGCGCCGATTGGGAGCCAAGGAGGGCGAGGCCCTGAGGAGCCGGTGGCAGGAACGGAAGCTTCTGCGTCAAGAGCCCAACGTCTTGGTGTCGGACGGGTCTCCGTTCACGGTTTTTCTGGGAGAAGAGGTCCCTCTCGGGGTGCGCCAGCGCCGGATCCGGATCGAAGGAGACGGGGAGCGCGCGCGGATGGAGGAGGAGATCTCCATGGCGAAAAAGGGTCTCCAGATGCTCATCACGCCCAAGGTGCTCGATGCCGACAAGGAAATCGTATCGCTCGACATTGCCGTCACCACCCAGGCCGTCGTGGGTACGAGTCCGATGTCGGTGAAAGTGAACCTGAATCCCAGCCTGAAGTCGAAGGAGTTCGTGCTTGCCGGCCCCTTCCCGGCCGCGGGGGAAAAGGAAGAACCGTGGTGGATCCTCCTGACGTGTAAGGTGATTTCTTGACGGCCTCCCTTCGTTGACTTCGCCCGAGGGGCGCGCCTATCCTGTCGGGGTCCATTGTCCGGAGGGAGTCATGCCCAAAGCCATCCAGGGATCGGTCGGCACGGGCGGAATGAATAATTCCCAGCACGTGATGACGATCCAGTACCTGCTCAACTGCGTGCCGGCGGGGGAAGGCGGACCCTCGCCCGAACTCGTCGTCGACGGAATCGTCGGGCCCAAGACGATCGCCGCCATCCAGAAATTTCAGAAGGCCAGGTTCAACTGGGCCGACGGTCGCGTCGATCCCACCGGCAACACCATCAAGGCGCTCCAGCCGTACGACCCCTACCCCTTCATTCCCCTGGTGACCAAGGGCCAGAAGAGCGGCGGGCTGGGGCAGAAGGAAATGTCCGGCGACAAGCAGGGCGGCTACGGCGACAAGCTGGGCGGCCAGCTCGGGGAAAAGGTCGGGGAAAAGTTCGGGGGCGTCTACGGCGACAAGGTGGGCGGCATGCCCGGATCCAAGGGCGTGCCCGGCTTCAAGTCCTGGTAACGGCGCGCCGTGCCTGAGCTCACCGCCTTCGTCCGTGAAGTGATCCTGCCCGGCGGACCCGACGCGATTCCGCGCCTGAATCCTTCCGCCTGCCGTTTCAAGCTCCGCCACGGCCGTTCACGCATCGATCGCTGGGGAATCTTCGCGGCGGAGCCGATCCCGCGCCGCCGGCGGGTGATCGACTACACGGGCGAGAAGGTCGGCCGGAAGGAAGCCCGGCGGCGGAGCCTCAGATCCCGGCTCTTCTTTTTCCGAGTCAGCAAGAACCGGTCCATCGACGGGGCGATCGGCGGGAGCGGCGCGGAGTTCATCAACCACAGCTGCGAACCCAACCTCGTCGCCCGGGTCCGGAAGGGGCGCGTCACGTTCGTCAGCCTCCGCAGAATCGAGCGCGGCCAGGAGCTCCTGCTCGATTACCAGGTCGCCGGCGACGTCCCGCCGCTCGCCTGCCGCTGCGGCGCGCCCGCGTGCCGCGGCACGATGAATAAGCCGGCGACTCCCCCGCGATCCCGCAAGCCCTCACTCCGGTCGCGAAAAGCCGCGGTCTCCTAGACTCCGGACGCACACCGGTGAGAGGTATTGAATGCGCGCCCTTGGGGATGTATCATCATTGTATCTACCCATGAACACGCGCATCCAGAAGTGGGGCAATAGTCTCGCCCTGAGGATCCCGAAGGCGGCGGCGGATGAAGCGGGGCTCACCCGAGGCTCGGAAGTCGACTTGAAAGTCGAGCAGGGGAAGCTGGTCGTGCGCCCCCGGGCGCCGAAGGTGTATCGCCTGGCGGACCTGCTCCGGGGAGTCCGCAAGTCAAACCTTCATGGTGAGTTGGACTTCGGACCGCCCGTCGGGCGGGAGCTCCTCTGATGGCCTCGAGATGGGCGCCCGATCGGGGAGATTTGGTCTGGATCGAATTCAGCCCGCACGCCGGAAATGAGCAGGCGGGACGGCGACCCGCGCTGACCCTCTCCCGGCACGACTACAATCGCAAGGTAGGCCTGGCCATCTTCTGTCCCATCACGTCGCGGTCAAAGGGCTTTCCATTCGAGGTCCCCCTGCCCGAGGGCCTGGAGATCCAAGGCGTTGTCATGTCGGATCAATTCAAGAGCTTGGATTGGAGAGCCCGGAGGCCCCAGCGAGCGGGTCGCGCGCCCGATTCCGTCCTTCGAGAGGTGCTGGCGAAATCCGCTTCGTTGCTCGCCTGACGAGTGCTTACTTCGCCGCGGCGAACTCGAAGGATTCCACGTTCTTCGCGAGCTTCACCTCGACGACGTCCCCCTCCTTGAACTTGCCGGCGAGGATCTCGATCGCGAGCGGGTTCTCGATCTTCTTCTGGATGAGCCGCTTCAGCGGCCGCGCCCCGAAGGCGGGGTCGTACCCCTCGCGCGCCAGCTGCTCCCGCGCCTGCGGGCTCAGCTTCAGCGTGATCTTCCGCTCCTCGAGCCGGCGCTGGAGCTGGCGGAGCTGGATGTCCACGATCTTCTCGATGTCGTCCTCGTTCAGCGGGTGGAAGACGACGGTCTCGTCGATCCGGTTCAGGAACTCCGGCCGGAAGTGGCGCCGCAGCTCCTGGAGCGGGTTCTTCCGGTCGACCGGGATGTTCGACGTCATGATGATGATCGAGTTCCGGAAGTTCACGACCCGGCCCTGCGAATCGGTCAGCCGACCCTCGTCGAGGATCTGGAGCAGGATGTTGAAGACGTCCGGGTGCGCCTTCTCGATCTCGTCGAAGAGGATCACCGCGTACGGCCGGCGGCGGATCGCCTCGGTCAGCGTGCCCCCCTCCTCGTACCCCACGTAGCCGGGCGGCGCGCCCACGAGCCGCGAGACGTTGAACTTCTCCATGTACTCGCTCATGTCGATCCGCACGACCGCCTGGTCGGTGTCGAAGAGGAATTCGGCGAGCGCCTTCGCGAGCTCGGTCTTCCCCACGCCCGTCGGGCCGAGGAAGAGGAACGTGCCCATCGGCTTGTTCGGGTCGCCGGTCCGCGGCTTCGAGCGCCGCACCGCGTCGCTCACCGCGCGCACCGCCTCGTCCTGGCCGACAACGCGCTCGCGGACCCGGTCCTCCATGTGGAGGAGCTTCTCGACCTCGCCCTCCAGCATCTTCGCGACCGGAATGCCGGTCCACTTGGAGACCACTTTCGCGATCTCCTCCTCGGTGACTTCCTCGGAGAGGAGCCGCGTCCCGCCGAGCTTGTCGAGCTTCTTCTGCTCCGCCTCGAGCTCCTTCTGGAGCTTCGGGATTTCGCCGTACTGGATCCGCGCGACGCCCTCGAGGTCCCCCGCCCTCTTCAGCTTCTCGGCCTCTTCCCGCTTCGCCTCGATCGTCTCCTTGGTCTTCCGGAGCGCGGTGATCTGATCCTTTTCCGTCTGCCAGCGCGTCTTGAGCCGCGCCGCCTCCTCGCGGAGGCCGCCCAGCTCCTTCTGGATCTTCTCGAGCCGCTCCCGGCTGGCCGGGTCGGTCTCGCGCTTCAGCGCCTGCTCCTCGATCTGGAGCTGCATGATGCGCCGCTCGACGTGGTCGACTTCGAGCGGCATCGACTCGATCTCCATCCTCAGCGCGGCGGCCGCCTCGTCGACGAGGTCGATCGCCTTGTCGGGCAGGAACCGGCCGCTGATGTAGCGGTTCGACAGCGTCGCCGCGGCGACGATGGCCGCGTCGGAGATCCGCACGCCGTGGTGGACTTCGTACCGCTCCTTGAGGCCGCGGAGGATCGCGATCGTGTCCTCGGGGCTGGGCTCCTCGACGAAGAGCGTCTGGAAGCGCCGCTCGAGGGCCGCGCCCTCGGCGCCGCCCGCGCCCGCGATCATGTGGAGCTCGTCGATGAAGAGGATGACCTTCCCCTCGTTCGCGGCGATCTCCTTGAGGAGGGCCTTGAAGCGCTCCTCGAACTCGCCGCGGAACTTCGTGCCCGCGATGATCGAGCCGATGTCGAGCGAGAGGATGCGCTTGCCCTTGACGCCCTCGGGGACGTCGCCCGAGACGATGCGGCGCGCGAGTCCCTCGACGATCGCGGTCTTGCCGACGCCGGGCTCGCCGATGAGGACCGGGTTGTTCTTGGTCCGGCGCGAGAGGATCTGCATGACGCGACGGATCTCGTCGTCGCGGCCGATGACGGGGTCGAGTTTCCCCTTTTCGGCCATCGCGGTGAGGTCGTGCGTGAATTTCTCGAGAGTCTTGTACTTTGATTCCGCGTCCTGGCTGTCGACCTGGTGGGCGCCGCGGAACTGGCGGACGGCGTCGAGGAGCCGCTTCCGTTCGAGGCCGAAGAGTCCGGCGAGCGCGAGGAGGAGGTGCTCGACGGAGACGAACTCGTCGCTGAGGGCTTTCGCCTCTTTTTCGGCGTCGAGGAGGACGCGGTTGAGGCGGCTCGAGAGCGAGATGCCTTCGGCCCCGCCCGAGAGGCTGGGGACCCGGTCGAGGTCGCGGTCGAGGCGCTCGCGGAGCGCGACGACGTCGGCGCCGATGCGTTCGAGGACGGGCTTGGTGAGGCCGTCCTCCTGGTCGAGGAGCGCGGTGAGGAGGTGCTCCGGCGCCATCTCCTGGTGGGATCGTTCCTGGGCCAGCGAGTGGGCGGCCTGGAGGGCCTCCTGTGCCTTGTGGGTGTATTTATCGAGTTTCATGGTTCTTGGAATCGCAAGGGCCGTGCCATCTATTTCCAAGCATGATATCGTAAACCGATAACTATCAATATGTTACGACACCGACAGTGGCCGCGAGATGGGGACTGCAAGAATGGCAGTGGCAGTGCCTGTTGTAGCTTCAGCGATCAGTCTCCATTCGTGACATCGTCGCCTTTGCCGCCTTCAGTCCAACTTGTACTTTCCCGGAAGAGCGGCCTGGAGCTCCTTCAACCCCGCGGTCGTAATTCCGGGACAATCATTCAAGTGAAGGCGGCGAAGGAGTTTCAGGCCCTTGAGATGCGGCAGCCCGGCATCCGTCACTTCCTTCAAGTAATCGAGGCTGAGTTCCTCGAGATTCGGAATCCTGCCGATCGCCACGAGTCCCGAGTCTCCGAGCGACGTGCATCCGAGAGTCAACGACCGCAGCGTGGTGAGCTTTTCGAGCTGGCCCCATCCGCGAACCGTGATGGCGTGACTGTGACTGAGCGTGAGAGTCTTGAGGGTATTTGACTTGGAAAGCGCCTCCAAGCCCGCGTCGGTCATCCCCTTGGAACCCCATAGGTGCAAGGTCTCCAAATTCTTGTGTTCCCCCAATCGCTTCAACGTGGCGTCCGTCAGCCCCTCGCACCACCATAGGCTGAGCTCCCTCAAGTCCGCAAGACGAGCGAGATGGGCGACCCCGGCGTCCGTGAGTTGAGACGTTGCGGTCAACCGGACCTTTTTTAGCCGCGTCATTCCGGAAAGGAGCCGAAGACATTCGTCGGTAGGCTCGCTATGACTGACGAGGTCGATTTCCTCAAGCGTTTTCAGCTTGGCCAGATGCTCGTAGGCGGACTCCGGTATCTTCGCCTGATCTCCCCACTCCAGGGACCGTAGACCGGTCAGCCGGATCAGTTCCGCGCATTCCTCCGGAAGCAAGTCCGATCCCCGAATCAGAATCGAGGACGTGGTCTCGGGAAGGGCCTTGATATCTCCCACGCTCCGGACCTCGACGGGCTCCTTCTTGTCGCGGTCGTCCTCTTCTTCCCCGTCCTTCACCCGCTTCAGGGTGCGTGACATCTGTCCAGTGCCCTTCTGCCATCCCCCACCGCCGCTTGCCCACATCGGCTCCCATGTGTCCGCCGACACGAATCCGGCGTCATCCTTCACCCCGCCCGTCTCGCTCGGATCGAGACCGCTCTGGACAAAGAACATGGTGGACGTGCCGGCCGTCTTCGAGCGATTGGCGAATTCGACCACGACATGGAATCCCCAATACGAAGTCTCGTCCCGGTGACTGACCTTGCCGAGGTTGTATACGATCCTGATCTCCGTAAGGATGGGAAAGTTCTCCGCCGCCTCCTTGCTGACCTTGTCCTCGATTGCGTATTGGAGAACCGTTCCGGCCGGGTAGGCCTTCGCGGCCAGGCCCGCGAATTCGGCGGCCGGGCGGGCAATCAACTCGACCACCGTCCCCTTGACGATCCACTTGGTCGCTTCCGTCTTCGAGGTCTGGGGGGCCAACTCGAGGCGAAGCCGCAGATCGTGCCGGAGACCCGACGGGGCGACGTAGGCGCCTTCTTTCGCTAGGTATTCGTTCACCTCGTGGAAGAACCTCTTCTTCTGGAGCGGAAAGCCCTGCCGGTCGAGCGATTTCGAAATGGCGTCGACGTCCTTCCCCTCGCAGGCGATCCGAAGCGCGTGCGTGGAATCCTGGAGCATCCGCTGGTAGGAATCGCCGGCTTCCTTCCGGATTCTCTCGAGGACGAGGGCAAGCGCGTCGACGTCACGATCAAGGGTGGCAAGGATCGCTTTCGCCCGGGCGGCGATTTCGCCGTCGGGATTGCGTGAAGCCTTTTCCAAGGCCGGCCGGCCAGCCTGTCCCTTCGCCAGTAGATCCCGTGTGGCCGCCTCGCGAACCGCGATGTCGGAGGCTCCCAGCTTCTGGATGAGCGCCTCCATGTCCTGAGATTCCTGCGGACCGGCGCCCAGGGCGAGGAGCGCCAGCCCCGCGATCAGAGGTCGATAATAGATGTGCATCAAGGGTCTCTGATATCAGGACGCGGCGAATCGCCAGGAGGATGATCGAATCGATCAGGCAAGGAGTGGTTCAGGATCGATCATCCGGCTTGAATCTCGAAGCTCGGAGCCCAGCTGGGCGCTGGGATCTGGACGCTGGGAGCTCGCCCCTCCCCGGCCCTAGCGCGGCATCGTGGCGGACTTCTCGACGGTGACTTGAATCGTGAAGCTCGACATCTGCGCCAGCACGGTCTTCTCGACCGCGCGGTACTTCTGCATCAGCGGCCCCGCGAGGTTGCCCTTGGAGTCGTCGTTGTCCCGCAGCGTCGCCGTCTTCTTGAAATTCTCCGTCTCGATCGTGATGACGCGCGCCATCCTCGCCGCCTGCCGGTCGTTCGTCTTCTCGATCCGCTGCAGCGCCTGGAGGTCGATCTTGCCCATCTCCGACTCCCTCAGCTCCCCGAAGCCGGACGCCATCATCTTCCGGACCAGTTCCTCCATCACCGAATCCTGCACCGTCGCCATGTAGGGATCGCGCCACAGCCGCTCGAAGGGCTCCTGCGGCGTCGGCCCCTTCCGGTTCGTCCACCCCTCCGAGAGCATGTACCGGTAGTTGTGCACCACCCGCGTCTGCCGGGTCCGGACGTCCTGCTCCTCGAAGAACCAGACGTAGCTCACCTTGATCGCCTTCCCGGCCGTCGCCGGGTTGGTCGTGCTCGGGCCGGGATCGTTGAAGGGAGACCCCGCATCGGGCGACGCTTCCCCGGCGCACCCGGCGAGGAAAACCCCAGCCAGCGCCAAGACGGCGCTATGCCTCAAGCCCATTCCACGCCTCCCGGACCTCCTTCGCGAGATCCATTATCGGGACGGGTTTCTGGTCCGGTTTCGTGCGCACCCGGATATCCGCCGTCCCCGCCTCCGCCGACTTCTTGCCGATGGTCACCCGCACCGGGATCCCGAGGAGATCCGCGTCGGCGAACTTGACCCCGGGCGACTCGTCCCGGTCGTCCCACAAGACCTCGAACCCCGCCTGCTCGAGGGTCGCGACCGCGTCCTCCGCGAGTTTCACGATCTTCTCGTCCTTCCCTTTTACACTCACCACCTCGACCTGGTAGGGGGCGAGCTCCTTCGTCCAGATGATCCCGGCCTCGTCATGGTGATTCTCGATCGCGGCCGCGGCGATCCGCGTGATCCCGATCCCGTAGCACCCCATGATCATCGGCCGGCGCTTTCCCTGCTCGTCGAGGAACTCGCACTTCATCTTCTCCGAGTACTTCGTCCCCAGCTTGAAGACGTGCCCCACCTCGATGCCCGTCGTGAAGCGCACCGGCGCTCCGCACTTGGGACAGGGATCCCCTTCTTTCGCGTACCGGATGTCGGCCCACGCTTCGGGCTGGAAATCGCGCCCGGAGTTCACGTTCTTCAGGTGGAGATCGAGCCGGTTGCCGCCCGTGACAAAATTCCGCATCGACTGCACCGCGAGGTCGCCGATCACCCGCACCGGCAGCCCCACTGGCCCCGTGAAGCCGACCGGACCCCCCGACGCCTTCTCGATCTCGGCGGGGGTCGCGAGCTCGAGCTTCGCGACCTTCGCCGCCCGCTGGAGCTTCGCCGGATTCACCTCGTGGTCGCCGCGCACGAGCGCCGCGATGAACTCCCCGCCCGTGCGGAAGAGGATCGTCTTCACGATGTCGGTGGACTGGACCGCGAGGTATGCCGCCACCTGGTCGACCGTGTGCTGGCCCGGCGTCACCGCCTCCTCGATCGAATTAAGTTTCGTCGTCTCGGCCTCCTGGCGGATCGTCTCCCGGGCCCGGCCGATCTCGGCCTTCTCGCGATTCGCGGCGTACCGGCAGGTCGTGCAGAGGAGGACCTGGTCCTCGCCCGCCGGCGCGATCGCCATGAACTCGTGCGAGACATCCCCGCCGATGAGCCCCGAGTCCGCCTCAACGGGCCGGAAAACAAGCCCGCACCGCGTGAAGATCTTCATGTAGGCGTCGTACATCGCCTGGTAGGAGCGGTCGAGCCCCGCCCCGTCCGCGTCGAACGAGTACGCGTCCTTCATGATGAACTCGCGCGTCCGGATGATGCCGAACCGCGGGCGCGCCTCGTCGCGGAACTTCACCTGGACCTGGTAGAGGTTCACGGGCAGCGCGCGGTACGAGAGGTTCGCGTTGCGGAGGAGGTCCGTGATGACCTCCTCGTGCGTCGGGCCGAGGACGTTGACATGGCCCTTGCGGTCGGTGAACTTGATCATGGCGTCGCCGTACGCCGCGAGCCGGCCCGTCTCGTTCCACAGCTCGGCCGGATGCATCGCCGGGAGGAGGAGTTCGACGGCGCCCGCGCGGTCCATCTCCTCGCGGACGATCTTCTTGATCTTCTCGAGGACGCGCAGGCCGAGGGGAAGGTACGAGTAGACCCCCGCCGAAAGCTGGCGGACGAGGCCCGCCCGGACCATCAGCTTGTGGCTCGCCGCCTCCGCGTCGGAGGGAGCCTCGCGGAGCGTTTGAATGAAGGACCGGGACCAACGCATATGGGGAACGAGTTATAGCAAACAACCCACGGGATGACCATGACGGCGCCGCCTACGGGAAGTCATGAGTCGTGCGTAGCCCTGTTGAAAACGTCTCCCCACCACGAAGTCACAAAGCCACAAAGAGGAGGGATTCTTGGAATGCGCCCGCCGGCGTTCGTGGCCCGAAGGGCCACGAACCGGCCCCGAAGGGGCCTGGGACGGTGGGGAGAGCCGCGGAGAGAAGGCGCCTTCTCCCGCGGCTCTCCCGGCCGT
>Ga0193713_1000740_pt1 | contig 10848 bp, 11 predicted proteins | sample H3a2metaG_FD_143054 | JGI IMG/M metagenome (GOLD analysis project Ga0193713, IMG submission 143054) | Soil microbial communities from a riparian zone of the East river system, Colorado, United States - H3a2 | ecosystem: Environmental > Terrestrial > Soil > Riparian zone | place: USA: East River... | reverse complement strand
CCGAGCCGCCGACGTTGTTCACGAGCACGTCGACCCGGCCGTAGGCCTCCAGGCACGCTTCGACCATCGCGGCGACTTCGCTTCCCCTGGTCATGTCGCACAGGTGGGTCGCGATCGCGCCTCCCCTTTTCTTCACACCTTCGACGGTCTCGCGCAGCCGTTCGGCCTCGCGGTCCACCGCGAAGATCTTCGCGCCTTCCTCGGCGAAGCGCACCGCGGTCGCGCGCCCGTTGCCCCAGCCCGGTCCGACCGAGCCGGCACCGGTGATGATCGCGATCCTGCCCTCCAGACGGCGCGTCATCGCCCGAACCGGTAGAAGCTTCGCGGATTGTCGACCAGGAGCGCCTTGCGCTCCTTCTCGGAGGGCGCGATTTCCGGGAGCAGGTCGACCAGCACTCCGTCGTCGGGGATCGCGGCGAGGTTCGGGTGCGGCCAGTCGCTGCCCCAGAAGCAGCGGTCGCCGAATTCGGCGACGAGCTTCCGCGCGAAGGGAACCGCGTCCGGCCAGGGCGAGGGCTTGCGCGAGATGCGCTCGGAGCCGCTCACCTTCACGCGAAAGCGCGGGTCGCGCATCAGATCGAGCAGGCGCCTGAAAGCGGGCTGATCGAGTCCGAGAGATGCATCCACGCGACCCATATGGTCGATCACCACCGGCACCGCCGAGCGCTTGAGCCAGGGCGCGAGTTCGTCGATGAGCGCGGCCTCGAAGTGCACCTGCAGGTGCCAGCCGAGCCTGGCGAGGCGCGGCGTGAGCGCGATCGCATCCTCGATCGCCGGACGCTTGCCGAGGTGGCTCATGAAATTGAAGCGCACGCCGCAGAATCCCTGCGAGTCGAGGCGCTCGAGCTCGGCGTCTTCCACGGTCGCAGGCAGGAGCGCGACGCCGCAGTAATCGCCCTTCTTCGCGGCGATCGCATCGGCGACGACGCGGTTATCGAAGCCGTGGCAGGTGGACTGGACGATCACGCAGTGCCCGATGCCCAGCATGGCGTGCAGCGCGAAGAGTTTTTCCTTGGGTGCATCGGCGGGCGTGAACGGCCGGTTCTCGGCGAACGGGAATACGCGGTGCGGCCCGAACACGTGCACGTGCGCATCGCACGCGCCCTCGGGCAGCCCGAGCTTCGGCCGGCTGGGCGAAGCGAGAAAAGAAGGGATTGGATCGTTCATCATGTGTTCAACGGGTCTGCGCGATGAGCGGCGCGGAGCGTCCGTTCCATCGCGCAGGATTAAAGCCGCGCTCCGCGTCGGCTTTAATCCTCCTTGAACCCGATCGCCTTGATGATCGTGCTCCACCTCGCCTGCTCCTCGGAGAGGAATGCGGCGTATTCCGCCGGCGTCGACGGAAAGGCGATCCCGCTCACCTTGGCGAACTGGTCGAGAAGCGCGGGGGAGCGCAGCGCCGCGACCGCCGCGTCGTGAATGCGCTTGAGGACGGCGGGCGGCGTCGCAGCCGGCGCCACCAGCCCGTACCAATTGTCGGAGATCACTTTCGGATAGCCCAACTCGCCCGTCGTCGGCACTTCGGGCAGAGGCGGCGCGCGCTTTGCGCTCGTCACCGCGAGGGCCTTGAACTTGCCCGACTGGATGTGCGGAAGCACGACCGGCACATCGAAAATTCCCATCTGTACCTGCCCGCCCAGCAGGTCGCTCACCGCGGGCGCCGCACCCTTGTACGGCACGTGCACCAGATCGACGCGCGCCTCGGCCTTGAGCAGCTCGCAGGCGAGATGGGTGATGCCTCCCGGGCCCGCCGAGCCGAAATTGATTTTCCCCGGGTTCGCCTTCGCGTAGGCGATCAGCTCGGCGAGGCTCGCCACCGGCAGCGACGGATGAACGACCACGACCTCGGGCACCTTGACCACGGTCGTTATCAGCGCAAGGTCCTTCTGCGGGTTGAAAGGCATCTTCGAAAGAGCGAACGGCGCCATTGCCACGGATCCCTGATTGTTGAACCCCAGCGTGTAGCCGTCGGGCGAAGCCTTGGCCACCGCGTCGATGCCGAGCACGCCGCCCATCCCGCTCTTGTTCTCGACGATCACCGTCTGGCCGAGGCCGGCGCTCAAGGCCTGCGCGAAGGTTCGCCCGAAAATATCCGCCGGGCCTCCGGCCGGGAACCCCACGATCAGGCGCACGGGCTTGGACGGATAGGACTGCGCAAAGGCCGAGCCGGGTAACGGACATTGGACCGCGACAAGCACGATTGCGGCGATCAGGCTCTTCATCGGGTGTCCTCCCCAGGTCAACTCATCGGATCTGATTCAACGGCTACCCTCGCAAGCATACAATAAGGCTCGCGACTGCACGGGCGCTCTGACGAACCAACCGGGAGCCGGACATGAACGGCCAATCCAGACGTAAATTCCGCGGCGCAGCCGCGATGCTGCTCGCATTGGGCATGTCGGTCACGCCGCACGCCGCGGCACAGCCGGCCGGCACCGGCTCACCGGACGCCGGGAGGTTCTACGCCTTCGGAGGCTTCGCCTTGTTCGGTCCGGACAAGAACGACCAGTTCCGGGGCGAGCACGGGGGCGTGGGCCTCACCGGGGGCGGCGGTTTCAGATTGACGCCACTCCTCTCGTTCGAACTCGGTGTCCTCGGCACGGGCTACAGGATCGATACGCCCGCGAGCGCGAGCGCCCAGCTTCCCGTGGGAACGTTCAAGGACGGCACCCTCAGAACGAACATCGGTACGGGAGGATTGAACCTCGCCGTCAAGTTCCACTTCACGGTGGACCGCGTCGAGCCGTATTTCGCCGTCGGGGCCGGGCGCTACACGACGAGTTTCAGAACGACGAGCGAGGCCCTCACCTGCGAGCGCCGTTGCGCCGACACCGGTCCCAGGGTCACCTCGCGCTCCCGCGATACGGGCTATCACGCCGCCATCGGCGCGGACTACCACCTGAGTGCGAAGGACGTGATCGCCGTCGAATTCCGACACCTCAAGCTTGACGCGAACTTCGACGACATCGGCCTGGGTAACGTGAAGGCGGGCGGCAGTCTGCTGTGGCTGGGATATCGCCGCTATTTCTGAATGTCACCGCCTGGTGCGAAAAGGGCGCGCCCGGTACAACGTTCGCCAGGTGCGCCCCGTGGTTTTGCGTGGAGCGTCGCCGGCTCAGTCGTCGTCGTTGTCCCGCTTCAGGATCCCGGCCGCGAACCATGCGCCGGCCGGATTGCGGATGAGCAGCACCGGGCTCGCGCAATCGAGCGGCGCCGGAGTCAGCACATCGTCGATCCGAAAATCGCCGTTGAGCTCGAGCGGGACGGCCACCGTCGTGTTGCGCAGCGTAAACGGAGCCGCGGCTTCGCATATCAGCGTGGCGAACACGCTTTGATTCGCGTTGCCCCCGATGTTGTTGCCCCCGGCGAGCAGAAGGCCGCGACCTCTGACCTTGATGCTGCCGTCGGCTTTCACGTCGGCCCTGAGATCGGCGATCGTCCAGAGCTGGCCGGGAGGTTGGACTCCACGGACGATGTTCCGGCTCACGCTCTCGACGATCTGCGCCGTCGCCAGTGTCGGGGCGACCGCCACGCCGGCCGAGACGGGAATGACTCCGATACCGCCTTTGAATTTCACGAGAGAGTCGTCCGCAGCCGCCGAAAGCGGAGTGACGATCCCGAAGAACAGCACACAAACCGACATCTTCTTCAACATGGCAAGTCCTCCTTCTTCCTCGAACGATAAATAGGGAACAGGGCTCCCGTATACATCGTCGAGAGGCGGGTTATTCCGCCTCGGGAGTCTTGCGTCGGAGAATCTGCTGCGGTGGGGCTTTCTGTCCGCCGCCGCGGCAAGCGGCAGCGACAGGGGAAGTTCCCCTCAGCCCGCCCCGCGCAGGCGCACGTTGGTTTTCCTGCTGATGACGAAGTGGTGCGGATCCACCTTCTGCTCGATCGCAGCGATGCGATACTCCTCCTCGGGCTGCCGGCCCGGAGCCCTGACGGTACAGGATACGAGCTTGCCCTCGGCATTGAGCTGCGAGAGCTCGAGCCCCATGCGCTGCACGCCTACGCCGAGCTTCGCCGCGAGGGCCTTGATGCGCCATGCGGTGGGATTCAACGTCATGAAGGCCAGCACGCTCTCGCGCAAAGACAGGCTGGTCATGAATGCACTGCCCCTACTTGTCCCATTTGGCCATATCGGTAAGCTCGACGTTGTAGCCGACGTTCTGCGGTCCCGCGGCCGCGTTGAACACTTTCTCCACCTTGCGGAACGTTTCGGCGAGCTGCAGGCTGAGCTTTGCGAGCCCTGCCGGATCGGGCTTGAACACCGCGGCATTCTCGACCCTGAGGAAAGCGCGGCCGACCAATTCGACGTAAATCCGCGACGCAAGGTCCTGGGCGCCGGGATTCGCTACGGGCTGTGTCGGGGAAGCCATGACAGCCTCCTTGAAGACGGAGACGATACATACTACGCTCAACTCGAGGCGGGCAAGCGAATTTCCCTCGTCCGGCCTTGTAGAGCGCATGGAATCGGGGTCGGCAAGGAGGCCGGACATGGACACGAAATCGAAATGGAAGCACCGCGGCGTTCGCGTCGTGCACGCGAACGAGCTGGACATCAACACGCCGCAGACGCCCGGCATGAACCGCGCCGCGGCAATCACCAACGCGCGCGCGGGAGCGGAGAAGCTCTGGGCCGGGACAGTCGTCATCCATCCCAAGGCTAAGACCGGCGCGCACCATCACGGGCCGGTCGAGAGCGTGATCTACGTGGTCAGCGGCCGCGCCCGCATGCGCTGGGGCGACAGGCTCGAATTCGTCGCTGAAGCGGGGCCGGGCGATTTCATCTACGTGCCGCCCTACGTACCGCACCAGGAAATCAACGCGAGCGACCAGCAGCCGCTCTCATGCGTTCTGGTCCGGAGCGGCCAGGAGCCCGTGGTGGTGAACCTCGACATCCCGGTCGTCGAAAAGCCCGAAGAAGTGCATTGGGTGGACAACATCCATCCGGCGCCGAAGGCGTAGCGACCCGGGCAAGACTCGGGCCAGCTCCTGCACAGGGATTAATCAGCCCGATAGAACTCCCCGTTCCGCGCAGCATCCCGAGCAAATGCACGCGGAATACTCACAGGCTATGCACAGAATTTGTTGATAACTCGCGAAGCGCAGGAGCCGCTCAGGGCACGGCCGCGAGCAGCCGCTTGATGAATTGGTCGATCGCCCCGCGCTCGATCCAGCGCACGACGGCCACGACGTCGTGGTCCGGGTCGACGTAGACGATGTTGGTGCCGTTCCCGATATGCGCGAAAGCGCTCGCAGGCGCGCTCGGAAAAAGCTTCTTGTCCTTGTTGTTGTACCAATTCATGAAGCCGTAGCTCGGCTCGGCCGGCGTCGGCGTGAGCGCCCAGTCGACCCACTGGTTCGAGAGCAGCTGGCGCTCCTTCCACTTGCCGCGGCGCAGCGTGAAATAACCGAACCGGGCCATGTCGTAGGCGTTGATGAACATCCCCCCGCCCCAGTGCCCTCCTCCCGTCGCCGACTGCACGGCGCTGCCATCCAGAACGATCCACGAATTCTCGTAGCCGAACCAGCGCCAGGTGTTCGAAGCGCCGATCGGGTCCATGATGGTTTCCTTGAGCACCTGGGGCAGCGGGCGGCGCCAGAGGTTGAGCGCGGCGAGGGCGAGCACGTTGACGCGCACGTCGTTGTACTTGTATACGGTGCCCGGCTTGTTGCGCGGGCGCGTCAGCCATTCGCCCGGCTTGTCGGTCGGACGATCCGCCCAGTCGGGCTTGCCCCACAGCGTCCCCTCCCAGTCGCTCGTCTGCCGCAGCAGGTGATTCCAGGTGATGGTGCGGTTGTGCGGGGTCTCGAACAGGAACAGCAATTCGGAGCGACCGAGGCGGTCGGACTTGTCGCCGCCGGCGGCAGGATTGTAAAGCTGGATCGGCGCGACGTAGTCCCTCACCGGATCGTCGATGCTCTTGATCATGCCCCTGTCGTAGGCGATGCCGACGACGCTCGAGAGCAGGCTCTTGGTCACGCTGTGCGTCATGTCGACGCGCAGCGGCTCGCCCCATTCGGCGACGATGTAGCCCTTGTGGACGACGACGCCGGTCTGGTCGCCGCGATCCTTGATCGGGCCGATCGCGTAGCCGAACGGCTCGCGCCCGAAGGTCTGGTAATGGTTCAGCGTCAGGTCGCGCGGATTGCGCGTTTCGCCGGCGACGGCGAAATCGATCGCGTCCTTGAGCAGCTGCGCGTTGACGCCCGCTTCCGCCGGCGTCTTGCGCTGCCAGACCGCGTCGGGATAGTAGGGCGCTTTCGGCTGTGCCAAAGCGCAGAGCGAGACCAGCAGCAAACCAAAGAGGCTGAAGCGATAGCGGAGCATTGCGACCTCGTTTCAGATCAGGTGGGAAATCCACTCACGGGCGCGGCGGGCGGAGTAACATGCAGCCCGGAGCAGAAGCGGAATATAACACCCCGGTCGGCCTGTCGACCGCGCAGAAGGAGGAGACCATGAGACCTGACATCAACCGCAGCAAGCTCGCAGTTCTCGCCGCGGCGCTCGCCCTCGTCGTATCGGGAAGCGCTTTCGGCGAGGACGCGACGGCGGTGCTGGACAGCGCCGCGAAAGCGATGGGCGCGGCGACCCTGAAGACGATCCGCTACTCGGGCAGCGGCTCTGCCGCGTCGTTCGGGCAGGCCTACAAGCCCGGCATGGCGTGGCCGAAGATGAACTACCCGAGCTACGCGCGGCTGATCGACTACGACGGCGCCGCGTTTCGCGAGGAGTTCGTGCGCAGCCGCGCCGAGCCCACCGGCGGCGGCGCCGCGCCGCTGACCGGCGAACAGAAAGTCACCCAGGCGTTGAGCGGCACGTACGCGTGGAACCAGACCGGGCCCGCGCCCGCGCCGGCGCTTGCCGCGGTAGCCGGCCGCACGCAGGACCTGTGGACCACGCCGCACGGCGTGATCAAGGCCGCGATGAAGAACAAGGCCGACCTCAAGTGGCACACGCAAGGCGGGAAGAAACTCCCCATCGTGTCCTTCAGCGTGCCCGGCGCATTCTCGGCGACCGCGTACCTCAGCGCGGACTTGCTCGTCGAGCGGGTGGAATCGCGCGCATCCAATCCGGTGCTCGGAGACATCACGACTGCCGCCACGTACTCCGACTACCGCGATTTCGGCGGCGTGAAATTCCCGACCCGCATCGTGCAGAGGCAAGGCGGATACATGGTGCTCGACCTCGCGGTGAAGGAAGTCCAGCCCAACGGGCCCTCGGACATCCAGGTCCCGGACAATGTGCGCGCGGTCACCACCGAGCGCGTCACGGCCGAGCAGGCCGCCGAGGGCGTGTGGTTCGTCTCCGGCGGATCGCACAACAGCGTGGCCATCGAGATGAAGGACCACGTCGTGCTGGTCGAGAGCCCGCTGTACGACGAACGCGCGCTGCCGGTGTTCGAAGCGGTGAAGAAACTCGTCCCGGGCAAGCCGATCCGCTACGTCGTCAACTCCCACACCCATTTCGATCACGCGGGGGGGCTGCGCGCGGCGGCCGCCGAAGGCGCGACGATCATCACCCAGTCGCAGAACAAGCCCTACTTCGAAAAGGCCTTCATCATCCCGAACCGCATCGCCCCGGACGCGCTCGCGAAATCGGGCAAGCAACCTAAGATCGAAGGCGTGGGCGAGAAGCGCGTCCTTACCGACGGTGCGCGCACGATCGAGATCCATCGCCTGAAGAACAGCGTGCACACCGACACCTTCCTGATCGTGTACCTGCCCAGGGAGAAGCTGCTGATCGAAGCCGACGCCTACACTCCGCTGCCGCCCGACGCGCAGGCGCCGACTCCGCCGAACGGCAACAATGTAAACCTCGTCGAGAACATCGAGCAACTGAAGCTCGCGGTCGAGCGCATCCTGCCGCTGCACGGACGCATGGTGCCGACGGCGGAGCTCTATCGCACGGCCGGCAAGGGCCCCTGACCGCAAGCGGGGAATCATGCATACTGCGGCGACGCCGGATCCGATCGTCCCCATGGAGGAGCACCCGATGAACATCCCGTCCCGACAATGGCGGCTCGCGGCCGCGGCTGCAGCCGCCGGCTTCTCGATTGCCGTCCACGCCGCCGACCCGGTCAAGATCGGCATCAGCATCGCGCAATCGCCGCCAGGCTCGGTGGTGCAGGGCACGCAGGTGAAGGACGGCCTGGAGATCATCAAGGAGCACGTGAACAAGGCGGGCGGCGTCCTCGGACGCCAGATCGAGCTCGTCTACGAGGACAACCAGGGCGTCCCCGAGAAAGGCCGCGCGGCAACGGAAAAGCTGATCACGCGCGACAAGGTCGTCGCCGTCACCGGCGGCCACCAGAGCTCGGTGTGCCTCGCCGAGATCGAAGTGGCGAAGCGCTACAACGTTCCCTACGTGAACACCAACTGCTGGTCGGACGACGTGCGCAAGAAGGAGTATCCCCAGGTGTTCAACCCGGGCAACTACAACTCGCGGGTCGGCCTGGCCATGGCGGAAACCATCGCCGCCATGAAAGTGAAGCGCGTGATCGCGTTCGTCGAGAACACCGACTACGGCATCGGGCAGGCCAAGGCGGTCGCAGAAGCGCTCAAGCAGAAGGCGCCGGACGTCGAGTACAAGTACGAGACGCTCGACCGCGCGGGCAAGGACTTCACCCCCGCGGTGCTGCCGCTGCGAGCCAATCCGCCCGACATGATCCTCACGATGCTGCTGCCGCCCGCCGCCTACATCGTGATGAACCAGCTCTACGAGCAGGGCGTCGCGCCCTCGGCGAAGACCTGGCTCTACGACGGCGCGGGCATCGCCGACTATCCCGATTTCTGGCAGAACGTGAAGGAAGCCGGGAAATACATGCTCGAGTTCGGGCTGTACCACCCGCAGATGAAAACCCCCAAGCTCGGGCTGGAGGTGGCGAAGACCTATCAGCAGCGCACCAAGAACGAGCCGAACCGGCTCATCTTCCAGGCTGCGGATTCGCTTTTGCTGATCGTCGAAGCGATCAAGCAGGCGAAAAGCACCGACCCGAACGCCATGATCAAAGCGCTCGAAAACATGAAATTCGAGGGCGTGCGCGGGGAGTTCCGGTTCTCGAAGGAACCCGGCTACAAGTTCCACCAGTGGGTGGACATTCCCTACGTGAACTACCAGCTCACCGAAATCAACCAGCCGGTGAGCAAGAGCCTGCTGGTCCAGGGGCCCGGGATCCCGCTCGCGGTCGGCAAACTGCAGAAGCCGGCGAAGTAAGCGCCGCCCTTTCCCCTCCTTGGAAAGGAGGGGTGGCGCGAAGCGCCGGGGTGGTCGAGAGGGACCACCACCCCGCCCCTTCGGGGCACCCCTCCTCGAATGAGGGGGGATACCCGACAAAGCCCGCGCCGCGGTGAACGCGACGAGCCGACATGCTCAACGTTGATCTCTTCATCAACGGCCTGATCATCGGCCTGTTCTACGCGCTGATGGCGGTCGGCCTCACGCTCATCTTCGGCATCCTGAAGGTGGTGAACTTCGCCCACGGCGAGTTCTACATGGTGGGCGCCTACATCTACACGCTCGCGGCGTTCAAGCTCGGCTTCGATCCCTGGCTCGCGCTGCCGCTCGCGCTCGCCGGAGGCGCGTCCGTGGGCTGGCTGACCGAGCGCACGCTCATGCGCCCGCTCTACGCCGGCTACTCCTCCTGGGGCCTGATGCGCGACGAGTACGCGGTGGTGGTGACCTTCGCGCTGTCGCTCCTGCTCATCAATCTCGTCGACAAGGTGGTCGGGCCGTACCCGCAGCGCGGTCCGGCGCTGCTCGACATCCCGCGCATGGCGCTGGGACCCATCATGCTCTCCGGCCAGAAGCTGGTCGCCACCGGCATCTCGCTCGCAACGATCGCGGGCCTCGCGCTGTTCCTGCGCTATTCGTTCTGGGGCCGGCAGATCCGCGCGGTCGCGCAGAACCGCCTCGGCGCGTCGCTCGCGGGCATAGACACGACGCGCGCGAGCAGCCTCGTGTTCGCGCTCTCGGGCGCGCTCGCCGCTCTCTCGGGCGCGCTGCTCGCTCCCATCATCAACGCCTCGCCCGACGTCGGCGCCTTCCCGGCGATCAAGTCCTACGTCATCGTCGTGCTCGGCGGAATGGGCTCGATGCCCGGGAGCATCGCCGCGAGCCTCGCGCTCGGCGTGCTCGAGAGCTTCGGCGCGGTCTACATTTCCTACGATTACCGCGACACTTTCGGCCTGGTGATCCTCATGCTCGTTCTGATCTTCCGCCCGCAAGGCCTGTTCGGCGAGCGCGGACGCGAGGTGTGATGGACAGCTCCGCGCGGCGCATGGCGGTCGAGTTCCGGCTTTCGCTCGGACTGCTCGCGCTGCTCGCGATCGCGCCGCTCGCGATCGACAATCCGTACTGGCTCGGCGTGCTCATCGTCTCGATGTACTTCGCGCTGCTCGCAGCGGGCTGGAACCTGCTCGCCGGCTACACCGGCCAGTTCTCGATGGCGCCCGCCTGCTTCGCCATGATCGGGGCCTACACCACGGGGCTGCTCGCCTACCACTGGAAGATCGCGCCGTCGCTCGGCATTCCCGCCTCCATCCTCGCCGCCGGCGCGATCGGCGCGGTCCTCGGGCTCATCGTGCTGCGGCTGCGCGGGCCGTATCTCGCGCTCACCACGCTCTCGTTCGCCGAGATCATGCGGCTCGTGATCGGCAATTCCTACGGCTTCACCCGCGGCGACCTGGGCCTCAACGTTCCCGGGCTGTTCGAGAGCCGGCTCGCGTACTACTACCTGTTCGTGGCGGTGCTCGCCGCTGCTCAAGGCGGCCTCTACCTGCTGCTGCGCTCGCGCGCCGGGTTGTTCCTGCAGGCGATCCGCGACGACGAGGTCGCGGATCGCC
>Ga0193713_1000738_pt1 | contig 10853 bp, 9 predicted proteins | sample H3a2metaG_FD_143054 | JGI IMG/M metagenome (GOLD analysis project Ga0193713, IMG submission 143054) | Soil microbial communities from a riparian zone of the East river system, Colorado, United States - H3a2 | ecosystem: Environmental > Terrestrial > Soil > Riparian zone | place: USA: East River... | reverse complement strand
CTACTGCAGCCGCGATGAATTGGTTCAGCGATACCCCGTCATTGGCCGCCAATTCTGCGGCCGCCTTCTTCACTGACGCGGGAAGCTTCAATGGATAGGTGTTCTTGCTCATTTCCCCAGCCTCTGGAGCAGTTGGGCTGCTTTGTTTGCGCGCAATTCACGAGCTACTCGGGCAGTCTCAATAAGTTGAGGCCAGCGTTTCGCTTGGAATTCTGGTACTTCAATCTCCCTGGCCGGAATTGATTTAAGCGGATCAAGCTCGTACCGATCTAGTGTGTTGCCGAGAGATTTATCCAGCGCGATTCTAGCGATATGTTCGACCCACGTAAGCAATTCTCGGCGTTGAGGTTCGGCTAACAAAGTCCGTAGAAATGCTGCTGTGATCTTAATTGCAAGATGCGCCTGAGCTACGCCTACTTCGTTTTGCTTTTCGCGCAAATATTGGAGATTTTTCAGTCGACTCGTGAGCACATCTACGGGATGCAGAATGCTAATCTTGGATGACGGCGGCAGATTGATCGCGACAGCTCGTTTTCGTATTTCTTTCGTATCCAAGCCAACAATGGAATGTAGAAAGTCGATTTGCTTTACGCCGTTGTAATCAACCCTCTTAGTTAGCTTTGCTGTTTGCGGAGTTGAATCGTCCAACGATGGCGTCCACATCGTCCAGTGTAATTGTTTGTTAAGAGCACGAGCATTCTTGCTACTGCCTATAAAGTCGGCATCCGTCGTGACTTTATCGCCCAATTCCGCGGGGCTCTCAATCTTGAACCAAACGGCCCAAAAGGCGAGCGCCTGCCCGCCGACAAGTAGCGGTTCAGGTCCGCAGTAGGAGAGGATGGTATCTTTTTCTTCTTCTGTTAATGCGACTTCTTGGAGCTGTTCACTCAATTACAGGCCACGCTATTTGAGCATTGCGCATTCGGTCTGGAGAGATGAGCAACATTTCACCAGCGGATACGTCCTCGTTGGCTGCAAGTTTTCTATCGCGCTGCTGGGATGCACGCTTCATCTTTCGGAGCTGATCGCCGGAAACCACGTGCCTCGCACGAACCGGAAACGGCAAACCCCCTTGCTTAACGACCTGTCCCAGAAATATACGTACTGCATCGCTCAACCCAAGGCCGCACGATTCCAATACCGCAGAGGCTTCGGCCTTGAGATCGCTATCGATTCGAGCTCTCACAACGCTTTGTTTCATGGAACACATTGTAGCTACATTTGGGATCAGTCGCAATAAATGCCATTGGTATAACCTTTTGATAATATACGATATTATATGAGCGAGCTGGACCGTGACGCAATTCAATGAATCCATTGCATTTTGGCCGCACCGCAGCATTAGCTCCCTTAGGATCCGGGAACGAGGCTCAAGAAAGTGAACGCTATTGCACTTGCCGCGTTCGGGACGCAGGAGTCGCAGGTTCAAATCCTGTCACCCCGACTTGAAGCATTGCTGACGCCCTTCGCCGCCGCAATGCCAGGGGTTTTTCTATTCCACTCGGGCAGGCGTCAGGTGTTACCCAAACTGTGCTCGCTTATCGAGCACGTCAAATACCAGAGAGCTAACGCCCCGGCGATCGAGCAAGTGCGCGAGAGCAGTTAGGTCTGGCGTAGCTCGTGAGAGTGCCTGAGTTCACGCACTCCGCCCTGCCGGCTCGGCTTGCCGGATGGAAGCCGGACACCCTATGTTTGCGCAACGCAACTCGAATGTGATGCGTAGCGTCAAACCTCTTGGCAAATATTTACTGTCAGCATCCAACAGTTGGCTGAAATGCGGCGTTGTCTGATTTTTTATTGCCATGCGTTGTGCTTAAAATTCTACTGAGATAAGCGCGATACAGACAGTGTGGGTTGCCTGAGGCCGAACGCGTCGGATCCGGTGGATGCCATGATTACACAGACTTGTGCGTGTCGATTTGCCTATGTGCCCTTGTTGCTCGCCGTCTCAAGCGTTGCACTGGCGCAAACCCCGACGGTTCCCGAGCAAAGCGGGCCCGCGATGGGGGCAGCGGCGGGCTTATTGATTTATCCGAAGAACGGTCAGAGTCAGGAACAACAGTCCGCTGATCGCTATGCATGCCACAGCTGGGCACAGGGCCAGACCGGCTTCGATCCGACCGAGCCCAATAGTGCCGCTTCGCAGAGCGAGCTGGCCGCACGCCGTTCAGATTACCGGCGCGCAATGAGTGCCTGTCTCGAAGCGCGCGGCTACAGTGTCCGTTATGCCTCGCCACTCGCAGCCCCGGTGCCACCGCCTGCATCCCCGGTGCCGCCGCCCGCAACGCCACTGCGCCTTGAGCACTATGCGGCGCCGAGTCCCGCGCTCAAGTATCGCCCATTTCAAGTGCACATCGACGGCGGATACAGCGTTACGACGGGAACGACCAAGGAGAACTTCGACGGTGGTGGGAATGCCGGATTGGGGTTCACCTGGTTTCCGACCTCGGCACTGCCCTTGGGCTTGCGAGTCGATGGAAGCTACAGTTGGTTACGGGTCACGAACAATTACCTGAATCTTAACCCGGGTAACTTCAACGAAGGGGACCTGAACGTTTATGGGGGCGACGCGGACCTGCAGCTGGATCTGGCGCATCGATCCTCGCGCGCGAAGTTGTACTTGTTTGGCGGCCTCGGCTGGTACCGTGAACAAACCGATCTGCGTCAGGTCTCGATTGTCAGAGGCACCGTGTGCGATTTCTACTTTTGTGGGCCAGGATACTTCCCTGCCGTAACCGCGGAACAAATCACCACGAGCGACTGGAAAAAATCCTGGAACGCGGGGATCGGGTTGGAAGTCGCGCTTCCGCAGCGCGCCGCTTTTTTCATCGAGGCACGCTACCAACACTTCCTGCCCAACAACAGCAACAGCCTGCAATTCGTGCCGATCAGAGTGGGGCTCCGCTTCTAAATGGCGATCATTGCATGCAGCGAGTGCGCTCACGAAGTATCGAATCTAGCCGCGACTTGCCCCCATTGCGGCGCGCCCATCGCAGCGCCCACATCCAAAGCTGAGCGCGGCACCAAGCGCAGCATTCTCAGCATGCTCATCGCGCTCGCGGTGCTATGCCTGATCGCGGCGACGCTCTGGTACCTGCCGCCCAATCAGCTAAGCGCGCTGCTCGGCCAGTTCAGCCTCAAGGCCGAGCACTCCGCCCCGGCCGCGCCAGTGAGTGCCGCGATTCACCCGGCAATTGCCGAGCGGTCTCCCCGCGAGTCCGACGTTGGACCGCGTCCGGTCTATCGGATCACCGCAGAACAGCTCTTTCAGGCCTACAGTGCCAACGCCGTGGCGACGCAGAGCCGGATCGGCAACAGCCTCATTCGCATCTCGGGCACCGTTGCCGAAATCGACGAGGACGCTTCAGGTCACCCGGTGGTAAGACTGTTGACGACTCATGACGATAACGCCGAGATGATGCTCAAGGACGATCAGAAGGTGGCTGCCGCGGAATTGGTCAAGGGCGAAATGGTTGACGTGCAATGCGACAAGATACAACGCGACAGCACTCGGCGGACGGTTGCGACCCCGCAAGGCAGCGGCTGTGCTTTGGTATCGGTCGATGCCGGTTCCGCTCAAGCCTATCTTGCGGTGTTCTTGCCGAATGAGAAGGGAGTTGCGCCCGTATACATCGTAGGTCCTATGTCCAAGGCCGCGTGTCTGTCGCGTGGCGAGAGCATTTCCGCACAGCTGGGTGAGACCAGGCGAGACCACATTGTTTCCAAGAATTGTGCCGCGACGGCCCACGAAAGCATTCCGTCGGAGGGTTGTCGCCTGAGCGCCTCCATGACGGCGCTCCCCGACATGCCCGCCACGCATCTGTGGCGATATGATTGCGCGGAACGTCCTGCAGCGTCCCGGAGAGCGACAGAAACGGTAAGGACGCAGAAAAAGTCAGTTCACAGCAACACCGTGGCGAGTGTTGCAACGGATACGGTTACTGAGCCGCCTGCAACGGCGGCGGACTCACCATTGAGCGAGGCAAGCGAAACCACGGTCGCAGCGCCGGCCCGAACTGCGGCGCCGCCGGAAGCAGAAAAGACTCCGAGCAGTGCAGCGGCGGATGTGTCTACTGGCGCGACTTCGCCGCCTCCTGCTCCGGCTCCTCTTCCGGCTCCGACTCCGACTCCGGCTCCGGCCACAAACGCGGACGTTGCCGCGGCGCCGGCGATTCCCGCAGACCTCGTGATGGTAAAAGCGGCCGATCCGAGCGCTGCAGATCGTATTGCCGCCTATTGCAACAAAGTGACGGCGTCAGCGTCGGACCAAGCTGCTGTCGCCGCGGGTTGCAGACATGAAGAGGTAGCCGCATGGACGCGGCTCGTGTTGAATAACGAATATCCGACGCTGGACGAGGTCACGCGCCGCAAGTGCAGCGAGTCGCCCTTCCCTGATAGCTATGTCGCGAAGGAGTCCTGCGCCAAGTACGTGCTGCACGTCAACCGATAGCCCCGAAAGCGACCGCGCTCGTCTGGCGCGGTCGCTTTCACATGAAGCGGCACCAGTGCGGCCAGGCGCGACAGAAAATCCTCAGGCTCGAACACCACGTGCGACCAACCAAATCCTATCGCAACTCATCCCACACCTGCGTAGGAAAGTGCCTAGGACGTTGATGGAGGGGATTGCGCTGCCTGATAAGACAAACCTGCGGTACGTTGCGGATCATGATCGTCATTGAAATGGCTTTTGAATCATCAGCAGTCGATGCGGGAGCCTTTAAAAGCACTGACGGTCGTGGAACTGATCCGGCGCAGGTAAAATACGGCCATTATCACCGGGAGACACCAACAATGATCCGTACGATTCTCGCCTCGCTGCTGCTAAGCATTTCAGTCGCTGCATCATCGAAAACGAAGCTGCTGGAGCACATACCTCTCCAGTGGCGACCCACGTCGGATCTGCGGCTCGGTACCGCTCAGATGTCCGCCTCGCCGGTCACGGTCGCGACCTTCACCGACGGCCGTGATAACAAGGAGGTCATTGGTGAAAATAGAGAGGGCAACGAGCCCAAGCCAGTCACCACCTCGGATGATGTGGGCGCCTTCGTCAGCACGCACATTCGGCAACTATTTGATCAGTCCGGCATCAAGACGGTCGACAGCAATGCCGGGGTGACCATACAGGGTGAGGTGAAGAGGTTCTTCGTCCGCGAAGGAGATACTTACAAGTCAGACGTGGCAATTCATCTCACGGTGATCAATCAGAACGGCAAAACCCTGTGGAATGGTCTCGCCTCCGGTGAGGCCACGCGGTTTGGGCGCTCTTACAAGGCGGAGAATTACTACGAGGTTCTATCGGATGCCGTGGTCAACACGGTGAGTTCAATGCTGCAGGCCGCCGAGTTTCAGAAAGCGATATCCGGGCACCCTAGCGGCGAATCTTAAAAGGGAGGAGTTGTTGTCGGACTAGCAAATAGAAATATCGCCCTTCTCGCCACGTAAAGGCTTGTGCGTAGCGCCGTATCGCGGCGACTGGCTTTCGCTGCTAGACTGCAGTCAGGATTAAAATCGGGGTCATCATCCACACCACAAAGTCCCCTTCGTGCCAACCGGCGCGAAGGAGTGATGGCGATGCAGTATTTGTACTTATGCCTACCGCGCGTAGTCAAGCGCCCATCGCTGAACGCGGCGCGAACGTCGTGCTCTCGCGACGCTTAGCCGATCGGAACCACCGAGATCAGGTCCGCTTCGCGCACCGATGGCCCTATTGCTCCAACATCCATTCATAGGCAGGCACAATTCGGAACGGCTCAGCTGACAGCGCCGCAGCCTGTTCCTGTGTGAGGACCAGAAGCACCGCTGGCAACTTTGGATTCTCCTTCGCCGCCGAATCCAGCGCTCGAAATTCACGTGTGCGCGTTTGCTCAGATGCCGGATCGGCGCACACCTGCAACAGCGACCGGTCACCCGCGCGATGACGCACGTGGAAATCCACTTCGAATCCGTCTGCGGTCTTTATGTATTCCACATCCGCTCCGCGCCGCTGCAACTCATTGAACACGGCGGTTTCAAGGGCGTGCCCAAGATTAGTCCGACCGGAAACATCGAATGCATGGATCAGCCCGGGATCGGCCGGGTAGACCTTGCGCGGATTGGAATTGCGCTGGCGCTCAGAAGCCGTGTGTAGGGATACCGTCGAAATGAGGTAGGAGTCGATCAAGTGCGCCAGAAGTGCGTGCACGGAATCCTTGGCTAAGGCATGACCCTGGGCTTTCAAGTCCTGGAACAACCGGTGCACGCTCATGCTTGCAGCCGGATTGCGTAAGCAATGGCGCACGATCCAGCGCAGGGCGCTCACCTGCGATACCGCGTAACGCTCCACCACGTCGCGAAACAAAACCGTATCGACATAGCTCTGCAACAGCTCGGTCCGCAGACCGACTCCTAGGCCCTGAGCTTCAGGGAATCCGCCCGCCTGCAGATACTCGCCAAAGCGCTTTTCGATCAGCGAGCGCTGATCGGCTGTCCAGCGTTGCGGTGCTTCCACTGGCTCTTCGTCCCGATGGCGTAGAAACTCTCGAAAGCTGAACGGCCGGATGATCGTCTCGAATCCTCGGCCGCGCAGCGATGTGTGCACTTCACGCGATAGCATGCGCGCGGAAGATCCGGATACCACCAATTCGACGCGTTCGGTATCCAACGCTCGGCGCACAAAGCGCTCCCAGCCGGGCACGAGTTGGATCTCATCGAGAAACCACGAAACCGTCTGGTGCCGTCGCAAGTCCGGAAATCGCCGGTAGTAGGCTTCCAGCAACGCGCTCAATTGGTCGGCCTTGATATCCGCCAACCGATCGTCATCAAAGCTGATGTAAACCGCTCGTTCCGGCGAACCGGTCGACTGCCTTTCAACCACGAGCTGCCGTAGGAAGCTCGTCTTGCCGGCACGGCGCATTCCCGTTACAGCGTGCGCCTTATTCCGAAGGTTCGGCAGCACGGCGTCACGGCGAGTCAGCGTGGTGACCATGGCGGGTGCCAGGGCCGTGTTGAGCTTTTCCTCCAGTACCGGGTTCAGCGTCATTGCCTAGCGCCTCCATTGTGTCCTTTTAATAAGGACACCATATCAATTATCCGTACTTTTCACAAGGACACAATACGATACGGTAATTGAACCTTCGGGACGTAGGAGGTCGCAGGTTCAAATCCCGTCACTCCGACCATTGATTTTCTTAGAGTTTTTCCACCGCGATACGCTGTGGGTCCCCGTGATGAGAGCCTCTGGCTCCCAGATTGGGTCCCCAGCTTTTGAAAGCTGAAGGTAGTCGGCAAAGTGGTTCGAAGAGGTTGAGAAGAGGGTCGCCCAGCACCAAACTTAGAGGCACGTCCGCACGAATGAAAGCGGCTAACTTATCGTAGAGCTCATCCCTTAAGGTATCTGCTACGTTTCTCTGCCGAACTCTCCGCGGTCTGCGGCAAACTCGGACTCCATGTGGAGCGCGACCGGCACTCAAAGTCGACAATACGATCTCCGCCTCCGCCGACGAAGCGCGCGCTCGAGGGCGCATCGTCACTTAGCGGTACTTCTGCTTGTCTAACGCAAGTCTGCTGGATCTGGAATGAACGGGCCCAAAGGCGGGAGTTGCGCGAGCCAGTGTCCATTCCTCGAGAAGGGCCGGCGGGCAATCGCCCGCCGGCCATTGGCGTGAAGGAAATTTAAGGCGTGACCTGGGTCACGAACGTCCCCCAATTCGCATTCACGGTGCGCGGCGCGTTGGGGATATATTCGCTGGCCATCCAGATGTTGCCGCTCTCGTCATCCGCGACTGCCGCGCCGTAGTCGCCCCAGCGTCCCACACGGGCTCCGCCATACCCCGAAAAGCCGTCGTCCGGCAGAGCGCCTGCCGCCGCAATCTGGATGTCTCCAGCGCCTTTCACGGCATCAAGAGTCGCAAACGCAGAGCTCGGGAAGAAGTCCGGGCCGACGAGGGTGAAGCTGATCACGCCCTTGCCGGCTGCGTTGACGCCGATTGTAGGATAGAGCAGGTTCTCCTGATTCGCGGCCACATACCCCTGGTTCGCAACCGTCGCCGATACCGATTCGGAAGTCGATGCCGGTGAGAGAATGAACCACGCCGTTCCCGTGCGGACAGGTCCATTGTTCGGCTTCACGACGGAGTTCAGGGCCGTCCACAACTTGCCGCCGGCAAACACAACTTGCTGTAAACGATCGTCATTGGACGCGACCAGTTCCTCGTGTTCGCGAAGCGAGTTCGCCAACGGCGTGGGACCCGGCTTCTGCTGAGCGGACGGGGGCGCGCCGTAGACCTCGGTATTCACCACCGCGTTGCTGAGATGGAGTGCGGGCGTCGCGGTGTTGAGCGAAGCCGTGTTGGTCAGCGCCCAAATCACCAAGCGATTATCGAGCGAGTTGTTCAGGTCCAGGGCGCTGACGAAATATTCCGTCCCGCCGTTGCCGGTGGCGAAAGCGCCGCCAGGTGGCGCGCTGGCTGGCTGAATGCTGAACGCAAAGGGAGCGTCGGCCTCGGTGAGCTGGTTGAAGTGCATTACCGTCGCGATGGACCCCGCGGCGAGCGCGGCTTTGGGTATCGCGTAGAGCTGCGCTCCACGGAAGTTTTCGGTGTCGAGGCTGAAGGCATTCGTGGCGATGTAGAGGCCGTTCGCGTCGGCGCCCATCAACGGCTGGTCGCCAAAGCATGGGCAAGTCCCGAACTGGCCTCCGTCTTTGGTCGTATCGATGGACAGCACCGTCCACGCGCCAGTCGGATCCTTCGTCACGGCAATGACGGTACGCGTCTTGGCCGCCGTTCCCTGCAGGAAGGCTCCGGTGGCTGGGTCGGTGTCGATTTCCAGCTCGATCGCAAAAAAAGTCTTCGTGTCCTTGTCGAAGTAGATTCGCGGATCGCTCAGGAAAGGCCCAAAAACCGGAGGGGTACTGGTGCGCACGATTTCCGAAGGAAACCCGAAAAAGCGGTTCAAGGCCATGGGACCAGCGAGAATAGTTCCGGCTTTGTCATAGACGGTAATGGCATTGTTAACGGCTTCGACCACGACTCCGTTCCCAACGGCCAGCCCCTGATCCGGAGGCTCCAGACTAAACTGATTCCCCTCGTCCGCCAGGCGCTGATCGAGGTGCGAAATTCCGTTGAATCCAGTCACCGAATTGGGAGTAACGATGGTGTTGGCAGCCGGCGTGGGGACGTGGTCTGCCGGAACTCTGGATGGCTTGATCGTCCCAGAAATTTGCGGCTTTGTGGTGTCCTCGTCCAAGCTCGGTCCAAATTCCAGGGAAGCGGCGCTCTGGCCGCTTCCGGAAACTCCGGCGGATATTGCCGTCACCCCCTCAAAGTGCAATTTCGCGGTGGCGACCTGTGGGCCCGCTGCACTCTGACCCAATACGATCGGGACTCCCCACAGGCCAAGAGCCACACTACTCGCTAGAATTCCGAACCCCCCAGTCATAACTCGCTTCTTCGTTTGAGATAACATTATGGTCCTCTCCTTTAGTTACCAATGTCGCAACGGCACGCATCAGCAATCGCGTGGGTCGCCCGTGAAGTTTTTTTTGGAGCCAAATTACCCTTCCGATCTAGGTCTCTGGCTGATTCACGATACGCTTCCCCCATCTGATCGACAAAATAGAATTGCCGCACGCGACCGCGCAATGGAGGCTGAGTTCCGGCTCGAATTGAACTTTTTACAACTGCTTGCGGTACTGCACTGGCCTGGTGTCAATTTAGGGGTCACCAACCAGAAGCCATAAAAAAACAGGCCGATTGCGCATGTAGACGGAGCAAGATTCGCAGGATCAGTACTCTTTGCGCGTCTCGCTTAGCCGCTCCCAACGATCAGCGGGCCCCAGGCGGTCGGCTCCCTGAAACGGCAGTACCCATCCCGGATACTCTGGGGAAAGCGCACTGACTTGATCCAACTTTTTGATCTCATCGAGTGTGAGTGTGAGTTTGATCGCCGCGAGATTGTCCTGAAGCTGGTCGATGCGTTTCGCGCCAATGATGATCGAAGTTACCACCGACTTTGCCAAGAGCCACGCGAGCGAGAGTCGTGCAGGACTGCATCCGTGTGCTTTTGCGATCGGGGCCATCAATTCGAGGATCCTCCAGGTCCGTTCTTTGTCCACGAGAGGAAAGTCGTACTCAGTGCGGCGCGAATCCGCGGGCTTCTGGTTCGTCCGGCTGAACTTGCCGGAAAGCAAGCCGCCGGCAAGCGGACTCCACACGAGTAAGCCCACCTTTTCGGATTCCAGCAGGGGAACGATTTCGCGTTCGAGATCGCGGCCGGCGATCGAGTAGTAAGCCTGCAGCGTGTCGAATCGGGCCAGGCCCTTGAACTCGGAGATGCCGAGGGCCTTGGCGATTTTCCATGCCTGCCAGTTAGAGCAGCCGATGTAGCGAACCTTTCCCTGCTGCACCAGCGTGTCGAGAGCGCGAAGCGTCTCTTCCAGTGGGGTCACGGCATCGTTGCCATGGATCTGGTACAGGTCGATATGGTCGGTCTGCAGACGACGGAGACTGGCCTCGACTCCGTCCATGATGTGGCCGCGAGAAGCTCCAACGTCATTCCGCCCTGGGCCGACTCGACTATAGACCTTCGTCGCGATCACGACATGTTGCCGCGCGACGTTTAGATTCTTCAGTGATCGACCGAGAATCTTTTCGCTCTCACCCTCGGTGTAATTGTCCGCGGTGTCAAAGAAATTGATGCCACCGTCAATCGCCGTCTTGACCAGTTCATCGGCCCCGACTTGGTCAACGGCGCTGATGCCCTTGAAGAGCCCCCTGCCGTCCCCGAATGTCATGGTTCCGAAGCAGAGTCTTGAAACCAGGAGCCCTGTATTGCCGAGTGTTGAGTATTCCAAGATGCCCCCTCAGTTGCAGCCG
>Ga0193713_1000735_pt1 | contig 10882 bp, 12 predicted proteins | sample H3a2metaG_FD_143054 | JGI IMG/M metagenome (GOLD analysis project Ga0193713, IMG submission 143054) | Soil microbial communities from a riparian zone of the East river system, Colorado, United States - H3a2 | ecosystem: Environmental > Terrestrial > Soil > Riparian zone | place: USA: East River... | reverse complement strand
CCAAAGCCGCGCGGCCGGCCGGTCTCACGATCGGTCGGCAGCGACACGGACTCGACCGTGCCGTGCTCGGAGAACAGGGTGCGGACTTCCGCTTCCGTAGCTGTGAAGGGCAGGTTGCCCACATAAATCTTGGCCATAAATAGAAAGTCTCCAACTCAATAAAAACGGGCCGGCCGCTAAGTAAATGCGGACCGCGCCCTGACTACACGGCAGGAACTCGGATGAGGTCGGCGAGATGGTTTCCCGCGAGGCATCGAACCAATGATCCTGTCACCTGATCGAGGAAGTTCGGCTCGGGCTCATGGCGCCAGATGAGGCGCACGGGGCGATACACGGACATAGACGATCACCGGGGAGCATACCACGGTTTCCCGGACCATGCGCGACGCCGGGCGGCAGGGCGGGCTTAAGTTCAGTCGCTCCGGACCAGCACCAGGCGCCAGCTCAGGACCATGGGGCAGGGGGCGGCCGTGGCCCGCTCACGAAAATGCATACCTTCGCAGCCCAGCCGCCCCGAGGCCGTCCGCGCGGAGGGCTGCTTCAACTCGGCCAGGCCCGCGACGTTGGCGCTCAGGTCGAACTCGCCGTCGCATTCGGAACAGGGACAGGCAAAGCGGAAGAAGGCGCGCGCCGGCGGATAGTAGCTGTGGGACTGTGGCGACGGCGGGGGCCGGCTCATGCCGGCAAAGTTCAGGTCAATCTGCAGCTTGGCGACGTCCGCGTAGCGGCTGCGCATCGCCGGGGCCTGCAGGCGATCGTTCTGGCGTCCGGCACGACGCTGCTCGCCGAAGGTGGGGAGCTTGCGGGAGGTGAGCTTCATGAGCGCCCCTGCCGCGGTTCCTGCGGGCGGTCAAGCTGCTGCTGAAGGCGACGATCCGGCTTGGCCAAGTTCGATACCACCTGGGATCATGTGAACGTTGTGGAGCGATCAAATGCAGAGGGCTCTGCCGAGCCACAATAGCACAAATGGGCCTTCCTCTGTGATCAAATGCGGCGGTCAAACCAGGGACAGGTGCTATTTCCGCATGTTTACCTACATCTCACTGGGGACCAACGATCCGGCGCGCGCCGCGCGTTTCTACGACGCCTTGCTGGCTCCCCTGGGGCTCCGCCGCTGCGAAACGACGTCGGAACCGAACTGGGAAGACTGGGTCGGCTGGGGCACCTATGTAGACGGCGGTGCCCGTGAAATCGCGCTGTGGTTGTGCAAGCCGTTCAACGGGGAAGCTGCAACAGCGGGCAATGGCACGATGGTCGCGCTGCAGGCGAAGAGCTGGGAAGCCGTGCAGCAGTTTCATGCCGCCGCGCTCGCCCATGGTGGCCGGAGCGAAGGGCTGCCGGGATTGCGGCCGCAATACAACGCCGATTTCTACGCCGCCTACGTGCGCGATCCGGATGGCAACAAGCTCGCGGCGGTGTGCCGGGGCGTGACGGCCCCACAGGGCGCGGTACCCTAGTCGCTAAGGAAAGACGGTCTCGGCCTCGAACACCGGCCCGTCGACACAGACCCGCTTCATCGAGGTGCCCGCGCTGGTGCGGACCTCGACGGCGCAGCCCGCGCAACCCCCGACTGCGCAGGCCATGAATTCCTCGAGCGCGACCTGGCAGGGGAGCAAATGTGCGCGCGCCAGGCGCGCGGCGGGGGCCCACAGGCGTAGAGGGCCACATCAGCGCGCTCCTCCGCCGTCAGGGCGGCCAGCCATTCCGAGGCCAGTTCGGTCACGTGGCCGTCGAAGCAGCCGGCGAAGCCGGCGTTGCTGGCCAGGCGCGAGGGGATGCCCCAGTCATCCAGGAGCGGCATGCAGGCGATCGCCGCGGCGGGCGCGGCCGGTACCAGGATCCGGGAAGGACGGGCCGGAAAGGGAAAGGGAATTTCCGAGCCCATCAGCACCAACGGCTTCCAAACGCTACGCGCATCGCTCCGCAGCGCTTCCGCCAGGAAAATCATGGGCGGGATCCCCACGCCGCCGCCGATGGCGAGTACCCGCGGGCGTTCCGGGCGCAGCGTGAAACCCTGCCCGATGGGGCCGAGCAGGTTGAGCGGCTCGCCCACGCGGCACCGCCCGAGCGCCGCCGTGCCCGCGCCGACCACCTTGAACAGCACCTCGATCCAGCCTGCGGCGGGCGCGGCCCGCATGATCGAGAGCGGCCGGCGCATGGGCAGGGCCGTCTCGCAACGGAGGTGCACGAAGCTGCCGGGCGTGGCGTGGCGGGCGGTCAGTGGTGCCGCAATGCGCAGGATGTGCTGCTGCGCTTCGTAGCGGACATGCTGCAGTACGGCGCCTTCCTCGACGAAGATGGTGCCGCGGTGCGGCCTCATGCGCTGCCCGGCCGCGGGCGCATCAGCGCCTCGAGCACCGCCATGCGCACTGCGACGCCGTTGCGAACCTGGTCGCGGATGACCGACTGCGGTCCGTCGGCGACCTCCGAATCGATCTCGACGCCACGGTTCATCGGCTGCGGGTGCATGACGATGGCGTCCGGACGCGCGCGCCGCAGGCGCGGCACGGTCAGGCCAAAGCGCGCGAAGTATTCCTCGCCATTCGGAATCTCGGCCTCCGTCATGCGCTCCTTCTGGATACGCAGCATCATCACGACATCGGCGTCCTTGAGGCCGGCTTCGAGCGTCAGGCAGCGCTGCCCGGCCGGATATTCACCCGCGGCGGGCATCAGGGCGGGCGGGGCGACCAGGCGCAGCTCGCCGACCCCGAGCGCCGTGAACACCTCGTAGGCCGAGCGCGCGACGCGCGAGTGACGGATGTCCCCGACGATGGCGACGCAGAGGCGCTCGAAGCGCTCGCCCTTGTGCTGGCGCACGGTCAGGGCATCGAGCAGGCCCTGAGTGGGGTGGGACAGGTGCGCCTCGCCCGCCGAGAACACGCTGATGTGCGCGGCGACGTTCGCGGCCACGTGCGCGACCACGCCGGGCTCGGAATCGCGGATCACGAAGGCGTCGAAATGCAGTGCCTCAAGGGTGTGGATCGTGTCCAGCATGGTCTCACCCTTGACGCGCGAGGACAGCTGCACCTCGAGGTTGATGACTTCCGCGCCCAGGCGCCGGCCGGCCAGTTCGAAGGAGACGCGGGTGCGGGTCGAGGGTTCGGTGAACAGATTTCCGATGGTCAGGCCCGCCAGGGCGCGATTGCTGGGCGCACGCTCGCCGGCGGCGCGCACGTAGCCTTCGGAGCGATCGAGGAGCGAGCCGATTTCTGCGCGGCTGAGTCCCTCGAGCGTGATCAGGTGGCGGAGGGATCCGTCGGGGCGCCGCTGGTTCGTCATGCAGTTCCGGCCCATGCAGTCAGGGGATGCTCAGTACTCGCCACGCAGCCACCGCTCGAGGATGATCGCCGCCGCGAGGCTGTCGACATCCCCCCGCTCCACCCGGTGCCGGCGGGTCCCCGCGGCGCGCCGGCCCTTGAGCTCGGCGGCGGCTTCCTGCGTGGAACCGCGCTCGTCGACGCGCGCCACCGCCATTGCGGCGCGGCGCGCCAGCGCCGCGGCGAACTGGTCAGCGGCACCGGCCAGGGCACCGGGCGTGCCGTCCTCATTATAAGGGTAGCCCACGACCAGCACGGCGGGTTTGTAGGCGTCGAGCAGGTGATCGATGGCGGGCCAGTCTGGCCCGCTTGCTGAACACATGACTGCCGCCAGGGGCGCGGCGGACTTTGTCAGCGTGTCTCCAGATGCGACGCCGATCCGGCGCAGCCCGAAATCGAAACCGAGCGCGCTGCCGCTGCTCAGGCGTGTCCTGCGATGAGGCTGACGCGTGAGCTGTGCACGCCGAGCAGCTGCCACGCCGCCTGCCAGCGCTGCTCGAACGGCACCTCATAGACGAGCTGCTCATTCATCGGCACGGCCAGCCAGGCATTGTCCAGGATCTCGCGTTCGAGCTGGCCGGGCTCCCAGCCCGCGTACCCCAAGGCGACAAAGGCATCGCGCGGACCCTCGCCGCGGGCGATGGCGGCGAGTATGTCGCGCGAGGTCGTGACCTGGATGCAATCGGAGATCTTGTGCGTCGAATCCCATTCACCGCCGGGGCGGTGCAGCACAAAACCGCGATCGGTGTGCACCGGGCCGCCGCGCAGCACCGGCCGCTCGCCGATGTCGGGCTGGTGGGGATCGAGCTTCATCTGCGCCAGCACGTCGCCCAGTTTCATGTCCAGCGGCTTGTTGAGCACGATGCCGAGGGCACCCTTGTCGCTGTGTTCGCAGACCAGGGTGACGCTCTGGGTGAAATTGCCGTCCGCCAGGGAGGGCATGGCGACCAGCAGGTTATTGGCGAGGGAGTTGCTGTCGGACATGCATCGAGTATGGGGGCGCGCCGGGCCGCCCTCAAGGCCCCTGGGGGACATTTGTGCCGGTGGTCACCGTGCCCTGCGCCAGCGCGCCGTTGACGAATTCCCACTGGTAGGCGAACCGCAGGGAGGTGTAGTCGCGCGCCAGGCTGCGGGGAAAAGGCTCGAAGGGGCTGGCGAGCCGGAGTATGTCAAGCGCCGCCTGGTCGATCTCGGGGTAGCCACTGCCGCGCTGGACCGTGGCATCGAGCAATTGCCCCTCCCGGCCCAGCGTGACTTCGATGACCGGGCTCCCGCTCAGCTCGCTGCGCCGGGCGGCGGAGGGGAAATTCATGGTGCCGATGCGCTCGATCTTGCGCCGCCAGGCGTCCAGGTAGGGCGCCAGGTTGGAAGCCCTGGTGTCGGGGCTGACCCACTGGCCGGTCTTGGGATCCCCGCGGAGCACCAGCTCGCGCGCGTCGCCGCGCCCGTGACTCTCAGCCTCGGCGTTCGCCGTCTGACCGGGACGCCTGGTGGCCGCGCCTTCGCCGGTTTCGCCCAGCCAGAGGATCAGGGGCGCCGGGGCGAGCGTCGAGAGCGTACGCGGCGCGCCCGGGCCGGCTGACTCCGGCGACGAAGACTCGTCCTTCCCTGAGCCCGCCCTCGAGCGGGGCGCGGGGTGCGATTGCGGGCTGCCGGTCGGGAGCGTGCGGGTATTGCCCGAGCCCAGCTGGGTGCGCTGGGCCAGGTAGACCGCGTGCTCATTGCTGCGCGCTTCCGGGAGTTCCTCGGTGACCAGCAGCACCTGCATGCCCGGCGCAGCCCCGGTGGAACCGCCCGCGCTGAAGCTCAGGCCCAGGATGATGATCGCGTGCGCAATGGCGGCGAGAAACAGCATGCTCGTCAGCCGCTCGCGGACCGGCGCGCCCGCTTCGCGCTGGCCTGCCAGCCCGGCCAGCGTCAGGCGGACCTTCGGCGGCGCCGGGTTCATGCCCTGCGCGCGGCGAGCCGCCGCTCGATGGCCTGCACCAGCTGCTCCGCGGCATCGACGCCGAACTGCTTCTTCAGCTCACGCACGCCGGTGGGACTGGTGACGTTGATCTCGGTGACGAAGCCGCCGATGACGTCCAGGCCGACGAGCAGCATGCCCGCCTGGCGCATCGCCGGGCCGATCTGTGCAGCGAGCCAGCGGTCGCGTTCATCGAGCGGCCGCGCCACGCCCCGGGCGCCGGCGGCGAGATTTCCCCGGTTATCGTCGGCGGCCGGAATGCGCGCCAGCGCGTAGGGGAGCGGCTCGCCATCGATCAGCAGCACGCGCGCGTCGCCGCCGACGGCGATTTCCGGCAGATACTTCTGCGTGATCGCATAGCGCTGGCCGTAATCGGTGAGGGTCTCGAATACCACGCGCTGGTTCTTGTCCCCGGGTGGCAGTACGAAGATCGAGCGGCCGCCCATCCCGTGGAGCGGTTTGCAGACCACGGTGCCGTGCGAGGCGGCAAAAGCCGCCATTTCGCCCATGTCGCGGGTCACGAGCGTGGGCGCGCAGCACTGCGGAAACCAGGCCGTGTATACCTTCTCGTTCATGTCGCGCAGCGCCCCCGGGCGGTTCACGACCAGCGCGCCGGCCAGTTCCGCGCGCTCGAGGATGTAGGTGGCGTAGATGTACTCGGTATCGAAAGGCGGGTCTTTGCGCATCAGCACCACGTCGAAAGCGCCCATGGCGCCGACTACCGGCGGGCCGAGGCTGAACCAGTCCTTCGGGTCGGCGCGCACCTCGAGCGGCCGGGTGCGCGCCTCGGCGACGCCATCGCGCAGCCGCAGGTCGGCGAGCTCGGCGTAGTGCAGCCGGTAGCCGCTCGTCTGCGCCGCGAGCAGCAGCGCCAGCGTGGTGTCCTTCTCGTACTTGATCTCATCGATCGGATCCATCACCACGAGTAAACGCGTGGGATTGTTCATCTCACTACCTCGCAGCCCGCCAGCAGCCTCCGAATGCTCAATTATGTCTCCGTGGCAAGGCCTTAGCTCTCCAAAACGTGACGCCGTTGGCATAGCCCCAGGTGTGCCGATATGTTAAAAAGCTCCAGTCCAGCGAAGGCGCAGCGTACGTCACAGCGCCGCCGCACCAAGGTGAACGACCATGGAATTCAATGCCCAAAGGAGTGAGTCGGACGTGAATGACGCTGCCTCGCCATTCCGTGGCCTGAAGGTGCTGGTCATCGACGACAGCAAGACGATCCGGCGGACGGCCGAGACGCTGCTGGCGAAAGAGGGCTGTGAAGTGTTCACGGCCGTCGACGGGTTCGATGCGCTCACCAAGATCGCCGACCACCAGCCCGACATCGTGTTCGTGGATATCATGATGCCGCGCCTCGATGGCTACCAGACCTGCGCGCTCATCAAGCACAACAAGGTGTTCCGCTCGATCCCGGTGATCATGCTGTCCTCCAAGGATGGCCTGTTCGACCGCGCCCGTGGCCGCATTGTCGGCTCCGAACATTACCTGACCAAGCCCTTCACCAAGGACGAGCTGCTGGGCGCGATCGAAGGGCAGATAGGGAGATAAGCCATGCCGCTTATTCTCATTGTCGACGATTCGCCTACCGAAGTGCACGTGATGAAGCAGGCGCTGGAACGCCACGGCTACAAGACTGCGGTCGCGGGCGATGGTGCGGAGGGCATCCGGCTGGCGCGGCAGATGCACCCCGATCTCATCTTCATGGATATCGTGATGCCCGGGGTCAACGGTTACCAGGCGACGCGCACCCTGTCGAACGACCCGGATACGCGCACCATCCCGATCGTCATGGTCACTTCCAAGGGGCAGGAGACCGATCGCATCTGGGGACTGCGCCAGGGAGCAGTGGATTACATGGTCAAGCCCGTGTCGATGGCGCAGCTCGTCGAGAAGGCGCAGGCCGCGCTCGCCGCCTGAACATGCTGGAGAGCGCACCGCTGAGGGCATTGCGTGACCAGCCGTACGAACTCCTCGCGGAGCTCGAGCGGCGTGGCCGCAATGCCACCGCCAGCCCGGAGTCGCCCGCCGCCACGGGCCGCGAATGGGTCGGGGTCGCCGCGCGCATGGCCGGGGAGCTCTACCTGGTGGCGCGCGAGGAAGCGCGCGAAGTACTCGGCATTCCCTCGCCCCTGACGCGCGTGCCCGGCGCGAAACCCTGGATACTGGGCCTCGCCAGCATTCGCGGCCAGCTGTTCCCGATCATCGACCTGCGCCAGTACCTGGGCGGCGGCGCGACGCCCATTACGCGGCTGACGCGCATCATCGTCGTCAATCATCGCGAAATCCCTGCCGGACTGGTGATCGACGAGGTCCTGGGCTTCCGGCGCTTCACCGAGGCGGAGTTCAGTGCCGAAGTGCCCTCGACCATCGTGCAGTGCGGCCGCTTCCTCGCCGGCTCCTTCCGCCATGAGCACGATCAGCTGCCGGTCCTGAGCCTGCGTAAGCTCCTCGAGGAACCGTCTTTCACGGCGGCGTCATTGTGAACGCCGGCGACCTGATCGATACGGGCTGGCTGCGCCGGCTGACGCTCTCGGCGGCCCTGCTGCTGCTGCTCGGCATCGCGGCCTGGTACCTGTGGCCCGTTGGCACGCCGCTCGCCTGGGTCGGCGCGCTGGTGGTGCTGCTCGCGCTCGTGCCGCTCGGCATGCAGCTGCTGCAGCTGCGCGCGCTTCACCGGACGGCACAACGCCAGCTCCAGGCCGCCAACGCGCAGCGCCTGGACAACGAGCGCAACCAGCGCTCCATTCTCAAGCTGCTCGATGAAATGGCCAGCCTCGCCGATGGCGACCTGACCGTGCAGGCCACGGTGACCGAGGACATCACCGGCGCCATCGCCGATGCCATCAACTACGCCGTCGAGGCCCTGCGCAAGCTGGTCGCCACCATCAACCAGTCGGCCCTGCAGCTGGACAGCGCCGCTCGCCAGACCCAATCACTGGGGGTGCACCTCGGCAAGGCCAGTGCCGTGCAGACCAAGCAGATCGCTTCGGCGACCGAATCGGTCGCGGCCATGGCGGCTTCCACCGAGGAAGTGTCCGGCAACGCCGAACGTGCCGCGGACGTGGCCCGCCATTCGGTCGACGTGGCGCACAAGGGCGGCGAGGCGGTGCGGCGCACGATCGACGGCATGAACGCCATTCGCGAGACGATCCAGGAAACCAGCAAGCGCATCAAGCGCCTGGGCGAGAGCTCGCAGGAGATCGGCAACATCGTCGAGCTGATCAGCGATATCGCCGAGCAGACCAATATCCTGGCGCTCAATGCCTCGATCCAGGCTTCGATGGCGGGCGAGGCCGGCCGCGGCTTCGCGGTCGTGGCCGACGAAGTGCAGCGCCTGGCCGAGCGCGCCGCCACGGCGACCAAGCAGATCGACGTGCTGGTGCGCACGATCCAGACTGACACGAATGAGGCCGTGGTTTCCATGGAACGCAGCACCACCGATGTGGTCGGCGGTGCGCTGCTGGCCGAGAACGCCGGCGCTGCGCTGGAGGAGATCGAACAGGTCTCGAACCAGATCGCGAGCCTGGTGCAGAATATCTCCGGGAGCTCGCGCAGCCAGTCGGCGGCGGCCCAGAACATCGCGCGCAACACGCAGGTGCTGCGCGAAGTCAGCGTCCAGACCGCCGAGAGCACCAATGCCACGGCGCAATCCATCATCAAGCTCGCCGACCTGGCGGCGGCGTTGCGCAAGTCGATCTCGGGTTTTACGCTGCCGGCGCCAGCGCCGGCAGCGCAGCTCGGCGACGTCCCGCGCGCCGCGGCCAGCGCGACGATGCCGGCCGTCGCGCCCGCCGCAGCGAATGCAGCGAGCGCCGCGACCGTAACGGTACCCACTCCGCCGGCGCTCACCCAGACTGGCTCGCAGCCACGCCTGAAGATTTCGGGCGCCAAGTGATGGGCATGCAACGCAGATGACCGAACTCGCCACCCAGACCATGCAGACTGCGGCCCGCGAGATCGGTGTCGCCCTCGGCGATGCGCGCAGCGCGCTGGAGATGCACGTCGAGCAGCCCGACAATCAGGCGCTGTTGCAGCGTTGCTGCTTCGAGCTGCACCAGGTTCAGGGTGCGCTGCGCGTGCTCGAAATCTACGGCGCCGCGCTGCTGGCCGAAGAGATGGAGCAGGTGGCGCGTTACCTGCTGGCGGCACCCAGCGAGCGCAAGAACCGTTCCGAATCGCTCGACGCGCTAATGCGCGCCATGGTACAGCTCCCCGGCTACCTCGAGCGCGTGCTCGCAGGCGGGCGCGATCTCGCGCTGGTGCTCCTGCCGCTGCTGAATGACCTGCGCGCAGTGCGCGGCTGTGCCCTGCTTTCGGAAGGCACGCTGCTGCTGCTCAACCTGAAGTCGGATCGTCAGGCGCAACCGACCTCGCCGGCGCCGGGCGAGGCGCCGCTGTCGCCGGCACAGTGGGCGCGCCGGCTCCGCCCGCGCTTCCAGGCGGGCCTGGTCGGCTGGATCCGCGGCGAGCGGCTGGAACAGAATCTCGAGATCCTGGCGACCGTGGCGACGCGCCTGGAGCAGGTGGCGACCCAGCAGTGCGTGTTCCAGCTCTGGTGGGTGGTGGGCGCGCTGCTCGAGGCCCTGCGCGAGCACGGCACCGAGAGCAGTGTGTCGATCAAGCGCCTGCTGGGCCTCGCCGATCGCGAGATCCGGCGCCTGCACGAACTCGGCGAAGTACGCTATTCGCAGAACCCGCCGGTCGAGCTGCTCAACAACCTGCTGTACTACGTCGCGCGTTCGACGACCGCCGGGCCCCGCGTGGCGGCCGTGCGCGCTTCCTTCCGCCTCAATGAACTGTTGCCGGTTGACGATTCCGTCGAGCAGGAGCGCGAGAATCTCTCGGCCCCCTCGGTCAAGCTCATGCACACAGTGGCTGCGGCGATCCGCGAGGATCTGGCGCGCGTCAAGGATGTGCTCGATATCTTCGTGCGCCGCGGCGGCGGGCAGGCCGAAGAGCTCAAACCGCAGATTGAACTGTTGCGCAAACTCGGTGACACGCTGGGAGTGCTGGGTCTGGGTGAACTGCGCGCGCGCGTGCAGGAAGCCGGCGCACGCCTGGACGCGGTGATTGCCGGACGCGAGAGCGCCGATCAGGCCACGCTGGTGCAGGTCGCGGCGATCCTGATCCAGGTGGAAGATCGCCTCGACGGACAGCTGGTTGGGCTGATTCTGCCGAAGAAGCCGACCGACGGTGCCTCCGAACCGCCTGACGAGGATTTCGAACAGGTGCAGGGCGCGGTCCTGCGTGAATGCGTCGTCAATCTGGCGCGCGTCAAGGAAAGCATCGCGCAGAGCATCAGCGGCACGCTTGATGCTGCCGGCTTCGACAACTGGATCGAGCTCGTGCGCGGCATCAAGGCCGGGCTCCTGATGCTCGGCAAGGCCCGCGCGGTCGAAATCGTCGACGCCATCACCGAGCAGTTGCGCCGCGTGATGCAGCCCCGGGGCATGCCGTTCTCGGGCGCCTACCTCGACCGGCTGGCCGACGCGGTGGTGAGCCTCGAGTACTACATCGAGACGCTCCAGGCGGGACGGAGCGATCCGTGGTACATGCTCGACAACGCACAAACCTGCCTGGACGTGCTGGGGCG
>Ga0193713_1000732_pt1 | contig 10902 bp, 11 predicted proteins | sample H3a2metaG_FD_143054 | JGI IMG/M metagenome (GOLD analysis project Ga0193713, IMG submission 143054) | Soil microbial communities from a riparian zone of the East river system, Colorado, United States - H3a2 | ecosystem: Environmental > Terrestrial > Soil > Riparian zone | place: USA: East River... | reverse complement strand
TATCGTGGCGGCGGCGGTGGCGGCGGCGGTGGCGGTGGTGGCTATCGCGGCGGTGGCGGCGGTAGTGGTGGTGGTGGCGGCGGCGGTGGTGGCCGCTGGTAAGTTTGGCGCCACGCATTGTAAAAAAGCCCGGAGCAATCCGGGCTTTTTTTTGCGCCAAAATAGGCGCCCGGGGCGCCTAGCCGAAGTTGATCTTGGTCTCCAGATTGCTGCGCGAATCGGCGTTGGTGAGCGCCTCCTCCAGGGTGATGCGCTGGTCCTGGTAGAGCTTCAGCAGGGCCACATCGAAGCTCTGTATCCCCCGCTCGCTGCTCGCCGTAATGGCTTCCTTGATGCCGACGACATCGCCGCGCTTGACCAGCTCGGAGATATGCGGCGTGTTGAGCATCACCTCGACTGCGGCCACCCGCCGCTGGTCCTTGCCGACGACCAGGCGCTGCGCCAGCACGGCGCGCAGGTACTGCGACAGGTCGAGGGTCACCTGCTTTTGCTGGTCATGCGGGAACATGTTGATGATGCGATCGAGGGTCTCGGCGCAGTTGTTCGCGTGCAGGGTCGCCAGCACCAGGTGGCCGGTGCCGGCCAGGCTGATGGCGGCCATCATGCTCTCGCGGTCGCGCACCTCGCCGATCAGGATGACGTCGGGCGCCGCGCGCATCACCCCACGCAGGGCCTTCTCGTAGCTGCGCGTATCGAGCCCCACCTCGCGCTGGTTGACGATGGAGCGCTTGTTGGCGTGCAGGAACTCAATCGGGTCCTCAATGGTGACGATGTGGTCCGAATTGAGTTCATTGCGGTGGTTGATCATCGCCGCCAGCGTGGTCGACTTGCCCGAACCGGTGGCGCCGACCATGAGAAGCAGGCCGCGGCGCAGCATGGACAGCTCGCGCAATACGTCGGGAAGCCCCAGCTGGTCGAGCTTGGGCATGTCGGCAGTGATATAGCGCAGCACCATGGCCGGATAGCCGCGCTGGTAGAAGACGGCGACGCGGAAGCGGCCGAGGCCGGGCTCGGAGATCGCAAAATCGATCTCCAGTTCGCGCTGGAAGAATTCGATCTGCTCCGGCGTCATCAGCCCGAAGGCCGCAGCGCGCACCGCATCGGGTGACAGGACCTGTTTGTTGACGGGCATGATCTGCCCTTCAATCTTGATCTTGATGGGCGCGTTGCAGGTGAAGAACAGGTCCGAGGCCTTGCGTTCGACCATCAGCTCGAACAGCGGCTTGGTATTGAGTACCGGCTGCGGACCGCTGCTCGCGACTTTCAGGTCGGCAACATCGCTCATGGCCGGCGCCGGCCGGTCACAGGTTGCGGCCTTCGGCTTCATCTTCGACGATCATGAGGTCGCCGTCGCTCTCGACGGGCTTGTTTTCACGCTTGCTCTCCAGCTTGACGCGCAGGCGCAATTCGTTTTTCGAATCGGCGTTGCGGAGCGCATCCTCGTAGGAGATCAGCCCCTTCTCATAGAGGTCGAACAGGGCCTGGTCGAAGGTGTTCATGCCCAGCCGGGTCGAACGCCCCATGATGTCCTTGATCTTGGCCACTTCGCCGCGGAAGATCAGGTCCTGGATCAGCGGCGAATTGAGCATGATCTCCATGGCGGCGATGCGGCCAGCGCCCGCCTCGCGCGGGACCAGCCGCTGCGAAATCAGCGCGCGGATGTTCAGCGACAGGTCCATGAGGAGCTGCTCGCGCCGCTCCTCGCTGAAGAAATTGATGACGCGGTCGAGCGCCTGGTTGGAACTGTTGGCGTGCAGCGTCGCCAGAACCAGGTGGCCGGTCTCGGCGAACTGGATGCCGTATTCCATGGTTTCGCGATCGCGGATCTCGCCGATCAGGATCACGTCGGGCGCCTGGCGCAGGGTGTTCTTGAGCGCCGCATGCCAGGAGTCGGTGTCAACGCCGACTTCCCGGTGCGTGATCACGCAGCCACGGTGCGGATGCACGTACTCGACCGGATCCTCGATCGTGACGATATGGCCGCGGGTCTTCTCGTTGCGGTAACCCACCATCGAGGCGAGCGTGGTGGCCTTGCCGGAACCGGTGCCGCCGACCACGATCACCAGGCCGCGCTTGGACAGCACCACCTCGCGCAGGATCGGCGGCAGGTCGAGCTCCTCGAAGGTAGGAATCTTGGCGTTGATGGTGCGGATCACGCAGCCGGCGTGGCCCTGCTGCACGAAGGCGCTGACGCGAAAGCGCCCGATGCCGGGCGGGGCGATGGCGAAATTGCATTCCTTGGTGGCGTCGAATTCCTTCGATTGCCGGTCGCTCATGATCGAACGCACCAGGATCGCCGACTGTTCACTGCTCAGTGCGCGATCCATCTGGGGGCGAATCTCACCATCGACCTTGATGGCCGGCGGAAAGCCCGTCGTCAGGAACAGGTCCGAGGCCCCCTTTTCGACCACCCGGCGGAGCAGCTCCTGCATGAGCTTGATGGCTTGTTCGCGATCCATCAGAGGGCGTCCTTATTCTGGGCCTTGTAACGGGCCTCTTCCTTGCTGACCAGGCCCTTGGTGACCATCTCGCTGAGGCACTGATCGAGGGTCTGCATGCCGGTCGCGCCGCCGGTCTGGATGGAGGAATACATCTGCGCGACCTTGCCCTCGCGTATCAGGTTACGGATCGCGGGGGTGCCGATCATGATCTCGTGCGCCGCGACGCGCCCGCCGCCGACCCGCTTGAGCAGGGTCTGGGAAATCACCGCCCGGAGCGACTCGGAGAGCATGGAACGCACCATCTCCTTTTCCTCGCCCGGAAATACGTCGACGACACGATCGATGGTCTTGGCGGCCGAACTGGTGTGCAGGGTGCCGAAGACCAGGTGGCCGGTCTCGGCCGCGGTCAGGGCCAGCCGGATGGTTTCCAGGTCGCGCATTTCACCCACCAGCACGATGTCCGGGTCTTCGCGCAGGGCCGAACGCAACGCCTCGCTGAAGCCCAGCGTGTCGCGCTTCACCTCGCGCTGGTTGATCAGGCACCGTTTGGACTCGTGCACGAATTCGATCGGATCCTCGATGGTGATGATGTGATCGGGCCGGTTCTCGTTGCAGTGATCGATCATGCCCGCCAGCGTGGTCGACTTGCCCGAACCGGTGGGGCCGGTGACCAGCACCAGGCCGCGCGGCAGCATGCACAGGTCGCGAAATATCTTCGGCACCTGCAGTTCATCGAGGTTGAGAATGGTGGAGGGAATATTGCGGAATACGGCGCCGGCGCCGCGGTTCTGGTTGAAGGCGTTGACACGGAAGCGCGCAAGCTTTGGAATCTCGAAGGAAAAATCGGTCTCGAAGAATTCTTCGTAGGACTTGCGCTGCTTGTCGTTCATGATGTCGTACACCATGCCGTGCACTTCCTTGTGGGTCAGTGCCGGCATGTTGATGCGCTTGACATCGCCATCGACGCGGATCATTGGCGGAACGCCCGCAGACAGGTGCAAATCAGAGGCGTTATTCTTGACGGCAAACGCCAGGAGTTGTGCGATATCGACCGCCATCAGAATGCCTCGTTGTGCCGCCCCAGCGTTCCTATGGAGCCGCCGCAGTATAACGGAGGGGCGCGACGCTCAATATGTTAACCCTTCCGCAGAATTCACCTATCCCTGACAGTCCGGCCGCAAGGCTACACCAGCTGCGCTCGCGGATTGCGGCGGCGGCCGTGGCGGCGGGCCGGACCGAGCAGTCCGTCACACTCGTGGGCGTGAGCAAGGGGCACGGCGCGGACGCGGTGCGGGCGATGGCGCAGCTGGGTGTCGAGCACTTCGGCGAGAGCTACCTGCAGGAGGCGCTGCCGAAGATGGAGGCGCTCGGCCGGCTGGAACTCAACTGGCATTTCATCGGCCGCCTGCAGGCCAACAAGACCCGCGGCATCGCCGAGCGTTTCGCCTGGGTCCACGCCGTCGATCGCCTGCGCATCGCCGCGCGCCTGGCCGCGCAGCGTCCGCCCTTCGCGCCACCGCTCAACGTCTGCCTGCAGGTCAGGCTCAGCGCCGGCGGCGACCGGGCTGGAGTTCCCGCGGCGCAGCTGCCCGCGCTCGCCGCGGCCGTGGCGGCCCTTCCTCAGCTGCGCCTGCGCGGCCTGATGTGCATGCTGCCCGAAGGGCTGGACGACGCGGCGCAACGAGCGCGGTTCGAGACCCTGCACGGCCTGCTCCTGGCGCTCAATCGCGGCGGGGCGCAGCTCGACACGCTGTCGATGGGCATGAGCAGCGATTTCGAAGCCGCCATTGGCGCCGGCGCGACGCTGGTGCGCATCGGTACCGCGCTGTTTGGCTCGCGCAACGCGCCGCCGGACCCGTAGAATGCCGCACCGGAAAGCGCCCTCCCCGGGCGGGAATCAGTCCATGAAGACGGCGGCACAGATCGCGTTCCTCGGTGGCGGCAACATGGCACAGGCGCTGATCCAGGGCCTGCTGCGCCAGGGCTACAGCGCGTCCCAGCTGCGGGTGGGCGAGCCGCTGGCGGCACAGCGCGAGCTCCTGCGGCGCGACTTCGGGCTGGCTGCCACGGCCGACAACGGCGCCGCGATCGCCGGGGCGAGCATCGTCGTGCTTGCGGTCAAACCCCAGCAGATGAACCAGGTGCTCACCGCCGCCCGTCCCGCGCTGGAGCGCCACCGACCACTGCTTCTGTCGATCGCCGCGGGCCTGCAGATTGCAGACATCGCCGCCGGCGCCCCGGGCCTGCCGATCGTGCGCGCGATGCCCAATCGGGCGGCACTGGTCGGCGCCGGGACCACCGCGCTCTACGCAGGAGCGGACGTCGGCACCGCGGCGCGCTCGCTGGCGGAAAACATCATGGACGCAGCCGGGAGCGTGGTCTGGGTGCAACGCGAGTCCGACCTGGACATCGTCACCGCCCTCTCCGGCGGCGGTGCGGCGTATTTTTTCCTGCTGGCTGAACGACTCGCCGCCGCCGCGGCCGCGCTGGGACTGGATGGCGAGACCGCCCGGGTCCTGGCCACGCAGACGCTGCGTGGCGCGGGCGCGTTGGCCGCCGGTGCCGAATCCCTGGCTGAGCAGCGCGCCGCCATCACGAGCAAGGGCGGGACGACCGAAGCAGCGCTGGCGGCCCTCGAGCAGGGCGGATTCGATAAACTCATCGCCGCGGCGGTCGGTGCGGCGACCCGGCGCGGCGCGGCCCTGGCGGCCGAATTCGGCCGCAGCGGACACTCGCAGCTCCGCCCGCCCGGCGCTCAATCTTAGGGAGACCCATGGCCGCACTGCTTTATCTGCTGGACACACTGCTGAGCCTGGCGCAACTGGCTGTCCTGCTGCGATTGCTGCTGCAATGGGCACGCGCGGACTTCCGCAATCCGCTGGCGCGGGCCGTGGTGCAACTGACCAACCCGGTGCTGGTGCCGATGCGTCGCCTCCTGCCCCCCGTGGGCCAGATCGACAGCGCCTCGGTCGTGGCGATCGTGGCACTGGCCCTGGCGCGCGTGAGCCTGCCGTCCGTGCTGGCCGGACCCGGACTTCCTCCGCTCCTGCAGTGTATGGAATTGGCGACGCTGCAGATTCTGCGCACCGTCCTGTGGCTGTATTTCTTCGCGATCTTCCTGTATGCGATCCTGTCGCTGATCGCGCCAGGCGCCTATTCCCCAGCACAGGGCGTGCTGACGGCGCTTTGCGAGCCGGTGCTGCGGCCCTTCCGGCGGCTGATTCCCCCACTCGCCAATCTGGATCTGTCGCCGCTGTGGGCGGGCATACTCATCCAGGCACTGCTGATACTGCTCCACTGAGCGGCCCCGGCTTTGGGCACGGGCGAGGGGCAAGTGCTATTGCCGCCATGGGTTTAGCCGCGCATCTGCAGTGTGCGTCTAGCACTCGCGAGCGCGGCGAGGCCGGCAAAACCACAGCGCGTGCGCCAAACCCTAGAATAAAAGGCATTTGCGTCGTGCGCTGCTTGTGATATGTTGCGCACCGATTCACGAAAAGCGTGATCAATTTTCAGAACTGACTGCCAAACTCGAGGAGATTCAGCAATGGCGAAGAAAGGTGGGGCACCGACCAAGTCGGAAATCCTGGCTACGATTTCGAAAGACACCGAACTATCCCGCAAGCAGGTCAACGAGGTATTCGACTCTCTGAACGGGATCGTCAAGAAGAGCCTGCGCGGCAATGGGCTGTTCACGCTGCCCGGTCTGCTCAAGCTCAAGGTGGTGAAGAAGCCCGCCACCAAGGCCCGCGAAGGCGTCAATCCCTTCACCGGCGAAAAGATGATGTTCAAGGCCAAGCCGGCGAGCAAGAAAGTGCGCGCGCTGCCGCTCAAGAGCCTCAAGTCGATGGTGAACTAGAACTCCACGGGCATTTACCGCATCGTCTGGTGCGGTTTTAGTCGCCATTCTGAGGGCCCGGACCTGCGTGCAGGTGCCGGGCCCTTTGTTTACGGGACCGGCCATTCCTCGCGTATGCATTCCTGCAGTTCGTGCAGCCGCCCGTGAAAAAAATGCCCCACCCCCGGCAGCATGCGCAGGCGGGCGCGCGGCGCCATGTGCGCTGCCCAGCTGCGCACGCTCTCCGGCGCGACGATCTCATCGGCGCTGCCCTGGACGATCAGCCAGTCGCACTGCGGTGTCACCAGGCCCTCGAAGCTGACGCGATCGACCGCCGGCGCGACGCTGATCAGCCAGTGCGGATCGGCCGCGGCGGCGGCCCGGATCGCCACTGCGGCGCCAAAGGAAAATCCGGCCAGCAGGAGCGGCGCGGCCGGCCAGCGCGTGCGTGCCCAGGCCACGGCGGCGAGCGTGTCCGCGGTTTCGCCCACGCCTTCGTCATGATGGCCCTCGCTGGCGCCGACGCCGCGGAAATTGAAGCGCAGCGTCGCGGCGCCACCGCTCCGGAGCGAGCGTGCCAGCGTGTGCACCACCTTGTTTTGCAGCGTACCGCCAAAGAGCGGATGCGGGTGACAGACAACGGCGGCGTAGCGCAGCGGGACGCCTGCGGGCTCCTCGATCAGCGCCTCGAGCCGGCCGGCCGGCCCTTCAATGAAGGCGGCGGGGGCGAGGGGCTGGCCCACTAGTCACGCTTGGCGCGTGGCGCGAAATCCAGCGAGGCGGAATTGATGCAGTAGCGCTGCCCTGACGGGCGCGGGCCATCGTCGAACACATGACCGAGGTGCGCGTCACAGCGCGCACAGCTCACCTCGGTGCGCACCATGCCAAGAGAGTGGTCGGTATGGGTGCGCACGCGCTCGCCGGCGAGCGGCAACCAGAAGCTGGGCCAGCCCGACCCGCTGTCGTACTTCGTCTCCGAACTGAACAGATCGGCGCCGCAGCACACGCAGCGATACACGCCGGCATCCTTGTGGTGCGCGTAGCTCCCGGTAAAGGGACGCTCCGTGCCCTTCTCCCGCGTGACGTGATACTGGAGCGGCGTGAGCCGCGAGCGCAGTTCCGCATCGTCCGGAATGTCATCCTTCATCGGATCGCTCCTCGGGTCAGTGGACCCCGGCCAGGCGCACCAGCTGGCGGTTGAGGCGGCGGGTGAACTCAGCGGGCTGTTCCACCTGGCCGGAATCGCTCAGGCAGGCCTGATCGTAAAGCAAGCGGGCAAGATCGTCGAAATCCTCGCCCTTGCCCAGCTGGTCCAGGTACCGGACCAGGGCATGAGCGACGTTCAGCTCCAGCGTCGCTTCCGCCGCCGGCGGCGTCTGGCCCTGGGACTGCAGCAGGCGCCGCATCGATTCGGACAGGCCCGTTTCATCGCGCACCAGGCAGGCCGGTGAGTCCTCCAGCCGCGCGCTCGGGCGCACTTCACGCACCCGCTCGCCCAGGACGTCCTTGCAGCGCTTCAGCAGCCCCTTACTCTCCTTGAGCGCAGCTTCGGCGCGCTCCTTGTCGCCCAGATCGGCGAGCGCGCCGAGCTGCAGATCGCCACGCGCTGCGTCCCTGAATCGCTTGCCCGAATACTCGCCGAGCTGCCCCATCACCCACTCATCGATCCTGTCTGCGAGCAGCAGGACCTCCACGCCCTTCTTGCGCAGCAGTTCGATATGGGGGCTCCCTCGCGCGGCCCCGTGGCTCTCGCCGATCACGTAGTAGATGCGCTCCTGGCCGGGTTTCATGCGCGCCAGGTAGTCGGCGAGGCTGACCGTTTCCTCCTCACCGGCAGCGGCGGTGCTGGCAAAGCGCAGCAGCGGCAGGATGCGCTCGCGATTGCCCGGGTCTTCGCTCAGGCCCTCCTTGAGTACGCGGCCGAACTCCTTCCAGAAACTGGCGTACTTGCCGGCATCCTCGCCCGCCAGTTTCGCCAGCAGCTCCAGCGAGCGGCGCGCGAGCGCGTTGCGCATCGCCTCGACCTGCTCGTCCTGCTGCAGCAGTTCGCGCGAGACGTTCAGCGGCAGGTCGCCAGAATCGATGACTCCCTTGATGAAACGCAGGTACAGGGGCAGGAACTGCTCGGCGTTGTCCATGATGAACACACGCCGTACGTAGAGCTTGAGCCCCCGCGCGGCGTCGCGCTGCCACAGGTTGAACGGGGCCTGCGAGGGCACGTACAGCAGGCTGGTGTACTCGCGCTTGCCCTCGACGCGATTGTGGCTCCAGATCAGCGGGTCGGCCCCGTCATGGCTGATGTGGCGGTAGAAGGCGCGGTAGTCCTCATCGCTGATCTCGGTGCGCGGCCGCGCCCACAGGGCCTGTGCCTGGTTGACGGCCTCGTATTCGAGGTTCGCCCCTGCCTTGGCCATGCGAACCGGGAAGGCGATGTGATCCGAGTAACGCCGCACCAGCGAGCGCAGGCGCCAGGCGTCGGCAGATTCGCGCGCATCCGCCTTCAGGTGCAGGACCACGGTCGTGCCACGTGGCGCGCGTTCCACCGTTTCCACGGTGAATTCCCCGTCGGCGCTCGACTCCCAGCGGACACCCTCTGCCGCCGGCAGGTCCGCGCGGCGGCTGCAGACCTCGACCCGCTCGGCGACGATGAACGCAGAATAGAAACCGACGCCAAACTGGCCGATCAGCTGTGCGTCGCGCTGCTGGTCGCCGGTCAGGCGGCCGAAGAACTCGGCGGTGCCGGACTTGGCGATGGTGCCCAGATGGGCGATCGCCTCCTCGCGGCTCATCCCCACGCCATTGTCGCGCACGCTGAGCGTGCCGGCCGTGGCGTCGAAGTCGATCCAAATGGCGAGCTCCGGCTCATCGGCCAGCAGCTGCGGGGCGCTGAGGGCCAGGAAGCGCAGCCGGTCGTTGGCATCGGAGGCATTGGAAATCAGCTCACGCAGGAAGATCTCCCGGTGGCTGTAGAGGGAATGGATCATCAGCTGCAGGAGCTGGCGCACTTCGGCCTGGAAGCCGTGCGTCTGGCGCGTGTTGGTCATCGGAAAACGCCCTCGTATCCGGACAAGCCGGGGAAAGGTGCGTTTTATGGGGCCGAACGACCCTTAAATCAAGTCAGGGTGCGCAGCACGTGGCGGGCGGCGCCGAACCAGTCATCCATCTCGTCCCAGAACAGCAGGAATACTTCCACGGGCGGTTTCCTATTCGGCTGGCACCATCGTAGTGGTTGAGCGCGCTGCGCGCCGTGCGGTGCCTCACAGCCTTTTTCAGCGCCGTACGCTTGCAGCCGGGGTCGGCGCTGCGTACGCTGATGCTCTGACATAAGCGAACACGCTTCGGGGTAATACGCATGCAGCGGATCGTCGTCCTGAATCCCAAGGGCGGCTCAGGCAAGACCACGATCGCCATCAACCTGGCGGGCTACTACGCGCTCCAGGGAGAACGGCCGTCGCTGCTGGATTATGACCCGCAGGCTTCGGCCACCCAGTGGGTACGCAAGCGTCAGCCCGGCCAGCCGCTGATTCACCTGGTCAGCACCTCCGAGCGCGACAACCGCGTGACCCGGGCCTTTCAGCTGCGCATTCCGACCGGCACCGGCCGCGTGATCGTCGATACTCCGGCGGGGCTGGATGCGCACGATATGCCGGAACTCACGGCCCAGGCCGACAAGATCCTGGTGCCGGTACTGCCTTCCGACATCGACATACACGCCTGCTCGCGCTGCATCACCAGCCTGCTGCTGGTTGCGAAGGTGCGACGCAGCGAGAACCGCCTGGCGATCATCTGCAATCGCGTTCGCCGCAATACGCTGATGTACGGCTCGCTGACCCGCTTCCTGGAAACGCTGCACATCCCGATCGTCACCACGTTGCGCGACTCACAGAACTATGTGCGCGGTGCCGATCAGGGCCTGAGCCTGCATGAGATGAAGCCGCACCAGGCCGGTGAGGACCTGGAAAGCTGGGCGCCATTGCTGGCCTGGCTGGATGAACCCTCGGGCCGAGCGGCGGCGGCGTCCGCGGCGCCGGCGGCGCGGCCGAAGAACCTACTTGCCTGAATCCGGGTCCCAGCTGGTGCGGACCTTGTCCGCCCAGTTCTTGTAGTTCGACCAGGTGTAGAGGTTGCGGGTGATGGCGGCATGGCGGCCGCGTGTGCGCTGCATATGCTCGAGCCAGCGCGCGTAGGCCTCGGCGCCGCCTTCAGGTGTCGGGGCCTTGCCCGCGTCGCCCTTGGCGCCGTCCGGGCGCATCGGCGGATCGTACTTGCTCATTTGCGCTCACCCATTGCTTCATCGCAGGGTACGGCGGTTGCCCTGGACGGGAGAGGAACTGGGTCACATTGACGCGCACGCACAACGCGCAATGCTTCTCAGGACGCGGGGGAGCTGAGCGGTCGGCGCGTTCTCAGGCGACCAGCCGGTAACAGGGCTGGTAACGGCTCCCCGGCAGCTTCATTCTCTGCTGCTGAATAAAGGCGGCCAGCAGCCGGTCCAGTAGCCGCATGATTGCCGTATCACCGCGCAATTCATACGGTCCGTGCCGCGCAATCGCCGCGACGCCCTGCTCCTTGACGTTGCCCGCGACGATCCCCGAAAAAGCGCGGCGCAGGAGCAGGGCGTCGCGG
>Ga0193713_1000730_pt1 | contig 10921 bp, 11 predicted proteins | sample H3a2metaG_FD_143054 | JGI IMG/M metagenome (GOLD analysis project Ga0193713, IMG submission 143054) | Soil microbial communities from a riparian zone of the East river system, Colorado, United States - H3a2 | ecosystem: Environmental > Terrestrial > Soil > Riparian zone | place: USA: East River... | reverse complement strand
GCGCGGCTGTTTTCCCGGAGGCGGGACAGGCCGCCGAGCACGACACGCGCGCAGGGTTTGCCGATCTCCTCGAACGCCTCCTCGAAACCGCGCAGGAAATCCAGGCGAAGGGGCTTCTTGAGGAGCGTCTCGACGAGGGCCTCCGCCCCTTGTTCCCCGAATTTTTCCAGGCACGAGACGGACTCCGAGCGGACTTCGAAACTTTCGGAGGTCAGGTCCCGGATGTGGCGGCGGATTTCGAGGGTGATCGAGGCAGGCAGGCGCGAACCTGGAGGTTCGCTCTTTTGTGAGTCAGCGTCTCCCATCAGGGCCCTCCTCTCCGGTCTTCCCGGCAGTGCGAACAGGGGAAAGGATTGTCCACCTTACAATCATCGAGATTATACCCCGCATTACTTTGATGTAAAGCGACAGGGTCCGATCCGCTGAAAATACTTTTCAGAGCTCGTCGCCTTCGACGTGGAACTCCGCCGCCGGCCCGGGCTCCGGCGGAGCGAGATCGGCCACTCCGAGTCGGAGCTGGCGCTCGGCGTCGACAACGTCGCGGTTGAGGCGCCCGAGGGCGCCCCTCAGGCGGGGCCGGGCGGGGTCGTCGGCGGGAAGCGCGTGGTACGTCGCGCGCAGCAGCTGGATCGCCAGCCGGAAGTGGCGCACGAGATCGCCGTCGCTCGCCCCCGTGTGCGCCTCGAGTTCCGCCCAGGTGCACCCCTCGGCCCAGGCCGTCACGGCGCTCTGGAGGCGGAAGTCGGGCTCCTTCGTGCGGTCCTCGAGATCCTCCTCGTCCTCGGCGCGCAGGATCTCGTCCACGGCGCGGTACGCGGTCTTCCGCAGCCAGCGGAGGCGCGGCGAATCCGATTTCCGGTGCCAGTCCGATTTCTTCGACTCGTACGTGACGCCGCAGAAGAGCACGGCGAGCTCCGTCTCGCCCAGGTCGCGCAGGATTCCCCGGAATTGGAGCTCCGACACCTGCAGCTCGTAGCCCTGGATCTGTTTCGCGAAGCGTCCCTTCGGCGTGAGGGACCGGTCCTTGAGATATCCGAGCCGCCGGAGCACCTGGAGCTTCTTCTTCATCTGCCCGCGCTTGTGCTCGAAGTTCCGCTTGGAGGGATTCGTCCCGGCGGGCTGGAAGTTCGCGAACGATTTCTCCGCCGCCGCCAGGACCTTGTCGCCGAGGTGCTCGTAGAGCGTGAGGAGCGTCGCGTAGGAGAGGTTGAACTGCGACTTGATGGGCTCGATCTCGCCGTGGAGGACGCGCCAAATCTGGTTCGCGCGCATCCGCGGCCACTCCGCGACGGAGTAGACGAAGCCTTCCTCGTCGATGCCCCGCCGGCCCGCGCGGCCCGCCATCTGGTGGTGCTCCCGGGTCCGGAGGTACGCCACGCGCACGCCGTCGAATTTGTGGAGCGTGTTGAAGACGACCGTCCGCGCCGGCATGTTGACGCCGACCGCGAAGGTCTCCGTCGCGAAGATGAGCTTCAGGAGGCCGCTCGTGAAGATCCGCTCCACAACCTCCTTGAGCGTCGGCAGGAGCCCCGCGTGGTGGTAGGCGACGCCGCGGGAGAGGAGCGACCGGAGCATTCCGACGGTGGGATCCTTCCGCGGGATGTCGAACCGCGCGATGAGATCGTCGTACAGGCCCACGATCTCGCGCCGCCCGGCCTCGTCGAGGAGGGGTCGGCGGACGAGGTGGGCGAATTCTTCGCACTCGCGGCGGTTGAAGGCGAACCACAGCGCGGGAAGCCGGTCCTCCTCCGCGAGGTGGTCGACGAGCCGGGCGCGCCAGGCGTTGGGATTGACGTCCGCGCCGGTCTTCCGGAACCACGCGGCGAAATCGGCCCCGCCCTCCAGTTTCTCCAGCTGTTCCAGCCGCTTCACGCCCAGCCCCGGCACGCAGATCAGGTGGCGCAGGGGGACGGGCCGGTGGGGTTCGAGGACCACCTCGAGCGGCGTCTCGGGACGGACCTGGCGGATCCAGTCGGCGAGGATCCCCACGTTCGGCACCGTCGCGGAGAGGCAGAGGAAACGGATGTGGGGCGGGGCGAAGATGATCGATTCCTCCCACACGGTCCCGCGCTCGATGTCGTCAAGGTAGTGGATCTCGTCGAAGACCGTGTAGCGGACGTCGTGGAAACTCTCGGGCGACTCGAAGATCGTGTTGCGGAAGATCTCCGTCGTCATGAGGATGATCTGGGCGTCGGGGTTGAGCGTGACGTCGCCGGTCTTGATCCCCACGCGGTCGCCGTAGAGGGCGGTGAAGTCGCGGAATTTCTGGTTGGAGAGCGCCTTGATCGGGGCCGTGTAGATGGCGCGGGCCCCCTCGGCGACGCATTTCTCGACCGCGTATTCCGCGACGAGAGTTTTTCCGGCGCCGGTGGGGGCGGCGACGAGAACGGAGGCGCCCCGGTTGATGTGCCCGATCGCCTCCTCCTGGAAGGGATCGAGCGTGATGCCGCGGTAGTCCAATAGGGTCGGTGGCGGACGGACCGCGGGGGTTGGGTCGGGGGCCGGCGCGCGGCCCCGGGCCTTTTCCCCGCCGCCGGAGGGCCGCTAGGGCTTCGGAGCCTCTTCCTTCTTCGGCGCGGGAGCGGGCTTCTCCTCCTCGACGGCCGCCTTTTCCTTCTCCTTGAGGTAGTTCTGGTACTGCAGCCAGACGTCCATGTTGGAGATGAATTCGCGCTCCTCGTCGGTCGCCGGAACCCTGGTGATCGTCTTCTGCGCGATTTCCTTCGCCTTCTCCGGGCCCCAGCCTTCCGACGGCGGGAACTTGGCGTAGAGCTCGGCGCCCTTCTTGATCATCTCCGCCTTGGCTTCCAGGTCGGCCCCGACACCCTTCAGCTTCTCGCCCTTCTCCTTTTTCTCCGCCGCCTTCTTCGCCTTTTCAACCTCCAGGTCGGTCTCGGCCATGCGGGCCCGGCGCGCCATGTCCTCGGCCCCCATCTTCTTCAGCGCTTCCTGCCGGGCCTTGTCGCGCGCCTCGAGTTCCGCGGCCGAAAGCCGGGGGAGCTTCTTGACCGACTTGATGTGGATACGCTCCACGCCGAGGTGCCCCCTCAGCTCGGGATACTCCCAGCTGACGTCCAGGGTGATCACCGGCATCTTCTCGATCGCGGTGATCTTGGGATCGGTGGAAATGATCTGGCCCTGGATCGAGAAGCCCGTGCGGAGCTCGAGTTGCACCCGATCCCCGATCTTGATGTCCTTCAGGGGGTCTTGGGGCCCCTCCTGCGCCGCCGCGAGGGTCGGAAAGGTCAGGACGAGCAGGGCCGACAGGGCTTTCATCGGGGTTCCTCCGGTGCCTTCATAATACCCGGCTGGGCTTCCGGAGGGAAGAGTCGAGTGCCGGGAACAGTTTACGATTGACCCCTTCGGCGCGAAACGCATAATGATCGGTTCCGATGCGGCACCCCCTGATCGCCGGCAACTGGAAAATGAACGGAACCTTGGGGGAGGCCGAGTCGCTCGCCCGGGCCATCCGGAAGGGACTCGACGAGCGCCCCGTGGAAGGGGTCGAAATCCTGGTCTGCCCGCCCTACCTTGCCCTCGGCAGGGTGCGCGAAGTTCTCGACGGATCCGCCGTCCGGCTCGGGGCGCAGGATGTCCACTGGGAGGCGAAGGGGGCGTTCACGGGCGAGATTTCTCCCCCGATGCTCCGCGAGGCGGGCTGCACGCACGTGATCGTGGGCCACAGCGAACGGCGCCACATCATGGGCGAATCGAACGAGCTGGTGAACCGAAAGCTCCGGGCGGCCTTGGCCCATGGATTGATCCCCATCGTGTGCGTGGGGGAGCTTCTCGAGGAGCGCTCCGCGGGGGACACCCGAAAAGTGGTTGAACGCCAGGCCCAGAAGGCGTTCGAGGGCGTCGCGCCCGGGGACGCGGCCCGCGCCGTCCTCGCGTACGAGCCCGTCTGGGCCATCGGTACGGGGCGGACGGCGAGCCCGCACCAGGCCCAGGAGGTCCACCACTTCCTGAGGAACACGCTGGTGAGGATCGCGGGGCCCGAGGCGGCGGAGCGGATCCGCATCCTCTACGGCGGGAGCGTGAAGCCGGACAACATCCGTGACCTGATGGCGCAGGAGGACGTGGACGGCGCCCTTGTCGGCGGCGCCAGCCTGGACGCCGAGTCCTTCTTGAAAATCGTCCGATACAAGGAGTAGGGCATGCTGGTCCTGTTGAGCATCCTCTTCGCGCTCGTCTGCCTGCTGCTGATCTTCATGGTCGTGATCACCCCGTCGCAGAGCGAGGGGCTCGCGGGGGCGTTCGGCGGCATGGGGAGCGACACCTTCTTCGGAACCAAGGCGGGACAGCACATCAACCGGTTCACCATCGGGCTCGCGGTCGCCTTCCTCGTCCTGGCGGTCCTGATCAATTTCATGGCCACGAGCGGGGGCGGAAAGAAGGAGGGCATGGTGCCCGGACGGACCGAAACCACCGCGCCGCCGCCGGGACAACCCTGATCGATGAACAGCATGACGGGATTCGGCCGGGCCTCCGGGCGCGGCCGCCGGTTCGACATCGACGTGGAAACGCGGTCCGTCAACCACCGCTTCCTGTCGGTGAAGGTCAGCCTTCCGGAGCATATGTCGCGCTACGAGGGGGAGATCGACCGCCTCGTCCGCTCGCGGATGGCCCGCGGCAGCGTCAACGTCTCGGTCACGGTGAAGCGGGTCGGCCCGGACCCGGGCGCCCAGCCCGACCCGCGGCGCCTCCGGGAATTCTACCGGCGCCTCGACGCCATCCGGAAATCGATCGGGCTCAAGGAGCCCGTCCCCTTTCACGCGGTCCTCTCGGTGCCCCAGGCGTGGAATTCCGCGGAACCGGAAACGGACCGGATCGGGCAGGCGTGGACCTCCGCCCGGCGACTCGTGGAACGCGCCCTCGGCGATCTCGCGCGGATGCGCGCGAACGAGGGAGCCGGCATCCGCAAGGACATCCTGGCCCGGCTGGACACGATCGATTCGGCGTCCCAGCGGATCCTCGTCCGGGCCCCCGGCGTCCTCAAGGCGTACCAGCAGAAGCTCGATGAGCGCGTCGGCGCGGTGCTCGCGTCGCGGGGCCTCGAGGGCTCCAAGGCGGACCTGGCCAAGGAGATCGCGCTCTTCGCCGACAAGTGCGACATCAGCGAGGAGCTTCAGCGCCTCACGGCCCACGTCGGGACCTGCCGGCAGATCCTGAAGGAGGGCGGAGCCATCGGCCGCCGGCTCGACTTCCTGACGCAGGAGATGGTCCGCGAGACGAACACGCTCGCCTCCAAGGGAAGCGACGCCGAGATTTCGGAGGCGGCGGTCCGGATCAAGTCCGAGCTGGAAAAAATCAAAGAGCAGGCCGAGAACGTCGAGTGAGCAAAATCGGAACCCTGGTCGTGGTGTCGGGGCCCTCGGGCGTGGGCAAGACCACGGTCGTCGAGCAGCTCCTCAAGGTTCCCGGATTGGCGCGGTCGGTGTCGGCGACGACCCGCCCCCGCCGGATGGGCGAAGTGACCGGGCGCGACTACCTTTTCTATGCTCCGGAGCGCTTCGAGAAGGAGGTTGCCGAGGGCCGGTTCCTGGAGCACGCGACGATCCATGGCCACCGGTACGGGACGCTGGCGGAGCCCGTCGACCGGCTCCTCGCGGAAGGCCGGACGGTGATCCTGGCGATCGACGTGCACGGACACGCGGCCGTGCGGGCGTCGGGACGCCCCACCTTCGGGATCTTCCTCATGCCGCCCTCCCCCGACGACCTGGAGCGGCGGATGGCGACCCGGGGGGACGCCCCGGACGAAACGCGGAGGCGGCTGTCGCAGGCCTCCGGCGAGATGGCGCGCAAGAGCGAGTACGACGTGATCGTGATCAACCGGACCGTCGAGCAGGCGGCCGGGGAAATCGAGAATGAGCTGAGAAAAAGGAATCTCTTATGATCGAGGGCGTGATGGACAAATCCGAGATCGATGCCCTGGCCGAGAAGTTCGGCGGCCGGTTCAAGCTGACGGTCCTGATCCAGAAGCGGGTGAAGGAGCTCGTCAAGGGCGCGGCCCGGCTCGTGGAGACGGACCACAAGAACCTGATCGACGTGGCGCTCGAGGAAATCCGCCAGGGCAAGCTCCAGTGGGAGGGGATGCTCGACGAGGAGACGGAGCGGAAGCCCCGCAAGAAGGAATAGGCGAGCTTTCGGCATTCAGCTTTCAGCGGTCAGCCCGAGACGCACGGAATGGCGAAGAAGGCCGGCGGAAAACGGCTTGAAGGAAAGACCGTCGTGGTGGGGGTCGGCGGCTCCATCGCGGCCTTCAAGGCGGCCGAAGTCGTCTCCCAGCTGGTCCAGCGCGGCGCGCGGGTCCCGGTGGTCATGACGAAGGCCGCCACCCACTTCGTCGGCCCCCTCACCTTCCAGACGCTCACCCGGATCCGGGTGATGGTGGACCAGTTCGATCCCGAGAGCGTCATCGACGCCACCCACATTTCGCTCACGGAGTCGGCGGACCTCGTCCTCGTCGCCCCCGCGACCGCCAACCTCATCGCCAAGATGGCCCACGGACTGGCCGACGACATGCTCACCTCGCTCCTTCTCGCGGTCCGCTGTCCGGTTCTCGTCGCGCCGGCGATGAACGACCGGATGTGGGGCAACAAGGCCTTCCAGAAAAACTTGGCCGCGATCCGGGAGCTGGGATTCCGCATCGTCGAGCCGAAGGAGGGCTTCCTGGCGTGCGGAACGTACGCGGTCGGGCGGCTGGCCGAACCCCTCGAGATCGTGAAGGAAGTCGAGGGCCTTCTGTGCACGTCCTAGTCACGGCCGGCCCGACCCGGGAATATCTCGACGACGTCCGCTTTTTTTCCAATCCCTCCACCGGCGCGATGGGCTTCGCCTGCGCGGCGGCCGCCGCGTCGGCGGGCCACCGGGTGACGCTCGTCACCGGGCCCTCGACCCTCCCCGATCCCCGGGCCGTGAAGGTGGTCCGCGTCGTGACGGCGCTCGAAATGCGCGCGGCCGCGATGAAGGCCTTCGGCGCGGCGGACGCGGTGATCGCCACGGCCGCCGTCAGCGATTACCGGCCCGCCCGGCGCGTGAAGGGGAAGATCAAGAAGGGCCCCGGGCGCCTGTCTCTCGCCATGGTCCGGACTCCGGACATCCTCGAGGAGATGGGGCGACGCAAGGGGAATCGCACGCTCATCGGATTCGCGCTGGAGACGAAGGACGAAATCGCGAACGCCCTGGGCAAGCTGGCCGCCAAGCGGCTCGACCACGTGGTGCTCGACTCCCCCGCCGCTTTCGGCGCCGACCGGATCGACGCGACCGTGATCCACGCGGCCGGCTCGCGCGAATCGTTTCGGCGGATTTCAAAGAAGGACCTGGCGAAGCTCCTGGTCGGCCTGCTGAGTTGAAGTCGGCGGCCCGGTGCGGCCGATAACCGGGCAGGAGATGCCATGTCCACCACCGAAGCCTTGATCCTCGGCGCCATCCAGGGCCTGACCGAATTCCTGCCGATCTCGAGCTCGGGCCACCTCGCCCTGGCCAATCACCTGCTCGGCATGAAGGACCTCGAGAGCAACCTGGTTTTCACCCTCATTCTCCATCTCGCGTCGCTGGCGGCGGTCTTCCTGTACTACCGCGCGCGCATCGCCGCGCTGGTCTCCTCGGCCGGCCGGAGGGAGCTCGCGTATCTCCTGCTCGCCACGATCCCCATCTTCGCCGTGGGCGCCCTGTTCGGAAAGAAGATCGAGGACGCGCAGGGGGTGCCGCTCCTCATCTGCGCCTGCTTCGTCGTCAACGGCCTCTTTCTCTTCGTCGCCGACCGCTATTCCCGCGGCGACCAGAAGATCGCCGATGCGCCGTGGTGGAAGATCGGCGTCATCGGCCTGGCCCAGGCGGCGCGACTCCCGGGCCTCTCGCGGTCCGGAGGCACGATCGGCACCGGCTGGCTGTGCGGCATCGAGCGCGGCGAGGCCGTGCGCTTCTCGTTCCTGCTGTCGATCCCCGCCATCCTCGGAGCCTGCGCCTGGAAGGCGCGGAAACTCGATCTGGGTCAAGTCGACCTCCCCCTCGGTCCGATACTTCTCGGGGCGGGGGTCACCTTCGGGCTGAGCCTCGTCTCGATCCGCGTCGTGGAGAAACTCTCGGCGCGGAACCGGTTCCTGGTGTTCTCGGTCTACGGCGTGGCGGCGGGACTGGCCGCCGCGGCGTGGTTCCTGACGCGCGGGAGGTGATGTGGGCAGGAAAATGAAGGAAACTCCGGCGGGGAGCACGGTCGCGTTCCGCGAGAAGCTCCAGGAGCTGGGCGCCCTCCTCTTCGTCCTGTGCGCCTTTTTCGTCCTCGTGTCGCTCGTCTCCTACGACCCCGGGGACATCTCGAGCATCCAGCACCCGCCGAACAATCCCGTGCACAACCGCGGCGGCCTCATCGGCTCGCGGGTCGCGTTCGGACTCCTCGCCCATTTCGGCCTGGCGGCCTACCTCGTGGTCTTCCTCGTGGGGTTCTGGTCCTTCCTCGTCTTCTTTCGCCGGAAGCCGGCGAGCCTCTACCTGAAACTCTTCGCGGCGATCGTGGCGGTCCTCGCGCTCTCCACGCTCCTTTCGATCCAGCCCCTCGTAGCCGCGCGGTCCCTCGCCCTCGCCGGCACCATGCCGGGGCTGGGCGGGATCTACGGCAAGGGGCTCGAGCTGGCGCTGACGCGCGATCTCGGGACGGCCGGAACCTGGCTCGTCGTCGTCCTCGCCTTCTGCGTCTCCATCGTCCTGGCCACGGATTGGATGATCTACAAGGGCGTCGCGGCCGCGGCCCGGTGGACGGCCGGCCTCCTGGGCCGGCGTCGGGCGGACTCGGCCGTACTCCGCGAGGCGAAGCCGGTCCGGAGCGAGATGGAAGAAGCCGCGACCCGGATCGCGGAGTCGGTGGCCGAAGAGCGCCGCCGGTTCGCGGAAGCGATCGCCGATGCGGGCCCCGCTCCGAGCGTCAGCCTCCCGGCGCCGTCCGAGGAGGAGGAAAAACCCGATCTCGACGCCGCGGCGCCGGTGGTTCCCGCGCCGAGGCGGGAGTCGCGGAACGCCCTCAAGGCCGCCGCGGACTCGCACCACCGGCCCAAGCTCCTCCCCTACGAACAGCCGCCGATCGAGATCTTCGAGGAGGCCCCGGAGAGCCGCGCCTCGATGCGCGAGGCCGAGATCCGGGACCGGATCGCCGTCATCGAGAACACCCTGCGGGAGTACGAGATCTCGGCCAAGTGCGTTCACTACGAGATCGGCCCCGCCACCACGACGTTCGAACTCGAGCTCGCCCCGGGAACGACGTGCTCCTCGGTCGCCCAGCGCGAGGCCGAGCTGACGATGAAGCTGGCCGCGCAGGTCCGCGTCGTCGCCCCGATCCCGAACAAGACCACGGTGGGCATCGAGGTCCCGAACCCGACGGCCGACATCGTCCGGATGCGCTCTTTCCTCGAGAGGGGATACCGCGACCTGCGCAAGATCCCCCTGCCGATCATCCTGGGCAAGACGAACTCCGGCGAGGCGATCGTCAAGAGCCTCACGGCGATGCCCCACCTGCTCATCGGGGGCTCCACCGGCTCCGGCAAGAGCGTGTGCCTCAACACGATCATCACGACGCTCCTCGTCGGGATGAGCTGGGACGAGATGAAACTGATCCTCATCGACCCGAAGAAAGTCGAGCTGGCCTCCTTCGCGGACATCCCCCACCTGTGGGCCCCGGTCATCGACGATCCCCGGAAGGCCGCGCAGATCCTCGAATGGCTCCTCAAGGAGATGGAGGACCGGTACGCCCTGCTCAAGCGGGTGCAGGTGCGCAACATGGACTCCTTCAACAAGCTCGGCGAGAAGGGCGTGGTCGAGCGGCTCCGGGAGCAGGGACTCCCCGACGAAGAGGTGAAGGCTTCGCCGACCTTCCTGCCCTACATCGTGGTCGTCATCGACGAGATGGCCAACCTGATGCAGACCTCCCGCAAGGAGGTCGAGGCATCGATCGCCATGATCGCGGCCAAGGCGCGCGCCGTGGGCATCCATCTGATCTGCGCCACGCAGCGGCCCTCGACCGACGTGATCACGGGCCTCATCAAGGCGAACATGCCCTCGCGGATCGGCTTCCGCGTCGCCAGCGCGATCGAGAGCCGGATCATCCTCGACGCCAAGGGCGCCGAGCGGCTTCTCGGGAAGGGCGACATGCTGACCCTGATGGCGCCGACCTACCAGCTCCAGCGCGGCCAGTGCACCTTCACGAGCGACGAGGAGATCCGCGGCGTCGTCCAGTTCCTGAAGAGCAAGGGGAAGCCGGTCTACCACCAGGAGCTCGTCCAGATCGACCAGGCCACCGAGGCGGAGGGTTCCATCGACGACGAGCTATTCGAGGATGCGGTGCGGATCGTCCTGCAGGAGCAGCGGGGGTCGACGTCGCTCCTCCAGCGCAAGCTGCAGGTGGGCTATTCCCGCGCGTCGCGCCTCATCGAAACGATGGAGCAGTTCGGCATCGTCGGCAAGCACAACGGCTCCAGCGCCCGCGACATCCTGATGACGTGGGAGCAGTGGGAGGCCCGCAAGAAGCAGATCGAGAGTCCGGCGGAGGCCTAGCGTTTCCCGGGCTTCCGTTTCCGAGTCAGCACACGCTCCGTGAGCGTTGACTCTCCAGGCTTGAACGCGGCCGCGGTCGCCCGGAGATAGGGAAGCGCCTCCCGCGCGAAAAAGGCCGCGTATCCTTCCTTTCGCACGTCGGCCAGGGACGACGCGTACGAGCGCACCACGTTCCGGCGGAACAGCTTTCCTGACACCCTGCCGGCCGCCCGGGCGCCCGAAAAGGCGAGCGCACCCGAGAGCCGGAGGAAAGGAATGGCCTCCCTCGCCCGAACCCTCATCATCCGCCTCCAGAGCGCTTCCGGCGAGGGCAGAGACTCCCGGGTCGTCCGGTAGAGGTGGCGGTACTCCCGCGAGAGCTGGCGGCGCAGGTCGG
>Ga0193713_1000729_pt1 | contig 10922 bp, 7 predicted proteins | sample H3a2metaG_FD_143054 | JGI IMG/M metagenome (GOLD analysis project Ga0193713, IMG submission 143054) | Soil microbial communities from a riparian zone of the East river system, Colorado, United States - H3a2 | ecosystem: Environmental > Terrestrial > Soil > Riparian zone | place: USA: East River... | reverse complement strand
GTTTTCTCGATGGCGGAGACAGCGGCGCCGAGCGAAGCGTTCGGCGCGAGATTGAATGAAACCGTGGTCGCGGGAAACTGCGCCAGGTGGTTGATGAGAATCGGCCGGGTTTGGACCTCCACTTTGGCAATCGCCGACAGAGGCACCTGGCCGCCGCCCGCTGACGGCACATAGATGGAAGCCAGCGAGTCCACCGACCGGTACGACGCCGGGTCCGCCTCCATGATGACCCGATACTGATTCGACTGCGTGAAAATGGTCGAGACGATCCGCTGGCCAAAGGCGTCGTAAAGCGCATTGTCCACCGTTCCCACACTGATCCCAAGGCGCGCGGCGCTGTCGCGATCGATGGTGACGTAGACTGCCAGGCCGTTGTCTTCCTGGTTGCTCACCACGTCCGCCAGATCGGGCAGTTGGTTCAGCGCCGTCACAATTTTGGGCGCCCACGTCGAGAGGGCGGTCGCATCCGCGCTTTCCAGCGTGAACTGATACTGCGTGCGGCTGATGGTGTTGTCGAGGGTCAGGTCCTGCACCGGCTGCATGTACACCGTGATGCCCGTGACGTCGGCCGTTTCGCTGCGCAATCGGCGGATGACATCGGTAACCGTCGCAGAGCGGTCGCTGCGCGGCTTCAGATTGATCAGGTAGCGGCCGCTGTTCAATGTGACGTTGTTGCCATCGACGCCGATGAAGGACGACAGACTCAAGACATCGGGGTCTTTGAGGATCGCCGCGGCAAGTGCTTGCTGGCGCTTCGCCATGGCGCCGTAGGAAATCGACTCGGTCGCCTCGGAAACGCCCTGAATCAAACCCGTGTCCTGGTCCGGAAAGAAGCCCTTGGGAATGAGCACATAGAGGAGGGCGGTGAGCACCAGGGTCCCGAGCGCGACCCACAGCGTCAATCTTTGATGATCGAGCACCCAGGTGAGCCGCTTCCCATACCAGTCGACCACTGCGGTAAACCACTTTCCCGATTCCGTCTGCGAGGGCTCATTCTGCGGTCGATGCTTCAAGAGCTTCGCGCACATCATGGGCACCAAGGTCAGCGAGACGACGGCGGAGATCAAAATCGTCACCGCCAGCGTGACGGCGAATTCGCGGAACAATCGGCCGACGACGTCCTGCATGAACAGCAGCGGAATCAAGACGGCGATGAGCGACACGGTGAGTGAAATGATGGTGAAGCCGATTTGCCCCGCACCCTTGAGGGCCGCTTCGAGCGGCGATTCGCCCGCCTCGATGTAGCGCGAAATATTTTCGATCATGACGATGGCATCGTCGACGACGAAGCCCGTCGCAATGGTCAAGGCCATCAGCGATAAATTGTTGAGGCTGAAATTGGCGAGATACATCACCGCGAATGTCCCGATGAGGGAAAGCGGGACCGACAGGCTGGGAATGATGGTGGCCGGAATGTTTCGCAAAAACAGCCAGATCACCAACACCACCAACACCACCGCCAACACCAGCTCGAATTCCACGTCCTTCACCGAGGCTCGGATGGTGGTGGTGCGATCCGTGAGCAGCGCGACGTCCACGCCCGCGGGCATGTCCGCCTGCAGGGCCGGCAGCATGGCCTGGATCCGGTCGACGACATCGACGACATTCGCGCCGGGCTGGCGCTGCACGTTGAGAATCAGCGCAGGGACCGAGTTCATCCAGCCGCCGAGTTTGGAATTCTCCGCGCCGGACACGAGCGTCGCGACGTCCTTGAGGCGCACCGGTGCGCCGTTCTTGTAAGCCACCACGACATTGCCGTAGTCATCGGCGCTTCTGATCTGATCGTTGGTATTGAGGGTGTACGCATTGACCGGACCGTCGAGCGTGCCCTTCGGTCCGTTCTGATTCGCATTGTTGATGGTGGTGCGCAAATCATCGAGATTGATGCCATAGGCAGCCAGGGCGCGCGGGTTGGCCACCACCCTGACCGCGGGCCTCTGGCCGCCGCTGATGCTGACGACGCCCACGCCCTTGACTTGAGAGATCTTCTGCGCAATGCGGGTGTCGACCAAGTCTTCGACGTCCGTGAGCGCCATGGTTTTCGAGGTGATGCCGAGAATCAGCACGGGCGCGTCGGCGGGATTGACTTTCGCGTAAATCGGCGGCGCCGGCAGATCCTGCGGCAGCAAGTTTTGCCCGGCGCTGATGGCCGCCTGCACTTCTTGTTCCGCCACATCGATGGCGAGCGACAACGTGAACTGCAGGGTAATGACAGAAGCGCCGGCAGAACTCGTGGAGGACATCTGGCTCAAGCCCGGCATCTGGCCAAATTGTTTTTCCAACGGCGCCGTAATGGCGGAGGTAATCACCTCGGGACTCGCGCCGGGATAAAATGTCTGTACTTGAATGGTGGGGTAGGCGACTTCCGGCAACGCCGACAAGGGCAATTGCAAATAGGCCATTGCACCGACGATCAGTATCGCCACCATCAACAGCGTGGTGGCGACGGGACGCAGGATGAAGATGCGTGAGGGATTCATGCGGCCAGAGCCAAGCTAAGCTATCGGCATCATGGCGATGGCGGAGGTTTGCCGCGCCCCTTGCCGCGTCGCGCGCCGGGAGTTGCCGCGGCGCCCGGCTTGCCGGGCGGCTGCGCGCCGGCAGCAGGCGCGGGCGCAGCACCCGGCAGTTGAACTTGCGCGCCATCGCGCAGACGGTCTCCGCCCTCCGTGACGACGACATCGCCGGCCTTGAGGCCGGCGGTTACCGCCACTTTTTCGCCGTCGACCACGCCCAGCGTCGCCGGACGTACCGAGACGGTGCTGTCCGCATTGACGATGTAGACGAAAGTGGTCGCAACCCCATTGGGTGCGCCCCTGCGCACCGCGGCGTTCGGCATGATGATCTGGTCTTTCAGCACATCCTGCAGCAATTGGATATTCACGAACTGATTCGGAAACAGAGAACTGTCCGTGTTGTCGAACTGCGCTCGCAGCTTGACGGTGCCGGTCGTGATGTCGATCGAATTGTCGACCGTCAGCAGCTTGCCATCGGCGATCTTGGTGGCGTTGGTACGATCAAATGCTTCCACGGTCAGGGGGGCGCCGGTTTGCACCCGCTTCATCACGGCTGAGACATTGTCCTCGGGAATGTTGAATATCACCGTGATGGGCTGCAGCTGATTGATGAGCACGATGCCGTTGGCATCGCCGGGCGTCACGTAGTTCCCCTGGTCGACCTGGCGCAACCCGACCCGGCCCGTCACCGGGGCGATGATGTGCGTGTACACCAGATTCACCTGGGCCGTCTTGACCTGGCCTTCATCGGCTTGGATTGTGCCCACCAACTGATCAACCAGCGCGCGTTGCGTGTCGAGCTGCTGCTCCGCAATGGAGTCATCCTTCACCAGCTGTACATAGCGTTTCAAATCCACTTTGGCATTGGCCAACAGAGCCTGATCGCGCATCAAGTTGCCCTGCATCTGCTGCAGGGCAGCTTCATACGGGCGAGGATCGATCTGCGCCAAGGCGTCGCCTTGATGAACGGATTGCCCTTCGGTGAAGAATATCTTTTGCAGGGTGCCGGTGATCTGCGTTCTCACCGTGACTGTGGCCAGCGGGGTCACTGTGCCGAGGGCCGGTATCTTCACCTGAATATCCCCCACGGCCGCCGTGGCTACGGAGACGGCGACCGGACCACCCTGCCCGTTGCGGCCGCGCGGCGGAGCGGCGAGCGGCTGCTTCTGGCGAAGATAGAGCGTGAACGCAATCATCAAGAGCACCACGACGAGCACAATGAGCAGTGCTTTCCAGTGTCTGATGATGAAAGACTTGGGTTCCCGCGCGGGCGGGTAAAGTTGGGGATCTTGTTCGTTTATCACTCATTCACCAATATGCGAGCCCACGCCGTGGCACGCACTGCCAATCGATCATCCGGGCGAGCCGCAGACTATAACCAGATTCGACCCTGAACTACACATTGATCGCCGGCAGCATGCATGTAGAGAGGACCTGAGACTCGAAAGTTCATGAGCGAATGCAAAGTATTGTGAACAGAGCCCCATTGGAAGGCATAAAACCGCCGTTCTGCGCCCTTGAATGGACGGATTCCCGCAAGCCGTGGGTGCTAGAATTCGCGCTGCAAAAGACATAAGGAGCCGTGATGAAATTGATCCATTCCGCCGCACTCTGGGCCGCGCTGGCATTGAGCGTTTCGGTGTCCTCGCACAGCGCGCAAACCTGGACAGAGGGTGTGAATTACTTCCTGGTGCAACCGCCGCGTCCGACCTCCGTTGGGCCGGGGAAGGTTGAAGTGACGGAAGTTTTCTCGTACGCCTGCCCGGCATGCAACATCTTCCAGCCCACCATGCACAAACTGAAGCAATCGCTGCCGGCAAATGCGGTGGTCAACTATCTTCCGGCCGCTTTCAATACCGCCGAGGATTGGCCGATGTTTCAACTCGCCTATGTGACGGCGCAAGTGCTCGGCGTGGATCAACAGACGCACGACGCCATGTTCGATGCGGTGTGGAAGGGCGGGGATTTGAGCATCACCGATCCGTCGACTCGGGCTCTGAAGAGCCGCATGCCGACCATCGAAGACGCCGCCAAATTCTACAACCAAAAGGCCGGTGTGCCGGTCGATAAGTTCATCGCGGCCTCAAAATCCTTTTCGGTTGATCTGAAGGTGCGTACCTATCAGGATTTGATCATGGCATACAAGGTTGACCGCACGCCCACCATCATCATCAACGGCAAGTATCGATTGCAAGTGGAATCGGCCGGCGGCACCGATCAGCTGGTCGAGTTGGTCAAGTACCTGGTGGCCAAGGAAAGCGGCAAATAGGCGCACGCACCGCGCGACCCCATGAAAAACCTTTTCCTGGATCACCCACGCCTGTGGATCTCGTTTCTCGCGGGTTGCGTGCTGTTTTTCTTTCTTCCCAAAGACTGGTCGATTTTGACCAGGGTGCTGATCTGCTGGAACGGCGGCGCCATTCTCTTCCTGGGGCTGATTTTCTTTTGGATGACGCACCTGACCGCGGAGGAGATCTGCACCAAGTACGTCGAGGAAGACGAGTCGGCCCCCTTCATTCTCGTGGCCGTGATCATTGCGGCAGTCGCCAGTCTGTTTGCGATCGTGGAGCCGCTCGCCACAATGAAGCAAGTGAGCGGCGCCGTGCGGGCGGCACACTTCGGGCTCGCCGCCCTCACGCTGATCGACTCGTGGCTGCTGGTTCCCACACTGTTCACCACGCATTACGCAGACATGTTTTATAGCGCCAAGGAAGACAACCGGCCGCTGCGCTTCCCGAATACGCCCATGCCGGTGTTTTGGGACTTCGCATACTTTTCCTTCACGATCGCGGCGGCCTGCCAGACCTCGGACGTCTCCACCGAGCATGCAGAGATGCGCAAGATCGTGCTCGGGCACACGTTGGTCTCATTTCTTTTCAACGCATCGATCCTGGGGTTTGCGATCAATGTCACGGCCGGCTTGATCGGCGGGAGCTAGAGATCCCCCTCATTGGGATTGTTTGCGGCCCGCTGCACGCAGAATCAAATCCGCGATTTCCTTCGGGTGAGATACCAGCGACACGTGACTCGAATCAAGTTCGATGGTCGTCGCGTTCATCCGCTTGGCCAGAAATCGCTCGAGATCCGGATTGATCGTGCGGTCCGCGGTCGATACTTGATACCACGTAGGTTTGACTCTCCATGCGGCAGTCGTGGTTTTCGTGGCCGGCAGCGAGTCGGCGCCCCGCCCTTGAACTGCGTTTAGAGCGCGCGCTCTGGATGGTTCAACATCGCCGGCGAAATCTCTGAGAAAAGCTTCCTCGCTCAGCCAGAAAAATCCGTCCTTCTTGATCACTCCTGCGCTCGCCGGCGGCTTTGGATATTTCGCCGCGAGTGCGCCGAAGTCCTCGCCCGCATCCGGCGCCCGGGCGGCCACGTACACCAGCGCCGAAACCTTCGGATCATTGCCCGCTTCGCTGATGATCGTTCCCGCAAAGGAGTGGCCCACCAACACCGTCGGCCCATCCTGCAAGGCAAGGACTCGGCGAGTTGCGGCAACATCATCCGCCAGTGAGGTCAACGGATTCTGCACCACTGTTACCTGCAAACCCGCGCGCTGCAGGTAAGGAATGACATCGATCCAAGACGATCCGTCGGCATATAAACCATGCACCAGAACGACATTCTTGGCTACTGGGACATCCTTGGCTACGGGGACATCCTGGGCATGGACTGTTCCAGACATGACTGACGTTGCTGCGATGGCGCTGAGCAGTCCGGTAAACGATCTTCGGTTGAGCACGACTAACTCCAAAATTGAAGGGTGAATTCAATGATGAAGACCGTCGCCCTGGCCGCCTTATTACCGACTGCACACGGCAGCAGCATTTCAATTGAAATTTACGGCTTTTTGATGATGTCGCCGCCCTTCATGACAAAACCTACGGATTGCAGCAGCGCGATATCGGCAATCGGGTCCCCGGCAACGGCGATGAGATCTCCATATCGGCCAACGGCGATGGCGCCGACATCGCCCGGTCGGCCCAGCGCCTCGGCGGCATTGGCCGTTGCAGCTTGAATGGCCTGCATCGGGGTCATGCCCCATTTGGTCATGGTGACGAACTGGCGCGCGTTGAAGCCGTTCGGATACACCCCCGCATCCGTTCCAAAAATCATCTTTACGCCGGCTTTCACCGCGGCTTGAAAGGTCTGGCGCTGCTGCAAGCCGATCATGCGTTCCTTTTCAAGCGACTCTTTATATAGGCCGTTCTTCTCGCCCTCAGCGAGAATGTAATCATCATTGTAGACGTCCATTGAAAACCAGGTGCCGTGCTGCTTGGCCAGTGCGAAGGCTTCCGCGTCGGCGAGACTGGCGTGTTCGATCGTGTCGACGCCGGCGCGTATGGCGTCCTTGATCCCCGCGGTTCCATGGGCGTGTACCGCTACGCGCAACCCCAGCATGTGCGCTTCATCCACCAGCGCTTTCATTTCCGCCAGGTCGTACTGCTGGCCGCCCACGCTGTCGGTCTTGGACAGCACGCCGCCGGTACCGCAGAACTTGATGACTTCGGCGCCGTACTTTCGCAGTTTGCGAACTGTCTCGCGGATCTGCTCCGGACCGTTTGCCACTGCCGGCCTCGGCACCGAAACCGATGGCGGAAATTGCGTCGCATCGCAGTGCCCGCCGGTGGCGCCGATGGCATAGGTTGCAGGAACGATGCGCGGTCCAGGAACCATCCCTTGCTCAATGCCTTGCTTGATCGCGACGTCATCGTAATTGGCGGATCCCACATTGCGGACCGTGGTGAAACCGGCCTCGAGCGTCTTTTTGGCATTTGCGACGCCGACGACCGTCCAGAAATTATCCGTAAATTGCAGGTGGCGATAGCCGCTGAAATGCGGATCCGAAGTCAGATGCGTATGCATGTCAATTAATCCAGGCAGCAACGTCATACCCGGAAGATCCACGCGGCGCGCTCCCGCCGGCAGGGCAGATCCTTGAACGCCGACGGCGGCGATGCGGCCATCCGTAATGGTGATTTGCGGGTGCTCTACGACTCGCCCGGTCAGCACGTCGATCATGCGGTCGGCGCTTACCACGACGGTGTCGGCAAAAGCAGCCGTCACTGCAGCATCGGTCAGTGCCGCCCCGGCAACGATGGCGGCGCAGAGCAATAATTTCGATTTCATCTTTTTGATCAACTCCCAATTGTTCGCAACGCTATCACAAGGACGGCGTTGCCGGTTGCGCCTGCGATAGCAGGATGTCGAGTCGCGGCGTTTCAGCACCGCGCACCGAGGCAAAGGCCACAATATGCTCGAGGATGTGCTGCACATAGCCCCGAGTTTCGTTGTAGGGGATGTTTTCAATCCAAATATCGGCGTCCATGGGTCTCGGCGGCAGCCAGCGCGATATGGCTGCCGGGCCTGCGTTGTAGGCCGCGAGACTCAAAGCGAGTTGCTCCCCATATCGATCCAGCAATTCGCGCAAGTAAGCGGCCCCGAGCGGAACCGCGATCGCCGGATCGAACAGGCCGTCGCGACCGGGCGGGGACAAGTGCCAGCGGCGGGCGATCGCAGAGGCGGTGGAGGGCACCAATTGCATCACGCCGCGCGCATCAGCGCGGGATACTGCATCTTTGCGAAACAAACTCTCTTGGCGCATGACGGCCAGTATCCAATCCTGCGGCAACTGCGCCAGCTTGCCGCCCTGACTCACGGCATCCAGATAAGGCCGTGGGTAGCGCAGCGTTACATCGTCGAATGCGCCGGTCTGCGCCAAGGTGGTAATCGCTTGAGAGTACCAGCCCCAACGCGACGCAAGGAGTGCAGCTTGAACTTTCAGCGCGGTATCGGCGCCGTCGAGAACCGCGGTCCACTCCGAGATGGCATCGTCCGTCATGTCGCAGTCGAACAGTTCGTGCGCGCGAATCATCCCCGCTTGATTGCTGAGCGCGGTCTGCGCCGCAGCGTCGGGCGGCGAGGGCCGCACGTTCAGATTGTAGGGCTGCTTCAGGCGGTCCGCCGCGAGATAGCCGTAGTAGTCACGAAGGCCTGCGATTTCAGCAAACAGCGGCGCGGCGGCATCATCGCCCATGGTTGCCGCCACGGCGCGAGCGTGCCAATACCGCCAACGGGGCGTTGCGGAAAGGCTTGGAGGCATCTGTTCCATCCATACAAGCGCCCGAGCGTAGTCGCCTTTCCACAGTGCCGCGCGTACTCGCCATTCCTGAACCTGGCTGTCGACGGCCGCCGCCGGCAGCTCGTCGAATGCCGTCATCGCGCGCGTATCACGGTCGTACGCTGCGCCCAATGCGGCAGAACGCTTCAGCCGATCCTGCAGCGGCGGCGCCAGGCCATCGCGAGCGAGCAGGCGCGGAAGCAGGTCCAATGCAAAAGCGGGTTCAGTACGCGAAAGCTTGTCGAACCCCGACGCCAACGCCTCCGCTTCGACGGGCAATGATGGATGCGTGGCCAGCACATTCAATGCCGAGCGAGGTGAATCCAAAAGATCCGACCATTGCAACAGCGCCGCCCTGCGGTTCAAGGGAACGTCGGCCGCAAATTCGCGCGCAAGCCGCGGCGTATCCGCCGAGAGTGCTGCGCGCGTGCGTCCCTCCGCCAAGGCCGGCGTGAGAAACCCTTGTTGCCGCAGCCATGCAAACACCTCCGCGCATTCTGCGGGCGGCTTCTGCGGCGACATCCAGCGCAGCAGCGCGGCTGCGGCGAGTCCTTGCGTGTCGTTGCCGGATAGGCGCGCCTCCAGCCTGTCGCAGATCAAGGCCGGATCACTGACATCCACGGAGCGAGGCAGGAACCAATCCCAGCGGCGCCGCTGCGCGAGGCTGGTGAGCCAATCCCGCCGCAGCGCACGCGCCACGGGTTGCCCCGCATGGGTATGCAGGAACGCATCAATCGCGGCATCAAGGTCTTCATCCGGCCTGAGGTTGAGGTCGCGACGCCATCTCGCCGCAACCAGGTAGTCGTGTATGGCGTAGCTCTGCAGCGCCGGTGAATCCGGCAGGTCCGGTTGGTGCTGACGGATGCGCTGCATGGCGGCGACGAATTCCTGGCGGACACCCTCGGCGTCCGCCGCCGGCTGCTCGGAGAGCAGGGGGGCGCAGGCAAGGAGCACGATCGCGCTGAAAAGCATTTTGGTCCAAGTCGACATGCCGACATTATGGTGGTTGAATGCCCTTCGATGAAATCTAAAGTCATTGCAATACTGGAAACTCGCACCGGGGCCCATCTTGCTGAATTGGTTGCGCGTCGTGGCGGCGTGCCGATGCTTGCGCCGGCGCTCGAAGAGGTGCCGGATGTCGATCCCCAAGCCGTGCTCTCCATGCTCGAGCGATGGCGGATCGAGCCCTTCAAAATCTGCATCTTTCAGACCGGCGTCGGTACTCGAGCACTGTTTTCCGCGACAGACTCTGCCAACCTGACACCGCAGCTGAAGGAATTGTTGGCCGCATCGATCATTGTAGTGCGGGGACCGAAACCGGTCGGTGAATTGAATGCACGCGGCATTCGTATCGACATTCGGGCTGCCTCTCCCTTTACCACCGACACGGTTTTAACCGCCCTCGCGGGTATCGAGGTCCGGGACTGCTCTATCCTGGTGCAGCGATACGGCGCGAAAAACCAAGCACTGGCGGCGGCACTCGAGGCCCGCGGCGCGACGGTATATGAAATTGCGACATACCGGTGGGCTTTGCCTGCCAATACGCAACCCCTCGTGGAATTGCTCGACGCATTGCGGCAGGGCCGCGTCGATGCGGTCGTTTTTACGAGCGCGGTACAAATGCACAATCTTTACGCGGTTGCGCAGCAGGCCGGCAACGCGACGCACTTGGCCGGTCATCTGAATCGATCCGTCGTTGCATCCATAGGCCCAGTCTGCTCGCGCACGCTGCGAGACTACGGCGTCACGCCGACTTTGGAAGCCGATCCGCCGAAACTGGGGCCGCTGCTGTCGGCGCTGGACGTGGCGTTGAGCGCTGCGTAGCTCTCCCGCTGTCGGCGCAAGCCCGACAGGCGCTCGGCCAGCCGTCTGACGCGGGCAAAATCGATGTCACCTGAAAATAGGCGGCAGGTGTATAAATACGATCGCGGTCGCACCCTCTCAGGAGCAAGATTAACGTGGATAAGCAAAAAACCGAACCAAAGCCGTTTCTAACGGACATCAAGACATTGCGCGAGCGGGCGCGAAAAAATATCGCCAGCGGCGGCGTGACATTCACGTACCAAGGTGATGTCAAGAAAACCATCGAGATTCTGCAATCCGTTTTGGCCACGGAAATTGTCTGTGTTTTGCGATACACCATGCATGCCGTCGCCGCCCAGGGGATCTCCAGCGAAGGAGTGAAGGCCGAATTCGCGCAACACGCCAAGGAAGAGGCGGAGCACATGAACCAGGTGGCTGAGCGCATCAACCAGTTGGGCGGGAAGCCGGATTTCAATCCCACC
>Ga0193713_1000726_pt1 | contig 10947 bp, 10 predicted proteins | sample H3a2metaG_FD_143054 | JGI IMG/M metagenome (GOLD analysis project Ga0193713, IMG submission 143054) | Soil microbial communities from a riparian zone of the East river system, Colorado, United States - H3a2 | ecosystem: Environmental > Terrestrial > Soil > Riparian zone | place: USA: East River... | reverse complement strand
AGATGACCGTCGTGCCGTCGTCGTACGCGATGCTCTTTAGGCGCCCGAGGTTATCGTAGGTGTAGATTGCGGCGGCAGCGAGCGCGAGGGAGCTGGCCATACATCCGGCCAGCAGTGCGGCCCAGGCGTGCGGTCCACGTGTTATCTTCTTGAATGCCGGAAGAACCACGACGGACCTCCCTAAATCAGGAGCGCCATTGACCGGAATCCCTCAGGGGATCGGTTCCCGGTCGGCCCGCACGTTACTCTGTCGGCGCGCCCATCCGCAAGGCCTGAAGGCACGATTTCCGGAGTTTCCAAGCACCAGACTTTCACAAAGGCCGCCCGCGCAACTCCCGATTGACGCGATTCAATGCACTGTCACTCACGATCCAGATTCCTCCACACAGTGGACGTACGTCTTGTGCTCCGTCACGACCTTCTGCGGTTGGATTTGCGGTTTGCCCATTGGGTACCCGCTTCAGCAGCCCCCACAGCGCCTGGACGCCGCACCACCGGCACGCTCGGCCTCTTCGTACATTGGATGATTACTCGCCGCACCCGTCGCACACCACTCCGCTTCAAGGCATGCAAATTCGCATTCGCGGCCACAGTTGGCACAGAATTCGCTGGAAGAGCGGGCAAGCCGCCGCAGAGTTTTGTGCTGTTTTGCAACTGACCGCAGGATAGCCATTCGGCTGCTGGTGTTTAACACTGGCTAGCATGAAGGGCGACCCGTTCATCGCAGCGCGCGTCTCACCGGAGACCAAGTCTCGCTTCGCGGCGCTGGCTATTCAGCAGCACGTCAGCGAATCCGCACTCCTCAAGCGCCTGGTCGATGTGGCGCTGCTCGGCTGTGCGCCGCCTCACCCGACGCTTGCGACCCAAGCTCACATCTGCGCCCGGGGCGCGCGGATCTCCGTTCGGCTCCAGGCCGACGATCACCGTATCCTGGCGGAGCGTGCCGCAGGCCGGCACATGCCCAGCGCCACGTATGTGTCGGCGCTGGTGCGTGCTCATTTGACGTCCCAGGTGCCCTTACCGCAGGAGGAGACCTGCGCGCTGAAGGCCTCCGTAGCGGCGCTGGTGGCCTTGGGACGACTGCTTAACCCCATCGCAAGGGCAGCGCATCAGGGTGGGCCGGTGAAGGTGCCGGGACTGGATCACCTGGCCGCGATGCTAAGGATCTGCGAAGCGCTTCGCGTACATGTCCACGGCCTGATCAAGACCAACCAGGCCAGCTGGGTGTCGGGGTTCAGCCATGAGCCGAGTTAGCGTGAGCGGCGAACCTCCTCTGTTCGATCTGCGCAGCTACGGTCGATACGGGGAGCGGACGCGGGACCACCTTTCACCGGCGGAGATCGCCCAGATCGCCCGTACGGTGCACCGGGTACCCGAGGTCATGGTCAAGGTATCGGGCGGGGGCAAGACTCCCGGCGCCGTCGCCGCCCATTTTCAGTACATCGACCGCCACGGTGAACTGGAAATCGAAACCGACGAAGGCGAGCGCCTGGTCGGGAACGGCGTCGAAAAGAAACTGCTGGCGGACTGGGATTTGGAGGGCGCCGCGGCCGAGCGCTGGTCTCCCTACACAGGCCGACCGGGACGAAAGCCCGGCAAGCTCGTGCACAACATCGTCCTGTCGACGCCTGGCTGGCCGCCTCCGGAGAAATTACAGGCGGCCAGCCAGGCGTTTGCCCGGGAGCAGTTTGCACTCAAGCATCGCTACGCCCTGGTCCTGCACACCGATCAGGAGCATCCCCACGTCCATCTCGTGGTCAAGGCGGTCGACGAGAAGGGCGACCGCCTCAATATTCGGAAGGCCACGCTGCGAAGTTGGCGACAGGAGTTTGCGAATCAGCTGCGGGCGCAAGGCGTCGCCGCCAACGCCACACCGCGCCAGGTGCGGGGCGAGACGAAGTCCTGGAAGCAGGACGGCATCGTGCGCGCGGCACGGCGCGGGCAATCTACTCACCTGCGACGGCGGGTCGAAGCCGTGGCGCGATGGATGGCCGCAGGCACCCTGCCGAAGGAGCCCGCGAGCTCAAGGTTGCTCGAAACGCGAAATGCCGTGATCCGTGGGTGGCGCGACGTGGCCGCGCGGCTTCACGAGAGCGGCCAGCCGGCGCTCGCGGGCGAGGTGGTCCGGTTCGTGGCCCGGATGCCGTTGCCGCGAACGGAGAACCAGCAGATCGCCGCACGGTTGCAGGAGCGGTTCCGCGACCGGAACTGCGAGAGGCTGCCGCCGACGAGATGAGACCAATGCTGCCACGCCGCCAAGGACTGAAGCATTCACGTGATGAACTATATCAAAGCACGTATAATTCCTTGAAAGCGCGAATTATCAGTATTAGAGTATAGCAATGACTAACCGGGAACCTACACTATCCGCAGCTCGAGCCCGCCTAGCGACGGTACTCCGCGCGTCCAAGGATGTGATTTCGATAGAGACCGTGACAAAGGCGCTCGCGCTGAACCGGACGGTAGCAGCCAAACTCCTGTCTCGGTGGAGCCATCAGGGCTGGCTTCGGCGAGTTGGGTCGGGTCTTTATGTGCAGGTACCGCTTGATCTCGCCGGCAACGAGCAGATTGTCGAAGACCCGTGGGTGCTGATTCCAACTTTGTTCGGGCAATCCTACGTGGGTGGATGGACAGCGGCACACCACTGGGAGTTGACCGAACAGCTGTTCAACGAAATAGTGATATTCAGCGCGCGCCGCGTGGACAAGAAGCGGGTGATCGCGCAGGGCGCGACGTTTATTCTGCGACACATATCCGGGAAACATTTCTTCGGACTCATGACGCTGTGGCGCGGTGAGACCCGAGTTCAGGTATCGGATCCGGCACGCACGATTGTAGACATGATCGCCATGCCTGATATGGGCGGCGGAATCGATCATGTAGCCGACTGCCTGGCTGCCTATACGAGACAGCCAGGCTACGACGGTGACCAACTGCTTCGCTACGCGGAGCAATTCGCCAATGGGGCCGTGTTCAAGCGCCTCGGGTTTCTCGCTGAAGCGCACTTGAAAAACGAAGCGTTGGTCGTAGCGTGCCGCGCTCGCCTTACAAGCGGCTACGCCCGCCTCGATCCTGCACTGCGCGCGGGCGTTCTCGTCACCGCGTGGAGGTTGTGGGTTCCGCAGCGCTGGAAGAAGCGGCGCATGTGATCAACAAGCGTGAATTGTTGGATTGGGCTTCCACACTGGGCTTGCTTCCGAATGTTGTGGAGAAGGACTACGTTCTGGGCTGGCTGCTCGCTGGGATTCACGCGCATCCGGAAATAGGCGTGTCGTGGGTCTTCAAAGGTGGCACGTGTCTCAAGAAATGCTATTTCGAAACCTACCGGTTTTCCGAGGACCTGGACTTTACACTGCTCGACGAGCGCCAGCTTGACGAGACTTTCGTGCGGCGTGTACTAGCGCAGGTCGCTTCATGGGTCACAGAGCAATGCGGCCTGGTGCTTCCGGTTGAACAGATCGGCCTGGATTTCTACCAAAACCCCCGCGATCGCCTTACGTGCCAGGGAAAGGTGGGTTACCGCGGTCCTGTATCGCCCACGACGGCGGTCGGAGGATGGCCAAAAATCAAGCTCGATTTGACGGCTGACGAAAGGCTGGTGCTGCCGGCGGTTCGACGGGAGGTGTTTCATCCCTATTCTGATCGGCCTGAAAACGGGCTTTGGGCCAACTGCTATGCCTTTGATGAGGTCTTTGGTGAAAAGATCAGGGCGTTGGCAGAGCGTACGCGCCCGAGAGACCTTTACGACGTCGTGAATCTCTATCGCCACGCCGATTCACGGCCTTCGGCGGCTACATTGCGGCGCGTTCTAAAGGAAAAATGCGACTACAAGGGCATGGCGCTGCCCACGCTGCAGGCGCTCGAGGCGCACCGCGCAGATCTTGAGGCCATGTGGATCGGCATGCTGAGTCACCAGCTCCCCGTCTTGCCTGCGGCGGGCGATTTCTGGAGCGTGCTGCCCGAGATCTTTACCTGGCTGGCGAGCGATGCGGTGGAGCCGCCGCGCCCGGCGATCGCTCCGAACCGGAATGAAATTTCCTTCCGCTCCCGCGTGCTCCCCATGTCGATGGCGGGGAGGCTTCGTAGTCCACTTGAACTGATTCGATTTGCCGCGACCAACCATCTGTGTGTCGACCTGCGCTACGACGACAAGGTGCGCAGGATCGAGCCCTATTCATTGCGCCGGACGGCGGCAGGAAATTATGTCCTTCATGCGGTTCGAAGCGATTCGGGAGACCATCGTTCGTACCGCGTGGACCGGTTGCAGGGGGCCTCGGTATCCAACCAGTCCTTTGTACCGCGATACCTCATTGAGCTGACGCCGCTGGGGGCGTGAACCTTTGGTAAGAGCCGCTCGTGACAGAAGGTCGGTTTTAAGGCAGACGTGCGCTCAGTCCCCCAAAGTCCCGACCCCCTTATTTTCCCGATTTGGGTTGGGTGCACGGCCGAGACCATGAGATTGCGGGACTTCTGCGCGGATCAGTGATGCTCTGTGGTGCTCAGTCATGACAAACGCAACGGTGACCCGGTGACGGTGGTTGAATAACTCACTGATTTTCCAGCAATCGCCTTGGCGCCTTTTCCCGCTTTTTTGGGCAGAGCGGATTTGTAATCAGGGGGTCGGGAGTTCGAGCCTCTCCTGCGGCACCACGACTCTTGCCTGGAATCAGACGTTGTGGTGATTCGATCAGGCGGCGCTGTTGATGTGACGTTTTCCGGTGCAGACGGCGCGTTGGCGGGTCAGGTGCTCTCCGTCCGCGACTGGCGTGCGCTATCGCGAGCGTAGAAAATCGATCAGATCCTGTTGCGATGTCGTCGGCAGCTTTTCGTACAGGTGCACGACAGCGTTCGCTTCGGAGCCCGGCCCCTTGTGGGCGAGAATCGCACTTGGCAGGTCGCGCGCGCGCCCGTCGTGGAGGAAGAATAGCCGCTGGCCCGCGCCCCACAGAGGTGCGGTGCGAAATTCGTCGCCCCGTGCGTCACCCTGCGCGATCCCATCCGCCAGGCACCTCGCTGTGTGATCGGGATTGTCCGGACAGCTGCCCATTTTGTGCAGCAGCAGGTCGGAATAGAGATTGGCGTAGCGCTGCGCGCTGACGGCTGCGATCGACGAGGCTCCAAGCGGCAACTGTCGCACATGACAAGCTGAGCAATAAATCTGATCGAATACCGCGCTGCCGCGGACGATATTCTCAGCGCAATCGCCGGACTTGGTCAGATCGCAGGCAGGCATCGGCGGCGCGAGCATGCGCATGAACAGCTCGAACTTGACCAGATCGCCCGTGACCGCTGCAAACAGCTCGCTGGGCGAGCGGGCCGCCGCCGGGGCCAGTGGGTCGAGCTGCTCAAAATCGATATCGTCCTCCGGAGTGGCATTCAGTTTGCAGGCATCGGGCAAGGGCGTCGCTTCTTCATCGCGTTCGTTCGGAAACAGTTCATTGGTCACGCCTTGCTCGACGTTGTAGGCCTCGCCGGCGAACAGCAGCAGGGATTTGTTTTGTGCCTTCCAACCGAAACGCGTGATCGTACTGTCATTGCCGGAGCGATTTTCACGACCGCGCCCCGGTCGACCGATGATGCCGAGCCGCTCATACATCTTTACCCGATCGCCGGCCCGCATGGCACCCGGGCGCTGCGGATCGTGAGCATTCGGCCGTAGCGCCATCGCTTTCATCCGCTCAAGGGTGTTCGCCGCGATGGTCGAATCACTGATCGCCTCGATCAGCCCGAGACCGAACAGTGGCGTTGGAATTCGCAGGCTTACATTGCCTTTGTTCCAGGCTGCTTTGAGGGTCGGTTGCCCAATCTCGCAGCCCTGGGCATCGGAGCGACCTGCAATCGTGAATAGCGGATGCACGCTACCGTCGGGTCGACGCCCGTAAGCGCCATTGGCATTCGCGCCAAGGCGGAAGTTGCCGTCCGCATCCATCAGCCACTTGAATCGGGCCTCGACAATCGGGCCATCTGCGTGCAGAAACGGAATCTCGGCGTCATTTGTGGCGCCCGCGCGGTGTGCGGCGATCGGTTCGGGATTCACGAATCCGCTCGAGCCGCCTGCGGCTGGAAAGCCATGGCAGCCCGAGCAGCTGTCGAGATTGAAGCGCGGGCCCAGCCCTTTGCCGGAGTCGGCCCCGCCCGTGACGGAACTCAGTTCGTTGAAGGCCTCCTGACTGGCCTTGAACATCGCCAGCTGCGCTACGCTCAGCCCTGGCAGCGGGCCGCCGGCCCGTGGGGATGGATTCGGACCGGGCGGATGATCGACAACGCTTCCCGCGGGCGGCGGCTCCCCACCGCAGGAGGCCATCAAGGCTGCTATGACTGCAATTAAAGCCCGGATGGCTGACAACGTTGATCGACGGTGAGCCGGATGCCACGTCGATCCATTGATTCCGCTCTGCGAGTGCATGTGGGTCATGTGCGGAACTCCACAAGGTCGGGCGCAGGATTGGCGCGCCAAGCGGCACGCTACGCCTACGTCGTTCGGCGCTGCAAGTGACAATTCGCATTTGACTGTCGCCCGGCGGCGACGCGCCTCCGCCTGTGAGTCCTGGCGATGAACTGAGTTTCGGCGCGGGCCTGAAAAGCCATCGCGGTGGCCGCAGTTGGGCCGGCGTCGCCGATAAACGGTCAGCAAGCGTGGATAAACGGTCGCGGGTCCGATGAACGGCACTTTGCCGCCGACCGGTGGACTGGTGCTGGTTTCAATCGCGGATCTAGCATGGTCGCACGCTCAGGAGTGGCCCGTGTCGGCAGCCAAACGCGACAACTACGTATTTAGTCTGGCGAAGACTTCAGACCAGGCCGTGCTGCGACCCATGCCGCGCAAAGCCCTATCGCGCCCGGACCGAACGGCGCAGGGCCTCGCTCTGCAAGGGTCGTGGAACGAAGGCACGACACGGGGCAGCGATCCCTACAACAGCTCTGGGCCACGCCGCCGCAGCTGAGGCGCCGCGCGGCTACTTCAGCAGGCGCCGCCGGATCAGGCGCACCGCCACCAGCAGGCTCAGCCCGGCATAGGCCGCGAGCACCAGCACATCGGTCAACGGTTGCGTCATCGGCAGCCCGAGCGTGAGCCCGCGTGCCAGATCGGCCCCATGGGCGAGCGGCAGCAGTTCCGCGGCCCGTTGCACAAAGACGGGCAGGGCGTTGCGCGGGTAGAACACGCCCGAGATGAACATCATCGGCGTGATCAGGAGGGTGAAGTAGAACACGAAGAAATCGAAGCTCTTGGCCACCGCGGTCATGATCAGCCCGAGTCCGGCAAAGGCCAGGCCGATCAGCAGGACCACCGGCATCACGGTCAGCGGCCGCAGGCCGTGCACCAGGCCCAGCAGATACATGGCCAGCAGCATGGCCGCACCCGAAAAGGTGCTCTTGAGCGCCGCCCACAGCCACTCGCCGACGACGACATCGACCGGAGTCATCGGCGCGTGCAGGATGCCCTCCCAGGTGCGCTGCACCTTCAGGCGCGAAAACGCTGAATACAGCGACTCGAAGGTGGCGCTGTTCATCGCGCTGTAGCAGACCATGCCGGCGGCCAGGAAACTGATGTAGGGCATGCCGGCGATCGGCGGCATGAAGGCCCCGAGCCCGAAGCCCAAGCCCACCAGGTAGATCACCGGGTCGGCCAGATTACCCACCAGCGAGGCGTACATGAGCTTGCGCCACACCAGGAAATTGCGGCTGACGATGTGGAGACAGCGCAGCTGCAGACGCTCAATCACGGATATCCCGCCCGGTGAGCTTGATGAACACATCCTCGAGGTTGGCGGCGCGCGAGAGCGCGCGCAGCGGGGGATGATCCTGCATGGCCTGGAGCAAGGCCGCCGGCTCCTGGCAATAACAGAATGCCGTCCCGCCGGTCAGTTCGACGCGCTCGGCGTGACGCGGTGCGATGGCCCGGGCCCACTCCTGCACGCCTTCCCCGTAGACCTCGACCACGTGCGGTTCGATCTGCGAGCCGATCAGCCGGCGCGGCGAGTCTTCGGCGATCATGGTGCCGTGATCGAGGATGCCGACCCGATCGCAGAGGCGCTCGGCCTCGTCCATGAAGTGCGTGGTGAGGATCAGGGTGCGGCCCGAGGCCGCCAGGCTCTTGAGCCGGTCCCAGATCACGTGGCGTGCCTGCGGGTCCAGGCCCGTGGTCGGCTCGTCCAGAAAGATGATCTGCGGGTCGTTGACCAGCGCGCGCGCCAGCGTCAACCGCCGTTTCATGCCGCCCGACAGGGTATCGAGGCGCGCGGACGCCTTGTCCTCGAGGCCGGCGAATTCCAGCAGCCGCGGGAGCTTTCCCAGCATCGTGCGGCGCGCGATACCGAAGTAGCGGCCGTAGACGATCAGGTTTTCGGCGACGGTGAAATCAGGATCGAGATTGTCAAACTGCGGGCAGACGCCGGTGCGGGCCCGTGCGGCCCGCGCCGCAGCGGGCACCGGGAGCCCGGCCAGGGTGACGCTGCCGGTATCGCTCGCCGTGAGACCCAGACAGCAGCGCAGCGTCGTCGTCTTGCCGGCCCCGTTCGGCCCCAGCAGACCGTAGCATTCGCCCGCGGCGACGCTGATGTTCACGCCGCGCAGGACTTCGGTTCCGGAATAGGATTTGCGGAGCGCGCGCACCTGGAGCATGCGCTAGTCTCTCACGATTGATCGGAGCGCAGTCAGCGTGCGGCGTAGGCGTCCATCATGAGGCCGGTGCCGCCGCCGGAAATGTGCGCCACGACGGCGGTGCGGCGATGCACCTTGGTGACTGCCCCCAGGTCGATCGCGAAGGCGAGTTCCACCTGCTGGCCCTTGCGCAAGCCGAGCGAAGCGGTGCGGATGAACACGCCGTTAGCACTCAGATTGATGGCGCGGCACAGCCGGCGCTTGCCCGCCGGCATCATGATATATACCGTGGTGCGCGCCCGATGGCGTGTGTGCAGGCGTCGTTCCATGAACTTTCGAGATCCCCTGGTTCCGGAAGCCCACTGACGCGGGTTGTTTCCTAGCCGGTTACGATTATGCCTAGCTCGCTGGCAATTCCAACCCCAAGCTAACTTAATAAAGAGGCAAATAAATTGCCGCCTGACCACGATCGGCGAGCATGAAGCGCCGGCCCTCAGTCGCGGAATAAGACAGGGACACGCAAGGGCTGCCGACCCGTGCTGCGTTCGCCTTCCGCCGACAGCACTTGATCGATGTAACCCGCGTCCGGCTTTGCTGCGTCGCCGTTGCAGAAAGCGATGGGCTGCGCGGTGCTGCCCGGAAGGGGCGGGCGCGTCAAGGACCACACCCGATGCTGCGGGACGGGTTTGAGGGCCGGGGAGGGCGCCCCTTTGCGGGCCGCACCCAGGCAAGGCCGGCCCGCATTATGGCAAGTGGGCGGGCGTGTTGGGACACGCGAGATCGCGCTCGCGAGGGCCCGCGCGCGAACTTAAGGCAAACGGCAGTGGCCCACCACGCCGTTCATCTCCCGGATTCGCCCGCCAGTCGGCTATCCGGGCAGCCCAGGTCCGCCGCCCCTAGGATGGGCCCATGGACAAGTCCCGCCGAGCCGGTTTCACATTGATCGAGCTGATGGTCACCCTGGCGGTGGCCGCCATCCTGATGGCCGTCGCGATCCCGAACCTGCGCGACTTCCTGCGCAACAATCGCCTCACGGGCGGCGTGAACGATCTGTTGCACTCGATCCAGGTGGCGCGGACCGAGGCCATCAAGCGCCAGCAGGGCAGTGTCGTCGTCTGCGGCACCACCGACCCGGCGGCCGGCACCGCCGCGCTCACCTGCACCTACGACACCTTCCGGGGCTGGTTCGTGTTCCAGGACCTGAACAGCAACTGGCAGCGCGATGCCGGCGAGCCCGTGATCGAGACCCATACCCTGATCGATGCCAGCGTCACGGTGAAGCCGGACGCGAATGGCGATATCGTCAGCTTTGGGCCCAGCGGCTTCGCCAATCCGGCCGGCGCCAAGGTACCCACGGCCACCCTGGTCATGTGTGACACTCGCGGCGTGGTGGCGGTCGGAACCGGTTCGACCGGTCGCGCGCTGTTCATCACTGCCACCGGGCGGGCCCGCGCCACGGCCACCTATGCGGATGTGCACAACACGGCGCTGCCCCTGGTGACCGGCGGGAGCTGTCCGTGATCAGCACGACACTCCGTTTGCGGCGAGCGCGCGGGTTCACGCTGGTGGAGGCCATGGTCGCGCTGGTGGTGCTCGCCGTCGGCATGCTCGGCATCGCCGGTCTGTACGTGACGACACTCCGCTCCGGTGGTGGAGCAATCTTTCGCATGCAGGCGGTCAGTCTTGCCGCCGATCTGGCCGATCGCATCCGCGCCAATCGGGGTGCCAACGTGGCCTATGCCGGCGCGGCGGCCAACAACAACTGTTACGGCACGGGCTCCGTGGACTGCGCTCCGCCCCTGATGGCGGCCAATGACCTGTTGGTCTGGCAGCAGCAGATCGCAGCGATCCTGCCGTCCGGGAACGGCGTGGTGGCGGTCGCCGGCGCGGCGGCGCCTTTCACCTACACGATCACGATCAACTGGACGGAGAGCGGTGGCGTTGCGGCCAGCTACCTGCTGACCCTGCAGATATGAGCGCACGAATCAACATGCAGCGGGGCCTGAGCCTGATCGAGCTGCTGGTGGCGATGGCCATCGGCGCGGTGCTGATCTTTGGGGCCACGCAGGTGTACGTCAACAGCCGTACGGCCTATGGCGTCAATGAGAACATCGCGCGCCTGCAGGAGACCGCGCGCTACGCCATGGCAGTGATCGAGCCGGACGTGCGCATGTCCAACTTCTGGGGGCTGCTCAAGGGCGCCGGCGCCATCGGCCAGCAGGCGCTGCAGACCCAGCCGGCCGCGGCAGTGGCGCCAGGCGGGCCGGCCAATATTTGCGGCACCAATTTTGCCGTCGACGTCAGCACCAATCTGCAGGGCGACAACAACGGCTACGTCCTCAGTGC
>Ga0193713_1000724_pt1 | contig 10952 bp, 9 predicted proteins | sample H3a2metaG_FD_143054 | JGI IMG/M metagenome (GOLD analysis project Ga0193713, IMG submission 143054) | Soil microbial communities from a riparian zone of the East river system, Colorado, United States - H3a2 | ecosystem: Environmental > Terrestrial > Soil > Riparian zone | place: USA: East River... | reverse complement strand
CGTCATGAACACCGGGCTGTATCGCTCGGTGGACGGCGGGAGGACGTTCACGCCGATCCGCGCCCCGCACGGCGACAACCACGCCCTGTGGATCGCCCCGAACGACCCGCAGCGCATGATCAACGGCAACGACGGCGGGGCGAACGTCAGCTACAACGGCGGCGTGAGCTGGACCGGTCAGGACAACCAGCCGACAGCGCAGTTCTATCACGTGACGACCACCACGCACTTCCCCTACCGGGTGTGCGGCTCGCAGCAGGACAACAGCTCGGTGTGCATCGCGGCCCGCACCGACGGCGGCGGGATCACGGAAAAGGACTGGTATGAGGTAGGCGGCGGCGAGAGCGGCTGGATCGTAGCGCGCCAGGACGACCCCGACATCGTGTACGCCGGGAGCTACAGCTATCTCTCACGGCTCGACGTCCGCACGCACCAGGAGCGCGATGTCACGCCTTGGCCGGAGAACCCAATGGGGTGGGGGGCAGCCGACCTGAAGTACCGCCTGCAGTGGACATTCCCTATTGCGCTGTCGCCGTTCAACCCGCGCGTCCTCTACGCCGGGGCACAGGTCGTGTTCCGCTCCACGAACGAAGGCCAGAGTTGGGACGTGATCAGCCCCGACCTGACGCGCAACGACAAGTCGAAGCAGGGCCCATCGGGCGGGCCCATCACCAAGGACAACACCAGCGTCGAGTACTACAACACGGTGTTCGTCATCGCGCCGAGCGCGCGCGACAGCAACCTCATCTGGGTCGGCACCGACGACGGGGAGGTGCAGGTCACGCGCGATGCCGGCAAGACGTGGACCAACGTCACGCCGCCCGCGCGCGACCTGCCGGAGTGGTCCTTGATCAGCTCGGTGGAGCCCTCGCCGCACGACGCCGGCACCGCCTACGTCGCCGCGACACGGTACAAGGTGGACGACTTCCGTCCCTATGTCTTCAAGACGACCGATTACGGGCGGACGTGGCGGAAGCTCGTCACCGGGATTCCGGACAATCACTTCATCCGGGTGGTGCGCGAAGACCCGGTGCGGCGCGGGCTGCTGTACGCCGGCGGCGAGTTCGGCGTGTACGTCTCCTTCGACGATGGCGCCGGCTGGCAGACGCTGCAGCGCAACCTGCCCATCGTGCCGATCCACGATCTCGCGGTGAAGGACAACGACCTTGTGGCGGCGACGCACGGCCGCGCGTTCTGGATCCTCGATGACCTCACGCCGCTGCATCAGCTCGCCGATTCGGTGGCGCGCGCGGCGCGCTTTCTCTTCACGCCGCGCGCTCCGTACCGGATGGGCGGCGGCGGGGGCTTCGGTGGCGCGCCGCCCAACGTGGGCGCCAACCCGCCCGGCGGGGCCGTCGTCTTCTTCTACCTCAAGGACAAGCCCGATTCCGCGGCCCTCGTGCAGCTCGATTTTCTCGACTCACGCGACTCGCTGATTCGACGCTTCACGACGAAGCCCAAGGAGCCTGGTGATTCGCTGAAGGTGCGCGCGGGGATGAACCGGTTCGCGTGGAACCTGCGCTATCCCGAAGCGAGCCGTTTCCAGGGGATGATCTTCTGGGCGGGCGGGACCCAGGGGCCCGTCGCGGTGCCGGGCAATTACAAAGTCCGCCTGACGGCCGGCGACTGGTCGCAGACGCGGGGCTTCGCGCTCAAGAAGGACCCACGCGTGACGACGAGCCCCGAGGACTACCAGCGCCAGTTCGATTTGCTCATCCGCATTCGCGACCGGGTCAGCGCCGCGAACGACGCGGTGAAGCGCATCCGCGACGTGAAGGAGGCGCTCGACGGCGCGGCGGCGCGGGCGCGCGGCCTCACGGGGGATGCGGGAAAGCGCATCGCGCAGCTCGCTGATTCGATCAAGAGCCGGCTCTCCACGATCGAGGCGGAGATCTATCAGGTGAAGAATCGGAGCAGCCAGGACCCGCTCAACTACCCGATCCGCCTGAACAACAAGATCGCGGCGCTCGCCGGCGTGGTGGCGAGCGCCGACGCCGCGCCGACTGATCAGTCGGTGCAGGTGTTCGAGCAACTGTCGGCCGCGCTACAGGTGCAACTCGACCGCCTGAAGGCCGTCCTGGACGCCGACATCCCAGCCTTCAACAAGTTGGTGAAGGACAGCGACGTCCCGGCGGTAATCCTGCGCTAGCGCTTTGCGGCTTCCTTGCCGGCCGCGATGCCGGCTTTGACGGCCGCTGTCCCAGCGGCCTTCAGCACGCGGCCTGCCTTCTGAAGCGCCCGCTTCAGACGCTGCTTGGCGCCCGACGACTCGACGCGTTGTTTCGCGAGGCGCAGCAGACGGTCGGCCTCCCGCGCCGCCGCACGAGCGGCTCGTTGAGCCGCAGCCTTCCACTTGCCGTTCTTGGCCATGGTCAGTGTCCTCCCTCGGTTTTCCAGAAGTCGATGCCTCCGGCCATCTGTCCCACGTCCGCGGCGGCTACTGCCGTGCGGGTCCGTAGGTCGATCACTTCCACCGTCCCCGGCTGCGAGCCGATGCCTTCTACCGAAATGAATGCATAGCGGTCGTCAGGAGACACGACGACGCCGTGCACGATGCGGCGCTTGGTCGGGATACGGGCCAGCTCCTTCCCCGTCGTCAGCTCGAAGACCGACACGGACTGCGCCCGCTTGTTCGTCGCGAGCAGCAGTTGACCGTCGTGCGTGACGGCCAGGTTGTACACGCCTTCCGCCGCCGGGAGCCGGCGCATCAGCGCCCAGCGTTCCACGTCGATCTCGAGTATCTCGTTCGACTTGTTGCACGCGACGTAGATCCGTGACCCATCGGCCGAGGGTTGGGCCCACGTGGGGGAACACGACGGGGCGTGGGGCGTGGGGCGTGGGGAGTGGTGCTCGGCGGCGAGGGCCGCGGGCTGCTCGGCGCCCTTCGCGACGCTGAAGACACGCGCCACCCCGAACGTCCGCGTGTCGATCTCCACCATCAGGTCGTCCATCATGCACGCCGAGTACTGCTTCGTCCCCTGCGGATTGAGCCGCGAGCCGTGCGGCATGGTGCAGGTCGGGACGCGCGCGATTTCGACCATGTCGTCGGTGCCGACGACCGACACCGACGACGGCACCATGTCCCCGTGCACGTTGAAGTTCACGACGTAGGCAAACGCCCCATCCGGTGTGAGCTGTAACGTCGCGGGAAACATCCCCAGCTCCACTCGCCCCACGACGGCGCTCGTCACGGCATCGATCTTCCAGAGGAAGCCGAACGGCTGACCATGGGCAGTGGTGATGTAGAGGAATCGGCGGTCGGGCGAGACGGTGAGACCGTGGGGGCCGTCGGGATCGGTGGGGAGGAGGCCGATCGTGAATTCGCGCTCGACCCGAGCACCTGCTGCGGCGCTGAAGCGGACCAGCGCGATGCGGTCGGTCGCCTCCGAGGCGACCCACACGAGATAATCAGGGGCAGCCGCTGGAGTCTGTGCCGGCGCCTGCGCCACCACCGCCATCGTCGCAAGCCAAAACGTCAGGATCTCGCGCACCTGCTCCCCTCGGTCCAAAACTGGGTTTACATTCTCCGCTCTTAAACTAAACCCTCGAACCGGGACTCGCCGATGATCCTCACCGCGCTCTTCGCCGTCGCCCTGCAGCAACCGGCTCCAGCGCCGGCGCCCACGCTGCCCGCCTCGCCCGTCGCCGACGTCGTGCTCACGCCCGCGCGCGCTGTTCTGACCCCGGGGGACACGCTGCGGTTCCGCGCCGAGGCTCGTGATTCGGCGGGCCAGCCGATGGCGAACGTGCGGCTGCTGTTCCGGTCCGCCGGCGGGCGGTTCGAGGGCAGCGTCGACAGCACCGGGCTCGTGAGCGCGGGCTCGACCGGGACGATTCCAGTCGCGGTGATCGCGCTGGTCACGGGATCGCGGCCCTACATCAAGCGCACCGAAGTCCACATCGTCGCGGGGCCGGCGGCCAAGATCGCGGTCACGCCGCGCGTGACGAGGCTCGTCGCGGGCCAACGCATCCGGCTCAGCGCCAGCGTGACGAGCGAAGACGGCGACGCGCGACAGGACACTGTCGCCTGGCGCAGCTCGAACCGCGCCATCGTCCGCGTGGACGCGAACGGCATCGTTGCGGCCGTCGGCGCGGGACGCGCGAGTGTTACGGCTGCCACGGGTGGGATAACCGAGCGCGTCCCCGTCGAAGTCGTGGCCAACACGATCGCGCGGGTGGACATCCTTCCCGCGAGCGCGAAGGTCCGGCAGGGGGACGTCATCCAGTTCACGGCCCGGCCGCTCACGGCCGCGGGCCGCGAGATCATGGGGCTCACGCCCTCGTGGAGCTTCTCCCCGGGTCAAGGAATGATCACCGACGACGGCAGCTTCGTCGGGTACGAGACCGGCGACTACGTCGTCACGGCGAGCTTCGGCACCCGCTCCGCCGAGGTGCCCGTGACCCTGGCGCCGCGCAACGCGCGCCGGCCCGTCGAGATCGTGGGGCGCCTACCGCGCTCGCTGTTCACCACCGAAGAAGTGTGGATCCATCCGAACGGCCGCATCGCCTACCTGGGCAGCGGCTCGGGCGGCGATCGCATGTACGCGATCGACATTAGCGACCCCGCCAAGCCGGTCGTGACCGACTCGATCGTCGCGAACACGAGGCGCGTTAACGACATCATGACCACGCCCGACGGCAAGTTCCTCGTGTTCACGCGTGAGGGTGCGTCCGACCGCAAGAACGGTCTGGTCATCGCGGCGCTCGACGATCCGGCACATCCCAAGCCGATCGCCGAGTTCACCGACGGCGTCACCGGGGGTGTGCACTCCGCGTTCGTGTATCGCCAGGAGAAGTACGGCACGCACGTCTATCTGACCAACGACGGCACCGGCGCGCTCCACATCCTGGACATCAGCGACCCCTACCATCCCAAGGAAGTCGCGCAGTGGCGCACGGCGCGAGCCGACGCCGGCCGCACGTTGCACGACGTGGACGTGCAGGATGGCCTGGCGTACTTGTCGTATTGGAATGACGGGCTCGTGATCCTCGACGTCGGCAACGGCATGGCGGGCGGCAGTCCCTCCAACCCGCAGCTCGTGTCACAGTACAAGTACGACCTGAACGAACTGTACCGCGACGTCGAGCTGCGCCACGGACCGGGGTTCATCCGCGGCACGCATACCGCGTGGCGGCACCGGAACTACGTCTTCATCGCGGACGAGGTGTTCCCGGCGGGCGCGGTAGAGGGCGCCAAGGACGCGTCAGCGTTTCGCGCCTTCGGCCGGCTGCAGGTGCTGGACGTGAGCGACATCCGGCACCCGCGCCCCGTGGCCTGGTACGAGCCCGAGTACGGCGGCGTGCACAACGTGTGGGTGGCCGGCGACACGCTCTACATGGGCGCCTACAACGCCGGTTTCCGCGCCTTCGACATCTCGGGCGAGCTGCTGGGCGACTTGCGCGCGCAGCAGCGCGAGATCGTGCACGTCCACACCGGTGACATGGACGGCAACGTCAAGAACACGCCGATGACGTGGGGCGTCGTGGTGCGCGACGGGCTCGCCTACGTCAACGACATGTTCAACGGGCTGTGGATCGTGCGCATCAAGCCGCCGCTCGGGACGAAGCCCGTTCCCTAGCGCGTGACAAATCGCGCAACCGGCGATGCCGGTTCGGTTACATCATCACGCCCAGAGCCTTGGCAGCCTTCTTCAGGTCTTTCGGCTTCACCCACAGGAGCGTTCCGAACCGTCCCATTCCCGAACACACCGCATCCACGGCCGTAATGTTCACCTTGGCCGCGCCGAGTTTGGCGAAAACGTCTGACAACGCCCCCACCCGGTCGTCGCCGTCGATCAGGAACACTTTCTTGGGGCCCTTGAGCTTGAGTTTCGCGCCTTTGGCGGCGGCGACGAACGCCGCCGCGTCCTCGGGCACGAAGTCCGCCTGCGACTTCCGTTGGCTCGGGAACGCCGAGAACGCCAGCAGGTTCACGCGCGCATCGCGCAGGACCCTGAGGAGTTTTGTCCCCTCGCCCGCCTTGTCGGGCACCATCGTGTAGTAGTAGTCCACTAAGCGCGTCGCGTCCGCCATGGCCGTCTCCTGTGCGTCGTTGCGACTAGGTATGCGCCGGAGGAACTGAGTCGTCAAGGACGCCGTAGGTTTGAGCATGGCGGAAGGCGGATTCGCCGATCGGCTGGCCAAGTTGCGCCGCGACGCGGCGCGGGAGTGGAAGCAGCGCGTCAAGCAGCGCAAGCGCGAGAAGGTCGTACCGCGTGACTGGCGTCTGGTTGGCATCGAGCTGCTCCGAGGACTGCTGCGTCTCGTCGCGATCGTCGCGCTGCCGTTCGTCGTGCTGGTGCGGGGGGCGGTGTTCTTCTACGAATACGGTGACGTCCCATCGTGGCTTGCGCTCCTCGTCGCCGCGCTCCTCACGATCGGCTTGGTCACCCTGTACGCGCGGTGGCTGCTCCGAAAGTTCAAGGGGCGTCCGCCGGTACTCCTGCTCGCGAAGTGGGTCGCGCTGCCGCTCGTCGTCTTCTACTGCGGGTTCTCGCTCCTCTACCTCTCGCGCGTCAACGCCAGGTCCGACGTACGGGAGTACTACACGACCGTTCACCCCCTGCTGCGGCTCGCACTGTCCACCTGGATTCTGGTGGACGACAAGCTCGTCGTCACCGACATGCGCCGGGCGCGCGAGGACTACGCCAAGATGGGACTGCCGGTGAACGAGACGTCGTTGCACTACCGCCAGGCGGACGGGTGGGTGCACGCGGTGGATCTGCGGACCGCTGACCGCGGTTGGTTCAGGAACCGGCTCACGCAGGTCTATTTTTGGGCGATGGGGTTCAGCACGCTGCGGCACGTGGGCACCGCCGATCACCTGCACGTCGACTTGCGCTAGCCGAAGAGCTGCTGCAGCTCCTTGAAGGGAATGCCGTAGGCGCCGAGGGTCCCGTACGTTCCCTTCTCCTTCCACTCGCGCGCCATACGGCGCACCAGGCCGAGTGTGGCGCGCATCGGGGCCGAGCCGAACGTGACGCGCCGTACGCCCAGCGCTTCGAGCGCTGTCAGGGTAGGGGCGTCGGGGGCACCCAGGATGTTGAGCGGCGCGCCGATCTCCTTGACGAGTCGCTCGATGGTGCCCGAATCGCCCACGAACGGAACGAACACGCAGTCCGCGCCGGCGGCGCGGTACGCGTTGCCGCGGCGCACCGCCTCCGCGAACTGGCGATCGGGTGGCACGGTGCCGGGATGGAAGGCGTCAGTCCGGGCGTTGAGGACCAGGGGAATGCCCGCGGCCGTGGCGGCCTCTCGGGCGGCTCGCACACGCTCCACCGAGAGATCGAACCCGAACAGCTTGTCGTCTTCCTCCGAATCCTCGAGGTTCATCCCCACTGCGCCGGCCGCAAGCACGCCGCGCGCCGTCTCGGCGACGGCCTCGGGGCTACTCCCGAACCCCGCCTCCATGTCCGCCGTCACGGGAACGCTCACGCGTTGAGTGATGCGCGCGACCGCGGCGAGCATTTCGGCGCGGCTGATCTTCTCACCGTCGGGGTAGCCCAGGCTAAACGCGATGCCCGCGCTGGTGGTAGCGAGCGCCGGGAAGCCTGCCTCGACGAAGACTCGCGCCGAGCCGGCGTCCCAGGCATTGGGCAGCACGAGGAGCGGACCAGTCGTGTGGAGCCTGCCGAGCGTGTCGGCTTTGGAACGAAGGTCTGACACGGACCTAGGACTTCCCGCGCGTCGATTTCCACTGGCGCGGGTCCCACAGCGGGTCGGGCATCGCGACGTTGGCCCGGATGTCGCGGTATTCCTCGAAGAACATCCGCTGGCCGTCGAGCAGGAACTCGACTTCGGGCGCCATCCAGCCGCCTGCCAGCGGATAGTACTTGCTGAAGCGCGTTTCGGAGGTCTTGGCCGTGTCCTGTGTCGCAGGCTCCAGCATCCGCACGAACACCAGCCGTTCCTTGTCCACCCAGAATTGACGGCTATGCAGGTCTGCCGCCGTCGCGCCCACGACCCAGACGGCGCGGTTCTCCCACGTCGCCTCGCTCAGCACCGAGAGATCGAAGTGCCGCTCGGTGAGGGCGGCGATCGTCTTGTCGACCGGCTGGGCGTATACATCAAACCCGAGCACGAGCAGCGGATGGATGAACGACCGGGCGCGGAGGATCGTGTCGGCGCGGAACACGTACTGCGAATCGTTCGTGAACAGGGCCCCGTTTCCCGAATCCGCGGGCAGGAACTCGATGCGCAGTTTGCCCGGGCTGGCGAGCCACTCGCGCCACGCACCCGAGCGCGCCATGGTGCCGTCGGGATGCCGCTCGGTGACGTCCTGCACGAACGTGACGTTGCGGTACCACTTGCCCTCGTACCGCGCGCGCATGGCGTCCAGCAGGTCGCGCGGCGTGGTGATCGGCCGTTGCGGCGCACCTGACTGCAGCAGCGCCACGAGCAAGGTGAGTCCGTGATGCACGACGCCTCCTTCGACGGGGGTCAGCGGTCCAGGCGGTAGCCGGTCTTGCGCACCGTCACGATGTGCGCGGGGTTCGCGGGATCCTTCTCGAGTTTGCGGCGCAGCTCGGCGACGTGCGTGTCCACCGTACGGCTCATCACCTCGGCGCTATAGCCCCAAACCTCGGTGAGCAGCTCGACGCGGGTGGCGCACGCGCCGTTGCGATGGAGCAGCGCCACCAGCAGGTCGTACTCCTTGGGCGTGAGCAGCACCGTCTCGCCGCGGCGCAACACCGTGCGCGACGGCGTGAGCACCTCGATCTCCCCGAACCGCATGGTCGTCGGCTCGGCGCTGTTGCCATTGCGGCGCGGCGACGCCGCGCGGCGAAACAGCGCTTCGACGCGCGCCAGCAGCTCGAGCACGCCGAACGGCTTGGTGACGTAGTCGTCAGCGCCCAGGCGCAAGCCGCGGACTTTGTCCGCCTCCTCACCCCGCGCGGTGAGAATCAACACCGGGATGGCGTGGCCGTCGTCGCGCAGCGTGCGCAATACCCGGAATCCGTCCATCCCCGGGAGCATGAGATCGAGGATCACGAGGTCGGGCTTGGCCGCGCGGGCGCGCGTCAGGCCCTTGGCGCCATCACCCACGACCTCCACTTGGTAGCCCTCGATCTCGAGGTTGTTGCGCAAGCCGTAGGCGAGGTCGGCGTTGTCCTCGATGATGAGGATGCGCTTGGCGGGAGCGTTCATGCCGGCAGCTCCACCACGAAGCGCGACCCGCCCGAGGCCGCGTCCTCGACCCAGGTGCGTCCGCGGTGCAGGCCCGCGAGCTCCCGAACGACGGCGAGACCGATGCCGCTGCCCGCGACCGCGGAGCCGCGGTCGCGCTCGAGCCGCCAGAACCGGTCCCACACCCGCTCGCGATCGGCCCGGGGGACTCCCGGACCACAGTCGTCGACCCAGAGACGCGCGGCGCCGTCCGGTCCAGCGGCCGCTCCCACCGTTACGGTTTGGCCCGCCGGCCCGTACTTCACGGCGTTGTCGAGCAGATTGAGCAGCATCTGGCGCATCGCGCCGGGGTCCACCGGCGCGACCAGCCCTTCGGTGACCGCCGCCTGCAGCGACACGCCGCGCGCCGCGGCGAGGGGCGCGAATCCCTCGATGACCTCCTGCACGAGGGGCGCGAGCGCGGTGGGTTCGGGAGTGACCCGCGTGGTTTGGCGCTCGGAGCGCGAGAAGTGCAGCAGGTTCTCGACCAGGTGCGTGAGGCGGCGTGCTTCTTGATCGATGATCGCGAGCGAGCGGCGCTCTTCCTCGTCTGAGCGCACTCTGCCGAGCACCAGCGTCTCCGAGAACATGCGAATCTGTGCGAGGGGCGTGCGCAGCTCGTGCGAGACGCCCGAAATGAAGTCGGTGCGGAGTCGGGCCAGCTCGTACTCGCGACGCAGCTGCACCAACGCCGTGCCGATCAGGACGGCGGTCATCAGCAAGAGGCCGAGGATCAGCGGCAGGCGCGACTTGGGGAGTCCGCCGATGATCAGTTGGTCGGCGACCTCGGGGCGGAGAGTGGCCTGCGCGTACAGGTCGCCCATGTCGGTGCCGATCGTGTCGCGCGCCGTGAACGGGGAGGTGTACTGCGCCGGCGAGCGGTACAGCTCGATGCCGTAGCGGTCGGTGATGGTGAACGAGCCCATCGAGTCGTATTTCACGCTCGACGTCAGGGGCCGGGGCAGAAGCGGGAACTTGTCGGTCGCGCTCGCGAAGAACGGCCGCAGGCCCGCGGGGTTCGCGTCGAACCCGAGCGCCGTGCGGAACGCATTCGTCCGGTCGCGCAGGACCGTATAGGCGACGTAGTGCCGCTCGGCGCCGGGAGGCCCGAGGATCGCCCCCATGTGCCACGAGGTGTCGTAGACGGTGCGCAGGTGCACCGGCAGGGAGTCGAGCAGCCAGGCGCGTGTCGTGGGCGAGGCCGGCTCGCCCGCGGTCTCGAGGTTGCCGGTCGGCAGATCGAGCCGGAATGTGAAGCGGATCGGGAGATCGAGTTTGCTCTCCCACTCCTTCGCCTCGGTCATGAGCCCGGAGGGCCGAGGCAGGGGCGCGTGCGGCGCGATCTCGTGAGCGCGCTGCAGCGCCTTGAGGGGCGGAATGATCGCGTAGAAATAGATCTGCGAGGCGCTGCGTTGCGCGACGCGGGCGGCGGCGAGCGCCGCGTAGTCACGCAGCACGCGGTCGGCCTGCTTGCGGTGGTAAGCCGCCACGCCGTACGCCTGGATCGCGAGGACCGCGGCGACGCCGAAGGCCAGCACGAGGAGCGCCGTTATCACGCGGCCTCCGCCCCGGGTCACGCGAACGTTCATGGCTTGAACAATCCCTCTCGGTGCACGCAGCGGCAACCGGCTGCGCTCGGCGCTTGACCGTTCCCTGACAAAGCTCGCACGTAGGAGCGAGTGAGCGGATGCACAGATTGCAAGCAGGTCGTGGTGGGAGTGCTAGACGGCCACTTCGCCCGATCTACCGACCCGGAGTGCAGCGCGTGGCTCCGGGTTCGGTTTTTT
>Ga0193713_1000723_pt1 | contig 10953 bp, 11 predicted proteins | sample H3a2metaG_FD_143054 | JGI IMG/M metagenome (GOLD analysis project Ga0193713, IMG submission 143054) | Soil microbial communities from a riparian zone of the East river system, Colorado, United States - H3a2 | ecosystem: Environmental > Terrestrial > Soil > Riparian zone | place: USA: East River... | reverse complement strand
AGGGTTTTAGGGGGACAGCAACCCAACGATTCCGCTTCCTGAATGCCGAATAATTCGGCACAATTCTTGTTACGTCTATGATTCCACTGCCTTCCTACTCGCAGATCGCCGAGTTGATAAAAAAAGGTGCCACGCTCGAAGCGCAGGAACAAATCATGAAACTGCGCGAGGCTGCCATTGAATTACAGGAAGAAAATTTAACGCTGCGCGAAGAAAATAAGAAGTTGTGCGAAGAGAAAGAGGTCGCTGCAAATCTTGAATTTGAAGGTCACGTCTACTGGCTTCGGAAAGGTGAGGAGCGGATTGGGCCGTTTTGTTCGTGCTGCTACGACGAGCAGCACCGGTTTTCACGGCTGCATGACGGCAGGCAGTATATCTCCAAGACGCGGTGGATTTGTCTGGTTTGCAATCGTCCCTTCGATTGATGTCCAACGCACAACAGTCACACGAAAGCATCTTTTCCCACAAGGGTTGGAATCGACTCGTCGTCGTGTTGGCGCTGCGTATATTGTCGTCATCGTCTGTCTCGTCATTCGCGAGCGCAGCACGATTAATCCGTTTCACCAGTATGACCTCAGGCTACCCCACGTTTACACGTTCTGGAGTTGGTCAGCGTCAGCACTCCGCTTGCAGCCACGCGTGGACTTTATCGCCGAAGTCATGTTCTTTCCGCCTGTAGCACTCGCTCTGGCCGTCTATTCAGTTCTTTGGATTCATCGGGGATTCCGCCTTTCAAGGCAGTCTTCAGCGGGATCACCAAACGCCTAACCAATCGCTCCAGCTAACCGCTGACCGGACACATCATTCCACTTCCTAAATGCCGAATAATTCGGCATGATTCTCGCGTTAGAGCCGCTCGCGTTCAGGAAAAAAGGACAAGTGAAAACAATACTGATGTTGATCATTGGGCTGATGCTCGCAGGGTGCGGGTCACTGAACAAAGAAGTGCGTAATTCATCTACGGCTGACCTAAAGCTCAGGCGCTCTCAACTGATGTATCGGTTGAGCATGAATCGCGTGAGTTGGGGCAATCGACCGTTTGAAAGCAGTGCCTACGATGACGTGAAACATGATTTGAAAGAAAAGGAAGCAATCGAATGCGAACTGGCTCGTCGCAATGTCGCGTTTTGAACCTTACAAGCCCCGCAGAATCGTTCTGATGCGCTGGCTAAGGTCAGAACAGCAAGCCAAAAAACTGAAAAGACAACGCCCTGGCTCCTGGTGTTAGTGCAGGTTTGTGCAAAATAGGTTCTTGCACAAAATCACGCCTGGGACCTACCCCGAAATGCAATCGCTTGCACTACCGACTAGTGCTGCCGCGTAACCAAGCGCAACGCCTATGATCGCAAACAACATGAACTGAACACGCGCTTTCCAGACCAGCTTTCATCGTCCGGCAAGGAGCGCCCAAGTCATTCGACCCCCCGGTAAAAGTACCGGAGGGTTAGCCCAGTCGCGGCGCGTCGGCATTCCAACAGCCGGCTTTGCTTTTTCCTGCGTCACGACCATCCCAGCCGCCGCGCTTCCACGAACTTTGCGGAACATACCACGTCGCTCTGCCTGATTGCGCCACTCACTCTCATGCTTGCCAAACGCGCTTGACAGAGTAGCTACCACAGCGCCAATCTCGCGCAGACCAAATCCATGCGAAAAACGAGAGCCAACATTAGCGGGATCGGCGAAGTCATCAAAGCGCACAAAAGTCACGCCCACTTCACATCTCTCAGCAAGAACTTAGGGGATGGCTTTCTTTATCGTCATAATCCGCTTTTTCGAAATGTCCGCCAGCTATTTCTCGAATTGGGATATAGGTTTACAACTGAAGATTTTTGTCATTACCAAACGTTCCCGCTTATATCACTTCCCGCGATTTTAAAGGCGAAGCGTGTTCCGTACTTCGACAACTACAGCGCAGTTGCGCAAATAGAAAGGACTAGCCCGGGCATGCCCGATATGGGTCTCTGGCCCAACGCCAACCATCTCATGCACGAGTCGTGTCACTGTATCGCCGATGCAATTTTCGAGGGTCTGTCTGGGTCGAAACGTATCATTCTGCGATCATTTCTCTGCGAAAGTTTAGCGAATACGGCCGAGAGCTTTGCCGGAATTTATGCCCAAAACAAAATCCATCGAATCTTCTACAACCTCAACTCTTATCAGTATATCGCCAAAAACAACCCACAAGCGGTAACGATCAACCGTGCGATTATCGCTGTAGGTCCTGCAAACACTTTCAAGACCCTATTCTTCTCATTCGTGTATGCGAATTTTCTCTATAAGAGGGTCGATGAAAATGACTTTCGGAACGTAATAGACCTACTTCAAATTAACGCCGCCAAAACCTTGCGTCCTGTCTTCCGTATTGGGGTGAGCCACCTTGACTTCAGGTTTCGCGTCGAGACTTCGGGTTTTTACTTTCGCTATTTCCACGGCCTTCACCGCTCGATCTTTGCTCTTACACAATTTGATTTCATACGCGTTCTGAAGAAAACACCAAGCGTCCTTCGCCAATTGACTGACATCAGCGACCGCCTTTTGGCTTAATCGACCCCCCTTTTTTTGACCTTCGGAAGCCACTGTTGGAAAAAATATTCGGCGTTGACAGAATAGTAGTGAACTACACATGGGGTGTTCTTTGGCAACCTTGGCTCCTTTTTGAGCCACCGTGCTTCACTTTGTGCTTTTCCCGGTGGTCGTTTTGTCGTGACCGTCGTAAGGCTGGGGTGGGACTGTGCTTTTACCTACGTTGGTTTTATCGGGAACAATCGTTCGCTGTTTCATGAGCGGAACTCTAACGCTGATTTTTTTCACTCGCAATTTGCTCTAGTCGCCGTCCCCTAACAGTCTGTCGCGCTCCACGCTCGGTCGTTCGTGGCCGTAGTGTAAAACGAGCGGCGTTTTGTTTTCGAGCGTCTCGCAATCCAGTTTGTCCGGCACCTTCCCAAACGCGTATTCGATAAACGCCTTTTGCAACACCGGCTCTTCGCTCTTAGCCCAGCTGCGCAACATCGCTTCCACGCACCTCATCTTGTTGCCCTCACTGTCTGTCACCGTCTCGCAAGCGATTCGTTGCGCAGTACGCCTGAACGCATCAAAGCCTTTAGGTCGCCCGCTCCGGTTGATTCGCGGATCGCCTTTGACAAAATTTCGCAGTCCTCGTTGTTGACCGTTTCTTTGTTTTTCCATTGTTTTATTCCTCCTCGAAATTTGGTTTCGATAACGCCCGCTCGACAGCGCTTAACTCGTATCTCAGGGCGCGTGCAGTCAGCCGCCAGTACGGAATCAGCCCCGACTTTCGCCAGTTGGCCAAACATCGCGTCGTCACTCTCAAGTGATTGGCAAGCTCACGCGTCGTGATCGGTCGCTCCCGTTGCCCAAGCGGTTCACTTTGAAAATACCACTGGTCCTTTTTCATACGGGTTCCGGTATTTTTATCCCGCGCGTTTTCAGTCTGTGATAAAACTCCGCGAACTCATACGTTTCACGCGGCGTCCGCTCGGTTAAAAATTCCCAGGCATACGTCTCCAGACTCGCGTCTTCGTCGACCGAGAGCGATGGGTCAGTTGGCAAAGTCTCGCCTAACAAGTGCCGCTGAACAAACGCGCTCGCTACTGAGTCGTTTGTTTTTTTTCTCTATGATCCACCTGAGCTTAAAAATCCTGCGTGAAAGACGGATTTACTCAGGACTAAAATGGAAACGCGCCTTCGCTATTTCGCCGGTAGGCGGAACAGAAAGGCGCGATGGAGACAAACGAGTTTAGCTCTTAATCCTCGTCGAGGATCACGCGATCAACCATCATGTCGTCGCCTGTCCCGACGTAGTGAACGCGGACGGGGACGCCCACTTTCACTCTCGTTCTTATCATACTTTCATCCAGGACCCTGCCGCTCCGACTTACATAACTAACGGTCTTGCCGAAGCGATAACGGCGCGGTCCGCTACTTTCCCTGAGCACGATTGCACTTCCCGGAGTATACTCCGTAATCGTACCGTTGCCTTCAGTTGTGGTCGTTGTTGTGGTGGTCTCCGAGACCTGTCCCCAGGCAAACGGGGCCACAACTGCCAACGCCATGCTCAAAAGCACTTTTCTCATAGTGTTCTCCCTTTCTTGTTTAGTTGCTGTGGCGGTAAGCTTTCCGTGTACCGGTTGAATTCTGGGGCCGGACGACGAATTTGCCGCCATATTGAATTCGCGCGTGCCCTGCAGATCGGATGCTTTAAAAAACATTTTTAACGGCCTCGAACGGACGTTTTTTCTCAGCGAATCTTGGCCGACAATTTGAATGAAATTCTTGATTGGGAACTCAGGTGTCACCTTAATCGGGCAACAAACTTATTTCTGATCTGCATAGCGTCCTGATATCCTTTCGGAAGCTCCGGGTGCGCGTGTGTTGCTACCGTGCTCATTATCACGACCAAAAACGCAGACTATGAATTCTGCGTCAGAGCGTAAGTGCATGGCAGATTACGAACCAATCTCGCGACGGCCGATTGCGGCAGTGTTTCGGCGAACAGCCAAAGCCGCGACGCGATTTTGTGTGCGCTGGCGGATTCATCCGGATGCAATTTCGTACTTGTCGATCTTAGCGGCGCTGGTCGCCGCGTTTTGCTTTTGGCAATCGCATACTGCTCCGTGGCTGCTGATCACAGCGCCGATGTTTTGCTATCTCCGGCTTTGGTTCAACATGCTCGATGGAATGGTTGCGGTCGCTGCCGGCAAGGCCACCGCGCGTGGAGAAATCTTAAATGATTTGCCAGATCGAATTTCAGACATCGTGATCTTTGTAGGTGTCGCCCACAGCGGTTGGATGAATCCGATTTTGGGTTATTGGGCGGCGATCTTTGCCGTACTTACTGCTTATGTCGGAATCTTTGGTCAAGCCATCGGCGTGGAACGCGAATTCAGCGGATGGATGTCAAAGCCTTGGCGCATGGTTGCGCTTCATATCGGCGCGTGGATAACACTTGCATTCTGGTGGTGGAACGATCAGTCGACCCGGTTTCAGAGTCTCACGATTTTTGATTGGACCTGCATTGTCGTAATCGGAGGCTGCGTGCAAACAATTGCGGCTCGCTTGAAACGGATCATGGCTGCGCTCGAACGAAGAACGAAATGATGTCACCGCAGATCGCGCTCCACGATCCTGTTTTTTGCGCCTACCTTTGGATCGTTCTTCTCTCGCTGATCGCAGGCGGAGCATTGCTCGCTCTGCTCAAATGGGGATTTCAGAAAGAGATTCGCTCAATGTGGCGAACCTATTGCTCATGGCTGATCATGGCGCCACTGGCATTGCTGGTCGTGTTTGCAGGGCGAATTCCAACCATCATTGGTATTACGTTGCTCGCGATTTTTGGATTTAAGGAATTCGCACGCGCGTCTGGTCTATATCGAGACTGGTGGATGACCGGCGCGGTTTACGCGGGAATTGTGGCTGTTGGCGCCGCGTCGCTGATGTCGAACCCGCACGCTGAAGAACCAGGCGCTGGCTGGTACGGATTTTTCACCGCGACGCCCGTTTTTGCGATCGCTTTGATTCTACTGATTCCGATTCTGCGCAATCGCGCACGGGGTGAACTACAGAGGATGTCACTGGCCATTGTGGGCTTTGTTTACATCGGCTGGATGTTCGGGCACCTCGGTTTCCTTGCGAACACCAACAATGCTTACGGATTTATTTGCTACATCGTTTTCGCCACGGAATTGAGCGACGTAGCCGCATTCACGTTCGGCAGGTTATTCGGGCGCCATCCTCTCCGCAGTACAATTAGCCCGAGTAAAACCTGGGAGGGTGCGCTTGGCGCACTGGCCGTGTCGATGCTGCTACCTTGGTTATTTCGTTTTTCATTTCCGTTCTTTGGTGTGTGGCAGCTTGTCCTTACTGGCTTGATCGTTGGGATCGGAGGGCAACTCGGCGATCTCTCGATTAGTGTGATCAAGCGCGACATTGGAACAAAAGACATGGGCGCGACGATTCCTGGGCATGGCGGAATATTGGACCGTATTGATAGCCTAATTTACGTGGCGCCCTTGTTCATGCACATGGCAAACTACTATTATCGGCTGCGATGAAAAAATGGCGTTATAACTCCGCGCGCGATCTCGATCACACGCTGGTTGAGCGGCTTCGTCGATTTCCGCGCGAGCCCGACATGCTCGTTTATGGATTGCGCTCACTGGTGGCGTTGATCATTCGCGGTTGGCTGCGCGCTTACCATCGCTTTGAAATTGTCGGACTCGAAAATTTACGTGATAGCGGATCCTTTGTCATAGTGGCGAACCATTCCAGTCATCTCGATACCCTTTGCCTCCTTGCCGCCGTGCCACTGCGCAAACTACATCGGGCATTTCCGGCCGCCGCCGCGGACTATTTTTTTAAAAGCGTGCCGCGTATCTGGGTTGCCGCCGTTGTAGTTAACGCCTTACCTTTCGCGCGTCAGGTCCACGTTCGGCAGAGCCTTTCCATTTGCCGCGAGCTTCTTTCGAATCCCGGAAATATTTTGATCATCTTCCCCGAAGGAACGCGATCAACGACGGGCACGACCCAGGATTTCAAATCCGGGATCGGGGCGCTTGTAGCGGGACGCGATGTGAGCGTTTTTCCATGTTATCTCGATGGAGCTTTTGATGCCTGGCCGAAGGGTGCTCTTTTTCCGCGGCCAAGGAAAGTCAGGCTTATCGTCGGCTCGCCCCGCAACTACGTTTCGCATTCCGCGGAAAAGACAAACATTTGCGCGATCGCAGCGGAATTGCGCAACGCTGTGAAAGAACTGGGACGGCGGAATGGATGCGACTGAACATACAATGATCAGTTGGGACGGCGCAGAGCTGTTCTATCGCGCATGGATTCCGCCGAGAGCGAAAGATAAAGCGTTGCTCCTTTTTCATCGCGGCCACGAACATTCCGGCCGGTGGAAGGAAACGGTTGATTTATTGGGCCTCGAGGATGTTTCGGTTTTTGCCTGGGACGCACGCGGCCATGGTCGATCATTCGGCAAACGCGGTGCGGCGGGCAACTTCGCCGATATCGTAAAAGATGTAGACGCCTTCGCACGGCATATTTCATCGCGGCATGGCGTCGCGCTGGGAAACATGATTATGCTCGGGCACAGTCTTGGAGCAATAAGCCTCCTGGCATGGGTGCACGACTATGCGCCGCCGGTTCGCGCGATGATTCTCGCTACCGCGGCGCTTCGAGTGAAACTCTACGTGCCGTTTGCAATCCCGATTTTGCGGTTGAAACAAAGGCTGATCGGGCCCGGTTATGTCACAAGTTACGTCAAAGCGAAGATGCTGACGCACGACCAGGAACAAGTAGCTCAATATGAAACTGATACGCTCATTTTCCGTCAAATCGCAGTAAATGTTTTACTCGATCTTCATGATACTGCCACGCGATTACTCGCTGACGCGGGCGCAATTCACACGCCGACGCTGATGCTTGGCGCGGGAAAAGATTGGGTCGTTAGTCTGGGCGCCCAGCGCGAATTGTTTAACAAGCTTTCTTCATCCGTGAAGCAGCTGGACGTTTTCCCAGACGCTTATCACGCGATCTTCCAAGAGAAGGATCGACATGTAATTGTGTGCCGTGTGCGCGACTTCGTTGTCGAGCGTTTTTCTCAGCTGCCCGTTGTGCCTTCGTTTTTGCATGCAGACCAAATTGGACACACGCGGGATGAATATGTGCAACTGAATCGGCGCGGCGGTGTGAGGTTTACAGTCGCGCGCGCGGGTTTGAAAGCGGCGGGACGGTTAAGTAACGGTGTCGATCTTGGCTGGCGAAACGGTTTCGATTCCGGGCTATCGCTCGACTATGTTTACAAAAATCAGCCGCGTGGCACAACGCCGGTCGGACGTTTGATCGACAAGTCGTACCTCAACAGCATTGGTTGGCGTGGCATTCGGCAACGCAGAGTTCATCTCGAAAAGTCGCTCAAAAACGCGATCGAGAATACACACAGGAATGGGTGTCCTGTGCGCATTCTCGATATTGCGGCCGGCCCAGGACGTTACGTACTCGAGACTCTGCGGATGTGTCCGGAAATTCCGGTGAGCGCGATACTGCGCGATTACAAACAGGAAAATATCGATGCCGCACGTACTTTGGCGCAAGAATTTGGGCTGGACAATGTAAAGGTGGAGCGAGGTGATGCCTTCGATCACGGTTCGCTCGCCTCAATCCAGCCACGCGCGACCATCGGAATTGTCTCAGGACTCTACGAGCTGTTTTCCTCGAATGATGCAGTCTTGAACTCTCTTGGCGGACTTGCTGCGGCGATTGAGCCAAACGGTTATCTGATTTACACGAATCAACCCTGGCACCCGCAGATGGAATTTATCGCGCGCGTTTTGTGCAATCGTGAAGGCCGGCCGTGGATCATGCGTCGCCGCACCACAGCAGAAATGGACCAACTGGTCTGCGCCTCAGGATTCGAAAAGATCGACATGGAAGTAGACCAATGGGGAATGTTCACCGTCTCGATCGCCCGGCGCGTTCTTTCCCTTAACAATCGCGCGTGCTAGTTCGGCGACTCAGAGCGTTCAGGGTTTCCGCGGGATTGTCGATCTTGTTCCTGATCGTTTACGGTGCCTGCAATTGGATCACGGCGCGACGCAGCGGCGTCGGCGTTTTCTATTTTCAATGGGAGCGCTCCATCCCGTTCGTTCCCTTCATGGTCCTTCCCTACATGTCGATCGATCTCTTCTTTGTCGCAGCGCCGTTTCTCTGCCGGACAGATCGGGAGTTACTTACATTTTGTCGGCGGATTACAGCCGCGATTCTTATCGCGGGAATTTGTTTTCTGCTTTTCCCTCTGCGCTTCGCTTTTCCACGACCACACGCAAGCGGCTGGATCGGTGCAATCTTCGATTGGTTTCGGGGAATGGATGCGCCCTACAATCTTTTCCCGTCATTACACGCTGCGCTCTGGCTGTTTCTTGTCGATATTTACGCCCGCCATCTTCGCGGAATTTTCCTGGCCGGCGCAATGGTTTGGTTTGCACTGATCGCTCTCGCCCTCGACGCTGCCGGTAACCAAGAACCAGCGCGTCGGACTTTACTACTCCGCAGCCGCGGTATTGTTCGTTGCACTTGCTCCGATCTTTTGGCCGTTCAGCGTGTTGCTGTTTTGGCCCGGTCTTTCTCTTGCTATCGTTGCCGGTGCTTACTTCGGCTATGGGCCGGGAATTTTCCGCAAGACAAATGGCTCTCTGGCTCGGAGCGCGCGGTTCGTCTTGGGTCCTTGTTTGCTGGGTCAGTATTTGTCTCTTCTCCACTATCGTCGCCAATGTCGACTCTGGGATGAAATCATTCCCAGTGTTTGGATTGGCCGAAAACTAAGCAATCGCGAAGCTGAGGGAGCAGTGCGTAGCGGAGTGACCGCTGTACTCGATCTCAGTGCCGAATCCTCGGAAGCGAAAGCATTCCGTGCAATCAGGTACCGCAACATACCAATTCTCGATCTCACGGCTCCTTTGTTGGAGCAATTGTGGGAAATGGGCAAGTTCATTGCCGAGCACAGTGAAACTGGGATCGTTTACGTTCACTGCAAGATCGGTTACTCGCGCAGCGCCGCCGCGGTAGCCGCATATTTAATGATACATGGAAAGGTGAGCGACGCCGAGGAAGCGATCACGATGATTCGGCGAGCACGGCCCTCCATCGTCATTCGACCTGAAATTGTCTCCGCTTTGTCTCACTTTGAACATCGTCTTGGGCGCTCGCTTGTCGACAGGTGATGTTTCTTCTCGCTTGAAGAAAACCGAATCGCAATAATCGCCCTTATTCCCAAGCCTATGAACTACAACGAACTTATTCAGCTTTATTTCGAGCGCGCCAACGCCATGCAAGCATACTGGAATCTTTATGTCATCATCATCGGCGGTTTGCTCGCCTTCTCATCAATGCGCAAACATCCGGCGGCGGTCACAACCGCGCTAGTGGCGATTCTCTTTGCCTTATTCGCATATAAAAACCTTGATGCCATGCACGACGTTACGGCGCAGCGATTTGCCACGCTCCAAGCGATTAAACAGTTCGATTCGAGCGGCGGCGCCCCAGCCAACTCGAAACAAGTGCGTGATTTGCTTGAGCCGACTCTTACTCCGGCCACTTATGGAAGCGTGCGTGCAACTCACGTCACTAGCGATATTCTTACGATCGCGGCGCTCTTGGCGATGGAGTTTCGCAGAAGGAAATTGCGCCAAGCAGTAACAGCGTCGTAGAGGGCATCAAAACCATTTCGCAAACAGGTCGAGCAACTTTTTGGCGAAAGAAAAGCTAAGTTATTTATCGTGGAGGGAGCTATTGCGTGAAGTCGTGGATTGGCACTTCCGGTTTTCAATACGCCGAATGGAAAGGGAACTTTTATCCGGAGGATCTCCCCGCGAACAAAATGCTGCCGTTTTATGCAGAACGATTTTCGACGACGGAAATTAATTACACGTTTCATCGCATTCCGGCCGCGAAGACGATCGATAATTGGAAGCAACTGACGCCGGAGAAGTTTTGTTTCAGTCTGAAAGCGCCGCAGAAGATCACGCATTTTGCAAGGCTGCGAGAGTGCGCGGACACGCTGAGATATTTTTACGATGTTGTTTCAGGGCTCGGCGAAAAATTGGGGCCAGTGCTATTTCAGCTTCCGCCCAATTTCAAAAAGGATACCTTTGTGCTCGGCGATTTCGTGAATGGGCTGCCCGGCGGAATGCGCGCCGCCTTTGAGTTTCGTCACGAGTCGTGGTTCGACGAGGAGGTTTTCGATTTACTGAGGGCGACCAAAGCAGCGCTCTGCATCGCCGACACGGAGAAACTGGAGACGCCGAAGACCGGGACTGCAAACTATGGATATCTTCGGTTGCGCCGCGAAGATTATTCTAAGATTGACATCGAACGTTGGGTTGAGTTCGTTCGCGCACAACGCGGCTGGGATGATGTTTTCATTTATTTCAAGCATGA
>Ga0193713_1000721_pt1 | contig 10966 bp, 9 predicted proteins | sample H3a2metaG_FD_143054 | JGI IMG/M metagenome (GOLD analysis project Ga0193713, IMG submission 143054) | Soil microbial communities from a riparian zone of the East river system, Colorado, United States - H3a2 | ecosystem: Environmental > Terrestrial > Soil > Riparian zone | place: USA: East River... | reverse complement strand
TGGCAGCTGTTTCGAACCGGCCTCGGGTTCGCCGCGCATCGCGTGATATGGCCCGATTTGGGCCGTCGCCTAACCGCGGCGGTGCCGGCCGCGGAGCTTGTGCCGCTCAACACCGTCTACGGCATCGCCACACGTGGCGCGGCGGACGCCGCGGCGCTGGCCGCCCTGTTCAATTCCAGCTGGCTCACCGCGCTGGCGCGCCTCGTCGCCGATCCCGCCCGCGGTGGTTTTCGCCGCTTCAACGCCCGCGTGGTGCGCGGCCTACCGGTACCGGCCCAGGAGTCGCCGGTCTGGGCAGAGCTCACCCGCCGCGGCGAGTGCTGCGAGAGCGCCGACGATCTCGTCGCCGATGCCTTCCAACTCGATGCCGCCGACCGTCGCGCGCTGGCCACGAATCCTGTCTGAGCACCTCGTCCCGGTTGCCGAACCCCTCACCGTCGCCCTCGCACCGGGAGGGCCGGGGGGGGCGGGGGCGGGCGAAACGTCGCCGCGCGCGGTCATCGCCAGCGCCGCGCGGGCGCTGCTCGACGGGGCTCCACTGGCGGCGCTCACGCCGTCGTCCTGGCCCGCCTGGCTCGCGCCGCACCAAGTCCCCGCCGCCGAGCGACTGACCGCGATCATTGCAGGCCACGGCGGCGCTCTGCTCGCGGACGAGGTGGGGCTGGGGAAATCGTACGTGGCGCTCGCCGTGGCGCTCGCGCGTCACGAGCCATTCACCCTTGTCGTCCCAGCAGTTCTCGTCCCGCAATGGCGGGCGTTGTTGGACCGCTTCGGCGTTCAGGAAACGCCGATCATCACGCACGAATCACTGAGCGTCGGCGCGCATGCCGTAGGGGCGCAGCATGCTGCGCCCCTACACCGTACCGCGACACTATTCGTGATCGACGAAGCACATCGGTTTCGAAACCCCGACACAAATCGCTACCGTACGCTCGCCCGCCTGGTCCTGGGCAGCCACGTGCTCCTGGTTACCGCAACCCCGATCCACAACTGCGTAGCCGATCTGCTTCATGTGCTGAGGCTGTTCCTGCGGGATCATGCCCTCGCAGCTTTGGGCCTGCCGTCCCTGCGGAATGCCGCCCGTCGGGAGGCCGACCGATCGCTTGCCTACGCCGCTGTGGCTCGTGTCATCGTCGCGCGATCACGCGAGCGCGTACGCTCGGGTTACGACGGCGGTCCGGTGGCAATGGTGTTCCCGCGCTCGACGACCGAGACGGTGCGTGCCGGACCGGCGGCGGACGCGTTGATCGCCGATCTGGTCGCCGGTGTGGCGCGGCTGCGCGCGGGTGGCGGAGCAGCTCCTCTGCTCCGACTGATGCTGTTGCGGCGCCTGGGATCGAGTCTGGCTGCCTTTGGGACAGCGCTGGCCCGTCACGACGCCTACCTCGATCTCGCCACTCGCGCGGCGACGGAGGGACGAGCGCTGACCCCGCGCGAGTTCCAGCGCTTCTTTCCGCGCGCCGCCGAGTCCGACATTCAGCTTGTCCTGTTTCCCCTGCTGCTCGAACACGGCGGTGGCGGTGCCGCACCGTTCGTCGAGGATCGCCGTATCCTCGCGCGATTGCGTGAGCTGCTGGCACGCGCCTCCCCGCTCGATCCGAAAGCAGACGGGCTGGACGCGTTGCTCACCACCCGAGCCGTGAAGACCATCGTCTTCACCGATGCGCAGCCCACCGCACGGTACCTGCTACAGCGCCTGCGTCACCGACGCGTGGCCGCGGTATTCGGGCACGTCGGCCGCTTCGCATCCGGAGAAGCGCCGAGGCTGGAGGTGCTGCGCGCCTTCGCGCCGCGAGCACAGGGCGGCGCCCGGCCGGCTGCGGCGCTGGAGACCGAGGTGCTCATCGCGACCGACCTCCTGAGCGAAGGGCTCAACCTCCAGGATGCCGAGCGTGTCGTGCACTACGACTTGCCGTGGAGCCCCGCACGCCTGGCGCAGCGCGTCGGCCGGATCGACCGGCTCGGCTCGTCGCACGGCTCGATAACGACTGTCACATTCCTCCCGCCCCCGCCGCTCGCTCGTGCGCTCACGATCGAGGAGCGCCTCGCCAAGAAGGTTGGGGCCCAGCAGGTCGCCGGCACGAACGGCCGGCTGGACTGGTGCGATCAGCTGGCGCCGCTCGCGTCATCAGCCTGCACCGCAGCCGTTGGCTCCTGTGCAGCCGTTGTAGGAGAACGGGCCGAGACTGTGCTCGTGGTCCGCATCGGGAAGTTGGTGGAAGCGATCGTTGTCGAAGGCGAAGCGGCGCGGACAAATCCTGCCGCCGCGGCGCGAATCCTTTCGACCGTTGGCGGAGCCGAGCCCGCAGGCGTCGATCGCGTGCTGCTGCAACAAGCACTCGACGCTGCCGCGCCTTTGATCAGATCACGACTCGCGGCCGTTCAGGATGCGCGCTGGCGGGCGAGCGACCGGGATCGCTTCGCGCGCCGTCTCATCCCCTGGGTCCTCTCGGCCGCGCGGCGCGCTGCGCGGCGCGGCGATGGGGAGCAGCTCACCGCGCTCGATGCGCTGGTATCACGCCTGGCGTCTGGCATGACCGCCGGTGAAGAGCTCCTGCTGGAGGATTTATTGTCGCGGCAAGAGCCCCTGCTAGTGCAAGACCTGCTGGCGTGGCATCACTCCCTGCCACCCGCCGATGCGGGAGACTCGGCCATCAACGTTGAGCTCGTTGCCGCGCTGATGGTTGTGCCTCAGCGCGCGCCCCAGTAGCAGACCGGTTCACCAGGCGGCAGGCTGTCACCGGCAGAGCGGCCCACCGCAATCACACACCGGCCGGTCCAGGCATCGTGCCGGCCTTCCGCCAAGAATCCGTCAGCTCCGGCATCGAGAATGCGCACCTCCACACCTTGAGTCTCGGCGCTCGGATGCCAGACGCGCGCGACTTCGCTCGTGTAGGAAAGACTGTCTCGGCGAAACGCCTCCTGTGCCGCGGCGAGCGAGCGCAGCTGACTCTTCACGTTCGCGACGTATGGCTTGTCGCGCAGCTCGCGGCCGAACCACTGGAGTCCGAAGTACAGCGCCACGATCGCGCCAAGCATCACTACGGACAGAATGACAACCGTGCGGATCTTGTGCACGCCTGCAATCATACGAGCGGGGCGCTAGCTTGTCAGCGATGGCCCTCACGACCTTCCTCTTCGATCTCGATGGCACGATCATCGATTCCATTGAGCTGATCCTGCGCTCTTACCGTCACACGATCGCGCTGCACCGCAGCCATGAGCCGATGCCGCCCGATGACATGTGGATCCAAGGCCTGGGCACGCCGCTGTGGGCGCAGTTCGGGCAGATCACCGAGGATAAAGAAGAGATCGAGGCGATGGTGCAGACCTACCGCACCTACAACCTCACGCACCACGACGCGCTCGTGAGACCGTATGAGGGCGTCGTCGACGAGATCCGCCGTCTCAAGAACTCCGGCAAACGGCTCGGCGTCGTCACCAGCAAGCTGCGCGACGGTGCGATGCGCGGGCTCCGCGTCTCGGGGCTCGACGACTCGTTCGACGTCGTCATCGGCTGCGACGACGTGACCCGCTCGAAACCGCACCCCGAGCCCGTCCTGAAAGCCGTCGCCGAGCTCGGCGTGAAACCCACCGAGACCGTGTTTGTCGGCGATTCACGCCACGACATGGAGTCGGGCCGCTCCGCCGGGGTAAAGACCGCCGCCGTGCTGTGCGGCCCGTTCGACCGGGCGCACCTCGAAGATCTGTCCCCCGATTACTGGCTGGAGAAACCCCAGGACTTGCGCGAGCTTTACGAACCATGAGCCCGAAATTCGTCCCCTTCGAGCTGGAACGGTGGCAGAGCACCTGGGAAAATCGGGTGCGCTTCAATCTCTCCGAGTCGGGCGTGCACCCGCTCACGATCCAGGAGCTGCTCGGTCTTGCCGGCGCGTCAGCCATGCCGCTGCTCGACGTGCGCCTCGGCTACGCCCAGTCGAACGGCACCGACCTGCTGCGCGAGCGGATCGCCGCACTCTATCCCGGCGCGTCACCCGACCAGATCCTCGTCACGACCGGCAGCTCCGAGGCGAACTTCGTCACCTGCTGGCGGCTGCTCGAGCCCGGCGACAAGGTCGCCGTAATGATGCCGAACTACCTCCAGACGTGGGGGCTCGCGCAAAACTTCGGCGCGCAAGCGAAGGCGTTTCCGCTGCATGAAAAGGAAGGGTGGGAGCCCTACGCCGAGGAGATCCGCACCGCCATCGCGCCGGGGACGAAACTCGTCGTCGTCACCAATCCGCACAATCCGACCGGCCACGTGCTGAGCGACACGTCGCGCAAGGCTATTCTCGATCGCGCCGCGGAAGTCGGCGCCTGGATCCTGGCGGATGAGGTCTATCAGGGCGCGGAGTTGAGCGGCAAGACGACGGAGTCGTTTTGGGGCTCGGGCTACAACAAGGTGGTGATCGTCAACGGGCTGTCGAAAGCGTACGGCCTCCCGGGTCTGCGCATCGGCTGGATCGTCTCCCAGCCCGGCTTCACGCAGGAGGCGTGGGCTCGCCACGATTACACGACGATCGGGCCGTCCGGCGCCTCCGACCACCTCGCCGCCGTCGCCCTCGATCCCCACGTGCGCGACAAGCTGATCGAGCGCACGCGCCGGATCCTGCACGCGAACTACCCGGTGATGGAGGCGTGGCTCAAGACGTTCGGCGACACGTTCTCCTGGCATCCGCCACACGCCGGCGCGATCTGCTGGGCCCGCTACCGCGGCGCGATCCCGGCGCCGGAAGTCGTCGAGAAACTGCGCGCGCAGCACGGCGTGCTGCTCTGCCCCGGCGATCATTTCGGGATGCCGGGCTTCTTGCGGTTCGGCTTCGGCGGCGAGCTGCAACACTTCCAGGAAGCGCTCGCCGAGACGGAGCGCGGGCTGCGGAGGCTATTCTCCGACTGAAGGAAAGAGAGACCGCGGTCATCCGCGCCCCCCACGACGGCAGCGAAGTCGGCGTGGTGGCGCTGGCGGGACCCGAGGACGTGCGCGCCGCTCTCGACGCGAACGTCGCCGCCGCGCGCGCCTGCCGCGAGATGCCCGCTTACGCGCGGGCGGCTGCATTGCGCAAGGTCGCCGACGGGCTCGAAGCGGCACGTGCCGAGTTCGCGCGCACGCTGGCGCTCGAAGCCGGCAAACCGATCGCGCAAGCCCGGACCGAGATCGATCGCGCCATTTTCGTGTTTCGCGACGGCGCCGAAGAAGCGACTCGTATCGACGGTGAAGTGCTGCCGGCCGACGTCGTTCCCGCAGGCACCGGCCGCATCGCCATCACACGCCGCTTCCCGCTCTCGCCCGTCGCGGGGATCACGCCGTTCAACTTTCCGGTGCTGCTTGCCGCGCACAAAATCGCGCCTGCGATGGCCTGCGGCTCGACGATCACGGTGAAGCCGCCGCCGCAGGACCCGCTCACGACCCTGCGACTCGGCGAGCTCGTCAAGGCATCCGGCTATCCGGCCGGCGCAGTCAACATCGTTCCCTGTCACGTCGAAGTCGCGCAGATCCTCATCGAAGACCCGCGCGTGCGAGTCATCACATTCACCGGCAGCGCGAAAGCCGGCTGGGCCATCCGCGCCAAGGCCGGCACGAAACGCGTGTTGCTCGAGCTGGGTGGCAACGCGGCGGTGATTGTGGAGCCCGACGCCGATCTCCCATGGGCCGCGGCGCGCTGTGCCGTCGGCGGCTTTACCTACGCCGGCCAGTCGTGCATCTCGACGCAGCGGATTTACGTCCACGAATCCGTTTATACGCCGTTTCTCGACGCCTTTGTTCGACGGGTTCAGCAGTTAAAGGTCGGCGATGTGCTCGACGAGCACACCGATGTCGGGCCGATGATCGGGCTCGATGCGGCGGAGCGGGTCGAGCGCTGGATCGCGGAAGCAGTGGCCGGGGGAGCTAGGATTGAATTGGGCGGCAAGCGCAACGGCGTGTTCCTCGAGCCGACCGTCCTCACCCACACCACCGCTGACATGAAGGTGAATTGCGAGGAAGTCTTCGCCCCGCTCGTCACCGTCACGCCTTACAGCTCGGTGAGCGATGCGATTGCCTGGGCGAACGCGTCTCCGTACGGATTGCAAGCAGGAGTCTTCACCACGAACCTGCAGACGATGTTCCGGCTTCATGCCGAGCTGGACGTCGGCGCCGTCAACGGCAACGACATCCCCGGCTTCCGCGTTGACCGTCTGCCCTATGGCGGTGCCAAGGCTTCAGGCCTCGGGCGCGAGGGCGTGCGGTACGCCATTGAAGAAATGACGGAGCTCCGGGTACTGACCCTGAAGCTCGATTAGACGACCGCCCGCAGCAGCAGGTAGCTGAGACCGCCGATACCGGCGGCAGCCGGAATCGTCGCGACCCACGCCAGCACGATCCCACGCGCGACGCCCCAGCGCACGGCCGAGAAGCGCTGCGCTGCGCCCACGCCGGTAATCGCCCCCGTGATCGTGTGCGTCGTGCTCACCGGGATTCCGAAATGCGACGCAATGAACAGCGTGATCGCGCCGCTCGTCTCGGCGCAGAAGCCGCCGAAGGGCGTCAGCTTGGTGAGGCGCTGGCCCATCGTCTTGACGATCCGCCAGCCGCCACTCACTGTGCCCAACGCGATCGCGGCGCCGGCGGCGATGATGACCCAAAGCGGGATCGTATCGACGGCGGTGATATGGAACGCGCGCACCGGAAAATTGACGAACAGGGATTGCTCCGCGACGAGCAGCCCGACGATGATCCCCATCGTCTTCTGCGCGTCGTTGGTCCCGTGGCCGAGCGAAAACGCGGCTGCCGAGAAGAACTGCAGCACTCGGAACGTGCGGTCCACCTTCCGCGGCAGCGAGTGCTGGAGTGCCCACGACAGAGCCACAGTGAGAGTCAGCGCCAGCAAGAACCCGATGAGCGGGGATAGCACGATGAACGCCAGCGGTTTTATCCACCCGCTGGCAATGATGGCGTGAAATCCTGCCTTGGCCACCGCGGCGCCGGCATACCCGCCCATCAGCGCATGCGACGACGAGGTCGGAAGCCCGATCCACCAAGTGATCAAATCCCAACCGATCGCGCCGATGAGCCCTGCGAGAATGACGGTCGCGTCCACCACGCTCAAGTCCACCAATCCCTTACCCATCGTTTTGGCAACAGCGGTCCCCAGGACGAATACGCCGAGGAAATTGAATACCGCGGCCCAAACCACGGCCGCGCTCGGTGACAGCACGCGAGTCGACACGACTGTCGCGATGGAGTTGGCGGCGTCGTGAAAGCCGTTGATGAAGTCGAAGGTAAGCGCGACGAAGACGATCGCGAGGACGAACCAGACAGAGCCGGCCATCAGGCGTGCTTGATCGTGATGGACTCGACCACGTTGGCGACGTCCTCGGCCTGGTCGAGCGTACCCTCCAGGTCGTCGTAGATCTCTTTCCACTTGATCAGCTCGATCGCGTCGCGCTCCTTCTCGAACAGCTGCCCCAGCGCTTCGTGGTAAATCGCGTCGCCCTCCTCTTCGAGCTGCTTCGCTTCGACGCAGTAGCGCATCACGTCGTCGCCCTTCTTGAGCCTGCTCACAGCTTCGAACAGGACCGCCATCATGCGTTGCACCACCTCCACCAGCCGCCGCACGCCCTGCGGTGGGACGCCGAGCCGGAAGATCTGCGCGCGGCGGGCGGTCCCGTCCATCGCGTCCATGACGTCGTCCAGATCGGACGCGAGCTGGTGGATGTCCTCACGGTCGAGGGGGGTGATGAAGGTGCGGTCGAGGCGGTTCACAACCTCGTGCGTCACTTGGTCCGCTTCATGCTCGAGGCGCTTCAGCGCCTCGACGTGCGGCGTGCGGCGGTCCGGCGCGGCCTCGAACAGGTTGCTCAGATGCTGGGCCGCTTCCTTGTTGCGATTGGCGACCTCGGTGAAAAGGTCGAAGAACTCCTCGTTACGCGGCAGCAGGCGCACGCAATCCCCTGGAAGTGAGCGCGAGAAACATAGCGGCCCCGCAAAACGGCCACTAGGTTATCAGCCTCATGACTGCTCCCCCGGTTCCACCCCCACGGGTCGAATTCGTCCGGGCTATTTCACGCCTCGACGCCACGGCACTCGTCGTCGGATCGATGATCGGGTCCGGCATCTTCATCGTGTCGGCCGATATCCTGCGGCAGGTCCATTCCCCGGGCCTGCTGCTCGTCGTATGGCTGCTCTCGGGCGTCGTCACGTTGTTCGGGGCGCTGTCTTACGGGGAGCTGGCGGCGATGTATCCGAGGGCGGGGGGGAACTACGTCTATCTCCGCGAGGGGATCTCGCCGCTGTTCGGCTACCTCTACGGCTGGACCCTGTTCGTGGTGATTCAGACCGGTACGATCGCGGCGGTCGCGGTCGCGTTGGCGCGGTTCACAGCAGTGCTGTGGCCCGGGCTCTCCCCCGACGTGTTCTCCGGGCTGGGCACGACGCTCCATCTGCCGCAGCCGATCGGCGACATCGCCGTCGGGGTTTCGCCGCAGCGTATCTTCGCGATCGTCTCGATCGTGCTGCTTACCTGGATCAATGTGCGCGGTGTCCGCACCGCGGCGTTCATCCAGACCACGCTGACGGCGGTCAAGACGGCATCCCTCGCCGCGCTGATTCTGCTGGGGATCACGATCGGGCGAAACGCCGAGGCGATCGCCGCCAACTGGGGCGCGAACTTCTGGGCCGGCGGCGCCCTGACACTGGCGGTCTTACCGGTGGTCGGCGCTGCCATGGTGGGTTCGCTGTTCTCGATGGACGCGTGGAACAACGTGGGCTTTGCGTCGGGCGAGCTCAAGAATCCCGAGCGGGATGTACCGTTCGCGATGGGCGCCGGCGTCCTGATCGTGACGACGCTGTACGTGCTCGCCAATGTCGCCTACCTCGTCGTACTTCCCGCCGATGCCATCGCACACGCGCCACAGGACCGCGTCGGCACGGCGGCATTGCAGGCGATGTTCGGATCACCCGGCCTGTATGTCATGGCCATCGCGATAATGATCTCGACGTTTGGCTGCAATAACGGGCTGATTCTGTCGGGCGCCCGCGTGTACTACGCGATGGCGACGGACAACCTGTTCTTCAAATCGGCAGCGAATCTCCATCCCACGTACAAGACGCCCGCGCTGGCGCTCATCGTCCAGGCGATCTGGACGTGCGTGCTGTGCCTCTCGGGCACCTACGGCCAGCTGCTCAACTTCGTGATCTTCGCCGCCGTGATGTTCTACGCGGTCACCACGTTCGGCCTTTTCCGGCTGCGGCAGAAACGACCGGACATCCCGCGCCCCGTCAGGGCGCCGGGATTCCCCGTATTGCCGGCCCTCTACATCGGACTGACCAGCCTGATCGCGATCGACCTCCTGGTGCAGCCGGCCACGCGCACCTACGCGATCCTCGGGCTCCTTCTCGTGTTGCTCGGCGTGCCCGTGTACTACCTCTGGAGACGGTTCGCCACGCCTGTATAGTCGGAGTTGCTGAGCACGATCTTCGGGTTATATTCGGGGTGTATGGCGGTGAGCAAACCCCGGGAAGCCCCTCCCAAGCCTCCTCCCTGCCCTGACTGCGGCGCCAATACCGCTCACCAATCAGGCTGTGTCGTGTGCCTGCGGTGCGGCTGGGCACGCTGTGGCTAACCAACTCCCGCTTTTACCGCCCGACCGCCCGTCGGCCCATCCGCCCATCGTTCTCGACGAGCGTCTTCGCGGTACCCGCTTCGTCTCCCTCACACCCAAGCGCGTCCTCAATCCCCCGTCGGCGACGGGGATGGATTACTGGTCGCTGAATCCATACGTCGGCTGCGAGTTCGGTTGCAGTTATTGCTACGCGCGTTACACGCATCGCTACGTCGTCGAGCGCGCGCACGACGCCGGCAAGCTCACCGACGCCGAGTTCGTGGACTATCGCGGGGCTCACGGGTGGGAGGCGTTCGAGCGGCGGATCTTCGTCAAGCAGCAGGTCGTCGGCGCACTCGAGGCCGATCTCAAGCGCGTCCCGCTCGGCGAATGCATCGTCATCGGGACGGCGACCGATCCCTATCAGCCGGCCGAGCGCCGGTTTCGCGTTACGCGGGCGGTGCTGCAACGCCTGACCCGCTGCGAAGGACTGTCGTTCGGCATCATCACCAAGAGTCCGCTGATCGCTCGCGACTGCGACCTCCTGGTCCGGCTGCAGGAGCGCAACGAGCTTCAGATCCACATCTCGTTGATCACACACGATGCCTTACTGGCGCGGAAGCTCGAGGCTCGCTCCCCTGTCCCCGCCGCGCGACTGCGTGCGTTGCGGAAGCTGGTAGAGGCCGGCGTCAACGCCGGACTCATCGTCGCGCCGGTGCTTCCCGGCATCACCGACGACATCGCCCATCTCGACACGCTGTTCGCCGCGGCCCGCGCGGCGGGCGCGCACTTCGTTCACGCCGGCGCGTTACGCCTGTACGCCGCGGTGCGCGACCGCTTCCTGCCTCTACTGGGCGAGCATTTTCCGGACCTGGTGCCGCGGTATCAGCGCGCGTATGCGCGCCAGACGGGTGCGCCGAAGGAGTATGCACAGGCGCTGAGCCGGCGCATCGAGAAGTTGCGACGCAAGCACGGATTCAAGAATCACAGCGGGATGATCGACCGCTATCGCCCCGCCAGGATGCCGGTACAGGGCGAGCTCGCGCTGCGGGGGAGCCTGCCCTAGTTGCGACTGACGAGGTGAAACACCCTCGTCTGCCCGCACACCGGTGTCGCCGCCTCGTGGATGTAGCCGCGCACGAACGCGTAGTTGAGGCCGGTGGTATCGGCCTGATCCTCGAGTACCAGCCCCGTCGGCGCTCCAACGTAGCCTGGAAAGCCTCCCGGCCAGAGCCGCACGCAACCCCCAATGTCCACCGACATCCTCACGATGCCCCCCGCATTCTGACGCGAGGGGTCGGGATTGGAGAGACGCACAGTGACGTCGCCAAATGTTCGGACGGGAGTATCGCCGGGGCCCGGACCTGGCGTGGCCGCGGAGACAGGC
>Ga0193713_1000720_pt1 | contig 11002 bp, 10 predicted proteins | sample H3a2metaG_FD_143054 | JGI IMG/M metagenome (GOLD analysis project Ga0193713, IMG submission 143054) | Soil microbial communities from a riparian zone of the East river system, Colorado, United States - H3a2 | ecosystem: Environmental > Terrestrial > Soil > Riparian zone | place: USA: East River... | reverse complement strand
CGCGCCAACGGCGCCAGCGCCAGCGTCAAGGCCGGCAGCTACCAGGTGCTGGCCGGGGTGACGCCGCTCCAGCTGGTCCGAAAGATCATGCGCGGGGAATACGCGCAGGCGGAAGTTCTCTTTGTCGAAGGCTGGAATTTTCGCCAGATGCGCGAGGCATTGAATGCGCACGCCGACCTGAAGCACGATTCGGCAAGCCTCTCCGGGGCGCAGATCATGGCGAGGCTCGGAGCCCCCGAGGTGCTTCCGGAAGGAATGTTCTTTCCCGATACCTACGTCTTCGCCAAGGGTTCGAGCGATCTCGCCGTCCTCGCGCGCGCACACCGCGCCATGAAAAAGCAGCTCGAGTCCGCCTGGGCCGGGCGTGCGCCGGATTTGCCGATGACAGATCCGTACGAAGCGCTTATCCTCGCTTCACTCGTCGAAAAGGAGACTGGCCGCTCGAGCGACCGCGCGATGATCGCGGCGGTATTCGCCAACCGCCTGCGCCTCAGGATGAAACTGCAGACCGATCCGAGCGTGATTTACGGCATGGGCGAGCGATTCGACGGGAACCTGCGCAAGAGGGACCTCGTGACGGACACGCCCTTCAACACCTATACGCGCCGGGGTCTGCCGCCGCATCCGATCGCGATGCCGGGACTCGCCTCGCTCGCGGCCGTGATGCACCCGGCGAAGACCGATGCCCTGTACTTCGTGTCCCGCGGGGACGGAACGAGCGAATTCTCCCGCACGCTCGTCGATCACAACCGCGCGGTCGCCAAATATCAAATGCCCGGCGCACGCCGGCGTGCGGGTCGATGAGCCGCGGCAAATTCATCACTCTGGAAGGCATCGACGGTGCAGGTAAGAGCACGCACGTCGGCGGCATTGCCGATTTCCTGCGCGGCCGCGGGAAAGAGATCGTAGTCACCCGCGAGCCGGGTGGTACGCCGCTCGCAGAAAGGCTTCGCGAACTGGTTCTCTCGCAATCGATGGACGTCGAAACGGAAACCCTGCTGGTGTTCGCTGCGCGCCGCGAGCACATCGCACAGATCATTGCCCCGGCACTCTCAGCGGGCCGCTGGGTGATCTCGGACCGCTTTACTGATGCAACCTACGCGTACCAAGGCGCGGGCCGCGGAATGCCGGCGGAGAAGATCGCCGCTCTCGAGCGCTGGGTTCACTACGATTTGCAGCCGGATCTGACCCTGGTATTCGACGCACCCGTCGAAGTTGCACTCTCGCGCTTGGCGAAGGCCCGGACTGACCGCTTCGAGCGCGAGGACAGAGGTTTCTTCGAGCGCGTCCGAGGCGAATACCTCACGCGTGCAGCGGCCGACCCTGGCCGGATGAGAGTGATCCAGGGCGGCAGGCCGCTCACTGAAGTTAAGAAAATAGTTGAGGATATAATCTCAACTATATGTTAAATCATGTTGTTTAAGTGGCAGGAGCCGGCATGGAATGCCTGGGCACAGCTCCGGGAGCGATTGCCCCATGCGATCTTGATACAGAGCGGGGAGGGCCTGGGCGAATTCGAATTTGCCCAGGCGTGCGCGCAGTCGCTGCTGTGCGAACTGCCACTACCGAACCGGCAGGCATGCGGCACCTGCCACGCTTGCAACTGGTTTTCCCAGGGCAATCACCCTGACTTCCGGCTGATCGTGCCCGAGAGCATGGCGCCCGAATCCCGCGAGGAGGGCGCTGAGCCGGCGAAAAAGCGCAGCGAACAGATCCGTATCGAGCAGGCACGCGAGCTCGCCGACTTTCTTGCTGTCGGAACGCATCGCGGTGGTCCGCGCGTCATCCTGCTCTACCCGGCGGAGGCGATGAACGCGAATACGCAAAACGCCTTGTTGAAAAACCTCGAGGAACCTCCGCCGGCCACAGTTTTTTTGCTCGTCACCACGCAGCCCGAGCGCTTGCTCGGGACCGTGCGAAGCCGCTGCTTGAAGTTCACTTTGCCGTTCCCGCCGCTGGATCCGGTCCTGCGCTGGCTGAGGGAGCAAGGCCTCAAGCAGCCCGAGGCGACGCTCGCCGGCGCTGGAGGCGCGCCGCTTGCCGCGCTCAAAGCCGCCGACACGGACGCCGATCGCCTGCGCTTCATCGGGAATCTGGGAAATCCAGGCTTCGATCCGATTGCTCTCGCCGAAACGGTTGTACGCATCCCGCTATGGGACCTGGTTGGATGGCTGCAGCGATGGAGCTACGATCTGCTGCTCGCCCGAGTCGCAGGTCGGGTACGGTATAACCCGGATCTGGAGGGTGTGATCGCAGACACGGCGCGTCATTGCGACGCTGCGGATATCTGCGCTTACCTGCGCGGGCTCGCGCAAGCCCGGGCGCTCGCCCGGCATCCGCTCAACGCGAAGCTGTTCGTCGAGGACCTCCTGCTGCGGTATCAGCGGCTGGTCGCGGGGCAGTGAGCGAGAAAGCGGGTACGACTTTGCCTGCGACTGCGCCTTTTCCCGGATTGGTCGATTCGCACTGCCATCTCGATTTTCCAGAATTCGACGGAAAGTTGGACGTGCTGCGAGAGGAGATGCGCGCGAGCGGCGTGACGCACGCGCTGTGCATCAGCGTCAATTTCGCCGGGTTTCCCAAGGTGCAGGCGCTTGCCGAGGCTTACGACAATTTCTTCGCGAGCGTCGGCGTGCATCCGGACCATGAGGATCGCACTGACGTGGATCCGGCGCGGCTGGTCGAGCTCGCGCGGCACCCGCGGATTGTCGCGATCGGCGAGACCGGGCTCGATTACTACCGTGTGAGCGGTGATCTCGAGTGGCAGCGGGAGCGCTTTCGAGCCCACATACGCGCCGCGCGCGAGTGCCGGAAGCCCCTCGTTATCCATACGCGCCAGGCTGCGGAAGACACGCTGGCCATCATGCGGGAAGAGGGTGCGGCCGAAGTAGGGGGGGTGATGCACTGTTTCACCGAGTCCCAGGCGGTGGCCGACGCGGCGATCGCACTGGGATTCCACATCTCGTTCTCGGGCATCGTGACCTTCAAGAACGCCGGGGCCTTGAAAGACGTAGCGCGGCAGGTCCCGCTGGAGCGATTGCTGGTGGAGACCGACTCCCCTTACCTTGCCCCGGTGCCTCACCGCGGAAAAACCAACCGGCCGGCCCTAGTCCGCCACGTCGCGGAGGAAGTGGCCCGCCTCCGCGGCATCCCGCTCGGCGTGCTGGCCACTGCCACCACGGACAACTTCTTCAGACTTTTCAAAGAAGCGTCGAGGTAATACTAGAAGTGGCCTTAGGTATTCCGGTACCGGATGTTATTTGACATAATATACATATGCAACAATACAACTCAGGCGGTCAGGTACCTCAAATCGACCCCACCGATACCTACTTGCTCTTGGCTTCGATCCGCTCCTTGAGCCGAACGGCAAGCGACGGCTCGAGCTTCTGCAGTGTTTCCAATGCAGCTTCGGCGTCCTTGCGCTCGCCGATCCGCACCTGGGCAGAACCCAGCTCGAACCACCCGCGGGGAAACAGCGGCTCGAGGCGCACCGCTTCCCGGTATGCGCCTATGGCCCGGTCGAGCCGGCCGGCATCGCGGTAGGCTTCTCCAAGCAGGAAGAACGTCAGATAGGACGTGCGCCCGATGATGCTGGCGTGCTCCAGGGTCTGCGTCGCCCGTCCGGGCTGGCCGGCCTGCCGCTGGGATTCGCCCAGAAGGTTCCAGGCGGAGACGTCCTCGGGGTTGCGCTGGGTCACCCGGGACAGCGCTGCAATGGCTTTGGCGTAGTCGCGGCCGCGCAGCCACCCGTAGCCCGCCACCACTCCCCAGTCGGAATTTTCGGGATCGCCCTTTTGCTGCTCCACGGCGAGCCGCACCATTGCGGCCCAATCCTGCTTTTTATCCAGCTCGGCGATGAGCTGCCGTACCTCGTAGGTGTCGCCGCGCCCGACGAGGGCCGACGCCGCCAGCGGGTCCGCCGGGGGCGGCGCGGATTCCATGCTGAAAGCGGAACCGGGGGATGGAGTGCAGCCCCAAAGCGCAACACAGGTCGCGAAGGCCGCGGCGAGCGCCTGGAGGCGGGAATCAGACCTTGTTTTGATAGACGTAGGCCTGCTGCTTGACGTTCGATTCCCGGGTGCGCTTCAGGTCCTCGGGGTCGAGCTTCCTGTCCCACCACAGCGCCCGCCCCTTTTTTTGCTCCTGGACGATGTGCGGCTTCTCCTGGAGCAGCTCGCGGATCATTCGGGTAATGTCGGATTCGTAGGGCTGCGTCATGGCTGAAAGAACCGGGTTGTCTCGCGCGAATTATACGCCCGGGCGGGCTGCCGACTGCCCCAGAGCAAGCCCCTCTTGCCAAGCGGGCAAAGACTGTATATAAATACAGATACACGGAGGCCCCATGACCGAAGAGCTCACCCCCAAGCAGCAGAAAATTCTCAACTTCGTCCGCAAAGCCATCCAGAAAACCGGCTTTCCGCCCACCCGGATCGAGATCTCGAAGGCATTCCGCTACAGCTCGCCCAACGCCGCCGAAGAGCATCTGCGGATGCTGGAGAGGAAAGGCGCGATCGAACTGACCCCGGGCGCCTCGCGCGGCATCCGCCTCACCGAGGGGATCGGGCTGCCGCTCATCGGCCGCGTCGCCGCAGGCAGCCCCATCCTCGCCGAGGAGCACGTCGAGCGGCGCTGCCAGGTCGATCCGGCCCTGTTCCAGCCGCGCGCCGACTATCTGCTGAAAGTACGCGGCATGAGCATGCGCGACGCCGGCATCCTCGACGGCGACCTGCTCGCCGTGCACCGCACGCGCGAGGCGCGCTCGGGCCAGATCGTGGTGGCGCGCGTGCACGACGAAGTCACGGTGAAGCGCCTGCGCCGCCGCGGCAACACCGTTGAACTGCTTCCCGAAAATCCCGAGTTCAAGACCATCGTGGTCGATCTGCGCGAAGACGATTTTGCAATCGAAGGTCTTGGCGTCGGCGTGATCCGCCAGCCTCTTTGACGCTCGCTTTCCCGCAGGACGCGATCCATGGCGAGCATGCCTTTCTCTTTCGCCGCCCTGCTCGATCGCCCCGACATCTGGCGCGGCGACAGTTTGAACCGGACCGGCACGCCGACCGTTCCATGTGGATTTCCGGGGCTTGACGCCGAGCTTCCCGGCGGCGGCTGGCCTGCCGGGGCGCTGACCGAGATCCTGCCTGCGCACGAAGGCATCGGCGAGTTGCGCCTGCTTGGACCTGCGCTCGCCGGATTGTCCAAACGCGGATTGCGGATCGTCTGGATCGCGCCGCCACACCTGCCCTACGCGCCGGCGCTCGCCGCGGCGGGAATCGATATCGCGAACCTTGTCGTTGTGCGCACAGCTTCGCCGAAAGAAACGCTCTGGGCGACCGAGCAGGCGCTTGCCTCGAACGCCTGCGGCGCAGTGCTCGCCTGGCCTCGAGACGCGAAATACGCGGAACTGAGGCGCCTGCAAATCGCTGCCGAAGGCGGCCGCGCACCTGCCTTCCTGTTCCGATTTCCGAAGGCCACCGGCGAACCCTCTCCTGCGGCGCTGCGGATCGCGCTCGGCACGAGCGACGGCGGCCTTGCGGTACGCGTGCTCAAGCGCCGCGGTGCCCCCCTCGCCCGCCCTGTCCTGCTGCCGCCGATGCCGCCCGCCTTGCACGGCAAAACCCATCATGTGGATCGCCATTCGGCTGCCCCGGCTGCCGCTCGAGATTTTTCTGCGCGGCTCGTCCACGCCTGAACCTTTCGCGGTCGAAGAGCGACACTGCGTTTTCGCCTGCGACCGCAAGGCGTTCGCGCGCGGCGTTCGCCCCGGCATGGCTGTAGCGGCGGCGCTCGCTCTCGCGCCGCGGCTGCGCATTGCGCCGCGCGACCCCGCGACGGAAACCGAAGCGCTTCTCGGCGTGGCCGGATGGGCGGCGCAATTCACACCGGGCGTGGCGCTGGAATTTCCCGATGGCGTGCTGCTCGAAGCCTCGGGCAGCCTGAAGCTCTTCGGCGGCCTGGAATCGATTCTCGAGCGCCTTCGCCGAGGGCTGGCGGAAATGGGCTGGAGTTCCGTGCTCGCGGGCGCTCCCACGCCGCGCGCGGCTTTCTGGCTCGCCCTGGTCGGAAAGCAGAAATTTATCGGCGAGAGTGCCGAACTCGAGCCGGTGCTGGCCGCACTCCCCCTGGAGGTTCTGCGCTGCAACGATGAAACGCTGGCGGCGTTCGAGGCGATCGGCGTCCGCACGCTCGGCGAACTGCGCGCGCTGCCGCGCGAAGGCATTGCGCGGCGCTTCGGGCAGGGACCGCTAGCCGAGCTCGACCGCGCGCTCGGGCGGCTTCCCGATCCACGGAATTTTTTCGTCCCGCCGGCTCGGTTCAGGGCGGCGATCGAGCTTCCCGCCGAAGCCACCCAAGCCGAAACGCTGCTCTTCGCCGCGAGGCGGCTGATCGTCCAGCTCGCCGGGTTCCTCGCCGCGCGTTCGGGCGGCGTGCAGCGCTTCGTCCTCAGGCTCAGGCACCGCGACAGGGCCGCCACCGAAATCGCGATCGGCCTGGTTGCGCCTTCCCGCGACGCCGAGCACTTCACGCTGCTCGCGCGCGAGCGGTTCGCCGGTCTGGAGCTCGCCGAGCCGGTGCGCGAGATCGCTCTGCAAGCCGAGGATATCGTGCCACTTGCCGGAAACAATCTCGGGCTGCTGCTCGAGCAAGGCAAGCCGCCCGGCCAATGGGAGCACCTGGTCGAGCGGCTGCAAGCGCGTCTCGGCGCCAAAGCGGTGTGCGGCATCGCCGGCCGGGCCGAGCATCGCCCGGAGCGCGCCGGCGTGATTGCCGATATGGGAGAAAAGCAGTTGCAGCGCGATTTCGGCGAGCGCCCTTTCTGGCTGCTCGATCGCCCCAGGCTGCTTGCCGAGATCGAGGCCGTGCCGCACCACGACGGGCCGCTCGAGCTGCTCGTCGGCCCGGAACGCATCGAGTCAGGATGGTGGGACGGCCACGACGTCGCCCGGGACTACTTCGTCGCTCGCACGCAGAACGAAGCGCTTGTGTGGATCTATCGCGAGCGCCGCGGCGAAGGGGGATGGTATTTGCACGGCGTATTCGCCTGAGCCGTGTATTCCCCCCTCCCCGCCTACGCCGAGCTGCACTGCGCCTCCAACTTCACTTTTCTTCGCGGTGCTTCGCACCCGGAAGAGCTGGTGAAGCGCGCCGCCGGGCTGGGCTATTCGGCGCTTGCCGTCACCGACGAATGCTCATTGGCAGGCATCGTGCGGGCGCATGTCGCGGCGAAAGACGCCGGCCTGCCTCTCATCATCGGCTCGGAAATACGACTGAAAGACGGACCGAAGCTGGTGCTGCTCGCCACCGATCGCGAAGGCTACGGCAATCTCGCCGATCTCATCACCCGCGGTCGGCGCAGGACGAACAAAGGCAGCTATTCGCTCTCTCGGGACGATCTGACAGGCGGACTGCCCGGCTGTCTCGTTCTCCTGGTTCCTGACGGAAAACACGACACCGAGCATGCGCAGCTCGTCGCCGAGCGCTTCGCCGACCGTGCCTGGATTGCGGCGGAGCTGCTGCAGGGGCCGGATGACCGCGCGCGCCTTGCCGGGTTGCGCGGGCTGGGCAAGGCTTGCGGTCTGCCGCTAGCCGCAGCGGGCGACGTGCACATGCACGTACGCTCCCGCAGGTCTTTGCAGGACACGCTGACGGCCATCCGTCTGCGCACGCCGGTGCACGCATGCGGCCATGCGCTTTTTCCCAACGCCGAGCGCCATCTGCGGCTGCGCATGCGTCTTGCGCAAATCTATCCGGCCGAGCTGCTCGCCGAGACCGTGCGAGTTGCCGAACGCTGCCGTTTCTCGCTGGAAGAGCTGCGTTACGAATATCCCGAGGAGCTCGTCCCCGCGGGCGAGACGCCTTCGAGTCATCTGCGCAAGCTGACCGAGAAGGGACTGGCGTGGCGCTTCCCGAGCGGCGTTCCGGGCGAGATACGCAAGCTGATCGAGCACGAGCTCGCGCTCATCGCCGAGCTCAAATACGAGCCTTTCTTTCTCACCGTCTACGACGTGGTCGAGTTCGCGCGTGCGGAAAAAATCCTTTGCCAGGGACGCGGCTCAGCGGCGAATTCCGCCGTCTGCTACGCGCTCGGCATCACCGAGATCGATCCTGCGCGCATGAACGGGCTGTTCGAACGCTTCGTCTCGAAGGAGCGCCGCGAGCCGCCCGATATCGACGTCGATTTCGAGCACGACCGGCGCGAGGAAGTCATTCAGTACGTCTACGGCAAGTACGGACGCGACCGCGCCGCGATCGCGGCCACCCTGATCACCTACCGGCCGAAGAGCGCGCTGCGTGATGTCGGCAAAGCGCTCGGTCTCGATCTGGATCAGGTCGACCGGCTGGCGAAGAACCTCGCCTGGTGGGACGACAGGGGCTCGCTTTCCCAGCGCATTCTCGAAGTGGGGCTCGACCCGGCGAGCCCGATAGTCCAGCGGACGATCAAGCTTGCCGTCGCCCTCCTCGGCTTTCCGCGGCATCTGTCCCAGCACGTCGGCGGCTTCGTCATCTCGCGCGGGCCGCTCGAACGCCTAGTGCCGATCGAGAACGCGGCGATGAAGGGCCGCAGCGTCATCGAATGGGACAAGGACGACCTCGATGCGCTCGGGCTCCTGAAAGTGGATGTTCTTGCACTGGGCATGCTGTCCGCCATTCGGCGCGCTCTGGAACTGATCGGCGCCTGGCGCGGCAAGCCTTTCATCGTGACTGACATCCCTGCCGAGGACCCGAAGGTGTACGAGATGATCCGGCACGCCGACACCATCGGCGTGTTCCAGATCGAATCGCGGGCGCAGATGAGCATGCTGCCGAGGCTGAAGCCGAAGGACTTCTACGACCTCGTGATCGAGATCGCGATCGTGCGCCCCGGGCCGATCCAGGGCGACATGGTGCATCCCTATTTGCGGCGGCGGGACGGTATCGAGCCGGTGGAGTATCCCAGCAAAGACGTGGAGAACGTGCTCAAACGTACGCTCGGTGTGCCGATTTTCCAGGAGCAGGTCATGCAACTCGCCGTGGTCGCAGCCGGTTTTACGCCCGGGAAAGCTGACCAGCTGCGTCGCTCCATGGCTTCCTGGCGCCGCAACGGCGATATCGAGCGTTTTCGCGAGCCGCTGATAAGCGGAATGCTGGAACGACATTACACTCGGGAATTCGCCGAACGCATCTACAGCCAGATTCTCGGTTTCGGGGAATATGGTTTTCCTGAATCGCACTCGGCGAGCTTCGCGCTGATCGCCTACAGCTCAGCCTGGATCAAGCGCCACCATCCGGCCGCGTTTCTCGCCGCGCTCGTCAACAGCCAGCCGATGGGCTTCTACACGCCTTCGCAACTGGTGCAGGATGCGCGCCGCCACGGCGTCGAGGTGCGGCCGGTGGACGCAATCACGAGCGAATGGGATTGCACTTTGGAAGCTGGCGCCGACGCAAGCCCTGCGGTTCGTCTCGGGTTTCTGCTGATTCAAGGCCTGTCGCAAGCCGGCGCCGAACGCCTTGTCGCCGCGCGGCGGGAGCGGTTGTTCGACAGCGTCGAGGATCTTGCCCGCCGCGCCGGGCTCAATCAGCGCGACCTGAAATGCCTCGCCGCCTCCGGAGCGCTCGAAGCGCTCTCAGGCCACCGGCACGACGCCTACTGGCAGGTCGCCGGAATCGAAACCGGCGCGCACATCCTGCGCGACGCCCCGGTGGCGGAAACTTCGGCGATTTTGCCGACTCCAACCGAGGGAGAGAGCATCGTGGCCGATTACGCGAGCACCGGTCTGACCCTGGGGCGCCACCCGCTTGCGCTGCTGCGGGCGCACCTGTCGCGCATGCGCTTCGCCACCGCCGACGAGCTGAGGCGGCTCCCGGGCGGCACTCCGGCACGGGCGCTGGGCATTGTCACCGGCCGCCAGCGTCCGAGTACCGCTTCCGGAACGGTGTTTGTAACGCTCGAGGACGAGACCGGCTATGTTAACGTCATCGTCTGGCCGCATCTCATCGAACACCAGAGGCGCGAGCTGCTCGGCGCGCGCCTGATGGGGGTCGAGGGAGTGCTTGAACGCGAAGGCGAAGTGATGCATCTTATAGCCAGGCGGCTGACGGACCACAGCGCCCTTCTGGGGAGGCTCGTCACGCCGTCGCGGGATTTTCACTGAAAATGTACGCGGACACGCTCAAATTGATCGTCACCGGCGACCGGCGCCGCCCTTCGCCGCGGCTGCCCGAGCGCCTGAACGGATTGTTCCGCTCGCTCGGGGATGCGAGCGGCGGGCGCGCCGAACGCATCGAGGACGAGATCTGGAGACTGTGGATGGCCTACCGCGATTCCGTGGCGGCGTCCGATCTGGAGCGGGCGACCCGCGCGCTCACCGCACTCGATTTCCCGGCGGCCGATGGAATCCTCGCGAGGCTCGTCGGCACCCACCCGGATTTCGCCGAAGCATGGAACAAGCGTGCCACGCTCTACTACATGCAAAGCCGGGACGAAGAAAGCGTGGTCAACATCCACCGCGCGCTGGAGCTCGAGCCGCGCCACTACGGCGCGATCTGCGGTTTCGCGCAAATCTGCCTCTCGCTCGGAGATACCGACAGCGCGCTCTTCGCATTCGACGCTGCGCTGCGCGTCAACCCTCACCTGGAGAACGTGCGCGAGGCGATCGACAAGCTGCTCCGCACCCGCGGAGCCGCCGCGATTCACTGAATACCGTTCCGGGGCGGATCAGCGCTCGCGATACATGTAGTCACGGGTAAGCGGCAGGGGATTCGACGCTGCGCCTTCCTTGCGGGCGAGCACCTGGTAGACGTTCATCCACTCCTTTTCGAAGCCGTGCGCGCAGCCGGCGAGATAGATCTGCCAGATGCGGTAGCGCTTGTCTCCGGCAGCCGCGATCGCCCGCTCCCGGTTTTCCTCCAGGCGCCTGGCCCACTCGACGCAGGTACGTGCGTAATGACGCCGCAGCGACTCGGCGTCCGCAACCTCGAGTCCCGCGCCTGCCATCTCGCGAAGCACGAGCGAAAGATGCGG
>Ga0193713_1000719_pt1 | contig 11003 bp, 6 predicted proteins | sample H3a2metaG_FD_143054 | JGI IMG/M metagenome (GOLD analysis project Ga0193713, IMG submission 143054) | Soil microbial communities from a riparian zone of the East river system, Colorado, United States - H3a2 | ecosystem: Environmental > Terrestrial > Soil > Riparian zone | place: USA: East River... | reverse complement strand
GCGCGCCAGGGCGAGAAGATCGCGCGCCCCGGCGATCTCGCGCACGACGAGGGTGAACCGGTGGAACGGACCGAACGCGTGCGTCGCGCGGCAGGCCACGATTTCGGGCACGTTCAAGCCCGCCCGGCGGGCGCGCAGGACGGCGTGCAGTTCGCGCAGGATGCGGCGCATCCCGAGATGGATGTTCCCCGCGAACCGCGCGAGGCCGCCGCGCGCCAGTTCGCGGACGAGGACGCGCCCGGGCGCGCCCTTGGGCTGGTAGGAGAAATGCTCGACGCGCCCCCGGAAGCCGGTCCGGTCTTCTGCCGGAACCGCCTCGAAGTCGGAAAGGATGGCCTCGAGCAGGTGGGGGCGCCACTCGGGGCGGATCAGGACGAGATGAGGCCCGGAGTAAACCGAGTCGTATCCATCGAGGATAAGAGCCATAGCGGCAGGCGCATCGTATCAGAAAACCGGCGATGACGGATGACGGATGACGGATGACGGATGACATCTGACGGTGCCGGTTTGCGCAGGCGCCCCTGTCAGCGGTCATCCGTCATCGTCCCCATGAGACTGCTATTTGAACTTGGGGGGGAGCCCATCTAGAATGCGGTCTCTCATGGTTCGCATTAGGGAAATCCGGCGCATCCTCCTCGTCCGGCTCAGCGCGCTGGGGGACGTGGTCAATACCCTGCCCGCCGTGAGCGCCGTGCGCGAGGCCTTCCCGAGGGCGCGCCTGGGATTCATCGTCGAGGACCGCTGCCGCGACGTCGTCGTCGGCCATCCCGCGATCGACCGCGTCTACGTCTACCCCCGCAAGCGGTGGCAGAGCGACTTCTTCCGCTTCTGGCGATGGGGCCGGCTCGTCTCCGAGGTCGGGGCGTTCTTCCGCGAAATCCGATCAGAACGGTACGACGTCGCGCTCGACTTCCAGGGGAACCTGAAGGGGGCGCTCCACGCGTGGCTCAGCGGCAGCCCGGAGCGGATCGGATTCGCGCGCGGCCACTGCAGCGAGCTCAACTGGCTCTTCTCGACCCTCCGCGTCCGGCCCGCGACCGAGCGTATGTACCGCGTCGAGAAATTCCTGTCGCTCCTCGCGCCGCTGGGGATCGCTCCCGAGCGGCCCCGCTACGTCCTGCCCCGGTCGGCGGAGAGCGGCGCCCGGGTGCGGCGGTTCCTCGGCGAGGAGGGATGGGCCGGGGGGGACTACATCGTGCTCCACCCCGGCACGAGCGAATTCGGCAAGATCAAGCGCTGGCCGCTCGACCGGTTCGGCGCGCTCGCGCGGCGCCTCCGCGCCGAGGGCCACCGCGTCCTCATCGTCTGGGGGCCGGGCGAGCGAGGGATGGCCGAGACTATCGCGCGCGAAGGCGGCGCCGGCGTCCGCGTCGCCATGGAGACCCGGTCCATCCTGGACCTGGCCGAGCTCATCGCGGGCGCCCGGGTTTTCGTGGGGGCCGACTCCGGCCCGCTCCACATCGCGAGCGCCGTCGGGGTTCGGAGCGTCGCCCTCTTCGGCCCGAAGGACCCCGCGATCTACGGTCCCTACAATCCGCTCGGGAAGGTCGTCTACAAGCCCGACGGCGCGGGTCCGGCCTCGATGGAGGCGATCACCGTGGAGGACGCCCACGCCGCCGTGGCGTCGATCGCCGCGATGGAGCCCTCGTGACGCCGCGGTGCGCCCCGGGCGACGAGGCTCTCGTCCGGTCGGTCCTCGAAGGCCGGTTTCCGTCCGAAACGGTGAAGGAAAGCGCGATCCGCGTCGTGCGCCGGATCGCGCCCCCCGGCGGCCCGGCGCTCTACCTCAAGCTCTTCCGGGATCGGGGTCTCGGGGCCTCCGTGCGGCGCCTCGTCGCCGACCGCGCGGCGCGCGAGTACGCGGTGCTCGACCATCTCCGCCGGGCGGGAGTGACCGCCGCTGAGCCCGTGGCGTGCGGGACCCACGACGGATCGAGCTTCCTGATCACCCGAGAGATCCCACGCGCGAAAACGCTGAAAGACCATCTCTTGGACGTGGACCGGGTCATCCGAAAGGCCTTCATGGTCTTTCTCGGCCGTTTCGTGCGGAAGGTCCATGACGCCGGCGTCCGGCACGACGATCTGCATGTCGGAAATATCCTGGCCACCGGACCGGGCGAGACGACCCGATTCTATCTGGTGGATGTTCAAAGGGCCGCGATTCGTCCGCGCCTCACTCAAGCGGAGCGATTGCGGGATCTCGGATTCCTGCTCCTTTCGTTGCGCACGCTGGTGACCTCGGCCGACCAGTGGCGGTTTCTCAGGGCCTATTGGGGGGAGCCGCCTTCAAAGGCCCTGCTGCTTGACCTACGTCACGCATTCCAGAAGGCGCGGGAGCGGTACGCGGAGGACCGGGCCGGCCGGTGTCTCGTCACGGGGCGGGAGTTCGAGCGGTCGGGGTGGATGAACCTGCGGCGTCCGCTGACGGCCGAGGCGGCGCGGAAAATCCTCGAGGCCCCGCCCCTGCGCGAAGTGAAGCGGGTGGGCCGGAGGCGACTGTGGCTCGCGGCGCCGGATCGCTTCGTCCGCGAGGGTCCGCGGGCGAAGCGCATCTGGCGCAACGCCCACGCCCTGGCCGCCCGGCACGTCGCGACGCCCCGGCTGTGGGCGCGGGCCGGGGACCGGATCCTCGGGGAGTGGCTGGCCGACGCGGCTCCCCTGAACGAACTCCTTGCGCGACGGGCGGGATCCCGGCGCGTCCTGGCCGAGGCGCTCGCGCGGTTCGTCGCGGGAATGCACCGGGGCGGCGTCCACCACGGAGACTTGAAGGCGAACAACATCCTCGTGCGGGAAAGTCCGTCGGCGAAACCGGAATTCTGGGTCGTCGATCTCGACCGCGCGGCTTTTTTCGCGGAGGTCCCGCTCGAGCGGCGCCTCTCCGATCTCGCCCAGCTGAACGCCGCGCTCGGCCCGCCGGTGACGGCGGGGGACCGGCTCGCGTTCTACCGGGCCTATGCGGGCCGTGAAACCGATTGGGTCCGCGACTGGAAAAACCGGGTGCGCGAGATCATGAGACGGACCAAGGTCAGGAAGCACGTTTGGCCAAGGGGAGAGTCACGGGTCTAGCGTCGAGGGTCGAAGAGAAGAAGTCGCGGGTTGCGGGTCGAGCCGGAAGCTGGGCGCTCTTTTAGTCCTTCTGCGTGCCAGGAAGGACTTCCTCGCGGACCTCGAATTTGCCGGTCTTCTCGTTGAAGGCGAGCTTGCTCTTGTTGGTCACCCACCACTCGTGCATCTTCCAGACCGCCACCTGGTTCTGGTAGAGGCTCTTGTCGTAGTCGTACCCGAAATCCTTGAGCGCCTTCGAGACGATCCGGGCGCTGATCTTGAAATCGGCCTCGCTCAGGCCGAACTTGGCGGTCACGTCGGCCTGCATCTTGTCGTCTGCGACGTTCTTCTTGGCCAGCTCTTCGCAATGGGCCAGCACCTTGAGGAGCGTCGCCACGAGGTTCTCGATCGTCGACTTCGAGGCGACCGGCCCGATGTTCTTCACCGTCCACTGCGGCTGCCGCTTGAGCGTGAGCACGTCGCGCTCCCGGTGGAAGGGATCCCCGGGGAAATCGTACGTGTACTTCAGGACCCGGTTCTCGTAGTGGATCTTGAAGTCCTCCAGCTCCTCCTTGTCCCCGAGGAACTGCTCGATCCGGAGGACGTCCCAGAGGCCCGAAATCTGGACCTCGATCGTCTGCGCCCGCGGGTCGACCCCGCGGAAGATGGCCATGCCGGTCAGCTTCTGGCCGGCCTTGATGAACCGCTGCTCCCGGATCTCCCTCGCGTTCAGGTAGTATCTCCCCTTCTCGTCTCCGTTCTTCAGCTCCATGATCGACTCGCGGATGATCCCCAAATTGCGGTTTCCGAGCTTCGCGTGGTACTCGATGATCTTGTATTCGATCGGCTCGGCCTGCACGACGTTCGAGATGAAGGTGCCGTACTTCAGCGTCTCGAACTTCGTGGGATCCTCCGCCGCGGCCCGCGCCGCGTCGGGGTCGACTTTCTTGAGGTCCGTCTGGAGCTCGCGCCCCGTTTCGATGTACAGCGTGTGGTCGAGGAGGATCGGGATGACCCTCCCCATGTTGTTCGTGACGGTGTAGTGGACGAACCAGAAGGTCTCGACCTCGCCGCTGGGGTAGCGGTAGTTGAACATCTGGGGCTTTTCTTGGGAGTAGTCGAGCTTCCAGCGATCGTGGGTCTGGGCCTCGCAGAGATTGGCCCCGACCAGCACCCCCACCGCGGCCACCCAGGACGACGACAGCGCACGCATCATGGTCATCCCCAGCCTCTTTTAGAGAATGCGCGGATCGTATAAATCCCTAGACGCACCGGTCAAGCAAATCACTTCACCATTGACGATCCCCGGACCCCGGTATGGGGAAAGGACGGATATCCCATGGGTGAGCGGAATCAAGAATCAAGCATCAGGAATCAGGGAGGACGAAAAGCGGACTCCCCTGCGGAACCCATTTCGGGCCTTTTCCCTGATTCTTGATTCCTGATTCCTGATTCCTGTTCTAGGATGTGGCTTCATGCGCCTCGGCTTTCTGCTCAACCAGGAAACCTGCATCGGCTGCCACGCCTGCACCGTCGCCTGCAAATCGGAGCATCGGGTGCCCCTGGGCGCCTTCCGGACGTGGGTGAAGTACGTCGAGAAGGGGACCTTCCCCGACGTCCGCCGCCACTTCTCCGTGATGCGCTGCAATCACTGCGACGACGCCCCCTGCATTCCCATCTGTCCCACGAACGCCCTCTTCCGGCGGCCCGACGGGGTCGTCGATTTCGACCCGGCCGCTTGCATCGGGTGCAAATCGTGCATGCAGGCCTGCCCCTACGACGCCCTGTACATCGACCCGGAGACCGAGACGGCCGCGAAGTGCAACTTCTGCGCCCACCGGCTCGACGCCGGGCTCGAGCCCGCCTGCGTGATCGTCTGCCCCGTCCAGGCGATCGTCGTCGGCGACCTCGACGATCCCGAAAGCTCCCTGGCGAAGCTGGCCGCGAACGGGGGCGTCGTCCGCAAGCCCGAGCTCGGCACGCGCCCCAAGACTTTCTACCTCGGGGCCGACCCGGCGTCGCTCGACCCGCTCATCGAGCGGGACCGCGGGCCCTATCCGTTCTCGGGACCCGGGCCCGCGCCGCCCGAGGGGGACCCGGCGGACGTCCGGGAGATCTACGACGTCCCCCATCCCGCTCCATGGGGCTGGAAGGTCTGGTCGTACCTGTGGACGAAGTCGATCGCGGCGGGAGCGCTCCTGGCGGCGGCCCTTCTCGGGCTCGTGCGTCCGCAATTCGCGGATCATCCGCTCGTGGCCTCGGTCGCCCCGGCGGTCGCGCTGGTCTTCATCGCGATCACGGCCCTGCTCCTGATCTTCGATCTCCGGCGGCCCGAGCGGTTCTGGTACATGATGATCCGGCCCAACTGGAACTCGTGGCTGGTCCGGGGCTCGGTCGCCTTGGGCGCCTTCGGGGCCGTGGCCCTGGGATGGCTCGTCGCCCGCGGTCCGGTCCTGTTCGCGATCTCGATCCCCATCTCGCTCGCCGCCGCGGGCTACACCGCCTTCCTCTTCCGCCAGGCGAAGGGACGCGAGTTCTGGGGCTCGAAGTGGCTGCTGCCGCACCTCCTCGTGCAGGCGCTCGTCGCAGGAGCGGCGTCGCTGGCGATCCTCGCCCCGATGCTCGAGGGCGGCGTCCAGGCGCTCGCGTTCCTCGGGCCGCTCCTCGGAGCGTCGATCTGCGCCCACGCGCTGTTCGCCCGGCTCGAATCGAATCCGACCCACGGGTCTCCCCACGCGCGGCGCGCCGCGGAAGAAATCTCGATCGGGACCCATCGCCGGGACTTCATCCGGAACGTCCTCGTGGGGGGAACGACGATCCCGCTCATCCTGCTCGTCCTCTTTCCCATCGCGGGCGCCGCGGGGCCTTCTCTCACGTTGATCGCGTCGCTTCTCGCGCTGCGGGGACTGTATCGATACGAACGAATGTGGATCCTGGCGGGGCAAGCGGTCCCGCTGAGCTGAGTCGCGAGTCGAGAGTCGAGGGTCGAGAGTCGAAGAGAAGAAGTCGCGAGTCACCCGTCATGAGTCACGAGTCGAAGGCCGGACCCAAGTTGGATCTGAAGGCCTACCCGCCTCCCGATCAGTGGGACGATTTTATCGAGAACGACCCCGCCGCGTGGCCGCGCAAGAAGCCGCGACACTACTCGCTCGTCCCCACGGTCTGTTTCAACTGCGAGGCCGCGTGCGGCCTCCTCGCGTACGTCGACAAGGAGACGGGGAAGATCCGCAAGTTCGAGGGGAATCCGTACAACCCCGGCTCGCGCGGCCGGACCTGCGCCAAGGGGCCCGCGACGATCAACCAGGTCGACGATCCCGAGCGGATCCTCTTCCCGCTGAAGCGCGCGGGAAAGCGCGGCGAGGGAAAGTGGGCGCGGACGACCTGGGACGAGGTCCTCGACGACTTCGCGAAGACGATCCGCGCGGCCATCGTCGAAGGGCGGCAGGCCGAGGTCATGTACCACGTCGGACGCCCCGGCGAGGACGGCTACGTCGAGCGCGTCCTGCAGGCGTGGGGGCTCGACGCCCACAACAGCCACACGAACGTCTGCTCGTCGGGCGCGCGCCTCGGCTACGACCTGTGGATGGGGTACGACCGGCCCTCGCCCGACTACGCGAACGCGAAATTCATCCTGCTCCTGTCCTCCCACCTCGAGACGGGCCACTATTTCAATCCGCACGCCCAGAGGATCGTCGAGGCGCAGGAGAAGGGCGCGACGCTCGCGGTGGTGGATCCCCGACTCTCGAATACGGCGTCGCGCGCCGACCTGTGGCTGCCGACCTATCCCGGCACCGAGGCGGCCGTGCTGTTCGCAATCGCGAAGATTCTCCTCGATCGAAACCAGTTCGACCGCGCGTTCGTCGAGCGATGGGTGAACTGGGAGGAATTCCTGGCGGCGGAGCGCCCGGCGGCGCCGAGGACGTTCGACGGCTTCATCGCGACGTTGAAGGAGATCTATGCCCCCTTCACGCCGGAGTTCGCGTCGAAGGAGAGCGGCTGCCCGGCGGACCGGATCGAACGGACCGCGCTCGGCATCGCGGAGGCGGGCCCCCGATTCGCGGCCCACGTCTGGAGGAACGCGACGGCCGGCAACCTCGGCGGATGGCAGGTCGCCCGCGCGCTCTTCCTCCTGAACGTCCTGACCGGGAGCGTCGGAACGGAAGGCGGGACGCTCCCGAACGCGTGGAACAAGTTCGTCCCGGTCCCGCCGCTCAAGCCCCCGCCGCAGAAAGTGTGGAGCGAACTCCTGTGGCCGCGCGAGTATCCCTTCGCGCATCACGAGATGTCGATCCTCCTGCCTTACCTCCTCAAGGAGGGCCGGGGACGGCTCGCCGCGTACTTCACGCGCGCCTACAACCCGGTCTGGACCAATCCCGACGGCTTTTCCTGGATCGAGATGCTCAAGGACGAGGCGAAGGTCGGACTCCACGCGGCGATGACGCCGGTGTGGAACGAGACCGCGATCTTCGCGGACTACGTCCTCCCCATGGGGCTCGGCCCCGAGCGGCACGACACCATGTCGTTCGAGACCCACTCCGGCGAGTGGCTCGCCTTCCGCCAGCCGGTCCTGCGCGTCGTGAAGGAGCGAAAGGGCAAGCGGGTCGAGCTGACGCGGGACGCGAATCCGGGCGAGGTGTGGGAGGAGGACGAGTTCTGGATCGAGCTCTCGTGGCGGATCGATCCCGACGGCTCGCTCGGGATCCGCAAGTGGTTCGAGTCGCCGTACGAACCCGGGACGAAGATGACCATGGAGACGTACTACCGCTGGCTCTTCGAGAACAGCGTCCCGGGCCTACCCGAGAAGGCGAAGGCGGCCGGGCTGAGCCCGCTCGAGTACATGCGGAAGTTCAGCGCGGTCGAAATCAGCACGGCCAAGTACAGCCTCCACGAGTGGCCGGTCGTCGGCGCGGCGGTCGATCCGGCCACGCGGATCGCCTCCCGCGAAGGCAAGGCGTGCGGGCTGGAGCAACCGGGCGGCGTGGTCGCGGGGTTTCCGACGCCCTCGCGAAAACTCGAATTCTATTCATCCACGCTGGCGGCATGGGGATGGAAAGACCAGGCGATCCCGGGGTATCTCAAGAGCCATGTCCGGCCGGAGGCGCTCGACCCCGCGAAGGGCGAGTTCACGCTGCTGCCGACGTTCCGGCTCCCGACGCAGATCCACACGCGGTCGGGGAACGCGAAGTGGCTCTGGGAGCTGGGGAACACGAATCCGCTTCTCATGCATCCGCGCGACGCGAAGCGGCTCGGCCTGAAGACCGGCGAGCTCGTGCGCGTCTCGACGGAGACCGGGCACTTCGTGCCTCGTCTCGTGGTCACGGAGGGGATTCTGCCGGGGATCGTCGGATGCTCGCACCACTTCGGCCGGTGGCGGCTCCACGAGGGCGCGGGGCCCGACCGGTGGTCGAGCGCGCTCGCGTCGATCGAGGACCAGGGCGGCGGGAAGTACCGCCTGCGGTACGCGCAGGGCGTCCGCCCGTTCGAGAGCGCCGACCCCGACTCGCGCCGCGTGGCGTGGTCCGAGGCGGGCGTCCACCAGAACCTGGCGTTTCCCACCCATCCCGACCCCTTGTCGGGAATGCACTGCTGGCACCAGGCGGTGCGGGTGGAGAAGGCGCGGCCGGACGACCGCTACGGGGACGTCGCGGCGGATACGGCAAAGTCCTACGAGATATTCCGGGAGTGGCTGAAGCTGACGAAGCCCGCGCCCGGTCCCGGAGGGATGAGGAGACCCTTCTGGCTCGCCCGCCCCTTCAGACCCGCGCCGGAAACATTCAAGGTCTGACGCTGATCCTTGTCGGCGCCGGAAAAAGAAAGACCCCCTGACGCGAGTCAGGGGGTCTTGAAGTTCGCTTGAAGACTAAGGTCTTGCTACTTCCGGAGCATCCGCGCCGCGGCCGCGAGGGCGACCAGGGCCGCCAGTGCCAGCAAGCCCATCGAATTCGCCGTCACACCCGCCGAGCAGGGCAGAATGTTGTCGACCTTCTGGACCTGGGGCGCGGCGGTGGAGCCCGTCGGCGGCGGCGGAGGCGGCGGGGTCAGCGTGGCCAGCGAGGGCAGGTTGGAAATCGTGCTGACGTTCCCGGCGATGTCCGTCGTCTTCACGGCGAAGAAGTACATCGTGCCGTTCGCCAGCCCTGTGATCGTCATCGTGTGCGCGGTTCCCGCGACATCCGGAGCGGGCTCGCCCGCCGCGGCCGTCGCCGAGGAGAAATTGGCGCCCGTGATCGCCGTGGTCGAGTAGCGGAGGTCGAACGAGGCCGTGGTGCCGGAGACGTCGTCGTCCGGGGGGGGGGACCAGGCGTCGTCGAGGGTGTCCAGCGCCGCGTTGCTCACGGCGAGATCGCTGATGGCGGCCGGAGGCGTCACGTCGGGGACGAGGATCTGGATGTCGTCGATGAACCAGCCATCCATCCCGGAGTCCTGGTAATACAGGTTGGAGTACGTGTAGAACTGCATGAAGAAGGAGCCCGTGGCGACGAAGGTGGCCGGCAGGGTGATCGTGTGCTGGTGCCACTGATTCATGGAGCCGCAATCGAGATCGATGTTGCCGTCTCCGTCGCCGTCGCCCATGAACATCTTGTAGATGTAGTCGTAATTGTTCTGCTCGTACATGTAGATTTCGCGGTAGTCGACTTGGGGATCGCTGTTCATCTCGTACCGGCACCAGAAGCTCAGGACAGGGTTCGACATCCCCGTGATGTCCATGGACTGCACCTGGAAGTATCCGTACGGATAGTCCGCGTTGATATCGACGCCGTTGTTCCAGTTGAGGCTGGCGCCGGTGATCCCGCCGATGGGGCTCGAATCGACCGCGAAGGGGAACGGATAGCCATCCAGGTACCAGTTGGCGACATCCGAAGAGCTGTCGAGGTGATTCGTATAAGCCGCGGCCTGCTGCGCCTGCGCCGGAGCGGAGGAAGCTGAGATCAGCGCGAAGGCGACGAGCACGGCCGATGCGGCAACAATGGCAGATCGATTCATGTTGGTATCCTCACCACACACCCACCCGATCAAGAACCGCTCAACGGAGTTCCCGCTCCCGTCTGAGGGCTCGCTAGTCTTTACAACACAGAATGATACCGCATTTAGCGGAAATTACCTAGGACTTGTTTTTTCTCCGCGTGGCGCGAGTCCCCCAAGCCAGGCCGAGGATGCCCGCCAGCACCATCAGGCCCGTGGGATCGGCCGCCAGGCCCGCCGAGCAGTTGTGGTACCGGTCCACCGACTTGCCGCCCGCCCCGCCCCCCTTGGAGGTGGGCGGCGGCGCCACGGTCGACTTCACCTCGACGTTGGAAATGGCGCTGACATTCCCGGCGACGTCCGTGGACTTGATGGCGAAGTAGTAAACCGTGCCGGGCTCGAGGTTGGCCAGCGTCATGGTGTGCACGGTTCCCGGGACGGAGGGCGCCGGCTCCCCCGACACCTGCGTCGCCTGGGCGAAGTTCGCCTCGGTGATCGCGGTCTTCGAGAAGCGCAGGTCGAAACTGGCCGCAACCCCGGAAACGTCGTCGTCGAAGGGCGAACTCCACGTCAGCCGCATCCCCGTGAGCGTGGCCTGGTCCGCCACGAGGTCGTCGATCGCCGCGGGCGGCGTGACGTCCGGGGTGATGAGCTGGAGATCGTCGATCGCCCATCCGAAGTAGTTGTTGCCGACGCTGTCGACCGAATTGAAGAAGAACTCGATCTGGATGGGCGACCCGACGTACGGCGACATGTCGATCGTGTGCTGGTGCCAGGTCGTCATGGCCGGGCAGGAGATCGCGCCGCCCGAGCCCGCGAACTGGCCCTGGTAGAGCTGCGTCCCTGAGGATGCGTTGAAGATGCGGATCCAGCGCTGGTCGTAGCTGGTCCCCGTGGTCTCCGTCTGGTAGTCGCACCAGAAAGTCAGGGTTCCCGAAGGGGCGTTGGTGAGGTTGATGGACGGGGAGCGCGCCGTTCCCTGCACCGTGCCCAAG